>Ga0209429_10000664_pt1 | contig 22692 bp, 24 predicted proteins | sample BarGraNGADG00212_3_FD_184493 | JGI IMG/M metagenome (GOLD analysis project Ga0209429, IMG submission 184493) | Arctic peat soil microbial communities from Barrow, Alaska - Barrow Graham LP Ref core NGADG0004-212 (SPAdes) (version 2) | ecosystem: Environmental > Terrestrial > Soil > Wetlands >...
AGTTGTTTTGCCAGCACCAGTTGGACCAACAATAGCAACACTCTGCTTTGGTTTAATGTGAACCGAGAAATTTTTAATGATTAACTTTTTGGGGCTATATCCAAAATTAACATTATTTAAAACAACTTCACCCTTAATTACTTTTGGAAATTTTTCGGTAGCCTTTTCGTCTCGTTCCTCTTTTTCATCCAAGAAGTCAAAAACTCGTTCAGCAGCAGCGGCAGTTGCCTGCAAGATATTCACAATATTAGCCGTTTGAGAAATTGGTTGCGTAAATTGGTTCATATATTGAATAAAAGCTTGAATATCACCAATACTTATCTTGCCATTAATTGCTAACCAACCACCCATCACAGCAACGCCAACATAACCTAGGTTACTAATAACCTGCATGATTGGCATCATCATACCTGACAAAAATTGTGACATCCAGCCACTTTTATATAGTTTTGCATTAATAAGATTAAATTTTGCAATCGAGCGAGTTTCACCATTGAAAGTTTTGACAATGGCATGATTTGAAAACATTTCGTCAATATGTCCGTCAATTTCACCTAGCGCTGCTTGTTGTTTCACATAATATCGTTGCGATTGCTTAACAATTAACCCGATCAGTACAATACTAAGTGGCAAGACTAAAATGGCAATTATTGTCATTTGCCAACTTATCGATATCATCATCGCCAAAATTCCGACAATCATAATTACAGACGTTATTAATTGCGTCATGCTTTGATTAAGGTTCTGACTGATAGTTTCAACGTCATTTGTTACGCGACTGACAATATCCCCATTTTCATGCTTGTCAAAATAGCTTAATGGTAAACGCGCAATTTTTTCAGATATGTTACGCCTAAAGGCATATGTTACTTTTTGCGAAATAGTAATCATTACCCAGTTTTGAATATAACTAAATAATGCGCTGAAGATATATAACCCAATTAGCCAAAAGCCAATTACTGCAATACCATCAAAATTGATACCTTTGCGACCCATTAATCCCTTAATTATTTCATCAGTCATACTACCAAGTACTTTTGGAGAAACGATTGCAAAAATAGTGCTGATAATCGCACAGATTGCAACAAAAATTAGATAGCCCCAATATGGACGCAAATAAGCCAATATTTTGATCATCGTTTTTTTGAAGTTTTTAGCCTTCTCGGTTGGGCCACCCATTCGCATTGGACCACCGCCCCTAAAAACTGGCATGGGTGGTTTTTTATCTTTAGCTTCCATATTATTTATCCTCTCCAAGTTCAGCTGCCGACAACTGAGATTCCGCAATCTCGCGATAAACAGATGACTTGCGCATCAATTCATCGTGGGTACCAATATCAACAATTTTTCCATCATTCAACACAATTATTTTTTCAGCATTCATTATAGTGCTAATCCGTTGAGCTACAATAATTAATGTTGCCTTAGTAATCTTTTTATTTAACGCGTGCCTTAAGGCAGCATCAGTCTTAAAATCCAAAGCAGAAAAACTATCATCAAAAAGATATATTTCAGGATTTTTTGTAAGTGCCCGTGCTATAGATAAACGCTGCTTTTGACCACCTGATATATTATTACCAGACTGCGCAATTGAGCTATCAAATTTATCGGGCAACCCATTAATAAAGTCATTTGCCTGAGCAATTTCAGCCGCAGCTTTCATCTCCTTATTTGTGGCACTCGGCTTACCATAAGAAATATTTGAAGCAACGGTTCCAGAAAACAAAGACGTTTTTTGAGGCACATACCCAATATGGCTATGTAGCTCTTTTTGCTTAATGTCTCTAATGTCAACGCCATCAATCGTAATTGAACCACTATTTATATCATACAAACGAGGTATAAGTTTTAATATTGACGACTTACCACTACCTGTGCCGCCGATAATTGCCGTCATCTGACCTGGTTCTGCCGTAAATGAAATATCTGACAAAACAGGTTCACTGGAACCAATATATCCAAAGTTTACCTTGTCAAATTTAACAATTCCTTTAATTGATGCTGGCAAATGTTTTGGATTTTCCGAATCATTTATCTTTGGAATGGTAGCCAAAACTTCACCTATTCGGCGCATCGATACAGCAGACCTTGGAACCATGATAAATATAATTGAAATCATCAAAAAAGCAATAATTGTCTGCGATACATATTGCATCATAGCTAATAAATTACCAGGTTCTAGATTGCCATTACTAATTTTATAAGCACCAACCCAAACGACAGCCATCGAAACTAAGCCCATGACTAAAGTCATAAATGGTTGCATTAGCATAATGACACGGTTAACAAAAATATTTAAGTTGGTTGATTCAAGGTTTGTTTTATCAAACTTATCTTGTTGTTTATCATCATTTCCATAGGCGCGTATTACTCTGATACCCGTTAGCATCTCTCGTATCTGAAGGCCTAACTTATCAACTACTTTTTGTATAAGAGTAAATTTTGGAATGGCTACAAAAAATACGATAACAACTAAAACGACCATAACGCCAATCGCCAAGGCGATAATCCATGACATAGATGGTGCTATTTGATAAGCTTTTATAACTGCTCCGACGCCCATAAATGGCGCCAAAAAAGCCATTCTAAGTATCATACCTAAAGTATTTTGGATTTGTTGCATGTCATTAGTCGTTCGTGTAATTAATGAAGAAGTTGAAAAACTATCAAATTCACTAAGTGAAAACCTCTCAACTTTGATAAACACTTCTTCTCGAAGTTTTCGAACATAGCCAGATGATATTTTTGCTGCGATAAAACCAATTACGATAGTACAAATACCACCAAGGGTAGTAATAATTAGCATTAATAGCCCATTATTCCAAACAGCGGCCATATCTTTTTTGATAATTCCCTGGTTGATAATCTTGGACATGTAATCAGGCAAAGTTAGATTAACCTGTGATTGTAACCAAACTAAAATAATCAGTAGCACAAGCAACAGAATATAAGGCTTAAAATATTTAACTAATTTTTTCATTAATCTCTCGAGTACCCTTCGTTAATAGTCATATAATTATACACCAATTATTTATATTATATAAACTGAACCTGAGCCTCAAAACCTCAACGCGGGTGGCGTGAGGCGGGGCAACCCCAGTTTACTACAAAATGGTAATCCATTTTTATAAACTAGGGGTGGACCGAGCGTCAGGACCCGAGGAGGTTTTAAGGCTCAGGTTTGTAAAGCTTTAAAAGTTACACAGTAATAACAGTACGAACAATAAATACTGTTAAAGCAATAACTACCAAAACCACAATAATATTTCTACAACGCGTAATCCACGAATATAAGGCATAGGCAATTCCGTAAACCAACACTTCCCAAATAATCATTTCGATTGATCCAAGCCCAGCAGATAACAATGCCAAGCCCCAAAGTGTTGCCGCACTTGCAATAGACACGATTAATGGTTGTGCCATATTAAGTTTTATCATTACAACAATGCCGATAATCGCCACTAATATCGTTGAAATATTACCAGAGATAGATAATGTTTGAGAACATGTCAATGAATACTGCGACAATTGACAAAATAATTGAGTAATAATATATTTTTCAATTAAAACTGTTAAGCCCCAATATGCAAAACCAAGGATTAATCCTAATAAAACAATTTTCCAAATTGATTGTGAGGCCCCAATTGCCTGAGTTTCGGTTTCAGTTTCAATCTTAACGATTTTTGCCATGTCGAACCTCCGTATAATTAATCATATTATACGTTATTTTTGCAGCTTAGACAAACAACCATTAATCTAAGGCTTTTTATACTGAACAAAATACCAAATAGCACCAATCATCGCGATAACAACACCACCAATTACATCAGCAGGCGTATGGACTAATGCCAATACCCTACCAATACAAACAGTAATTGTTAAGATTGCCATAATAATAGTAATTACTTTTTGCTTTGTTTCAAACCAAACAGCCAAAGTTAATGCCGAAATAAGTAAGGTGTGATCCGATGGAAAGCCAGGGTTATTCAAAAATGACGCTCCTGCAACCGCGCCAAGTAACTCAAAAGGACGCATTTCGGAAGGTTGATAAATCATACTAATAATCTTGGCAATCAAATATGCCGTCAAACCGGCCATTATTAATATCGAATATGACTTTAGTTTACGACTATTTGGGATTTTAAAAATTAAAGCATATGCACCTAAAAGAATAATCGGTATCATAGCCCAATCTGCAAAAATTTTTATAGCCAGTTCAGATGTCATAATTCTAGATTAACACGAATAAAAGAATAAGTACTATTACTTTGAATTATGGCCTTAAAGTACCGGCAAAAACCTGCCATGCCAATAATGATTTAGCGACCAAACTTAATACTATATAAGCTAATTCGCCATACATATAATTTTTCCAGTTGCCAATTTTTTTGTATTGCAAAACCATGTTAATGGCAAAACAGTTAAAGAATAGAAAAATCGACACAAAAATCCAATAAACAAATGTTGGCGCTGCACTACCACTACTTGCCGCAATCCAAAAGTAAAAAGCGATTACTATCCAGGGAACCGCACCGGCTACGCAACCGATTATATAACTCAACCAATTTGTCTTTTTAGTGGTTTGATTGTGGACTTCCATAACCAGCCCCATAAGGTTCATTACTGAAGTAAGTGCAAAGATCATTATCAGACTCATCAGGTCATAGACACCCACCAGTAGAGCGATGGATACCATCATTATGCTTGCGGACAATGAATATTCAATCCAACGGGCTTTGTTAATACCGTGAGCTAGCCCGTCATTATATTTTTTATTATAAACCGTAGCAATAATAAAGTGAGCCGCAGATGACATAAAGAAAAATACTGCAATCAATATTGGTAATGAAAGGTTAAATAGTACTTTCGTTGTTGGCTCTAAACTTTGAGTACCCTTACTAAACGCCAGATAACTGCCGCTAATAGGTAAAGTAAAGACTTTGCTTAATAACAACACGGCAATGCCCTGGATAAGGTGCAAAACGCCCATTAACAAGTTAAACTTTTTTAAACTATAATTTGAAATTATTTTACTCATTTCAAAGTAACCTCCAATTAATAACGTTCAATAGCAAAAGACGATACGCCAATTTTACAATTTACGGTTATTTTATTTAGAGATTTAGTATAATCAGGTGATTCATATTTTCCATCACTCGTCTCACCTAAGTCAGATAATTGTTTTGAAGATAAACCACCTTCAAATTGCAACTGAACGCCACTGTTTTTTGGAACTTGCAACACTATCGAGCTGGCACCAGAGTCTATACTGACCGCGACTGCACTTTCAAGACTGCCTAACTTTACATTAATATCACTAGCCCCTGCATCAATATTAATTTCACGTAGTTTTGATTTTGCCATATCTATTTCGGTATCTGATGCACCAATATTCACATTAAGGCTTAGGGGGATATTACGGCTAATATCAACATCTAAAGAATTCCTTATCCCACCCCTCCACCAATGATTGCTTGTCTTTGTAGATAATGTAACTTGTTGCTTTTCACCACGAATCACAGAACTATTTTCCAAAGACACAATGTCACTCTCAAGTTTTGCTTTTAAAATAGAGCTCTGATCAGAAGTACCAATTGTTAGTTTAGTTGCACCAACCTCAACGGTGACATCTGCTTGCTTCACAACATCAGAAATTTTATTAACAGTAATATCACGAGTTAAAATTGGAGAATTAAAAGACGTCCCATAAATCGCTACCCATGCAACTAATCCCAAAATAGCTAAAACAAAAACAGTAACAACAATACGCCAAATCATATTACGGAATGATAAAACAGATAACCCAGCTGCAATAACAGCCAAAGGCCAAAGTTGCCACAAATTATTCCAGCTTACGCTAATTAAGCCAAAATTATTGGCTAAAAGTAAACCACCGACTAAAATCAATAATAAACCCCAAAATATTTTACCAATATGCCAACCATTAGTTTTGGAGTGATTTGAACTTTTTGTTTTTATTGGTTCAGATTCAACAGTTGATTCTTTTTCATCTAAATCGACTACCATAAAATTAATTTCTCCTTCTGATAATAACCAAAAATCCAACAATAATTAATAGTACCGGCCATATCAAACTCCACTTTAAATCAAACCATTGAGGTAAAAATTGCTCCATCAACAACCACAATCCTAGTATTAACAAAAATATACCAAAGTAGTTTCTAGCACGACCAACGGCGCCATTTTCCCTTAAATCTTGACCAAGATTTTGAACTTTTTGGCCAATTGTTTCGCCATTTTCATAACTTCTAGCACTAGAATTTTTTTGTTCATCAACATCTTCAGATACAGGTAATATTACTGCCATGATAATATAAATTAATATCATTGTTCCACTAGTAATAAATGCCGAAAGAACGAATATAAGTCTGATTACCACAACGTCAATATTAAAGTAATCACCTAACCCGGCACATACGCCAGCTATTTTACCTTGTTTAGGCAGCCTATATAGAGATTTATTTGTATTTGACATTATTATCCTTCTTTATTGAATATTATTAATTTAGTAACTTATCACTAGATGACATGAATACTGTGCTTATTTTAGCATCACAATCAAATAAGAATGAAATTACTTTTCCATCAGCAGACTTTCCAACTGTATCTATATTTGTAAAATATTTGCCATAGCCGCCCTTACCATAAGAGCTCAAAATCGAAGCAGATAGCAAAAAGTCCCATGGCGCTTTTGCACCAGATATAAAGCTTGTAATATCAGAGACGGCCTGCTTTGGAGTTTGAGCCCCATAAGCTTCAGTTGCAGCCAAAATAACAGTTACATCCGTTGCCATATAGCCTTCCAAAGCTGCAGTATTACCAGAAGTTATTGAAGCTTTAATATTTTCAATTGTCGATGTGCTTGGAGCTTTTGGCGTACAAGCAACAGTGTCATCGCAAAGACCAACAAATGATTTTGTAGTAGCTACTGCACTAGCCAATTGACTCTTTAGACTAGTTATTTCATTGTTTAAAGATGAAATCTGCACAATTTGAGTTTTTTCTAGGTCATTTGCAACTTTAACGCGCCACAAATAAGTCGCACCCGCTGCAGCTGCCATCAACATTAAAGTTAAGAGAATAAAGAAAAAAGGCTTAAATATTGAACCTTTTTTACCAGGTTTTTTGACCGGTACTTCAACAACCGAAGTTGTAGGTTGAACTGGAGTAACCGTCTCTATTGGTTTTGTTGGCTCCACTATGATGGATGGCTCAGGAATAGCTGAGTTATCCTCATCAGGCCGTTCTATAATCTCTACGTCCTCTTCAACTTCCTCAATTGGTGTTGCGTCGTCATCCATAGCTTTTACCTCCTATAATAATTTAATTATATCATAAATTATTAAGCTTATAATCGTTACACCTTGCACTACCATTGAACCAAACAACAATTAGCAATATACTGTAGTTGTTATTTAATGGAGGACCAAAATATGAGCACTCCGTACGAACAACCAGCTGCAAATATACCCATAAATGGACAGAGTATAAACATAAAGCCAACAAAACAAAAATGGAGCTTAAAAAAGAAAATTGTAGTATTTGCCGGTATCGCCTTTGCTTTTATTGCGACCATATTGGTAGTCGCATTAGTCGCTACAGATGCACCATTAAAGATTAGTGATCAATTTATTGCAGACATAAAAGACAATAACGCATCAGCCGCATATGATTTAATGTCTTCAGAAGCCCAATCTGCCACCAGCTCACAGGAATTTGCCACCATAGTCGACCAGCTTGGACCAATCCTAACTGGTAGCCCAAAAAATATTAGTAGAGATGTAAGTGCCGAAACTGGAAGCAACCCTAGTGCAAAAGTTATTTACGAAGTCGAGGGCAGCGATAACTACACGCACATTTTGACCATAAATTTAGTACAAATTGATGGCAACTGGAAAGTTCTTAACTTCGAGAGTGTTAAAAAGTAACAATTAGTTTAATAGTTCTGACTCAATTGAGTAGTCACTAGGCTTTTCAACCGCTTTATCTTGGTTGTATCCAGAAAAAGTAATTGTACCGGTCACGTCGCCACTTGATGTTGTCCCTTTATATTCAATCTTGATAATTTGTTTCGTATTAATATTAACCCAAACGGTCATTGATGTTATTTCACTATCGCTGCTATCATCTGATTTAAAATAACTAACATACCCAGACAACGCTTTCGCCATCTTTTTATATTGATCTTTATCATAAGTTAGCAAATATTTGTAAGCAGTTACGCCAGCAGTATCAACTTTCGAGCTTTCCTCAATCGTATAAAAGCTATCATCATTTAACATCGTAAGTATATTTTTTCGCTGGGTATCGGTTAGATTAGCAAAAGGTGTTGGCAGAATATTTACAGTTGAACTAATTGGCGTACTAGCCATAGCTGCAAATTGATCATTATCTCTAACTTTTATCCAATTATTTTTCAGCTTTGACTCAATAGTAGTAAAACTCGATGATATAGCTGCGTCAGATGAAGATATTTCGCTGTATTTAACATAGCTACTATCACCTACTTTGATAACATCTCCGCCAATCATCATTGGCGAACTGGCGTATGCAATACTTAGCGTAAAGTTACCCTTGGCTAATAATTCCGTACTACTTTTCATATTTACAAATAATTTTGAACTAATTTCAGCCGATCCACTTTCAGCACTAACCATCGTCAGTTTTTGGTCAATTGTGACAGATTTGGTTTCGAGCATTTTTTCGTTCATATCTTTAAAGACAGTTGCAGCACTTGGGCTACCAAATATCACCAACAGACCAATCATGGTAATAAGTAACCCAATAACTCCGGTAATTACATATTTTTTATTCTTTTTTATCTGAGCCACAAAAGGCACTTTTGTATTTAATTTTTCGATAGGTTCTATATTTGACTCTGTAGTTGTATCTTCCAAGACCATGGCAAATCTCCCAAGATTAATTAATTTCATAATATCATTATTTCAAAAAAATGCACATAATTTAAAACCCGCCCCAGATATTTTGTATCGGCAAATGTCAATACAAAATTCTGGAACGGATTACTTGGTAACGGTTGGGACGTTACTCAATTTTATTTAGAACTTCATTTCCACGGTTGGCTAATTCCCGAAGCCTATTTGCCTCTGTTTGATTTGCAGCCGCTAAACTTTCAATCCAGGGAATGATGTTACCTATATTTTGAAGAACTGCCAGCTCAAGCTTGTCAAAGCAGCACTGAGCGACCTGCAGATCTCCAAAATTAATAGTTCGGATTGACTCACCTTCAGGATCATCGTCGTTAAGTAGACCTTTGTTGTATGTCGTATGGCACCAGTCACATACAACCTCACTCGACGTACTCGATCCGCAACCGATGTCAAAGGGAAATGGTGATTTATCGCTCATTTTATTCACCTCCTAGGTGGAGAGCCAATATAACCCAAATATTCAAAAACAACCCAACGTTTTCTAAGCAAATAATAACATAATTACGTTATTGATGCAAAGTTTTAATGTCAGTCAATAAATCTGCGTATTTTTTATCCCTACCATACAAAACATCAAAATATTTTTCACGAATTTTTTCTGTTATCACGCCAGTCTCACCATCGCCAATTTTACGTGCATCTACTTCTGTAACTGAAGATATGTATGCCGAAGTTCCACAGGCAAATATTTCATCAGCAATATATAATTCCGTCATATTTACCGATCTTTCAATAACATCCAACCCTATATCTTTTGCCAACATCAAAACCATATTTCGGTTGATACCTTCCAGTATATCGCTCGTAGTACCTGGCGTTATCAACTTTCCGTTGCGAATTATAAAGATATTTGCCGCGCTAAGTTCGCAGACATTACCAATATTATCCAGTAAAATACAATCATCGTAACCACTGTCGATAGCATCTTGCTTAGCAAGTACTGAATTTACATATGCACCATTAACTTTTGCCCTTGGAGGAATTACATTGTCAGGAACTCTTCGCCATACGCTAGTTTTTAGTCTAGCTCCATCTTTTGGTAAGATTGGCGACGCTTTATAAATAAACATACTAAGAACCGTATTTAGACCCCTTGACTTACAACCAGGTATTAATTCATCAACATGTACCGTTGCCCTAACAAAAACATCTTCTTTTACGTCATTTGCGTTAACAAGTTCAGATATAACACTTAAAAAACGCGCTTCAGACCAATTTTTTTCAAATGTGTCTATTCCAACAATCCTGGCAGAATTTATCAATCGTTTGTAATGTTCATGTAACCTAAAAGCAAGCCTAGTACCATCTTTGGCAATATTAATTGGAAAAACGGTATAGACACTTAGCCCATATAATACAGCTGACGAAGCTATACTTAACTTTGCATCATTAATTGATTTTATACCGTCATCAAAATAAGTTTTATCGTAAATATATCCCATGATTTATATGCATCCTTTAACATGATTCTAACATAAATTACCAACTGGTTAATAATTGTTGTTATATAATTAAATTAATGGAAAATACAATTAGCCTATGCGAAGTAAATCTTAAAAACTCTGCTAATCTGGCAGACATGATATCAAATGACGATGTTTTGATAAAGGCACTAAAGACAAAAAAGACCTTAGTCAGCCCTCAAGAATTTTTTGATACAACAAATGAATGGCAATTAAAAAATAATGCCAATTCTTATGCAATTATTTTAGACCAGGAATGTATTGGGATGATTTCATTAAGCCACCAACATACCAAAACTGCCAGGATTGGCGTTTGGATTGCAAGCAAACATTGGGATAAGGGCTATGCAACTCAGTCGTTAAATTTATTGTTAGAACTTGCAAAGCAGCAAGGCTTTACAACAATAAATGCAACCATCGAACACGATGTGGTTGCATCTCTTCGTATATGGAAAAAACTTGGCGCTGAAATCATAGATGATGGCAAAAAGTATCAGATTGAGCTAAAAATTGGCTAACAAAATGACCCACAAGAGTGAGTCTATTTTAGTTATTTAACACAAAAAAATTATCTATTTTTCTTAGCTTCGATTTTTGCTTTCAAAATGCGCTTGCGGTTTGCACCGTGCCAGTTCTTATGTTTAGCCATGATTCTTAATCCAATCTTTTATATTTACCCAAATTATAACACATTACAGGGGCTGTAGTATACTTATATTATCAATAATGAAAAGATTAGACACATATTCTCAAAATTTCCTTCGAAGTCCGCAACTCGTTAAAGAGTTGATTGGCCATACATCAATAAGCCATGATGATATCGTTTATGATATTGGTGCAGGCAGTGGCGTTATATCGTCCGTTTTAGCCGAACGCTGCAAGTCAGTAATTGCTGTTGAATTTGAACCGCGCATGGTCATAAAACTTCGCGAAAACATGGAAAGATATCCTAACGTAAAAATATACCAAGGCGACTTCATAACCATGCCTTTACCAAAAGGACCATATAAAATATGCTCTAATATCCCCTTTCAGTTAAGTTCATTAATTGTCCGCAAAATTACCGAAGCTGATAATCCACCAACGGCAACATATTTAATCGTTCAAAAACAATTTGCCAATAAACTACTCCCAGATTCTGATCGATTTACGGGGCAGCTTGGCATGATGATTGGCCCAACTTTTGCCGTCCGAATTAGAAAACATCTAAGACGAACTGACTTTTCACCTCCCCCCAACGTAGATACGATGTTTATCGAAATAATCCGCCGGTCTGAACCACTTATTGATATCAAAAAAATGCCGTCATACCGAAAATTTATCGAAGGTTGTTTTTCTGATCCAAAAATATTTGCTAAAACTCCAAGAATTGCTATCAGACTAGCGCCAGATATTAAGCCGTCACAAATGAAGTTAGCTCAATGGGTCGAATTATTTAAAGCCGTTACCAAATAAAACATCTTAAATCGCAAATAAAATTATCGCACCAATACACATTACGACTATACTGTCGCCAATTCCCCGTCTGAGTGATATTTTTTCTTTTAAAAATATTTTTGAAAAGACCAATACTAAAATTGGCCCCAACAGTAAAATAAGTGAGCTATTAGCAATACCAATCATACCAATTGCAAAAAACTTTGCTACATATTCAACTGATATAAAACCACTATTTGCAAACGTTTGAACTAATTCTTTTTTATTAACTTTCTTAATTTTAATCTTACGAATAACCAAAAATAGAATAATTGTAATAAAAGCTACTCGAAAAAAGTATAAACTGGTCGCATTCATTACCACTAATAAATCTTTAACTAAAATCGCTTCAAATGCACATAATATATCAAAACCAATTATCATCCAAGAATATTTGTCAAAATCCAAATGTTTCTTTTCAAACCTGGATACTAAAAGCGCAGTTAAGGCTATGGCCGATATAATTAGCAAAACCAAACTACGCTCCCCTGGAAATATAATCATTGCAAGGACTATAGTCATAGGCGTCGACAACAGCATAATTGGTTCGACTTCGCAGAGTTTTTTCTTACGCAAGGCAGTAAAAAATAATATATTTAATATCAAGCCTACAATGATTAAAGCAATGAATAAGACTATGTATTTATAGGTAAAAAAGCTCGGCTGCACAGATCCCCAAATAATCGCAGGAACAATCATAAATATCGCCAAAAATAGCATTTGTACTTTTAAAAGTACAGGCCCAGACATATTTTTTTCACTTATAATAACCTTACTAAAAATTGCTTCAACAGCATTACTTATTGCAGATATAAAAGCCGCAAACATAATTAATTAAGCTACAGCAACCTTAAATAAAATACCAACCAAGAATGTAACGGTCATAGCAATTACACCACCAGCTACAACTCGTAAAACTGATCTAGTTATATTTGCACCACTAACCTTTGCAGTTAATATCCCAGTAACAGTAAGTGCAATAACAACAGCTACGAACGCAACTACTACAGAATATCCACTATCTGAAAACATAATTGCAGATAATGGAATTAACGAACCAATTGCGAAAGATATAGATGAAGCAATAACAGAGCTCCAAGGGCTCGTTAAATGATGTGGGTCAATATTATAATCAACTTCAGCATGAGTATCAAATGCGTCTGCTTCAGTAAATTCTTCGGCGACAATCTCAGCATCCTTAGGTTTTAAACCATCCTTTTCGTATGCCGAAACTAAATCATCTAATTCTTCTTTGGGATAATTAATTAAATCGTATTTCTCTTTTTTAAGTAATGCTTTTTCCATATCCCTTTGAGCACATACAGATACATATTCACCCGCACCCAGCGATATTGCTCCAGCAATAATACCTGCAATACCAGCAGTAAGTACAGTTTCTTTTGATTGAGCGGCACCTGATACACCAATTACCAAACCGGCAATTGATATGATACCATCATTAGAACCAAGGACGGCTGCACGCAACCAGTTTGACTTGTCGTTGGTATTTGGATTATTTAATCTAAACTTATTAATTGTTGGTTTTATCATATTTATAATTAATTATACCATCTTATAAAAATAACTTCTCTGTTCTTTTGTCAGTTTTTCGCAAGCATATCTCAACATCGTCCGTGGCATATTTGATGCATTTTTTTCTAGATAATCAGTCAATATTCCTTCATCAATCCTTTTACCAACTTCTCTTAACATCCATCCAACGGCTTTATGAATCAAATCGTGTTTATCGTGTAATAAAATATCGGCAATATCTAATGTAATCGAAGGATCACCCGATCTAATAAAAGCACCGGTACTAATAATAGCAACTCGTCGTTCCCATAAACTTTTACTTTTTGCTAATTTATATAAAACATCACAGTTTTTTGATAGGCAATATTCACCGACAATCGTAATACAACTCATATCAACGATATCCCAGTTATTAATCTTTCCATTTGCTAATTCACGCATATATAAGTCATATATTTGCTGTTTTTCTTGTACACCAGCTGATTTACATTTGTAGCATAAGATGTAAATGCCAGATAAACGATGCTCATGAATTTCACTTTTAAGAAGTTTTTGAACCTCATTCAGTGGCAATTTTATGTATTGTTTGCAAACTTTTCGATTTTCTGGCACACGAACGCCAATAAAGATATCGCCTTCACCATATTCACCCTTCCCGGTCTTAAAAAATCGTTGCAAAAAAATAGCATCAGAATCACTGGCATATTTATTTAATTCATTTATTAAATATTTTGCTTGCATAATTTAATAATAACACCATACATATCACTCTTGCATATCAAATGAATTAGATATATAGTGTAAATGTAACACTAACTAATTTGCAGATACCCAGCGTTGGCATATCGGCTCGGTCTGCATATAAGAAAGGGCAAACAAATGTCAAACAATAATAACAAAACCAGGCGCGGACAAACGCGCAATATTATCGAAAGTATAATAATCGGACTAGTACTAACGGGGCTATCTTACCTATTTGGTATCTGGTTTGGATGGCTATCTGCTCAAGGGCTAAACTGGCTAGAAGTATTCGCTGTTTTTACATCTTACTCATGCACATATTTATGTGTCAAAGAACGACGCATTAATTACCCTATCGGAGCAATATCATCAGCCGCCTACGCATACTTATTTATGCAAAGCGGATTGATAGCAAGCGCTATTTTAAACGCTTATCTAGTACCTACCTTAATTTATGGATGGATTCGCTGGCGCAAAGATGAAAATACCAGGCCAATTACACATGTAAAGATCAAATGGATACCAGTATATCTACTAGTTGCTGGATTAGGTTACTATGGCGCAGCACAAATTAGCCAATACTTTGGTGGAGCAATGGCTTGGACCGACGCCTTAATTCTTGCAGGCACAATCTTGGCACAATTCCTCATGGACAATAAAAAACTTGAAAACTGGATTGTCTGGGCATTCGTCAACGTATTTGCAATTTACAACTACGCAGTAGCCGGCCTACCACTAGTCGCCTTTCAATACGTTCTCTTCTTAGCAAACACAATTTACGGATACATAATCTGGAATAGGAGTAAAAAATATGTCAAAAGCCTTTGTATTAATGACAGCAATGCCACCGACAACCGGACACTTGCAACTGATCCAATTTGCTAACTTAATCGCAGATAACGGAGTTGTCGTAATCATTTGCACACAGCCGCATGAACCACTATCAAATGAACGCGTAACTGCCCTTAGGGCCGCAATTGAACATCTTGGTCCAAACAATATATCAGTTAAGCACATTAGCAAAACAATCGAACAAGATCCCAAAGCTCCAAACTTTTGGAAAATGTGGCAAGATTTCATGATTGAATTCGGTGTCACTACAGATGACTATATTGTAGCGAGCGAAAAGTACGGCCAACATTTAGCAGAGATTACAGGAACACAGTTTTTCCCATACGATATTGATCGAAGCTTAAATAACGTCAAAGCAACGCCAATACGCGATAATCCACTTGCTCATTTTAATCAAATAATTCCTGAATTTCAGCAATACTTGCGCACAACCATAACTATCTTTGGCGCAGAGTCTACCGGCAAAACTACACTTTCACGTCAGCTTGCGAAAGAAACTAACGGCCAATGGCTATTTGAATACGCCCGGCCATATTTGGAAAATACTGTAAATGAAATAACCACCAGATCAATGATGGCAATATGGAAAGGTCAAACCGCCCTACAAAAACAAGCAAACAACCTAACTGATAGTCCCTATATTATTCAGGATACAGATTTGTTTTCGACCGTTGGTTATTGGCAATTCCCCCACTGGCAAAAAGATCTTGGAAAATGTCCACAAGGCCTAATTAACGATGCAACCAACCTCAAATCAGACCTATATATAATTACTAAAAGTAACATTCCTTTCGAAAAAGACCCGTTACGTTATGGTGGAGATGTGCGAGAAGGCAGTGATGAATATTGGATTAAGATTTGTGAAAAATACAAACTTCCATATATTGTTCTTGAAAGTAATGACCCAACTGAAAGATTAAACCAATCAAAAGCTGTAATATTAAAGATTGCAGACAAAAAAGCTGGACGTATATCTTACGACCGTAAAGGATTATAATTAAATAATTATATGAAGTACGAAAAACAATATATGCCACCGACACTTACAGTAGACTTAGTTCTTTTTCAAATAATCAACAATGAACTTTGCGTTTTACTTATGAAGCGCCCAAGCGATCCATTCAAGGATATGTGGGCGCTGCCAGGTGGATATAACCCAGAAGGCGAAACGACAATAGTGGCTCTTACCCGAATTGTAAAAAATAAAATTAACATAGATACAATCAAAGATTTAAGTTATATAGAACAGTTATACACATTTGATACAGTTGCCCGAGATCCTAGAGGACATGCTGTTTCAGTAACATATATGGGCTGCAGCCAAAATTTAAACATAGACAAATCTCCAAATGAAATTGCTTTTTCCCCAGTAGCTCAGCTTCCCAAAACAGCTTATGACCACGCCGACATTGTCCGCTATGCACATAAACGCATGTCATCAAAAATTACATATACAAACGCCGCATTCGCCTTTCTAGCCGACACTTTTACGCTAACCGAATTACAGTTCGTTTATGAAGCAATCTTTGGTCGTAAGCTAGATAAGCGTAATTTTAGAAAAAAGTTTTTAACATTAAACCTAATTAGTGAAACTAAAAAGATTCAAAAAGTTGGCGCCCATAGACCAGCAAAATTGTATAAATTTAAATCCAAAAGTATCGAAGAACTAGCTAGAAGTTTTGAATAAACCGTAATCTACAAAATATCTTGTTTTTTAATTTCAAATAATTTTACAAATAAGTATTGTGCTGCAAAAAATATAATACTAAAACCAGACAGCCAAGCTGCAACAATCATAGCAATGTCAATATCAAGCATTTGGCTTTCCGTGAATTTTGAAGTATATGCTAAAACCAACGGTATAATTATTATAGATATTTTTAAAATTACAACTAATCTTGCTGATAATTTTTTACGATTTTGTTTATTATCCTTTTTATGCTGAGCATGTAAAACTAATGGGGTAACATTTTCCGCTGCTCCATGTACAACTTTTTTGCCAGCACTAACAATCGTTGAAGGCATTTTAATAAGAATAAATATCGTTATCCCAATCATAATAATCACAAAAAATATTCCTATAAACATCAGTAAGACATTTGATCCTGAGCCATTATTTGCGATAGCTACGACAGTTTGCTTTGGAACGGGGTTATTAGCATCAGGGCTTATAAATAAAGTTAACGATTTTACTAAACTAAAATTTAGCGCAACTGCCCAAAGCCACTGCATTGAACAAACCAAATATCCAATGGCGCCAAAAAGATTTGCCACACCTTTTTTTATATTATTTTTGACTTCCTCTGCCATATGATAACAATAGCAAATGGCATCAGCATTAACAACAATATTTAGATAATGCTTTTGCTAAATTATGTTAAAATAAATATAATATGTCACATATTAACTCTATATGTGAAGGTGAGGTCCTTCCAGATTATATATCTGTGGAGTTTGATACTGGCTCAAATGCACTAAAATCGCGAAGGTTTGGTTATGAGCAAATCGAATTTGACGAGAAATATGGACCAGTTTTCGAAGCTTTGCCTGGCCATGCCAATCAAATGGGCGTTAGCGTCGAAAATGGTGGTTGCAACATCGCCATCTGGTCTGGCGCCGCAGATATCGTTGATGTTTGTATTTTTGATGCAGAAGATACCAATATATCACTCGAACGCTGGAGATTGACCAAGCGGGATAATTTTTTTTGTGGTTTTATCCCAGATATGAAAATTGGCGATGCATACGGGTTACGAGTTGGCGGAGAAAACTACAACAAGCTATTAATGGATCCGTACGCAAGGGCTTTTAGCGGCAAATTTAATGCGGTAGATATTGATTCAGATAGCCTATATTCTAATAACCACGATAAGGATTCTGCACCTTATATGCCCCGATGTGTTGTTGTTGATGAATCATATGATTGGGGCGACAGTAAAAAACCCAATATTCCAAAAAACAAAAGAGTATTATACGAAGGCCATGTAAAAGGACTTACCTACCTTCTTGATGAAATTCCTGAAAATATACGCGGTACATATGCTGGCATCGCAAGTAAGCCATTTATTAAATATTTAAAAGAACTTGGCGTAACCACCCTTGAATTACTTCCGATACAACAATTTGTTTCCGAACCTCAGTTACAAGAAAAAGGTCTAACTAATTATTGGGGTTATAATACGCTTGGTTTTTTTGCACCACATGGTGAATATTCAAGCAGTGGCCAAAACGGCGAACAAGTAACTGAATTTAAAGATATGGTTAAATGCCTTCACGAGGCAGACATAGAAGTCATCATAGATGTTGTATACAACCATACACCTGAAGGTTCAGAAAATGGGCCAACGTTAATGTTTAAGGGTCTAGATGAAAAAGAAATGTATCATCTAAATAACGGCCACCACTGCAATTATTCTGGTTGCGGCAACACTCTCAATGCATCCTCCGACACTGGTTTAAAATTTATATTGGAATCTCTACATTATTGGGCGGAAAAGATGGACATTGATGGATATAGGTTTGACCTTGCATCATCACTAGCCCGTGTACAACCAGATTGCCAAATTGACATGAATTGCCGTTTAATGGATGCCCTCCAAAACGACCCAATACTTAAAGAACTTATAAAAAATTACGAACCATGGGACTGTTCCAGCGACAATTCAGGCGAGTTTGGCAAAAGTCAACAATGGAATGGCCGCTTTAGAGACACAATGCGTGATTTTTGGCTAAAAAATGGTAATTCTGGTGACTTTGCTGCAAGTTTATCAGCTAATCTAGTAGACGGTCATTTGCCAGTTGAAAAAACAATAAATTTTATTACAGCTCATGATGGTTTTACATCACATGATTTAGTTAGCTATAATTCCAAACATAATTATGATAATAAAGAGTGCGGAAATGATGGTACAAATGATAATCGATCATTTAATTTTGGGTTGGAAGGCCAGACAGATAATAATGAAGTTAATAAGCTCAGGCTACGAACAGCGCGCAGTATGATGCTTTCTTTGTTAGTAGCTGCCGGAACGCCAATGCTGTCACATGGCGATGAAATTTTGCGAACACAAAAAGGCAATAATAATGCCTACTGCCAAGATAACGAAACAACTTGGATGAATTGGAATTTATCTGAAGATCAAAAAAAGCATCATGATTTTGTCGCAAATGTCATTCATTTTTGCATGAACCACCCAACTCTAACAAGGTCGTCATCTTTTACTGGCCAGCCAGTTTTGGGGCCAAACACCGAATTAGATGTTGCCTGGATTCGCCGCGACGGCTACGAATTTAATAATAACGACGAAGCCTGGAAGCGTAAATCAATACTTGGCATGTATATGTCCGGCATTGCGTTAAATGATATATCACGACCTGAAACGATTAGTGATGACTGCTTTGTATTCTATGTTAATGGTACACATAATGATAAGGAAGTTTGCTTACCAAAACTACGACCATATGCTGGTGATTACAGAATCTCCATAGATTCAGCAAGTGGAGAGGTATTTTTTGATGGCAACGAAAGACCCATCAAAACAGACAAATTTGTGCTTGAAGCCCTATCGGCTGTCTTATTAAAACGCACATCTAGCCATTTACAAAGTTTCGCAAATTGAAAACCGCAGTTCATTTCGGCTAAAAAAGCCAAAAACAAACTGCGGCAAACAAAATGGAATCAAATAGCTTAGGTCAGCGCCATAATGGCGTCATCTAATCGTCTGATTAGACTTTTTGCTTTTTCAATAGCTGACTTTTCAATATCACTTCCGACTTCGCAGTTTTCGAAAACAATATTAAGATCAGCAGCTTCTGTCGAGGTCTCAATAAGTTTGGCTAGCGTATCGTTCCAAAGAGGATTATTTTTTCGAATGTTAGCCTCAAGAACGTTGCTGTAATCAAGATTGTCTTTTGCTGCAGCATATGCCTTTGAAAGAGATTTTTCATAATACTTATGTGAATTGGATACAATACTACGAACCCCCAGCCAGTCGTCGCACGTCAGAGCATACTTAATCATTCCACTTACTGCCCGAAAATATGGTGCTACTTCACCATCACAACGTATGCATACGCGCTTGAATTGGTAACTCGTCTTGGCCTCTTTGAGCATCCTGTACAGATATTCTCTATCTGTAAATGGTAAAAAGTCCAGTTCTTCGAAGGTAATGGCCACCTCCGCCATTTTTTCATTACAGAGCCAAACAAGGTTTTTACAACCAGCCTTCTCTGCATCCTTACGAATTACCTTCCATGTTTGATAATCCGATTCACTTGCAGACAAGTCTTGCTCTATCCGCTGCATAATGTCAACCATTTTTAACTCGTCAGCTTTTTTATAAAGCTGAACAGAATCCCGCGCAAAGGTCATATTCTTAATCGCAATTTCAATTCCTTTTTCTAACACGGCAGTCACAAATGCCTTGCTTAACAATACCCTCACCTCTTTCTATATTTTTTGATCCCAAATTGTGAATAATACAGCTAGCTTGAAATGCCAGCATATATAACACTATTTATAGATTGAAACTTAACATTTGTCAATAAATGTTTTATCATTAGCTTTAGCTTCATGTTCTCATTTGCAAGTAATCTGTTAATTCAGAATATGTTTCAGCAATAAATTCTAACGGAATATACAACATAGGGTTAAGTTTTGCACCAATAAATGCAGCTCTTGAATCAGTATGAAACCCCACGATCAGTTTTTGATGTTGTTGTTTAGCCATATATGCAATACCCAATTCAACAGCGGCACCCTCGTCGGGCACGCGCCCATCTAGAATAAACAAAAATATATCGCACTCAATAATTTTATCCCTATCAAGTTCAAACATGCATCGTCGCCTGTCATCTTTTGACATGCTTTTATATGGCTCAATGCTCGATTCAACGCCATCACGTTGTGGTAAAAAGACGTCAAAACCGATGGATTCTAAATCAGCAGTCAATCTTAGATTAAATTCTCTTTCAGCTTGACTAAATAATGGAGCGGCGAAATATATTAATTTGGACATATTTATTTAAACATCTCTTTTTGAAGAGCTTTGGAGCATAACTCTCTGACAATATGTAAAAATGGAAATTCAGGAAACATAATTTGTAATCTTGCCAAATTTGCATCATTTGCAATACTAAAATCATCAATACCCTTAATTCCCAGCTTAGTCTTGAAAGTATCTATATCACCCAAAACTGCCATAATACCCGGCATGATTTTATCAACCAATCTTACAAAGCGCGCTTCTGGTTCTTGCTGTTTTTCATAGCGGCTTAACAGTTGAGCTGTATGTGGCGGTAACTCCGTCAGCAATCGCTCCAGGGCCACTTTTTCTGCTAATTCCTTCTTGTCACGGTCTTCTTTGCTTATATTAAAAGTCCAAGTGTCACCTACATAAACTTCTGGCATATCATGCACTAAACTAAATTGCGATATAAGGCCAGCATTAAGCTCTGGAAAATAAGTTGCAGCAAGTTCAACTGCGGATAATGCCAAATGAAAGCTATGCTCTGAGTCATTTTCAAAACGGCCATCCTTATATACAAGCGCACGATTGACATTTACAAACCTACTACAAAAACTACCCAGATCCATTAAATAACCCTGAGCTTGCTTTGCCACTTCAATATCCAATGCTTTATCCGTAAATAATTGTCCGTACTTTATTCTAAATTCATCTGGGATATATTGGCCCTTTGTCTTTTTTGCTTTAATATCTTCCACAAAATCTTTCATCACTTCATCGTTAATATATTTAACGCCCAACATTTTGCCAACAGTATCAACATCGTTCTTTGCTTTTTCTTTTTCAGATACATCATCATTAGCCATATCAACGCTATATAGCTTTTCGACTTCTAAATGAAATCCCCACGTTTGGGTATATTTTAAAGCAACTTCTATTGAATTAGGTAAAATATAATTTATTCTAAACTGTTCTGATATTTCGGGTTCTAGATTAAATAATGATGAAAATAATTCTAATGACTCTGATAATGAATTAGGGTCAATTGAAATTTCATGTTCCTCAAACCCATTTCCACCGTTATTCAGTTGGCCACCTTTATATTTGAAGACTGTCTTATTATGGGATACGGCAATGGATACGTTTTTATCTGGTAAAACAAAAAAATATGATGTCTTATTATCTGGCGTGATTTTTAGCGCCGTCTTATCTAATTTAGCTTTAATTTTTAGAAAATCATCTTCAGAAAGAAAAGCACGTTCTTCATATTCATAAGTCTTCAAGGTCATATCTTTATTTTAAATACCCAAGTTTTTTAAAAAGAATTCGTGAGGGCGGAACAATATCATAATTGCCTAAATCTTCTATTTTTATCCATTCAAGTTTTTCGATTCCATCAGACAACGTCAATTCTCCGCTTTCGTATTCGCAAATTACATCTAAATATATGAAAAACTTTTCAACGCCGTCAAGGTCGTGTTTGATTTCAGTATCCCATGAAAGTTTATTTTTAACAGACACATTAATACCAGATTTTTGGAATACTTCAGCTTTAATCGCATCATCAGCCGGAACATTCGGCGTTGCAGTTGCACCAAATATATACCAAGTCTCTTTATACGGCGCTGAACCATCTGGTTTTTTGCGCATCAAAATAGCACCGTCTTTTTTCACAATACCAATAATCAG
>Ga0209429_10000665_pt1 | contig 22685 bp, 25 predicted proteins | sample BarGraNGADG00212_3_FD_184493 | JGI IMG/M metagenome (GOLD analysis project Ga0209429, IMG submission 184493) | Arctic peat soil microbial communities from Barrow, Alaska - Barrow Graham LP Ref core NGADG0004-212 (SPAdes) (version 2) | ecosystem: Environmental > Terrestrial > Soil > Wetlands >...
TTACAGGCATTCACCCCGCTCGCAACTCAAAAAGCTAAAAGGGCGGCCGCTCGGCTAAATTTCACAGCCGTTCGCGCCGCCCCGACAACTTCGTTGCCGAGCCCCCGCTCTCTGTCCTCCTTCAGGCGAAACGCCCTCCATTCCGCTTCGCTCCACTTCGTGCATTCCTCCTTCCAGTCGTCGAGGGTGAAATTCTTAACGCCTCCCTTTGGCTCGCCCTTTTTTAACGCTTTTTTCCCATGCTCGGCTGGGCGAACGCCTGAAAGGGACTGCGTTTAGTGGGTTATTACCACCTTATTAGTATCAATAAATAATTAAATAATAAATACAAAATAGTATCTTTGAGGCGTTTTGTTTCGAGTTGATACTATTTTAAAGGATAATTAAATTGTTTCTCGAGTTCTTAACTTAGCTCAAAAAATAAATAAATGAAAATGTTTCCTTTTGTGAAACTTACAGATTATATTTGCAACTAATAACATGAAAGTCCATTTAATCAGTAAACAAACTGTAGAAGATTTTATACTTGAAAATGCGCGAAGTAAAACCTCCTTCGGAATATGGTACGCAATCTTAAAATTAGCTGATTGGAGTGAACCTAATGATATGATAATGACATTTAGTAGTGCTGATCTGCTTGGAAACGGTACGGATCGTATTGTATTCAATGTTGGGGGTAATAATTACAGAATAATCTGCAAATATCACTTTGGAGAAGCCAGAGTACACTTATTTATAAAATGGATTGGGACTCATGCAGAGTATACAAAACTTTGTAATGGAGGAAAACAATTTGGTGTTAGTTCGTATTGATTGAATGGCAAATAGGGATAAACGAAATGGAAACGCTAAAATATACGATTATCAAGTCTGAAAAGCAATACCAGAATTATTGCAACACTCTTGAACAATTGATTGATCTTGCCCAAGTTGCATCTCAAGATGAAGTTGATCTACTTACTCTTTTAATTGAGAAGTGGGACAATGAGCACAATACCTTGAAAGACCTAGATCCTGTCGAATTACTGAAGGGGTTGATGCTTGAACATCAGTTAAAAGCCAAGGACTTGGTGGATATTCTAGGGTTGTCAAAGGGAACAGTTTCCAAAATATTGAGTTATAATAAAGGCTTCTCAAAAGAAGTAATCCGGACGTTGTCTGATTACTTTAAAGTTTCTCAAGAGGCATTCAATCGTCCTTACAAACTCATAACTGAAGTAACCAGACACACTCATAACGAACGTCAGTTAAATACTCAAAATCATGTAATTGTCGCCTGATTTTAGAGTGACGGTGGAGCAATCTGAAGTGTACCCGTTGTGAAAGAAATTGGCGTTGCAACGCTCATGAGCACTCCGTCCCTTACAGGCATTCACCCCGCTCGCAACTCAAAAAGCTAAAAGGGCGGCCGCTCGGCTAAATTTCACAGCCGTTCGCGCCGCCCCGACAACTTCGTTGCCGTGACCCCGCTCTCTGTCCTCCTTCAGGCGAAACGCCCTCCATTCGGCTTCGCCCCACTTCGTGCATTCCTCCTTCCAGTCGTCGAGGGTGAAATTCTTAACCCTTTTTTCCCATGCTCGGCTGGGCGAACGCCTGCAAGGGACTGCGTTTTCTGGGGTGAAGCCTTATTTAGGAGAAACAACTGTAAATCCATCTAATTTGTAGTGTACAATGTAAAAAGTCGGTTTTCTTTGTGATTTCTAATCCTCAATGTTTACTAATAGTTTAAAAGTCACCATTAATCATGTTTTATGAATTTCTTTAACTATGACTGAGTCAGATGAACTTTTAAAAAAACAGTTTCTAGATATGTTGGAGCAGCACTCCAATATCATCATCAAAGTTTCTCGAGCATATACTGTTGTTGCTCAGGATAGAGAAGACCTTATGAATGACATCGCACTGGAACTTTGGAAATCTTTCCGCCGCTTTCGGGGTGATTGTAAGGTCTCAACTTGGATGTATCGTGTTTCGTTAAATACAGCCATGAACTTTTCGCGCAAAAACAAGCGAAGTAGAATACTTTTTTTTGAAAATGGAATACCACCTGAAACCTATGTTTGGATGACGGATCATTCAGACGAATCACAAACGGATCTTCTTTATAAATGCATTGACGAACTGAGTGCCTTAAACAAAGCCATTGTGCTGTTGTATCTGGACAAACACAATCACGAAGAGATTTCAGCTATTACAGGCATTTCAAAGACGAATGTTGGAACGCGCATGTTGCGAATTAAAGAAGAATTAAAAAGTATTGCAAACAACTATAAAGAATAAAAACATGGAACTACAAGAATTGGAAAACAGATGGGTTGCCTATGACCTAAAGCTAACCCAGAATATTCACCTCAACAAAGAAGTGTTGAAACATATATTAATTCATAAACCAACCAGTCGTTTGAATAGAATGAGCCTGACCGTTGGTTTGGAAATGATTTTGGGCCTAGTACTCATTGGTTGGTTTATTTCCCAATTAGACTACAGAGAGGATTGGACCTATTGGTTGGGCATGTTACTTTTTTTTCCGTTGGCCATTTGGGACTTCTATTGGACCATCCGGTATTTCTCGCTCATTCGAAAAGTCGATTTTTCGAAATCGGTGACCAAAACCCGTATTGTTTTACAAGAATTACAATTGCATAAACTTAGAAGAATAAAAATTGGCTACGGTTTGGGACCTGTCGGTGCTTCCGGTGTCTTTTTACTATCGGGAATCAACGTCTTCAACACCCATTTTTTCTTACCACTCGCCTTGATTCTAATTGTATTTTTCACTTCTTTTTACATCCGCTATAAATATGATTTAGTCCAGCGCTTTGAAAAATTCAAAAATGAGCTGAACGAGTTAGAAGCCCTTGAAAAAGACTAAAAGGAATATGGTTAATTGAAAAAGAATAATTTCATGTTTTTAAAAGGTAGAGCTGCAAACCATTTTCAAATAGTATTATTAAAATAATCTCATAGTTGTTATTTTTTATGCTACATTTGAATACCTTATATTAATGCATTTCAACCATGAAAAAAGCTCTTTTCTTTTTCGCCACTTTCTTCCTTTCCCTCTTTGTCACCGCACAATCCTCCAACAAAGTCAGTGAACTCGGACTCGTCTTTTCCAACGCCGACCAATTCGGATTAACCTACCGCGTTGGTAACGAACATGCCCTGTGGCGATTCAATGCCTTGAGCTTAGGTGGTTCTATCAATACAGGCACGCTAACCCCTGTCACCAATTCAACCAACACCCTCAGTTTTGGTTTGAGCGTAGGCCGGGAATACCGCATACCCATCAACAATATAGTCGATTTTCGCTATGGAGCCGACCTCACTTATTCGTATTCGAGGAATTACACAGAGGAAAACTACTCAGATAACATCCACAATTTCAGTAACCAGACTATAGTGAACAACACGCCTGGCATCAACCTCGTATTCGGTTTAAATTTCAAACTAAAGTATTTTATTATAGGTGCTGAGCTGAAACCCAATTTCCAGTATAATTTCGGTTCCACCGATACCACCGAAGGCACCGATCCCACCGAACACAAGGACCAAACCGACTTGATGTTCAGCTTATCCAATCTCCCCGTTCAATTCTCGGTAGTTTATCCGTTCTAACGTCGTATGAAGCGTATTCTGATCCTTTTTGCAACACTGCTGGTTGCTCTATCCACTTTGGCTCAAACTAATTCGAGCCTAAAGGAGGCAGGCGTTGCTTTCAGCGGCCTCGATCGGTTTGGCTTCACCTATCGCTTTGGCACTGAACGTGCTTTATGGCGAGTAAATTTGGTCTCGGTTTCCTACTCAAAGAATGATGAAAGTTGGCTCCCCTATGTTTATGATAACAACAGTCGGGATTATGGCCTTGAGTTTGGCAGGGAATTCCGCAGAGAAATCGCTCCCTACCTGGCCTTCCGTTATGGAGCAGACCTTACCTTTACCTACGGCAAATCCGCTAGCAATGCCCTTATTAACTTAGGTCCAGACCTCCCTCAAGCCTATCATTACACGTCTGAACGCTATATGCCTGGCCTCCAGCTGGTTTTAGGCCTTTGCTATACGCTCAACAAGGTCGTGATCGGTGCAGAGTTACATCCATTTCTCCACTATAATATCTATACTTCCGATATACAAAGCGATTTGGGTGCCTATCATATGAATCAAGCATCATTGATCTTTGGGATGAATAGTAAATTGGTAGAACTCTCGGTGGCATATCGGTTGTAATGTTTTCTTTGTTGCAATGTTCGTGAGCACTCCGTCCCTTTCAGTCGTTCCCCCCGCTCGCAACTCAAAAAGCTAAAAGGGCGGCCGCTCGGCTAAATTTCACAACCGTTCGCGCTGCCCCGACAACTTCGTTGCCGAGCCAATATACACTTGATAACTATACGTTTAAAACAAAGTCCTATGGAAAACAAAAAAATGAACGAAACCATTGCTGATATTTCCTACATAGCTGGCCATCGTCGCTATTACTCCGGCGATTCACGCATTGATATGTCTGTCTTTATAAATTGGGCAAAAGAGTTTGAGGAAATGAATAAAAACGAAGCGTGGGAAGATCGTGACTATATGCTTGAAATTGAGTTGTTTGCCAATCAAAAAATAAATACAACAAGGATGAAATAACTATTGATATTGGTTACACCAAGTTTATCAATATTAATTGAATATATTTGAACTGTGAAGAGACTTTTTCCAAAAATATCAAAAACATGAAACGTTATTATTATTCTGATTCCATAGAAAACTTTGTTTCAAAACCAAAGGATGAAATTCTTGGAATTTTGGCAAACAGTAACGAGTTTTCTTTAGAACAAGAACAGAAGTATGCTTGGAATGAAGAAATTAAAGTGCTAAAAGAAATTCTTCCAAAATTTAGTGGTTCCATTTTTTACGAGTATTCTATACCTCGTATGGGGCGTAGAATTGATGTTGTACTAATTATTGAAAGTGTCATATTGGTTTTGGAATTTAAAATTGGTGAGAAAGATTTTAAGTCAAGTGCCATTGAGCAAGTATGGGATTATGCTCTTGATTTGAAGAATTTCCATGAAACGAGTCATGAACATTTGATTGTTCCAATTTTGATTGCAACAGAAGCAAAAAATAAGGAATTCAATATTATCGGAAAGAGTTATCAGGATAGAACTCTTTCGCCTATTTGTACAAATGCAATTGGATTAAAATCTGTTATTAAAGAAGTCCTTTCTTTTAATGATGATGAAAAATTCATAGATGTGACAAGTTGGAGCCAAGGGCGATATGCGCCAACTCCGAATATATTGGAAGCAGCGATGGCTCTTTATAATAGTCATTCTGTTATAGATATTACAAGAAGAGAAGCTGATGCAAAAAACTTGACTTCGACCTGTGATGCAATTTCAAGTATTATTATTGATTCTCAAAAACAGAACAAGAAATCCATTTGTTTCGTGACTGGTGTACCTGGCGCTGGAAAAACACTTGTAGGTTTGGATATTGCGACAAAACATCTTAAAGGAGAGAGTCAAACAAGTAGCGTTTTCCTTTCGGGAAATGGACCATTAGTCGCCATTCTTCGAGAAGCCTTGACCAGAGATCGTGTTAAACGTGTGAAGGAAAAGGGCGGGAAAATATTAAAAGGCGAGGTAATGAGTGAAGTCAAAGCGTTCATCCAAAATGTCCACCATTTTCGTGATGAATGTTTAATTGATATGGAGCGTCCACCTTATGACCATATTGCCATTTTTGATGAAGCTCAAAGGGCATGGGATCTGACTCAAACACAGAATTTTATGAGTCGGAAAAAAAACGTCAAGAACTTTCCTTACTCCGAACCAGAATATCTTATATCATGTCTGAATCGGCACCAAGATTGGGCTGTAATAATCTGTTTAGTTGGGGGTGGTCAAGAAATCAATACTGGCGAAGCAGGGATTTCTGAATGGATTGAAGGACTTAATAGAACATTTCAAGATTGGAATATTCATGTATCATCCAAGTTGACTGATAGTGAATACGCTGCAGGTGAAGCGCTTAAATTAATTGAGAACAAAGACAGGCTTCATTTTTTCGACGATCTTCATTTAGCTGTTTCGATGCGTTCCTTTAGAGCTGAGAATTTGTCACTTTTTGTAAAACGCATGTTAGATCTCGATAAAATTGGTGCTCAATCAGTTTATATGGAAATCAAAGATAAATATCCAATAGTCCTTACTAGAGACCTTAATAAGGCAAAAAAATGGCTGAAAGAGAAGGCAAGGGGAAGTGAGCGTTATGGAATGGTTGTTTCCTCTCAGGCTCAACGCCTTAAACCGTATGCTATAGATGTCAAATCACCAATGGCTCCTATTCATTGGTTCCTTGATGAAAAGGATGACATTCGTTCATCATTTTTTCTGGAAGATGTAGCTACAGAATTTGATGTTCAGGGATTGGAATTAGATTGGGCCTGTATTTGTTGGGATGGAGATTTTAGGTTTACCCCAAATGGATGGAGCCACCATTCGTTCTGTGGAAATAAGTGGCAGAATATCAACAAGGAAGAAAGAAAAACATATTTAAAAAATGCCTATAGAGTTCTTTTAACAAGAGCACGTCAGGGAATGGTGATTGTTGTTCCGAATGGTGATTCAGAAGATCATACACGAAGAGCGGAATTTTATGATCCTACTTTCGACTATCTAACAAGTATTGGAATTGTTGAATTGGATTAGAATGTTTTTCTAATTTTTGCTGCTGGCCCAAATAAGGATGTGTGCTATTGCCTATGCCGGCATCGCCTGAAAAACCTGTCCATTAATACTTTTTCCGTTGGCATGCTTGTTTCTTTTAACTCCATCGCTTCCCCAGGTGCCCCATTGTTTGAAGAAGAATGCGGAGCCTTGGCGGTCGGCTTGTGATTGGATTTGAAGGATCCATTCTTCGTGCATGGGTCGGGCCTTAGGGCCGCTTTCTCCGCCGACGATAACCCAGTCGATGTGTTCCAGGTTGAGTTCGCCGAGGCTTTCAAGAAGGGGTTCACAGGAAAGGAATCGAACGGAGGCAGGCAATAGGCGAAGGGCATCGATTCGATGTTTGACTGTGGCGGATTCGACGGTGACGCCTAACCAAACATTGGTGGGGATTTCGCGGATGGAAAAGAATTCAGCCATTCGTTCGGCGCGCTTTGTGAGGAGTTGATAGCGGTGGTGTGGCGTCTTTCGAATGGTGTCCATGATTTGATCAATAAAGGTGAAGGGCACATCCTGGTGGAACAAATCGCTCATGGAGCAGACGAAGATGGTATGGGGTTTTTTCCATGCAAGGGGTTCAGCCAAGGTTTCTTCATGCAAGGTCAATTGGAAGCCGTTGAGGTATTTTGGTTGCTTCATGGCTTGTAGGCGACGGGACATCACTTCGGCATAGCAATGCATGCATCCGGCAGAGTGCTTGGTGCAACCGGTTACAGGATTCCAGGTTTTATCGGTCCATTCAATCTTGGTGGTTTTCATACAGCTTATTTCCGATTTCGGACAAAGGTAACGAATCGATTGTTTTGGTATATCTGTTCGTAGTTATTCAATGGAGATTTTTCCGAGTAATTTATTTGTGTCCGATTTTTTCGGACAGTTTAGGGTAATAAATGTGTAAATATAAAAATAATAAAATATTAAATTATATATTTGTGGTCATAATTATTAGTAGTTTTTATTTGATGTACAAATGGATGTTCAGTTAATTCAAAACAAAATTTATGAAATTCGCGGAACGAGGGTTATGATTGATTTTGACCTTGCAAATCTCTATAATGTGGAAACCTCGGCACTTAAACGTGCTGTAAAAAGAAATATTGAACGTTTCCCATCAGACTTTATGTTTGAATTGACAAAATCAGAGTATGAAAACTTGAGATGCCAAATTGGCATCTCAAGTTGGGGCGGAACCTACCCCTAGAAGGTCAATTGGATATCGGGCAATAGGACTTGAATTGGATAATAAAGAATAAGTTATTCCCCCATCTCCGATTGTGTTTTTTGGATAACAGGAAAGGAAAAGGACGGAAAAGAATTCAGCCATTCTTTCGGCGTAACTCAGCCCCCACTATCATAACAAAAGCATCTAGAAGCTTTACGAGCCACTGCCAACCTTAAACAAGCAGGATTCGTCAGATTCATTTTTAGTCAACCATTGTAAATTCCACGTTTGCCAGATTCTTCTTCAAATCCATTTCTGGCAAAAAACAGATGCGTTTTGCAAATACATTGGATGAGGTACATTCCTCAGGCGTGTCAAAACCCGGACTACTTGCTGACAACCAAAAGATGCCGAGACCTTTTAGGCAGACACTGTTGCCATCGTGAATCTGTTCTTCAATTACATGAGCCAAGGCATCAATACAGGCGACAACATCCGATCCAGTCAAGGTACAGCGGTCGGAGATTATTCTCGACAGTCTTTTGACACTGATAAGTTTTGATGAAACAGGCACGGCATAATATCTTACCTGCTTTTCAGGTTTTGATTTATCCACTTTTTTACGGACACGGTAATTGTAAGCCATAGTTGTTCTTTTTATATTAAATTTAGTAAGACCATATATAAATTTTAACGAGACCCGGATCTCAGCTTATTTAGATGCGGGTCTAAGTATATCTAGATGGGGATCTAAACCAACCGAAACGGGGGTCTAAACGATGCAAATATACTTGTTATTTATTATTTAATATATAATGGGTATAAATATAATATAGATAGAACGAGACATGAGCAATGCGTACCCTATATCGCTGCAACAAATTCCACGAACCCCCTCACATCGCCCTCGACGCTTGCTTTCTCCAGCGCATTCATATATTGATCTCTTTGCTCGACGGGTATGATGACCCAGTCATAACCGCCGGAGGCAAGCACGGTGTTCATCAGGAATCGGCCGAGGCGGCCGTTGCCGTCCATGTAGGGGTGGATGAAGGTGAATAGGAAGTGGCCCAGGATGGCTCTGACGCTGGCCTCAGGTTCAGATTTCAGCAATTCAAAAAGAGTAGCCATGGCATCGGATAAGGCTTCAGGTGGGAGTGGGGTGTGCATGGATTGGCGAATATAAACCTGGTGCGTGCGATAGCCGACGATGTCTGAGGGTTTGATGATGCCTGCAGAGATGCAGGGCATAAACATTTCCTGATACCAAAGTGCAAGGTCTCTTTCAACAATAGTGCCGGCATCGTTGCCTTTGAAAATATCGGAGACGCTTCCCTTGACTTTTTGAAAGGCTTGCCAATAGCCGCGTGCGGCCAATGCGTTGCGCTGATCGGCATCCACACTGTCGGGTTTCCAGCTCCCGCTTTTTACTTTTTCAATCAAATCATCGGTAACCCGATAACCTTCGATGGATAAGGAGTGGTATGCGTCCAGTTTGTATTGTACATCCATTTGGGCTAAAAAAGCTTCGCTGTCAAGGTTTGTTTTCGGTCGAATAAAATGGCGCAATACTACCACGCGCATTTCCTGCCACATAAGTTTTAATCGAGTAGCATAAGGCGAAGGGGAAAGCTGGAAGGGTATGATCGTTTCGAAAGGATCTTCTTCACGGACATCAAAACCCATTCGTTTCATGGTATCCATAATGTCATTGGCGATGCCCTCTCGTCCAATATTTCTGAATGCTCCAGCAAGGCGGCCGGCTCTGGTTGTCAGCCCTTTGTCAACAAGCAATTTCAATATTTCCGAAGAATCCTTTATCATGGCAAGAGCAGTGCGCATGCAGAGGCTGTCGTTTTGGTACATGACGGGTGAACAGGAAATCAGTGCTTCCGGCAAAGTATATAACTGCACGTGGTATCTGTTGTCTGTCACTAATTGAACCGGAAGTTCTGCTTTCAAATTGAAGATGGAACTAGGAGGAAGGAGTGCAAGGGTATTGTTGCTTGCTTTGGTTGAGCGAATAATGACTTGATTTGGAATGGTTGTCGAGCCACTGTAAATTGACAAGGATTGTTCAGCAGATAAGCACCAGTCCTTGCGGTAATGATCATTGGAGTAACGGGTTATGAAATTCCAGTAGGAGGCATACCAGGGGGTGCTGTCTCCGGGAAGAGTACCTGGATCGGTGACCACATACCAACCCTTTATGATTGGTTTTAAAAAGTTGTTGTCAACCAGTCGTTTTAAATGACTTCTCGACAAATCCGAACTTTTTAGAATCATAAAGTCCTTATCCTTTTGTACGGTTTTCAGTGCTTTAAGTGAGGAGGCCAATAATTCAGCTAAAGATGCCATGATTTACACGTTTATTATGTTGTTTCTTTACACGTATAATGTGTCGTTGTACTACACGTTTATTGTGCAAATATGCAATTATAAATTGGAAAAAACAAATGTTCGAATAAGAATAATAAATAAATATATTTATAATATTAAATAAATGTATATCTTTGACCTGACTTCAATAATTTGTGCTAAGAAGTGCAACATTAGAGAATTCGGAAAAAATAGTTGGAATCACGTATCTAATTAGATACATTTGCAAAACAATCCAATGCCTCAGGTCGATTCTATTGAAGGAGTAAAAATCTATGTATATATGCCTTGCTGGTATTTTACGAACTAAATCCGCTGTTGAAATGAGACAAATAAAGTTGCCTAGGATTCTGAAAATAAACTGGGTTAAAGATTTGACAATTTCTGTTGTTTTCAACAATGGGGAGTCGCGTGTCATTGATTTTCAGAAGGTTTTGAAGGAGGTTGGTGTTCAGTCGGATTCTCCGGCAGCTATTTTGTTTGATGCCAGGGAATTTGCTAAAGTGAGCCTGATTGACAATTCGTTGATATGGAATAATGTAGAACAATATATCAGTTCAAAAAACGGTGGAAAAATTAAAGCTCCGTTTGAAATCGGACCTGATGTTTTGTATATACAAAGTGAGCCGGTGCAATCGGAATCGATATTGGGTATAGGGAAGTTGATTCGCGAATCCAGGAGGCGGAGTGGAATGTCTCAACAGGAATTGGCTTTAGTCAGCGGTACGTCACGAACGTATATTTCCAGAATTGAAAACAATAGGTCTGATATTGAATTGGATACGCTGCGAAAGATTATCGAAACGGGTTTGGGTAAGAAGTTGGAAATAAGGATCAAGTAACGCCTGATCAAGTAAAACTACATCAAGCATTGGATCGAATGTTGAGGAATATTGACAAAATGGAGGGAATTTTATGAAAAGAATGGCTTAAATTCAGAATAACATTTTTCAATTAGCTTCGCATAACGCACAGGTAATAAGATTAATCCAAATTGGCCAAACGCGTTTGGCTAATTTCCCAATGTCCGCCCTTGTCCGGTCCAATTCGACGGATAATACCTTCCGCTTTGAGTTTGGAAAAGTGCTTTTCAACGGCTTTGGGGGTTATGCCTATCTTTTGGGCGATTGCGATTGCACTCAATGTACTGTTTTCGGCAAGAAGTGAAATGATTTTCTCCCTACTCTTTATGGCTTTCTCCCTACTTATTTCAGGTTTCTCCCTACCAGTTTCAGACTCGATTTCTGACGAATCAAGAAAGACTTCAATATCATGATTCAGGTTTTTGATCATGATGTCGGACATGAAGTTTCTAAATAGGGTAAGGTCTTCGTTCTCTCTGGTGGCAATTAGCGCTCTGATATATTCTTCTCTATCTTCTTTCAGTATCTTTGAAGGAATCAGTCCTTGCTCAAATTGAAGGTAATTCATAAACAGTCGTGCCATTCTTCCGTTGCCATCCGCCCATGGATGAATGGTGACCAGTTTGTAATGGGCATCAAAGGTCCATTCGTATTTCTGTTGCATGTTGAATGAACCGATTTCACGACGATTCGCATTGAGCTGCTCGCAAAATGCACGCAACCTGTCTGGGACTTTATTGTAACTCATGTACGATTTTCCTCCGGCGCCGGCAGTCACATTAAGCAGTCGTAAATCGCCATTGGCAGAGGAAAAATCACCCAACGCAGTCCTGTATTCCTTACCTGTGTTTTTCATTACCAGTGCTGCAATCTCTTGAAGAAAAGCGACTGTGATTTCTTTTTGACCCTTGGCAATACGGATGCATTTCTCATAGGCAACTTTAAGATCGAGGTTCATCATTTGCTCCTCAAGGCTTTTACCTTTAAGGCTGATGCCTTCGTCAAACATAATCTGGTTCTCCAATTCCGTAACGGTGGACCCTTCTATTGCGGTAGAATGCGTAATAATGGAATACAGATAATACTTATCGTAATCCAATTGTTGATCGATACCCAAGGTTTTGAATCGGGTAATCAAGGATTCAAGTGCTGTTGACATGACAAATGGTTTTGCTGCAAAGATATGTTTTCTCCCTACCTTTTATTACTTTTCTCCCTACTTTTTTGAATTCCGGGCATAAAGTTAAACCAAAACGATATATAGTTTGAAAAAATAAAGATTTGGTGTTCAATTATATAGTATTAAAAAATAACTATATATTTGGAATTGAAACATTAAAAAGTGACGTATGAAAAAAAGTATCCTCCTATGGGATCGAATGTTGAGGAATATTGACAAAATGGAGGGAATTATATGAAACGATTGGCTGAAATACAGATTAACCACTTCCAGTTAGCCATTTTGCTTGATGAACAGCAAAAGAAAGGCTATGACATGATTATTGACGATAATGTTTATTGTGCTCATTGTCAAGACGTATGCGAAAATGGTATTGTGGTGGATGGGATTTTCCTAACACCTCTGAATGATGTAATGGTGCAAGGTACGTGTAATGTTTGCAAAGGTAAAGTTGCCCGTGTGATGGAATTTGGTGAGGATATAGCATTTTTTGAAAAATCCATGAAATTAAGAAAGGCTTTAATAGATTAAAAATTCAACCACCGAGGATTGCTCGGTAGTTCAAGAGCATTTATTTTTATTGCTTTTTTGTCCCAAATATTTTGTATTTTTGGGACAAATATCATACTTTTGAATATGGAACAAAGCTCACTAAAACAAATAGATACATATATTAAATTCAGGCCAAAGGGTCGAATATACTTTTCGGGAGATTTCGTGCATTTTGGAACGCCTGAAGCAGTGAAGAAATCTCTGATGAGGTTGGAAAAAGCCGAAAGGTTGATTCGGCTTGGGCGGGGTATTTATTATTATCCTAAAATTGACAAGAAGCTAGGGCTGGGCATCATTTATCCTACTCTGGAAGAAATTGCCTGCAGCATCGCTCAACGTGATAAAGCACGGATTGTTCCGACGGGTGTTTATGCACTCAATAAATTGGGCATTTCGACTCAGATACCCATGAATGTTGTGTATTTGACGGATGGGACTCAAAGAATAATCAACATAGGCGTAGGAAAGAAAATAACCTTTAAGCATACGACTCCCAGGAATTTGGCATTCAAAAGTGAACTTTTTATGTTGATTGTTTCTGCTTTACGGGAAATTGGTCAAAAAAATGTAACAAAGGAACTTAGTGATACCATTTGTCAGTTGGTTCTCAGGGAAGAAAAAAAAATGATACTATCCGATCTGGAACTAGCTCCGGCCTGGATCAGAAAGCTGATAATCAATTTTTATGGCAGCCAAAACTGAGTTTTTCAGTCTTTTAGAATCGGAACAGCAACTGGTTTTACAACAAACTGCGGAGCGATTGGGTTTGCCGGTGCAAGCCGTTGAAAAGGATCTGTGGGTGTCTTGTGTCTTGCAGATTCTATTTGATTCACCCTTTTCGAATACTTTGGTTTTTAAAGGTGGTACCTCATTAAGTAAAATTTGGCACCTGATTGATCGTTTCTCTGAAGATATTGATTTGGCTTTAGACCGGAAACTATTTGATTTGGAAGGTGATTTGACCAAAAGGCAATTGAAATCGTTGCGAAAAATGTCGTCATTGTTTGTAAAGAATGAACTTTGTCAGGTTTTGAAGGAGGGGCTCGACCGTTATAGACTTTCAGAATTCTGTTCGGTTGAAGTTGAGCCTGATGGTGTAGGCGACGGTACCTATCCGGAACCAAGAAGGATTTTTATCCGTTATCGTTCATTGTTTGATGTAAATCCGTATTTGCAAGCGCAAGTTTTATTGGAAGTCGGTGCGCGTTCGCTTATGGAGCCGGCAGTCTTTCAAAAATTACATTGCTTTGTAACAGAGACCTTTCCACAATTTGTACTTCCATTGGATATCAAAGTGAATACGGTCTTTCCACAAAAAACCTTTTTGGAAAAGGCCTTTCTTCTTCATGAGATTTTTTCAGGAAATGCATCCATGGCGGCTGAACGCAAATCGCGTCATCTATACGATTTGGAAATGATGATGGATACGGAATATGGGGTTCAAGCAATTGCTGATAAGACACTTTGGGAAGAAATCAGACATCATCGTGAACTTTTTACGAGCGTCAGTGGTGTGGATTATTCCTTTGACATAAGGCAAAATATCCAACTTGTTCCTCCACAAAAGGTTTTGTCGGAATGGAAAGCGGATTATGAACAGATGCAATTCTCAATGTTGCATGGGTCCTCGTTGTCTTTTGAAGAACTTATGGATAGAATGAGCGTACTACAACAAAGGTTTGGAATGACTTGAAAACCTAGCTAAAGTAAGAGGGAAACCAACTGTCCGAAATAAACGAACAGTTCAATTCTATAGGATTAAAAAAACTTTTTTCATTATAAGACACATAAAAATTTCTAAAAAACATTGAATTCTGGGGTCGGTTCGTTTTTGCATGGATTATTGTGTTAGTTTTGCCAAACGTCGGATTTAAAAATTACTAGACAATGAAATTCAAAGGATTCTGCCTATTTGTTAGTTTATTGCTTGTTTCGGGTGTTTCTGCTCAAGTGGCCGATACGGTTGGTCAGGCCAAGAAGCAGATGGTTACCATTAAGCCTAAGACTCAGGCCGAAATGCTGGCAGATAAGGTAATGAAACTGAAGATTACCCCTCAAAACTTGGCTGATGTAAAAGAAGTCGCGTTGCCTACACTGCAAAAAGCCGGAATTCCAACCGATGCCAAAGATGTGGTGGCGTTCGTAGATGGCAAAGAAGTTCCATTGGACACCTACAAGAACATAAACCCCGCCAACATTAATTCGATTACGGTTCTTAAGAATCAAGAAGCTATCAAAACGCTAACCACTAAAAAGTGCACCTCCGTAATCGTGATTACGACCAAAAAGAAAGCGACTGCCAAATAGTTATCAAAAAAAAACCCGACCTCAAGATAATTGAAGCCGGGTGCTGGTGTTAATTTTTAGTTCTGCAATTACGGTATCTGTACCGTTCCCAAATTTACATTCGTACCTCCGTGTACTTCCTGATCGATGTCATATCGGATGACGCCGGCTGCATCCACGAATTCAACATGGTAGCTGCCAGTAGTCATGCCTTGTAACTTGAAGTAGTTGGTATTCAGGGTGTCCGAAATGGTGGAGATGGTGTCGCCGTTAAAGACGGCTCTGACCTGGAAGGGAACCTTGGCGGGCAACAGTGTGCCGTAAATGGAAGAAGTGTTGGTCGTGATGTAACCTCGGATGACGGGCTTCAGGGAGTACTGACCATTTCCTTTGGCAACGATGGAGCGTTCGGCATCAAAATCAATGACAACTTTATAGCCGCTATTGAGTGTAGCGTCGGAGTGGATGTTGAATTTCAGTCCAGAGGTTTGTCCGCTTGGAACTTTGATGTTTACTTCCGTGCCATCGGCGAGAATTAGAATGCTGTTATCACCCAACAACATGCGTACTTGCGAAACAACTTGGCCGGATTCTAGCTCCATATTTGCCAGCAAGGTGTCTTTACCATTGGTTAGATCCAGAATGTTCACAAGGGTAGGGACCATAGCAAGAGAAACCCATTGACTGTCGCCGATGGAATATTCAATACTCTGGACATCAACATACAAGGCTTGATAGCCTTTCAATGACGGACCGTCTGTCAATGCAAACTTTACGTCAACCTTTTCTGCATTGTTACAGGCAGAAAGACCAGCTAATAGTGCGAAACCTAAAAATAACTTTTTCATAACTATATATTTAATATTTAAGGAAGACTCGGTTGGGAGGGTTAGCGTTACATATTTTATGCTTTATTATACATTCAATAGGGATCGGATTTTTTAAGATGTCATCTAAATGCATCGATGTAGTCAATTCAAGCGGGCAGGGTTGATGGATGAGAAAACCTTCCTGAAATGCTTCGAAGAGCACATCAATGTGGTGTAATGGCTTTTATCCAGAGTTCGGAAATAATGCCTAAATTTACGTCAGGTTTTCAAAACAACGAAATGAACAATACAAAACAATATCAAGGTCACATTGCGCTTCTTTGCTCCAGTGTCTTTTTCGGACTGAACTTTGTGATTTCTAAGGTATTGCTGAATGGGGCCATCAGTCCGGTCGGTCTGAATGCCCTTCGTTTTTTGGCTGGCGCAGCGGCCTTTTGGCTTATCAGTTTATTTATGAAGTCGGAAAAGGTGTCCCGTCGGGATTTGCTGATTCTGCTCGGTGGATCGGCTTTGGGCTTGATGCTCAATCAAATACTTTTCGTTCAAGGACTTTCAAGGACTTCTTCCATCAATGCCTCCATCATTTCGACGACGGTGCCCATGTTGACAATGATTTTCTCTGCCATGATACTGAAGGAACCGATTTCCTGGATGAAAATCCTTGGTGTTATTATTGGTGGTGTAGGCGCTGTCTTTCTGATTCTGAATTCCATTCATGGCTTTGATAAGGACAGCAGCCTTTTGGGAGACCTGTTGTGTTTGGCCAGTAGTGCAGCGTATTCTTCATTTTTGGTCGTCACCAAACCGATTTCTCAGCGGTATTCGCCTGTGACCGTGATGAAATGGATGTTCCTGTTTGCAGTGGTGCTGATTATACCATTCAGCATCAACTCCGTAACGGTCATTGATTTTGCGGGTTTGGGCACTCAAAATTGGCTTTCGTTAGGCTTTGTCTTGATTTTTGCCACCATTATTCCTTACTTCCTGATTCCGGTGGCACAAAAACGGTTGCAGCCAACCACCCAGGCTATGTACAATTATGTACTGCCCATTGTGGCGACTGCGCTGGCTGTCTTTACAGGCACAGGTACCCTGACGGTTACAAAAGTGATTGCTGCGGTTTTGGTATTCATCGGTGTTTATACCGTGACCCGCAGCAAATCAAATGCTGACCTGAAGGCTGCCAAGGCAAATCAGGCATTGCCTGACCGTTAATGGTTCATAAGAAGCGCCATCGGAACCATGAACATCAGCATGAGCGCGTATAGTGCGAGCATCACTATGGTCATGATACCATAAAACGTAAACATCTTCTTGAGATTCTCAAAACCGGATGTAAGGATCTGTTCATCGTTGCGAATCAACGCCTGTTTCATCTCTGATGAGAATTTATACAGATAAAAAACTGGAAAAAAGGAAATTGCAGCAATTACGATATAGATAAAGCCTACAAAAACGAAAGGCAAACGCATGAAAGGGGATTGATTCATTACTTTCATTTCCTGCATGGGGAAAAGTCCCATCATAAAGATTATTGCCATTATGACCATTAGTCCCAATCCGATAAATCCCATAATGCTTAAAAACTTGCTCCATTTAGAGGCGGTCATCAGATAACTCTTGATTTGATCGTTCACGTTCATCGTGTTTTCAGTCTGCAAATTGTCTTCCATGGTTGTTTTAATTTAATGATTAGAATTTTGAACGCTAATATAAAAAAAAATCTTTAAAATTCTTGATTTTACCTTGATTGTTGTTTTGACTTGTTGCTTTCAGTTAAGATTAATTATAAATAACTGACGAAATTGATAAAAGACCAAATTTTGCACTATATTGGAAGAAATTATGGAAGAGTTCTATTTTTCATACCTGTTTTTTTAAATGCAGAATATTCCGCCTGATTTTCTTCAGAGCGTCATCAAGTATGGTTACCTGATCATCATTCTACTTGTATTCCTTCAGGAAGTAGGTTTTCCAAACCCAATACCCAATGAGTTGGTGATGGTTTTTTCGGGTTATTTGTGCTATACGGGAATGCTGAAGGTACCGTTAGTCATTTTGGTTGCTTTACTTGGCGATTTGCTTGGAAGCGGAATTCTTTACGCGGTATTTTTTTTCTTCGGAAAAAAAATAATGAAAAAGAAACCTCGCTGGCTGCCCATATCTCAGAAGAAAATTGATAAACTGGCCGCTAAATTTCAGAAACAAGGAATTTCGGCTGTGATCATTGGGCGATTGTCACCTTTTATCCGTGGTTACGTTTCTGTTCTCATGGGTTTGATGAATTATCCTGCCAAAAAATATCTTTGGATATTGGTCGGAACAGCGATATTCTGGGCTTGTTTTTACGTTTTAACCGGCTATCTGATAGGACCTTACTGGAAATTGGTATCCACCTATAAAGCCTACTGGATGCTGCTTCCTGTTTTTATGTTGCTCTTAATCGGGCTTTTGCTAGGTTTAAGAAAGGTTTTTGCACGTTTGCAATCCAAAAAAAATTAAGTGATGAAGATTCATATTGTGTCCGAATCCAAACATTTCAAAGGGAATGGTGTTTACACGGCATTTGTAAGCCATATCGAACTTATGCAAGGTGTTGATAATGTGGAAGTTGTCTTAAACAACGATGGGCATGGTGATATTCTGCATAGTCATTCTTGGTCACCCATATTTTTTATGAAGGGGTTACGATATAAAGGAAGACGAATACATACTGTTCATGTCATTCCAGAATCAATCATTGGCTCGTTGCCAATGTGGCATTTTTTCATGCCAATTGTAAAATGGTATTTTCGTAAGGTATATTCATTTGCGGATGTTTGCATTGCCATTTCCCCTCATGTGGAAGAAGCCATTCGTGAAAGTGGTGCCAAAACAGAAATCGTACGGATTTCGAATCCGATTTCGACCGATAAATGGGAATCCTCACCTGATAAACGTAAGAAGGGCAGAGACTTTCTTGGCATTGGTGATGCTGAATTTGTTGTTCTTGGTGTTGGGCAGTTGATGGGCCGCAAAGGTGTGGAAGATTTTATTGAAGTTGCACGGAATACGCCGGAAGCTAGATTCGTTTGGGTAGGAGGGCGTCCGTTTAAAGCAATGACGGAAGGTATTGCCAGAATTGACAAGCAAATGGTACATGCACCTTCAAACCTGACTTTTACCGGTATGATCGATTTGGAATTGATGCCGCTGGTTTACAATGCCGCTGATATGATGTTGTTTCTTTCCTATCAAGAGAATAGTCCATTGGCTCCCATTGAAGCTGCAGCTTCTGGATTGCCTGTTGTTTTTCGTGATTTGCCCGAATACAAAACACTGTACGAACAGGCATATTTAAAAGGCTCCAGTAATGAAGAATTCGCCGACTTGGTCAATCGATTGATGAAAGACCCTTTGTTCTTTGCCGATGCGGTGACCATTTCTAACAACCTAATCAGGCAGTTTGATATGGATATTATACGTGAAAAGCTTCTTTTATTGTACAAACAGCTTTATGAACGGTTTATGGATCATTCGAATGATAAACCTCTGAAGGCCTTGATTTCTCGTCTCTATATAAAAAAACACCTTCAGCATCATCTATAAAAACTCCTAATAAGTGTTATTTCTATGGCTTTTAGTTTCGTGGTTTGGGTCCTTTTGTTTACATTTGGATTCTTCACTTAATTGAACGATATGATTTTTACGACTGAAAAGACTGAAAAACACAGCTTTCTGAAATTGTTTTTTGTAATTGGGTTGTTGGCTTGCATGCGATTTGCAGGTCAGGCCGCTGATGTTGACAAACCCAACATTGGTGAACAAATCATTTCATTCCAGACGGATACGGTTCTTACAGGCTATTTTTCTCCCATAAAAGGTAAGGTCATAAGCCCTTTCGGCTATAGAGGAAATCATTTCCATGCCGGAACCGATATTAAATTGCAACACGGTGATACAGTCAGGGCAGCTTTCGACGGCCTCGTGACCAAAGCTTGTCCGTATTCAGGTTATGGTAATCTGGTGATACTCAAACATCCGAACAGCATTGAAACGTATTACTCGCACCTGAGTAAATGCATCGTCCATATAGGCGACAGCGTGAAAGCAGGCCAAGTCGTTGGTCTTGGTGGGCGTACCGGCCGTGCTACGACAGATCATCTGCATTTCGAAATCCGTTTCAACCATGTAGCCAAAAACGCAGAGAAATACTTTGATTTCAAGAATAGTATCGTCAAAGATGCCATCAAGGATAAAATAGTGGCCTATTCGTTGGTAATTAAATCGAAATTACCCGAACTGGTCGATTCTGCTCCGATTGCTCTTCCGATTATTGCAGAAACTGCTGTCAATGTTACAGCAGATCCTTCCAGTAATGAAGCGTCCCCATTGGTTGATGACTGTGTCATCATACGCAAGGGGGACACCTTGTATTCGCTTTCCAGACGGTACGGAACCACCGTGAAACAACTTGAGGAGTTGAATCGGATGGAGAATCCCAACCTGAGAATCGGCTCTAAACTGAAGGTTAAATAATCAATTACCAGATTTTTACAAGCTTGTCTTCCGGACGGTACATTTTATTGCCGGCCTTGACGTTGAATGTCGTAAAGAATTCAGGAATGTCTGAAAGCGGACCTATGATGCGGTATTTGGCAGGGGAGTGTTCGTCGCTCTTGACCTGATTAGCCAGTGCTTCGGGACGAATGTTCACCATCCATGCCAGGGCATATCCCAGAAAATACCGTTGATTGGGTGTGAGGCCTGCAATGATTTGATTTTCTTTGAATTGCTTGGTTTTCCTGAAGGCTTCGTAGCCCATTACCACGCCACCCAGGTCGGCAATGTTTTCACCCTGTGTGAGCTCGCCGTTGATGTGCAGCTTATCTACCACCACGTATTCGTTAAATTGTTGGACGATCATCTTAGTTTTTTGGTTGAACTTGATGCTGTCCTGGCTGGTCCACCAGTTGCGAAGGTTGCCGGAGGCATCAAATTTGCAACCTTGGTCGTCAAATCCATGTGTGATTTCATGTCCGAAGGTGGAACCACCGATGATGGCGTACAGAATGGCGTCGTCGGCCATTTTGCCTTCGTAACCTGGAACGGTGATGTTGCAGCCGGGGATGACGATTTCGTTGTTGGATGGGTTGTAGTAAGCGTTATAGGTTTGCGGTTGCATGCCCCATTCCAGGCGGTCAACTGGTTTGCCATATTTGGCAATCATGTACTTGAAACCCCAGATGTTGGCATTCATCACATTTTTAACGTATGAACTGCGGTCCACGTAAAGGCTGCTCAGATCTTTCCATTTGTCGGGATAACCCACCTTCATAATGACGCCGTCGAGTTTCTTCAGCGCTTTCTCCTTGGTGGTGGCGCTCATCCAGTCGAGGCCTTTAATGCGTTCCGCAAAGACGACCTTGATGGCGTTGCCTATCTCAAGCAGCTTTTCTTTGGTGCCTTTAGGCAGGTATTCCTTCACATACACCTGGCCGATGAGTTCACCCAGGGAGCCGTCGGTGTTTTCGACCACGCGTTTCCAGCGGGGTTTGGGTTCTTGAATACCTCGCAGGATTTTGGAATAAAAGTCGAAATCTTCCAGAAACGTTTGGTCATCCATGTACTCGGCCAAACCGTTCAGTAAATGGAATTTAAGGTAATTTCTCCAATCTTGTTGGGAATATTTTTGGAGGGCGACGTCCAAAGCTGTCAGGAATTCAGGCTGACCTACAATGACGGTGTCTACTTTGGCCAAACCGACGCTGCTGAGGAATAGTGTCCAATCAATGTTCGGTGTTAATTTCTTTAATGAATTGAATGTCAATTTGTTGTAGTTGGCGAACGGGTCGCGGAGATCTTCGCGTTTGCGGGAAACTTTGGCCAGTGCGGTTTCCATTTCCATCAGTTTGGTTGCCGCTGTTTTGGCCTGTGGTGCCGAGTAACCCATGATTTCATACATCTTGCCCACATGGACGACGAATTTCTCACGGATGGTTTTGGTGCGGGCATCGGTGTCAAAATAGTAGGCTCGGTCCGGGAGGCTTAATCCACCCTGATGGATGAATACCTGGTATTTGCTGCTGTTCTTATCGTCCTGTGAAACCCAGAAACTGAATAGTGGTGCGTTGGAAACGGTATGAATGAAGGCGGCTTCCTTGACAATGCCTTTCAGGTCTTTGATCTGATCGATTCGGTCGAAATAAGCTTTCAGATCGCTTATGCCCTTTTTGTTCAGGTTGATGCTGTCCATGCCAGAATAAAAAAAGTCGCCGATTTTCTGCTTGTTGCTGTCTTTGCTGGCATTCGTTTCCGCAGCGGATAATTCGCAAATCTGGCGGATCTGAGCATTGATGGTGTCCTGCACCAACTGGAAGATACCGTTGCTCTGTTCGCTGGCAGGTATGGGGTGTTGTTTGAACCAAGCACCGTTGGCGTACGCAAAGAAATCATCGCCGGGAACGACCGTGGTATCGATGTGTGCAGCCAAGGCATCCGGTACATCCACAACAGCTGTTTGTTTGCACGATGTTGTCAGACCGATCAGAGCCAATGTGCTAGCCAGTAAAGGGAAACAGTACTTTTTCATTGTTGTTCGGTTTATTTACTTTTCGAGAAGAGGATCCACCCAGATGGCCCAGGAATTGAAGGTGTGACCTTCGGTGCCATCCGTCTTTAGTTCCAACATCTTGATGCCGGTGAGATCCACACGGAAATTTTCCTTTTGATTGACCC
>Ga0209429_10000666_pt1 | contig 22677 bp, 18 predicted proteins | sample BarGraNGADG00212_3_FD_184493 | JGI IMG/M metagenome (GOLD analysis project Ga0209429, IMG submission 184493) | Arctic peat soil microbial communities from Barrow, Alaska - Barrow Graham LP Ref core NGADG0004-212 (SPAdes) (version 2) | ecosystem: Environmental > Terrestrial > Soil > Wetlands >...
ATGCCAATGGGTCCTCAACAAGCCACATTGTCCCAGGTCAGGAGCACTTTTCCGTTCAACGACACGACCTCACTCACGCCCGCCATGAAAGCGCGAGGTTAGGGCTTGCCCTGGTCTCCGTTTGCACGTAACGTTTCGCTGTACCGTTCCCCAGGAACAGAACCGAGAGGACAACGAAGTGCTCGCTGCATACCTGCCGGGAGACAGCACGGTCACCCTGACGGAGATCGACACACCGGTACCTGGCCCCGGGGAAGTGCTGCTGTCGATGCGCGCATCCACCATCTGCGGAAGCGACCTCCGCGCGATCTATCGCGAACACCTCGGCGAAGGTCCGGAGGCCTACCAGGACGTCGTTGCCGGGCACGAACCCTCCGGCGAGGTGGTCGCGGTCGGACCCAATGTCCAGACGCTCTCCGTCGGTGATCGCGTCGTCGTCTACCACATCAGCGGGTGCGGCCTGTGCGAGGAGTGCCGCAAGGGCTACCAGATCAGCTGTACATCGCCGCGTCGGGCGGCCTACGGATGGCAGCGGAATGGAGGCCACTCCGACTACCTGCTCGTATCGGAGCCCGATGCGCTGAAGCTGCCGGACAGTCTCACGTTCCTCGACGGAGCGTGCGTGGCATGCGGCTTTGGAACGGCGTACGAAGCGTTGTGCCGGATCGACATCTCTGGTCGGGATCGCGTGCTGGTTGTCGGGCTTGGTCCGGTCGGACAGGCCGCTGGTCTTCTCGCCAAGGCGATGGGTGCGTCTGAAGTGATCGGTGTCGATGTCAATGAAGGGCGACTCCGTCTGGCGGTCGAGATGGGCGCCGTCGATCGAGGTCTCGCTGCCGAAGAAGCCGGGCAGACGCGTCTTGACGTCGATGCGGCAATCGACTGTTCCGGATCGGGCGCAGGTCAGCTGACCGCCATCAAGAACACCCGACGCTGGGGCCGCGTGGCTCTGGTTGGCGAAGGCGGACGGCTCACCGTCGACGTCAGTGAGGAGCTCATCCACCGGCAGCTCACGCTTCACGGATCATGGGTCACCTCCACGGTGCGCATGCTGGAGCTCCTCGACAAGCTCGACAAGTGGGGACTCCACCCGGAGCGCGTCGTGACGAACACGTTTCCCCTCAGCGACGCCTCCGAGGCGTACCGGCTGGCCGATTCAGGGGTGGCCGGCAAGGTAGGTATCGTATGGGAATCGTAAGACCCGATCGTTGGGCGCGGAGCTCCGCGCCCGACGACTCCACCTTGTGAGCAGATAGCCGCTCGTCGGGCGCGGAAGTCCGTGCCCGACGGCTCCACCTTGTGTATACAGATGGGATGGTTTGTGGCGACCTATAAGGATATCCAACGGCGGACAGGGCTATCCCTCGCAACGATCTCGAAGTATTTCAATGGGAAGAATATCCTCGAAGCCAATCGAGCGGCCATTGAGCAGGCGGTGCTTGAGCTCAATTATCGATTGAATGCTGTTGCGAGCAATCTCCGGAGCGGGACGTCACGAACCGTCGGCGTTCTGCTCCCCTCGTTGGAAAACGGCTTCCACATGTCGATCGTGGCGCGCGCAGAACGGCTGCTGCGGCCGAGCGGCATCAGTGTGATCGTGAGCTCAACGGAAGACGAAGGACCTGATTCGCGCGCCGTAGACAGTCTCATTGGGCGAATGGTCGATGTCATCGTCGCCGTTCCAGCACTTGAGGTCATTGGCGCCCTTGATGCAGCCATTGCGGCGAAGGTCCCTGTGATATGCGTCGACTGGGACCCAGGGCAATCCGAGTTCGACCTGGTGACGATCGACAATGAGGCCGCGGGTCGTCTTGCCACGCGGCACCTGCTTGACCATGGCCATCGTCGCATCGGCCTCATCGGGGGCCCCGGCACAATCCCGAGCGCGCGCGGTCGGGTGCAGGGATTCTCGAACGCTCTTGAACAAGCGGGAGTGCGACCGGAGCATGCGCTGCTCACCTCGGTTCCCTTGACTGTCGAACACGGGCGCGCGGCTATGCACGCCCTGCTCTCACTTGACGACAGGCCGTCCGCCGTTTTCGCCGTTAACGCCGAATTGACGATTGGCGCGGTGATCGCGATCAACGAATCCGGGCTCCGACTCGCCCATGACATTTCAATGGTCGGCTTTGACAACAGCGATATCGCACAGTTAACCCAACCGCGGCTCACCATCGTGGCTCAGCCCATTGACGAACTCGCGGCTGCAGTCGCCCAGCTCGTCCTGGTGCGTCTTGAGAATCCTAACGCTGCTCCGCAGCACCACCGCTTCTCGGCGAAACTCGCCATCGGAAGTTCTGTCTCTGACGTCAAGATGCGCACGCTCGCGAAGCGATCGCTCTAGAATGCTGAACAACGGGGTGCTGGGGCTCGCGTGGTCGCCGGTGGCGGGTTGTCATGGCCGCTGGGTGGCGCTGCTTGGGGAGCACTTCGAGGGCGCGACGGGCGCCGTGACGCATCTCGGCCCGTTCTGGGGGGTGCTGGCGCCCGGTGTTGCTGGGTTTCAGGCGATGGCCCATCTGCCCAGTGTCCAGACCAGCCCAGATGCACCGCCGCGGCTGGCCTCCAGACGTGCGGCGGCGTGCGCGGCCCTCGCGCTCGGGACAACCTACCCTCGCCACGCGCTCGAGGCAGACGGATTCTCGCAGTCCCTGGACATTGCGACAATTCAATCCACTGCCGACGGACTGACCCTCAAGTCAGATGCGCGTTTGACCCTCCACTGAAATCTATTGCGTCTGTACATATGAACAGGAAGTGACTATCAGCTATGAGCGAAAACCTGTCGTCAACCCTCGGGAAGAACAAGGACATCCCTGGCGTGAAGCCGTCAGGCACGCAATTCCACATTTCGCACGGGGAACACAACGCCACGATCACCGAGGTCGGCGCAAATCTACGCGAATACGCCGTCGGCGGCCGCGACGTTCTCACCCCGTTCGCCGCACACGAGATTGCCCCGGCCTCCAGCGGCGCGGTCCTGATCCCCTGGCCCAACCGCCTAGCCGACGGCCGGTATGCCTTCGCCGACATCGATTACCAACTCCCCATCACCGAGCCGGAGCGCGGAACGGCGCTGCACGGCCTCGGCAGCTGGGAGCGCTGGACGCTCGTCGCCCGTCACGCCGCTGCTGTGACTCTCGAGCTCGCGCTGGTGCCCGTTCCCGGCTACCCGTTCGCCGTGCGAGCGGAGATCACCTACGCACTATCCGACGCCGGACTTCGTGTCCAGCTCGTCGCCACCAACGAAGGCACCACCCCCGCGCCGTGGGGCGTCGGCTTCCACCCCTGGCTCTCGCCTGCCGGCGCCGACCTCGACAACTGCACACTGCGCCTGGACGCGAACACGCGGGTCACGACCAACGACCGCTTGCTTCCCACCGGCACCGAGCCCGCGGCCGGGAACTTCGACTTCCGTACACCGCAGTTGCTCAAGGGCATCGCACTCGACGACGCCTACGTCGACGTCCTGCGTGATGGGTCGGGCTTGTCCTGGATCCAACTCGCCGCCCCCGACGGCCGAACCGCGGCGGTCTGGATGGACGACTCGATGGACACGTGGCAGGTCTGCACCGGCGACGCTCTCGCCGACCCGTCGAAGCGCCGCGCCGGACTCGCCTCCGAACCGATGAGCTGCATCGCCGATGCTTTCCGCACCGGTGACCGCCTCATCCACCTCGCCCCTGGTGCGCAACATGTCGTCACATGGGGCGCGACGCTCATCTGACTGCCGACTGCCCTCGAAGTCGCGCAGCACAACCCAGGCACGGTGTGCGGATCTACTGGGGTATCCGACGAGGAAATCACACCACCACGCGATTCCAGAGCCGAGCCGCGCGCAGCCGGATGAACCCCCGACGAACTTGCGACCGTGGCCACTGGCCTGGGTCAGGCTTGTGCGCCCGCGGTCGACTTGCGCCATTCGATCATCGTCGTGGTGAGGAGCCTGGAGGCTTCTGCGAAGCGTCCCCCGGCGTCGATCGACTCCCGTGCCTGCGCGAGATGGCCGGCTGAGATCTGACGGAGCGCGGCGGCGGCCGCGGTGTGGAAGGTCGCGTGGAGCGTGCGGCTTGCCTGGTTGGCTGCTTGATCGGCGCCGGAAGGGGTGGTGTCCACCAACCAGCGGCCGAACTCGCAGCGGTCGCCGCGTGCCACGGTCGCGATGTCCTCCTGGTGTGTGCCGTTCGCGATCGCGGCGGACAGGCGCTTCTTCCATGCGCCGTGGGCGCCGATGGCCTTGGTGATCTGTGCCCCGACGGACAGACCGGCAACCTCGTCTTCGGCAAACACCTGAGCCTGAATGCGCTCCGCGACCGCTGTCGCCGTGGCGGCATCCGCGCCGCGGGAGTACACCGCGAACTGGTCCGTGCCGATCCTGGCCACGAGGTCCTCGGGGCGCGCCGCGGCCCGCACCCGTGAGGCGATCACGATCAGTACCGCATCCCCACCGCTGTGTCCCACGGCGTGGTTGACCCCGACGAAGTCATCCACGTCGACCACCAGCACCATGGCAGGTGCGTCATCACCCGACCGCAGAGCGAGTGCCGCCTCGAGGGCACGACGGTTGCCCAGCCCGGTCAGCGCGTCGGTGTGCTCAAGCCCGATCACGGACTCGGTCGAGTCGTCGACCTCGCGCACGATCCATGCGTTTCCGATGCGCCCGTTCGCGTCGGGCGGGATCGGCATCCCGGTCATCACGACTACCCGGACCTCACCGTCCGGACGGTGCCACGGCATCCTCGCTGCGCGTACGACTCCGTCCGCCGAAACCTGACCGATCAGGGCCTTCCACCCGGCCGGGTCAGCAACCAATGCCGGGTCCAGGCGTCCGACCGGCGCACCGACAATGTCCGCCGCCAGATAGCCGAGCATCGCCTCAGCCGCCGGGTTCCACGACACCACGACACCATCCCTGACGCCGATCACCCCGTCCGCCATGGAGGCGACCAACGCCGCCAACCACGTGGGCTGCGCCCCGGTCTCTTCCATCCCAGCCCCCTCGCACGAGTCCACACGCACTTCCCGTGACGTCAAGACGACAGGCGCTGCAGGAGGGATCGGAACGATTCACTCGGACCTTGAGGTGCACCGGGTGACAAATAGTCCGACCTCTCCAAGACCCGGCTGGCGACGGTGGCGCAGATGAACAGCACCGCCGCGACTCGTGCGTTCACGTTCTGAGAACTCCCCACCCCGACTCGGGTGCGGCCGGCGACGGCTGCGGGCTCACTGCTGGGACCTGCCTGACGTCCGGGAAGAGACCCGCGGGCGGGGCCTGGTATGGCAGGGGTTCGCCCCGCTTGTTGACGTTCTCCTCGCCTTCGACACCGGCGAACGGTCCGTCCGGGTCGAGCAGCGCGGTCATGTGCGGGTCGGCGTGGTCGCGCCACCACACGCTCATCCCGAGCGCCGGGTCCAGGCGCAGGTGCTCCCAGGCCCGCCAGAGCGCTTCAAGGCGTTCGACGGCCTCGTCATAGCGCCACCACTGCGCTGCCCAGCGCCACTGGGCGCGGTCACCGACCCGGCGCCGGTACACCCAGCGCAGGTGGTCGCGGACGAACTCATCGACCGATCCGTAGAAGAGTCGGGGTGGTTCAGCCTCGGCCCGGGTCTGCGAGTCGAGCTCATCGGGTGTCTCATCCCACTCGCCCAGGGATGCAGTCACGGCGTCACCGCCGGGTCTGTGGTGGACATGACGAGGTTCACTTCTTGCTCCGCCTGGCTGATCGTTGTGGGCGCCTGAGGATCGTGTGCCTTGATGGAGGAGCGGACGGCATCAGCGTGCGGGCCGGTCATCCACGGCTGTGTCTCGATGAGCGTCGGGCGCGACCCTGATGCGAGCACGACGGCCCGACCCTTCGGCATTGCCGCCAGGTCCGCCACGTCGAGAATTCGCTCCCGGTGCAGTTGCCGGGAGACGGTTCGGTGGCCGCGCCCTGTTGACAGTGAGGACGACTGGCGGTCGTAGTCGCCGATCATGCGAGAAAGGTCCTCGAGGAAGGTCCCCTCGGAGACGCCTCCGCCGTAGACCTTGACGTTGGCTGCGGACCACAGCTTCTTCATCCCGGACTCGCCCCAGACCTCGACGCCCTGTGACCAGGACTGCAGGATCGTCATCAGGACGATGCCGCGCGATCCGTAGTGGGAGTAGAGGTTCGGCAGTTCGCGCCAACGGCAGACGTTGGCCGCTTCGTCGAGCACGCCCATGAGTGGCGTCGAGAGCCGGCCGCCGGGCGAGCGCGCGGCCAGCTCTTCGGCTGCCTCGACGACGGCCACCGTCAGTGCGGTCACCAGGGGGCCGGCCGTCCCCTTGCCTTCCTTCGACAACGAGTACAGCGTTCCCACGCCGGCGGAGATGAACGTCGTGGGGTCCAGTTGAGGGCGTCGGTCGCTGGGCGACTGTGGGGTGACCCACTGGGCGATCGTCCGGTTGGTCAGGCACGACGCCATCTGCTGGGCGGTGCCGTAGATGCCTCCGCGTTGCTTCTCGGGCAGGGCGACGACGCCGGCGGCCCGGTCGCCCGACAGGGTGAAGCCGTGCGCGCCAAGGATGTCGGCCGCGGTCTCCTCGTTGGGTCGAGTGAGCCACCGGTACACGTCGGTGATCGGCCTGTTGTCGAGCGCCGCGGCCAGGAGGAGATCTGCGAGGAGGTCTTGCCCGGCGGGGTCGAAGTAGGCATCGGTGCGTGCGCCCGGATCGCGTGAGCCGCTCGCGAAGTGTTCGGCGAGTTTGGCCGCCTTGACCTCGTCGGTGACGTAGGTCAGGGGGTTCCACCACCAGACCGGTTCCTCCAGGGCGATGGCCTGTGGGTCGAAGACCCACACCGGGCCGCTGGCGGCGCGCAGATCTCTGGTGGCGTCCACGACGTCGCGCTTGTTCGACGTCACCAGGACGGCCCCGGGTGCACCCAGGATCGCGGGCACTGCCCTGGACGTCGTCTTTCCGGTCCGGGGGCCCCAGATGTCTACGTGCATGTCCTCCCAGGTCCCGTAGAGCTGGCGGCGACCGCCCACCGTGAGCCCGATCGGCACTCCCGGCGACTGCTCGACGCCTAGTACTACAGTCGCGTTTGCAGTTTTCGTCAGGACTGGAGCTGTCTCGACCATGCTGAGAGGCCTGGAATCAGGCGGATCTCGGGCCTCGAATTCAGCCGCGACCGCTACCGATCGAACCAAACGCGACTGTAGTACTAGAGGGCGAAGACCGACGCCACGGCCCAGGGGGCGAGGGCGAGGTCGATCTCGAGGGTGCCGCTCTCTGAGGCGACCAGGGTATGGCGCTGGAGGGCGTCGCCCTGCTCGCGCAGATAAGCGGCCTGGGCACGCGAGAGGTTGAGGGGCTGACCGATGGCGCTCCACGCCTCCGCCGCGTCGCCGTGCCCCGGCGCGAGGGTCTCGATTGCGAAGACGGCGCCCGGCTCCAGCCCGCCGATGGTGTGCCGCACGTGCTGCTCGGGGCCCATGCCGACCAAGTCGCGCGTCGCCTCGTAGGAGTTGCGCGAGCCGACGGAGCGGGCGTTCATGTCGTCGGGGTAGTTGTAGAAGAGCGCGGCCAGCTTTCCCGTCGCGGAGTGCTGCGAGACGATGCCTCGCTCGGTGGAGGCGATCAGCCGGTCGCCCAGCCGGTTCAGCATCGCGAAGGCGTGGAAGGTCGGCTTGTGGATGCCCTGCTCGTTCACCAGGCCGAATCCGCCGTGGAACGGGCCGAGCCCGGCGCCGCCCTCCTCGAAGATGTCGGTGAAGGTCCAGTAGGAGATGGAGTTGGCCAGATCTGCGGAGCGGAGATAGGCCCGCGTGATGTAGGTCGCCGCGAACACCGTGTCGTGGATGTGGTCGCGGCTCGACGGCGAGCTCGACCACTCGGTGATGTGCACCTCCGCATCCGGATAGGCGCTCTCGCCGATCAGCCGCCGCAGCAACGTCAAGTCGTCCGGCGTCGCATCCGCGTAACGGGTGAGACTGACGGCCTCGCCGTTCGCTCCGAACGCGAAGTCGGTGGGATAGAGGTGCGTCGAGATGAAATCGACCGGCAGCTCCCGCTCGGCGCACCAGACGAGGAAATCCTCGATCCACACCGGTCGCCAGTCGAGCGCATCCGGGTCGGATGCCGCCGCGGTGGCGTGCTCGGCCGAGCGGTCCTCGGTCTCCCCCGCGTAGCGGTCGTCGGGCACGAAGACGCTGGTCGACGGGCCGCCGACCTTGAGTTCGGGGTCGATGGCCTTGATGGCCTGCACCGTGCGGGCGTACAGCTCGAAGTACTCGGTCTTCGTGCCGGTCCAGAAATGCGGAACGAGGTTGGGCTCGTTCCAGACCTCGAACCGCCACTCCCGCACCTCGGCGAGACCGTAGCGCTCGATCCAGTGCTTCACCGAACGCACCACCAGCTCCACCCAACGATCCATGTCGTTCGGCGGGCTGCAGTGCGCACCCCACCAGAACACGGTCTCGGTCTGGGTGGCCAGCTCGCGCGGCATGAAGCCGAGCTCCACGAACGGCCGCACCCCCAGATCGATCAGGAAGTCGAACACCTTGTCCACGTAGGAAAAGGTGTGCACCGGGGTCTCGAGAGGCACATCCGGCCCGAAGCCTCCGCCGTAGGTGCCGCGGTACACGAACATGTCGTCGTGGAACACGCCGTGGAAGCGCAGGTAACGGAAACCGAGACGGTCGACCGCCTCGCGGAACTGCTGCTGCCAGTCGGCGCGAAGCGCCTCATTGGCCCGGCCCGCCCCCGCGCAGAGGCTCCAGACGTGCGGAAGAACGGTCGATTCGGTGACGCGGTCGTCGATGGTGATGGCGGGGAGCGAGGCGGATGTCATAGGGATGATCTCCAGAGATGGTGGTGTGGGGTGGTGAACGCGAAAACTGTGGGTATGGAACGACGGTTCCGATCACACGTCGACGACGCCTGGCGAGCCGTCTGCTCGGAGAATGTCGGCGAGTCTGGTGCGGATGTCGCAGCGTTGCAGCGCGAAATCGCCTGCCAACTCCGCAGCCTCCGCCGGCCCCACGCCCTCGAAGGCGCGGCCGAATTCCCCGACCATCGCCTCGGCGAGCATCACGTGACGCACGTGCCCGTGGATCCATCGTTCGGCGCCCCAGGGGTAGGGCTGGAAGTCGGGGAATTCGGTGGCGAACAATTCCTCGATCGGATCGAGGATCGAGCGCACACCCGCATCCGTCGATCCCCATGCATCGACGCCGAGTCGGGCCTTCTTCGCCACGACGGGTTCGATGCGGCGGCGATACGGCGAGTCGCTGCGCGCCGTCACGAGTCCCTGCAGGCCGATGTCTTTGTAGGTCCACAGCGCCCAGCTGGCATCGTAGCGGTCATAGATCTCCAGCTGGTCTTCCAGTAGGCGGTACCGCTCTTCGTCGCGCTGCGGATCGCCGGTGTACACCGGTCCGAATTCGCCGACCCAGATGGGGGTTCCGGTCTCGCGCATGTATCGCGTGCGGTCGAGGAACGTCTGCTCGACCCGGTCGCGGTCGACGTACTGCCCCCGGCTGGTTCCCGGATACGGGCCACCGTCGACGAAGCCGGGGAGTGCGTAGTCGTGCGCCGTGTAGACGCAGTTCGGCATGGGATCGCCCAGTTGGTCGAATTGAGTGGAGTAGCGGTTGCCGTCGAGGAAGAGGATGTGATCGGGGTCGACCGCGCGGATCGCCGTCTCCAACCGCGCGTAGAACGGACCGATCGTCGAGCCGTCGGCATCGGCGGGTTCGTTCACGGGGTTGTAGCCGGCCACCCAGGGGTTGCCCTTGTAGTGCTCTGCCAGATGCTCCCAGAGGTTCACGACGCGGTCCTGGAAGTGCCGGTGGGTCCAGAAACTCGCCCACTGCGTGGGGTTGTCACTGTGCCAGTGCTGGTTCTGCGCACCCGGGAGGGCGTGCAGATCGAGGATCGTGTAGATGCCGTGCCGGGCGCAGGCGTCCACCACGCGATCGAGCAGGCGGAAGCCCTCCGGCTTGATCACGAACGGCGCGTCATCGTCTTCGAAATGGCGGTAGTTGAAGGGGATGCGCAGCGAGTTCAGGCCGAGGCTCTGCAGCAACGCGGCGTCGTCGTCGGTGAAGAAGGAGTCGAGGAAGCGATCGAAGAACCTCTCGTACCCTTCCTCGCCGAGCGCTCGGCGCAGCACTTTCCGCTGCTGGAACTCGGCACCCGGATAGCCGGTGATGAAGTTCTCCATGTTCATCCAGCCGCCCAGGCCGAAGCCCCGCAGACGCACCGTCTCCGACCCTTCGACGATGCGGGTTCCGTCGACCCTCAGCACAGCGAGACCGCCGTCCATGACACGGCGGGCAGCGTGACGGTGATGACCCCGTCCTGCAATCGCGCGCTGGTGTTCGGTGCGGGCACGACCCGATCGGGATCGTCGACCGTATTGCGCGCATGGATGTCGGTGTCGTGGAGTGTCTGGGCGGTCAGTTCCGACATCCCCAGCCGGCTCGCGTCGATCTGAATGGTGACCTCCTCGGTGAGACTGCGGTTCACCAGGAAGACGGATGCCGCGCCGGCGGTCTCGTCGTAGGTGGCGACCGCATCCACCACCGGCACCTCGCCGTAGAGCGCGGTGGGTGTGGTGGGCGATTCCAGCTTCAGTTCGAGGGTCACACCCTGCGCCAGCCGCGAGGTGATCGCGAAGGGGTGGAAGGTGGTCTGGCGCCAGGCCGGGCCGCCGGGCTCGGTCATGATCGGAGCGATGACGTTCACGAGCTGGGCGAGGCTCGCGGCCGTCACCCGGTCGGCGTGGCGGAGGAGCGAGATCAACAGACCTCCGAAGACCACGGCGTCGAGGGCGGTGTACGAGTCTTCGAGGAGGCGTGGGGCCTTGGGCCAGCTGGTCACGTCGGTGATCTTGTCGACCTCGTTGTAGCGCGACTGGTACCAGACGTTCCACTCGTCGAACGAGAGATTGATGGTCTTCTTGCTGCGGCGGAGGGCCTTGACGTGATCGGCCGTGGCGACGACCGATTCGATGAAGCGGTCCATGTTCACAGCCGATGCGAGGAAGCTCGACAGATCTCCATCGACCGGTTCGTAGTAGGCGTGGCAGGAGATGAAGTCGACGTCCTCGTACGTCTCCTCCAGTACGATCCGTTCCCATTCGCCGAAGGTCGGCATGCCCGCCCCGGAGCTGCCGCACACCACGAGCTCGAGATCGGGGTCGATCTGCCGCATCGCCCGCGCGGTCTTCCCGGCCAGCTGGCCGTAGTCATGCGCAGTGCCGTGACCCAGCTGCCACGGTCCGTCCATTTCGTTGCCGAGGCACCAGATGCGGATGTCGTGGGGTTCGATCGTGCCATTGGTGATCCGCTGGTCCGACAGCGCGGTTCCGGAGTGGATGTTCGCGTACTCGAGCACATCGAGTGCCTCCTGCACACCACGGGTGCCAAGGTTCACGGCGTACATGAGTTCGCTGCCCACCGCTTCGGACCAGTGAGCGAACTCGTCCAGGCCGATCTCGTTCGTCTCGGCGGAGTGCCAGGCGAGGTCGAGGCGGCGAGGCCGCTCCTCGCGCGGACCGACCCCGTCCTCCCAGCGGTACCCAGAGACGAAGTTGCCACCGGGATAGCGGATGGTCGAGACCCCCAGTTCCCGAACCAGTTCCATCACGTCGGTGCGGAATCCGTCGTCGCCGGATGAGGGGTGGCCGGGTTCGTAGATGCCGTCGTACACGCACCGCCCGAGGTGCTCGACGAAGCTGCCGAACACGCGGCGGTCGATGGGGCCGACGACGAAATGGGGGTCGAGGGTCAGATGGGCTTGAGTCATGGCGCCTCCGTGATGAGCGTGATGAGAAGGGATAGGCAACCTCGCGGGTGGCGGGTTGGGAGAGTGGGCGGCCGGCCGCCGCGTCGGTCAGTCACCGGGGTCGGGTTCGGTCGACGGACTTTCGTGCGGGGTCGCCGGTGGCGAAGACGGGAGGTCGGTCTCCACGTATTGCGTTGCCAAAGCTGCCGGATCCTGCCCCTCGCGAAGGGGAAGTACGCGGTAGAGGAGGCTGTATGGCCCTTTGGCTGGCGTGTTGCTGTACTTGTCCGGGCGCGTCAGCAGGTCCCAGTTGCCGCCTAGGACGCCTTCCTGCGCAGCGTCTACGCGTACGACAGTCCGCCACGATTCCGGTACCTCGTGCCAGTGACGGTGTCCGGCCAGTTCATCTGGACTGTTCGGTTGGGCGTTGAGGTACATGCTTCCTCCAGCCACCAGCAGCACTCCTCTACCGGCATCGTCGGTAAGAGCCGCCCAGCGAGTGTCGGCCTTGTTCGCAGTATCCTGCGGTCGGCTGTATCGGGTGACCTGATCTGCGACGGATCCCGAGTAGCGACCGAAGAATGCCGATGCTCGCCGGTCAGCGGTCGACTCCCATGCTCCACGGCCATACCATTCGATGTTTGCGAACTCGGCCCGGAGCCCGAATGTCGTCCCGACGACCTGCGGGTTGGGGGTTCCGGGTACCGGCTCGAATGTCGACAGCACATCCACCTGCCCGTTGCCGTAGATCGTGTACACGATCGACTGCGGTGAAGTCGTGATGCGTTGGCTGGGACGGAACGGCATCTTGGTGGTGACGCTTCCGCGCACGGTTACCCGGACACTTCCCGGACTGGACGACGATTCGATCTCGCTGATAGCCCAGTCTTCACCGACGCCGCGCCACGGTTGAGATGGCTCCGGCAGGGTCGCTCTGAATTCAGGTATGGACAGCTCCGGATCATTCGGGGCACGCCAGTAGTTTGGCATCAGGTCGCTTGCCAGCATTTCGCGGCCGTCGTATCGCAGAGACGTCAGTCGGCCGGTGGAGCGGTCGATCCTGACCGCGTAGCCTTCGCCGGCGACCTCGATCATGTCCTCGGTCTGGCGGACGTGCGGGGTGGCCACCTCCGCCGACGGCATGAGCGAGAGGGTGGGAGTAACGACGGGAAGTGCAAACTGTGCCCTGGCGACGATGTGGCCCGTTTCCGCCCAAGAAGTAGGAGCGTCGAGAACGATCGAAATTTCCAGCCGGTATTCGGAACCTGCCTGGAGCTGCTCGGGCAGCGAGCACGGAAGCGTTATGTCCGAGCTGCGCAATGGTCCTATCGAGAGCTGAGAGCCAGGGATCGTTCCGCTTCTGATCGCCTTTGCGTCCTCAGTGACCGCCCATTGCAGTCGGTGCCCATCCAAGCTCGTGAACAGGTACTCGTTCGTGAGCTTTATGGTCCAGGTATCCAGGTCTAACAGGGTGATGCTCACTGGTTGGTAGGCCAGCTTGGCCTCCTCCAGCTTCGGTGTCGGTGTCCGGTCGGCAAGCAGCAGGCCACTCATGTGTGCGCCTTCTTCGTTGGGATCGTCGCCCCAATCGCCGCCGTAGGCGAGGAATTCTTCACCCTGCCGTCCCGGGATCTCCCACCACAGTCCCTTGTCGGCCCAGTCCCAGAGGAAGCCGCCCTGTACCTGGTCCGGATTTTCGCGGATGGCCGCCCACAATTCATCCAAGTAGCCAGACGTGTTTCCCTGGCTGAACGCGTACTCGATGAGCAGGTAGGGCCTCGGGTCGCGGCCGGCCCGATTGATCAGCTCGGGCACAGGCGGGTAGAAGTCACCGTCGAAATCGGAAATGTCCGAGGGGACAATCGGCGAGCCGGAGCCGGTCGAATCCTGGTAGCTCACCGGACGGGTCGGATCGTATCCCTTGGCCCAGTCGTACATGGCCTTTAGGTTCGAGCCGACTCCCGACTCGTTGCCTATCGACCAGGCGATCACGCACGTGTGGTTCTTATCCCGGTCGACCACGTTCCGCATCCGCCAGAGCAGGGGCGCCCGAAGTTCTGGGCGATCGCCCGGGATGTTCGGTCGCCCTTCAGGGTCGACGCGGTTGATGTGGGTCTCGTTGTTCGCCTCATCGAAAACGTAGAGACCGTACTCGTCGGCGAGTTCGTACCACCGCGGGTCGTTCGGATAGTGGGAGGTGCGGACGACGTTGATGTTGTTCTGCTTCATCAGAGTGATATCAGCGATCATGTCGGCCGAACTGAGGGTGCGGCCGGTTCGCGGATTCCACTCGTGTCGGTTGACGCCTCGAAGAGAAATCGCCTGCCCATTGATCCGGTACACGCCGTCCACGATCTCGACTCGGCGGAAGCCGACGCGGGTGGAGACACGATCCACGACCGACGCATTCGCGTCCAGGAGCTCGACGACCAGTGTGTACAGCTCTGGGCGCTCAGCGGACCAGAGCCGAGGCGACACTACTGGCTCCGTAAGTGCCGTGGATGCGTCTCGGCCGGCAGTCACCGCCTCGACCGGCGCGGATCGTGACCAGACCTCGACGGCCTCCGCATCCGTTCCGTCGAAGAGCGTCGCCCGGACCTGGAAGTCCTCCCCGGTGCGCGCGCCGGCGTAGTCGCGCACATCGACGCTCAGCTCGAGAGCCGCCTCAGAGAAGTCGTCAGCGAGCGAAGTTCTGACGGTGAAGTCCCGAATGAGGACCGACGGCCTAGAGAGCAGAAGCACACTGCGAAAGATGCCCGAGAGCCGCACATTGTCCTGGTTCTCCAGGTAGGACCCTGTGGACCACCGGTACACCTCGACGGCCAACACATTGCGCCCGCTGAGCACGTACGGGGTCAGGTCAAATTCGCCACGGGTATAGCTGTCTTCGCGGTATCCGACGCGTTGGCCGTTGATCCAGACGTAGTACGCGGATTCCACGCCTTCGAACTGGATGAACGTTCGGCGGCCGGCCCAGCCGTCAGGGAGGTCGAATGTCGTCCGGTACTGTCCGACCGGGTTGTAGCGCGTTGGGACGTGCGGGTAGTCGCCGGTGGGCGCGGGTTGTTCGTTCTTGCCGTTCTCGCCGGTCCATGGCAGGACCGTGTTGACCCCGATCGGGTAGTCGTATCCGTGCAGTTGCCAGCTCGAGGGAACCGGGAGACGGTCCCATCCCGAATCGTCGGCGTTTTCGTCTGCGAAATCAGGCAGCCGCGATTCTGGGTTCGGTGACCACCGGAATTTCCAGTCTCCGTCGAGGGTGACCCGGAAGGGCGATGCCGAGCGGTCGGCCCGCACCGCTTGCATCAGCGTGTCGTACGTCACGAGAGTGGCGTGAGCGGGTTCGCTCCCCCACTCGTAGACGGCGGGGTCGTTCCAGTCGGGTGTCGCTTTCATTGTTTCCTCAAATTGGTGACGTGTTCGGGTGTAGCTGCTCGGGCCGCTTCTCTCAGTCGAGTGGCCATGTGGGGTCGGGCGGGAAGTTCTACCGCGTCAGCGCAGACCGATCGTGAGCAGCAGGTTCCCGTAGAGGCGTTCGTCCCCGGTGGCGATGACGACGCCGACGTCCGGAGAGCGCACTCGGTCGTAGAACGCGAACCGGTCTACTTTTTCCATGGGCACACCGCCGCCGAGCCTGCGGGCGTAGTCGTCCTGAGCTGGGGCGGAGACCCCTGGCGGGGGCTGCATGACGGTTGCCGATTCGATGTTGACGACGGTGAGCACGGCGTCGAGCACCGATGTGACGTCAAGCAGGCCGGGACGCAGATTGAGGTGGATCAGGCGTACGCCCGGTCCGGTGGCGGTCAGGTACGGGTAGTTCCCGTCCGCGATGAGCACCCCGGAGCCGTGTCCCGAGGAGGCGAGCGCTTCCAGGAGCGGAGGATGGATGAGCGGGCCGGTGATCATGCGGTCACGTCCGCTGCTGCGCGGCTGGTCGCGCGGTCTGCGGCGTAGCCGTCCCAGCTGGGGATCGTGCCGTCGACGTCCCACAGTTCGAGCCAGCTGTCGGCACCTGGCCACAGGAACACCTGGCCCTTGATGAGGCGGTTGTTCTGTTCCGCCGATCGGAGCTCCTCGAGTTCGGCGGGCGTCAACAGGTCCTCCATCACCGCTCGCAGGTTGGCGACGAACTGCGACTCCTTCACCGAGAACGGGATCGGGACTTGTCCACGCTGAACCGCCCATTTCAGGCAGATGAACGCCGGATGCACCCCGTGAGCCTGGGCGATCGACACCACGACGGGGTGCTCCATGTCCGAGACGTCCGAGACGATGCGGTCGCGTTCGGGTCGCGATGGCGAGCCCAGGGGCGAGTAGCCCACCGGTTGGATTCCGTGATCGAGACAGAACCGGAAGAGCTCGGGCTGTTGGAAACACGGGTGCAGTTCCATCTCGTTCAGCGCTGGACGGATCCGCGCGTCGGCGAGGATCGCTGTCAGCTTGGGGATGGTGACGTTCGAGGTCCCGAGGTGCCGCACGACTCCCTCGTCGACGAGACCCTCCAGCGCGTGCCAGAGGGCCATGTACTCTTCGTGGATATAGGGGCGCGCGTCCGGGTCGCGGTCGGCCGCGTCGGCGAACGGTGCGTGGTGGTTCGGGAACGGCCAGTGCACGAACACCGCGTCGAGCACGTCGAGTCGCAGGTCGCGCAGCGACCGACGGACCGAGGCGATCGCTGCCTCCGGATCGTGTGCGTCGTTCCATACCTTCGACATGACGAAGAGCTCGTCGCGGGGCACCCCACCGTCGATCGCCTCCCGAAGGACGGCGCCGACCTCTGCTTCGTTGCCGTACACCGATGCGCAATCGATCAGGCGGTAACCGGCCCGGATCGCGCCGCCGACGGCAGTCGCCACGTCTGCCGCCCCGTAGCGGTCGGACCCGAAGGTCCCCATCCCGATTGCGGGCATCACTGCTCCGCTCGCGAGTCGTCGAGTCGGCACCCTGTCGATCTTGATCATGTGTGTGTTCTCCGTTTCAGTCGGTTCTGGCGTGAGCGCGTCGGCGGACGCCGCTTCAGTGGAGCCGCACCATCGCCTTGACGATCTCGCCCCGATCGATGGCGTCGAAGGCGACACCGATGTCGGAAAGGTCGACGCGCATGGTCACGAACGAATCGACATCGAGGTAGCCCGACTGGACGAGTCGCAGGATGCCGGGCAGCACGGCGGTCTCGTGGGTGGACGCGACGGTGAGTGTCACGTCGCGCGGTGCTGCCATCAGGTCTAGCTCGGCGGTGTCCGCGGGCGCGCTGTACACGACGAGCCGGCCGCCCGGACGAAGCCAGCCGTACTCGATGTCGACCATTGACGACTGGCCGGAGGCTTCGAACACGATGTCGGCATCATGCCGCCGCTTGAGCTCACCAGCGGCGTCGCCAGCTAGCAGGGTCTCCGTCGCTCCTGCACGTGTCGCCTGTTCGAGCCGCTCGGCCCGGCGGCCCACGCCGATGACCCGGGCGGCGCCGAGCAGCGACGCGTAGCGCATGAGAGAGAGCCCCGCGATGCCGGTGCCGACGACGACGACGGTCGCACCCAGCAGGTCCTCCCGGCAGGCGACGCTGAAGGTTTCGCTCAGGCTGATCGCGAGGGCGGCGGACAGCGGATCGGAGCCGGGTTCGAGCCGCATCCAGGGCGCTGTGCCCGGGGTCAGCTTCTGATCCTCGGCCTCCGACCGGATGTCGTGGACCACGCCCCGTTCGGCGAACCCGCCCCAGTGCATAGCGAGGGGCGCCGACTCGGCGCTGTAGGCAGCGGGTCGCGTTACGAGATCGCCGACAGCGAGGGCGCGCACGCCGGAACCGACTGCCGTCACACGGCCCACCGACTCGTGTCCCAGGATGCTGGGGTAGGAGACGCCGCCGCGGAAGGTGCCGGCGCGCAGCATCTTGTCGGTACTTGAACACACCCCACACCAGAGCATCTCGACTTCGGCTTCGTAGTCGCCGATCCGTGGATCGGGGACCTCGACGACCGAGCCGCGGCCCGGTCCGTCCATCACAAAAGCGCGCATGGCCGCTAGATGTTCTGGCCGTGGAAGAAGTCGATGCGCGTCTCCGCAGCCTCCGGCGCCAACTCGAGCCGCACGACAGCGCCGCCGGAACCTACCAGCTCGGAGTCGGGCAGCACGACCTCCAGGTGCTCGCCGGTGCGGGTCCACTCCGGCCGCTCCGCCGAGCCCAGGACCCGCACATCGATGATCGGACGGTCAACGAACCGGCTGCCCGAGCCGAAGCTGCGGATCCGCATGCGGCCGTCCTCCGGACGGACGAGCCCGATCCCGTAGACGTAATCGTGGCCGACCTCGGTCATCCTGGTGAAGCGGATGTCCTCCGCGGTATAAACGGCCGCTGCGGCGTCGGTGAACGATCCGGCAGCGGCAGCCGTGGGCCCCTCGCCGAACACGACCCACGGACTGGAACCGTAGATCGCTTCGCCGTGCACGGCCAGCCAGTCGCCGACCGCCTCCAGCAACGCGGCCTCCTCCTCGGCGATAGTCCCGTCGGGGCGCGGCCCGACGTTCAGCAGCAGGTTCCCGTTCTTGGCGACCACATCGACGAGCTCCTGGATGAGCTCGGAGGCGTCCTTATAGTCGTGCCCCTCCACCCAGCTCCACGACGTCCGCGACACCGATGTGTCGTTCTGCCAGACGTCGGGCCGGATGGCGCCCATCGTGCCCCGCTCGATGTCCAGCACCGCGGAACCGGGGCGGAACGAGTCCCACTTGTAGTTGATGACGACTTCGCGCCCCCACTCCGCCGCCCGGTTGTAGTAGTACGCGGCGAGTCTCCGGATGTACGGCTCGAACGACGGCTCCTCGATTCCGGTGTCGAAGTAGAGGATCTGCGGCCGGTAGGAGTCGATGATCTCGACCGTGCGCAGCAGCCAGTCTTCCAGGAACCGCTCGGTGGGGTTCATCTCCTTGCGCAGCGCCGGGCCGTACAGGTCGGCGTAGGCAGGATCGCGGACGTCGGAGTCGAACTCCGCTCCCCCGTTCATGAAGAACCAGTGCTCCGCCCGGTGGCTCGACGCGCCGGCGATCAGCCAGGCCTGGTCGACGGCCGAGAATAGGTCTCCCATCACGTCGCGCTCCGGGCCCACCTGGGTCACCTTCCAGCGCGAGCGCGCGGTGTCGTACATTGCGTAGCCGTCGTGATGCTCGGCAACGGGGACCACGAACTGGGCGCCTGCCCGCTTGAACAAAGCCACCCACGCCTGCGGGTCGTAACGCTCCATGCGGAAGTGCGGGAGGAAGTCCTTGTAGCCGAACCGATCATGCGGTCCGTACGTCGCTAGATGATGTTCGAACGCGGGCGTGCCGCGCCGGTACATCGTGCGTGGGTACCACTCGTTGCCGAATGCCGGCACTGAGAAGGCTCCCCAGTGCAGGAAGATGCCGAACTTGGCGTCGCGGTACCACTGCGGAGCGCGATAGTTGGACAGCGATTCCCAGGTGGCGTCGTACGGTCCGGCTTCGATGACGGCATCCACCAGCGCGAGCGCCGGACGGTTGTCCGACACGTCGACCGGCGCTGGAAGGGTCGTGGTGTCAAGGGGTTCGAGTTTCATGTGTCTCCGTCCGTTGCGGCTCAACGGCCGCCGAAGGCGCCCGCGCCGATCGCGGCCACCAGTTGTCTTTGGGCGAAGGCGACCACGATCACCACGGGAGCGATCGTCATCACGCACGCCGCCATCAGCAGTTGCCACTGCGTTCCGGTTTGCGTCGTGAACCCGGCGATCCCGATGGGGATCGTCCACTTGTCCGAGCTGCTGAGGATGATCAACGGCCACAGGAAGCTGTTCCAGCTGCCCAGGAAGGCGAAGATTGCCAGTACCGACAGGGCCGGTCGCACCAGTGGAACGATGACGCTGATGAGGATGCGCCAGGTGGACGCTCCGTCGAGCCGGGCTGCGTCCTCGAGTTCCGCTGGGATCTGGAGCATGAATTGTCGGAGCAGAAATGCTCCGAAGGCTCCGAATAGGCCTGGCAGGATCAGGGCTACCCAGGTGTCGGCGAGCCCTGCCTGGTCGAAGCCGAGGAACAGGGGCACCACGGCGACTTCGCTTGGCAGGGTCAACGTGATGATGAACAGCAGGAAGACGGCACTCCGGCCTGGGAACTTCAGCCTTGCGAATGCGAACGCGGTGAGGGTCGCCACGATCAGGGTGAGCACCGTCGAGATGACGGCTACGAGCAGGCTGTTCAGGAGCAGGCGCCCGAAGTTGACCTCGGTCCATGCATCCGCGAAGTTGGACCAGAGCACTTTCGAGCCGATGAAACTGAGGTGCGCTGCGAACACCTCGTTCGCCGGCTTGAGCGCCGTGAAGAAGGTCCAGATCAGCGGGAACGAGAATATGAGCGCGAACAGCCACGCCACCGTGGTGTTGGCGGCGGACCCCACGGTCCGTCTCCGGCGACGCCAGTGAGAACCCGAGGCTGGTAGCTGGCGGTCAGTCATAGTGGACCCACTTCCTTTGTCCCCAGAGTTGGAACATCGTGAAGATCGCGATGATCACGAACAGCACGGTGGCGATGGCCGATGCATAACCGAGCTGGTCGTTCGTGAAGGCGGTTTGATAGAGGTACAGCATGATCGTCATGGTGCTGTTGCCTGGGCCCCCGCCCGTGATCACGTAGGCCTGGGCGAAGGTCTGCCAGGCGCCGATCACGGTCAGCACCGTGGTGAAGAACAATGCAGGGCTGACCAGGGGCAGCGTGATCGAGAAGAAGCGGCGGAACCGGCCCGCGCCGTCGATCCGCGACGCGGCGATGACTTCCGGGCTTATCGAGTCGATACCAGCGCCGAGGACGATCATGTTGTACCCGAACGACTGCCAGATTGAGACGCCGATCACGACGGCGAGCGCCCAATTGCCGTCGCTGAGCCAAGGAATCGGGCCGAGTCCGACCCCCGCCGGCATCTGGTTGACGACTCCGTCCTTTTGGAACAGCAGACGGAATACTGCGGCATTCGCCACCATCGGCGACAGCGCTGGGATCAGGAAGATCACGCGGAGCCAGTTGCGGCCCGCGATGCGGGTTTTCAGCCAGAGCGCCATCGCCATCGAGATCGCGATATTTGCCGGGACATAGACGAGCACGAAGATCGCCGTCACGAGAACGCTGTTGAGGAACTGCGGGTCGCGCAGCAGCCGGATGAAGTTCTCCGTCCCGGTGAACTGGGTGCCGCCGAGCAAGGTCGAGTTAGAGAATCCTAGGATCAGCGAGGCTACCTGGGGGATGACGATGAAGACGGCCAGTCCGATGAGTCCCGGCAGGACGAAGGTCCACCCCACCCAACGAGGACCCCCGAGGGGCCGGCGACGAGCCCGGCCCTTCGAGGGGTCCACGGGCGGCACGGCCCCGTTGGAGGACGCTTCCTCCGCACGGTCCAGGCGCACGGACTTCATTGCGCGAGGCCGGCCTTCACCTTCTGCAGAACCTCGGCCACCGTGCTCTTACCGGAGAAGGCGTTCACCTCGTACTGCGTCAGGAGCGTGTCGAGCTGCGCCTGGTTCGACGGTACGGGCGAGGGCGTCGCGTCACCAATCATCTGCTTGATGACCGCGGCGGACTGCGGCGATCCGACGTTGGTGGACCAGGCGTTAAGTGCGTCCAGCCGCGCCGGCACGGAGGCCTGCGATTTGGTGACGAACTCGAGTGCGCTCTTGCTCGTCATCGCCTCGATGGCCTTGAATGCCTTCTCTTTGTCGCCGCAGGTCTTCGTGATGGCGAAGCCCGATCCGCCGATGAACCCCTTGGAGACGCCGCTCTTGCTCGGAATGACGGCGATGCCGACATTGTCCTTGCCGAGAGCCTGCTGCTCGTGCTGCAGATCCCACAGCCCCTCCATCTCCATGGCCGCCTGGCCTGTGCTGAACGCGTCAATGTCGGGGAAAGTGCCGCCCGCGGCCGCCTCGAGCGGCTTCGCGACCTTGTACTTGTTCGACAGGTTCACGAGCAGCTGCAGCGCGTCGCGGAAGTTCGGGTCGTCGAGCTTCGGACCGTTCTTGTCCGCCCAGGGGTGGCCATCGGCCGCCATGAGGGTGCTGATGGGGTTCGACGCCTGGGGGATCGCGAAGCCGTACACGCCGTTCTTCGTGGTCGCCTTCGCTGCCGCGATGAAGTCGGCGGTCGTCCAGTTGAGGGTGGGGTCGGCCACGCCGGCGTCCTTGAACATCTTCTTGTTGTAGAGGATCACGGTGGGCCCGGCGTTGAACGGGATGGAGTAGAGCTTGCCGTCGACGCTGAGCTGCTCGAGCATCGCCGAGCTGTACGCCGACAGGTCGAGCTTGTTTTCCTTCGCCAGGTCGGCCAGCGGCTCCAGCCCCTGCACGTATTGGCTCACCCGGCCGTTCTGGAACGTCAACAGGCACGGCGCGCTGCTGCTCTTCATCACGGTGGGGAGCTTGGTGTAGTAGTCTCCGATCGGCGGGCCTGAGAAGCTCACCGACATCTTCGGGTCGGCGTGCTTTCCTCCGGCGATGTAGTCGTTCCACTGCTGCGTGTCGGCCTTGCCGCCGATCCACGTGTACATCTTGAGCGTGTTGCCGTCGAGGCCCGAGGTTCCACCACCGCCTCCTGAACATGCAGCGAGACCGAGGGAGAGCACTCCCGCGACCACGACGGAGACGACGACGCGTCCCCGTCTCCTCGTGTTTTTCAATCGTGACTTCATGAACTCCTCCTTGAGTGGTTAAGCGAAACGTTACGACTTCAGTGATGCTAGGAGCATGGATATGCGAAAGTCAAGAGTTTCCGCCGGACCTAAACGTTTCGTTCGATCCGTCTCCAGGGCCTCGGCAAAGTCGTGGCGGTGGGGCTGTGACCTGCATGTTTGTGGTGTGACACGCCGGGTGGGTTGAGGTGCGGGCGTGGTGCTGGCGGTGAGGATGGAAGTTCTCACACACCCATTCGCA
>Ga0209429_10000667_pt1 | contig 22662 bp, 9 predicted proteins | sample BarGraNGADG00212_3_FD_184493 | JGI IMG/M metagenome (GOLD analysis project Ga0209429, IMG submission 184493) | Arctic peat soil microbial communities from Barrow, Alaska - Barrow Graham LP Ref core NGADG0004-212 (SPAdes) (version 2) | ecosystem: Environmental > Terrestrial > Soil > Wetlands >...
TTTTTGAATATTGGTTTAATTCCATATACTCCTCACGGGTCAGCTCCCTATTGGTATAAATGATGACCGGGGCCAGTTCAAACGGCCCGCTGAATTTTTCCGAATGAAGTTTGTCAAGCAATTGAAAACCTGTCATGCCCGGAAGACCCAGGTCCAGGATAATGCAGTCAAATTTTTGTGAGGTTAATATATCCCATGCCTCTTCACCGCTGTTGACTACTGTAATATTCACCCCTTTGTTTTCGAGCAGCCTGATAATTGCTTTCTGGTTGTTTATTTCATCTTCAACTATCAGCAGTTCTTTTAAAGTCTTTTCTAGAACACTCTCAAGTTTTGTTAGTACATCTTCAATTGCCTCCTGGCTTACAGGCTTGGTCAGGTGCCCAATTGCCCCTTTATTTAAGGAGATGGTTCGCTCACCGATAACAGAAATAATGTGTACCGGAATATGACGGGTATTAAAGTTTTCTTTTAACTGTTCCAGCACTGCCAGCCCGTTAATGTCAGGTAACACAATATCAAGGATAATGGCTGCAGGTTTATATTGAGATGCCAGGAACAATCCGTTTTTACCATTTCCTGCTGCAAGGCATTTATAGCCTTTTTTATGGATAATGCCCATCAGTATTTTAGCGAAAATACTATCATCCTCAATCACAAGGACGAATTTGTCCCCTTCCTGAAGTATATCGCGGTCGTCGGGTAAAAACAGTGATTCCACCGAAGCTATTTCCCTGGATATCCCTTTCGGTTGAGGTATGTTTTTTTCTTCGGGAATGGTAGTTGTTTCAGGTTCCGGTTGTAATTCCAGGGGTAAAAAAAGAGTAAAAACGCTGCCTTTCCCCTCCTTGCTTTCAATATATATTTCACCACCTAACTTATTCGAAAGCTCCTTGGAAATAGAAAGCCCCAGGCCGGTACCGCCAAATTTTCGGCTAATAGAGCCATCTACCTGTTTAAAAGCTTCAAAAATTATTTTTTGCTTGTCCAAAGGTATGCCAATGCCTGTATCTATTACCGAAAATGCAATCGCGTTTTCGGGGTGCAAATCGCCCCTGAAAAAAACCTGGTTTGGTTCAGGAAGATGAACCTTTAGGGTTACCGAGCCCTCCGAGGTAAACTTAAAAGCATTGGAAAGCAAATTCTTAAGAATCTGTTCTGCTTTCATTATGTCGGTAATAATGGTTTTAGGCAACCCTTTAGCGGTTTCTATCTTAAAATTGATGTTTTTATCCCTGGCAACAGGCATGAATTGTTTATAAAGCGTATCGGTAAGTTCGTCTATTTTTATCTTTTCAAGGATAATTTCCAATTTTCCTGCCTCAATTTTAGAGATATCCAATACGTCACTTATGAGGTTTAAGAGGTTTTGACCGCTTTTAAGGATTATTTTGGCCGATTCTACCTGCTTTTCCGACAGATTGCCTTCTTCGTTGTTTGACAATATTTTTGCCAGTATAAGCAGGCTGTTCAGAGGACTCCTGAGCTCATGGGACATGTTTGCCAAGAATTCTGTTTTGTATTTGCTTACCAGGGCTAATTCCCGGGCTTTTGCCTCAACCTTCTTTCCTGACGAATCGAGCTCAACCTTTTGTTTTTCCAATATCTGGTTGTTTTCTTCAAGCTCTTCATTGATTGCTTGCAGTTCTTCGCTTTGATATCTTAGCTTTTCCTCCGACTCCTGAAGTATTTGTGTTTTTTCTTCAAGCTCTACGTTGGTCTGTTGCAGCTCTTCCTGCTGCACCCTGAGTTCTTCCGTTTGCTGCTGAGTCTGCTCAAGCAGTTCATTGATCCTCTGCCGGGAATGCGCTACCCCGATTCCGATGGCAATCCCCTCCGTGGCGTGATTCAGGAAATCTAGTTCGTTGTCGGTAAAGGGCGCAAAGGTTCCAAGTTCCAGGGCAGCCACAAGCTGATCATTATGGATCAGTGGAAGCGCAACAATGTTTGCAGGCACCGACTCACCGAGGGCCGAGCCGATCTGGAGGTAATCTGGAGGAATGTTCGTAAGACAGATCAACCTCTTTTCCAGGGCTGACTGCCCGATAAGCCCTTCTCCAAGTTGGAAGCGGTCGCTCGAATTCTTGCGGCGGGAAAAAGCGTAGGTGGCCGAGAGTAGGAGCGACGGCCCCTTTTCGTCATAGGTATAGAAAGCACCCGCGCCCGCCTTGAGATACTCGGCTAGGAAGGTTAGCACCTTGTCCGCCATCTCCTTAGTCTTCTGTTCTCCTCTCATCAAGGTGTTCAGTTCGTTCATGCCGTTCTTGAACCAGTCGCGCAGCCGGTCCTCTTCTCTGATCCGAGCCAGAGTGGCGGCCAAGGTGTTGATGGCGTTGGCAATGGTGTCAAAGGTCTGTTTGACACCTATGGTGTCCGTGTCACCGGGACCTGGCGTGAGGAGAAAGTCCGTCTCGCCCCTTGCTAGCTGATCAAGACGCTGCACGACCTTACTGGTCTCACTGTCTTGATAATCAGCGACCTTTTGCGAGAGGCGTACCGCATTCTTTGCGGCCGTCTGATCATTGATCAATTCGAAGACGCCGATAATGTTCCCCTGGGGGTTCTTGATCGGCACCCCGGTGTAGGCAAAATCCAGGTCCACTCCCGGCAGTGGGTGGGCAACGGCCTCGCTGCTGGCGGTTTGTCCTTGCTTCATGGCCCGTACGCAGGCGCAACGGCCTGTGTGGCAATCGGATGTCTTAAAGTAGTCATAACACTGGGTCCCAATGCATTGTTCCTGGGTCTTACCACCTATCCTGGCGCCCGCTTGGTTTATATACATTATCGATAAACTCTGATCGAGGATCAGGCAAGGGGTTGGCATGTTGTCCAGCAGTTCCACCAGCCGGTTAATGGTGGCATTCAGACCCTGCGCCATCTTGCGGAACTCACCCTGGTGCTTGGAGACGTCGACACGGAAGGCCAGGTTACCCTCCACCGCTGCCTGGGATAGCATGTTGATATCAGCCACCAGGGTCTTGATGGTCTCCACCATCTTGTACATGGCGGCGAGCAGGCTGTCCCCTTTCTTGCCGCTCAAATCGATGGCCATGGAGACATCACCCGCCGCCACCCTGCCGGCCAAGTCCTTGACCTCGGCCGGGTCGGCGCCGAGCTGGCCAAGAAGATTTTTAATGATTACAATACACAAAATGCCCGAAAGGACAACGATGACAATACCAATCACGAAAAGGATCCATGAGCGAATGACGATGATACGAGCCGCCGCTTTTTCGTAAGCTTCACTGCTCGTGGCGGCAAGTTTAACCGCTTCGTCAATAACCGAACGGTGTTTCAAATATATTTTGGACAGCTTGTATGTAACCGCTTGAGCCTTGACCTTATCCCCTGATTCCAAGGCAGGAAAATATTCTTTTTCTGTTACATTGAAGAATTCATCGACTGGCTGAAAGGCTTTTACAGTAACTAATTCTTTCAATTTTTCATCTTTTAGTTCTTTTTGCCAATAGACGCATCGTTCATTATATTCTTTTTTTAGTGTTGCAAATTTGTCTTTAAATGATTTTACCTCATCAGGTTTGGCATCGAAAGATGCCTGTACCACAAGATACGACTCAAGTATGTATAACGGTGGAGGTAATATGTCTGCCAGCACATCTTTATTGTCAATTATCTCGTGATATATAGGTCCATTAACTCTAAGCGTATCTAGTGTGTATTTTGCAAATACGCCAAAGGCCACAAATCCAACAATAAAACAAAACAGAAGCAGGTAAAGCTTGGTGGATATTTTGATATTATACTTAATATCAATGTTTTTCCATTTTTTCATAGTTTTATTTTTTAATATTGTTCTTTGTATAACGTACGAGAAGTTAACTCAACATCATCGGGGTTATCTTCATTCAATAGGATAATTTTACTTGTCATGGTATCAGTCATTATGCAATTGAAAAATAAAGAACAGCTCCTTTTTCAACTTCTCCTTCGGCCCACACTTTGCCGCCATGCCTGTGAATAACACGCTGTACAGTTGCCAACCCGATACCGGTTCCAGGAAATTCAGCATTGGTATGTAGACGCTGAAAGGCTCCAAATAATTTTTGTGCATGATTCATGTCGAAACCTGCACCATCATCACGAACGAAATACACCGGTATTTCTTTTTGCGACTGCAATCCAAACTCAATGCGAGCTGTTGAATGCTTTGAAGTAAACTTCCAGGCATTCCCAATAAGGTTTTCCAAAACAATCCGTAAAAGCCGGCCATCCCCCCTCACTTCAATCCCTTCTTGAATTACAAACTCAACTTTCCGTTCGGGTTGGGTTTCACATAAATTATCGGCAATCTCCCATGCAATTTTGCTTAGGTTTACTTGCTGTGTACTCGCAATTTTGCTTAGGTTTACTTGCTGTGTACTCATTTCTCCCCGACTAACCCGTGAGAGATTCAACATATCGTCGATGAGCTGTGCCATATGTTGAGCTGCAAACCTTACCCGTTGTAAATAGTTTTTACCTTGTTTGTCAAACTTGTCCTGATACTCTTCGAAAAGTATCTGGCTAAACCCATCAATGCTGCGCAACGGTGCGCGCAGATCGTGCGATACTGAATAGGCAAAGGCTTCGAGTTCTTTATTGGCAGTTTCCAATTGGGCAGTACGTAAGATGACACGTCGTTCGAGTTCCTGATTGAGATCGCGGATTTCCTCAACTGCATGTCGGTGTTCTATACGGGTACGCAGTACAATGATACCATACGCCAAATCGCCTGCCAGTTCCTCCAGAAGTCGGAGTTCGTCCGGGGTAAAGGCATTGATTTCAGTGGAATAAATCAGGAGAACTCCAAACACGTTTGCGTTTTCGTCCTTTAGAGGCAGGCTAATTGCTGAGTGATATCCGCGTTGCAAGGCATTTTCGCACCAGGGTGACATACGTGAGTCCGTTGTAAAATCCTGAATATAAACTATTTTACCGCTTCGGATAGATTCTCCACCAGGGCCACGTCCGCGTTCCGTATGGGCCGCCCAACTAAGATTGGCGTTTGCAACATATCCACTATCGAATCCGGCCCAGGCGACTGGACGAACGGTTTTGTAATCATCGTGTTCGGCATATCCAACCCAAACCAAACGGTAGCCTGCCTCCTCGCTAATGATACGGCAAATGTCATTAAGCAACGCCTGCTCGTCATCAGCCCGCACCAAAACCTGGTTACAGTTGCTGATTGCGTGCAATTCGCGATTCAAATGGTGCAATACTTCCTCGGCCCGCTTGCGCTCGGTGATATCCTGAATGACTCCCGTGACAAGCAGTGGACTGCCGTGTTCGTCTCGCTTCAACTCGGCAACGGTGTAGACGAACCTTGGCTTTAAGGCGTTTTTCGGGTGTATCTCGAATTCCAGATTGTACGGCTTTTCTTCTTCGATGAGGTCGACCAATGCTTGATGGACCCGCTCCCTTTCAGGAATGCGGTTTTCGACTTCATCCATTGTAAAATTGGACTGTTCGAGATCAAATTCATAGAGGTGTTTGGCTTCATCCGATCCCCAGAACTCGGTTGTTTGAAGGTTATATTCCCAGTTGCCGACATGGCCCATGGATTGGGCTTTGCGATAACGCCCTTGGCTAGTTTGTAACTCCTCTTCCTTCCGTCTTCTTCTATTTATATTGAATAAAAGAATAGTGACAAAAAATACTAATAGTACAATAACTGCAAAAAGTCCGCCAATTATTTTTAAGTATCTGATTACGTAATTATTGGGTGAATTAATGAGGATTGCATTTTTGGGTAATAATTTGGTATTGATAGTATATTTTTTCAGAACAAGATAATCGAAATAACACATGTTCTTAGGATAGCAAACTCTTTCATTGGGAATGAAATTGGGATTATCAATAAACTTCAAAGCTAATTTAGCAACCTCTGCTCCATGGTCAGACCCTTTAATTATGATACCACCTGCAATTCCTTTGCCTAAAGAAGTTTCACTAGAAATGAATATTGGCACCGGCGATATTTTTGAAACTTGTTGGGCGACCACATCCGAATTTATTGGTTTACCACCCTTATCTTGATATATATCAAGCAATGCTATGGCATTTCCTCTTTCAAAGGTTTTTACCAATTTCATTAATGAATCGATACCCGGGTTATAAATATATACGAATTTCACCTCTTTTTCATATTTCGGTTCAAGTTGTCTGGTGTAAATTGAATTATACAAGCTGGTAGTGGTTGAATCACCTATGAAATATAGTTTTTTGATATCTGGAATAATTTGCCGAATAAGTTGAATTACTGAATCCTGGTCTATGTCTTCCAGAATACCGTAAAATCGTGAATTGTCAATTGGATAATCCTGTGGATTGTTCACTCCACAAAAAGTTACAGGTATTTTTGGGAATAGACTGTCGCCGTATTGCAGAAAAAATTCTAAAGCATCATTATCACTTAGAATAATCGCATCTATAATCCGATCCTTATATTTTTTCTTTATGAACTTGTATTCATCATAAAAGAATTTCTTGCCAAAACGTTTGGCATCAAGATATTCAATGTATAAGTGAACATCATCTCGTTTTATAATGGTTCTCTTAATTCCTTCAGCTACACTGTCACCCCACGAATAGGTTATACCATAAGAATTAAGGTAAAAAATATTTTTAACTTTTAAGTTTTCGGCATTTGTTTTTGTACAAGACATCAATACTGCCAAAACCAATAATAATGTTTTGATCACCTGTTTTAATGACACTGTTACCATTGATATATAGTTAGACTGTGTTGCAATAACTTCCTACACCCCTATATTTTCCCTCAAACAATACCTATAGGGTGCTGTTCCATACCTTGGCTCCCGATCTTGAATAAATAACCAATAAAGAAACGTGCTTTTTTTCATGGAAAAAGGTTCGAATTGTCTTGTTTGACAAGATACTACGTTTTTAATAAAAGACGGTTCTTATGAATTCGATTTTTTTAATAAAAGGTCGTGCTTTCCAGACGTCGAATTGGAAAGGGGTGCCCAGCAGGTGAAAGTTTAACGATTTCTGAAACGAATAGTTGTAGGAACAGGTGTATCTTTATCCCTTTAAAATTTCAAACCATGAAAAGATATTGGCTCCTCGCTTCCTTCGTATGCATTTTATGTTGGCAGGGTTTTGCCCAACAAGCTGGTGATTCATTACGAGTAAATGGAAAGTTGTACAAATTGCTCAGTGCCAACCTTATAACCAACCCCGGATTTGAAAGCGGCTTTACGGGTTGGACGGATGGGACGCCTTCGGCGGCAACCCTGACCACGGCCAAGTTCAGCATCGTGACGACTGGCGGTGTTAACAATTCCAAATATTTGGTGGGAACCGCGAACGAAAGTGGCACTTCGGCAGGCTCCATCGGTACCAGTTGGGCAATAGCAGCGGGAAAAACCTATTTGTTTTATTATTCTGTCAAGTACCTGACGGCCACTACGGCTGCCGGTTCGGAAGCGTGGTTGAAGGTTTCGTTGACCAACAACAAGACGACTGGTCTGGAACCATCAATCATCATGGGAACCGGTTCTGTCGGAGATGCCGGTCAGTGGACCCAAAACTCGACCCTGTTTACCAACAGCTCATCGTATGGCTACCTCCAAGCTCGGTTTCGTTATTTGAACAACCGGCTTGGGTTCGACAATTTTGCCTTGCACGAAGCGTATGAGATTCCCGAGCTCGGAACCTTGCAATCTATACTTCGTACGGCCGTGGCTCTGTACGATTCGACCGCAAACGGTGCCGTTGCCTTTCAAGCTGCCATCACCACTGCCAATGGTTTTATGTCAAGTACCTCACCGGCGGTGGTTAGGCAGGCCATCAGCGATTTGCAAAAAGCCGTCACCAACTACCAATATGCCAACGCTTCTTCGGAAAATCCACTGAATATGAATTCGTTTCTCGTGAATCCGGGTTTCGACGCCAATAGTACCGGTGGTTGGACGGGGCTTGGCACGGTCAATTACCACGAGGTGGAGTTCTATCAGAAAACGTTCGACATGTACCAGACCATCAGCGGATTGCCTGCGGGTAAATATCGGCTGAAGGTCAAGGGTTTCGAGCGACCCAAAAACAACGATGCAGGGGTCGCATACAGGGCTGGAACAGAGAAAATTTACAGCCGTTATTATGCCAAGGCGACCGATTTCTCAGAAATCAGCGCACCATTGAGTTCCATTTACAAGCATACGTTCTCGGGTGCGGGTGCAGTGAGCGGCTATGTCAATACGATGGCCGGGGCCGAAACCATGCTGACCAGCACTGCACCCGTTTATTACGATACCAGTTTGCCCGAAATCTTGCTTAATGTAGGTGGAACCCTGACCATTGGGGCCAAGTGCGACACCTTCCTCACTGGCACCTGGGTTTTGTTCGACAACTTTCGTCTGGAATATTTGGGCGCCTACAACGTGAATGATTTGGTCACTGCCGTGAACGCGCGCATTACCGAAGCCACGGGCATGCTTTCCCAAACGATGCAACATTCGGCGGCCGATATCCTGAATGCAGCCATACTAACGGCGCAACAGGCGGTTGCAGCCACCCCGCAGGTGTATGAAACCGTTTTCGCGGCTAAAGAGACTTTAAATGTAGCAATTGCGACGGCTAATACGTCAATCACCGCCTATGTCGCCCTGCAGAAAGCCATCGACCATGCGTATGAGATTCTGGGTTTCCTGGAAAAACAGACTGAAATCGACAAGTTGCAGGCGGCCATCAATACCGCCAAAGTTAGCGTGGTCAATACGGAGTTGACGTTGACGGGAATCAACACGGCAATGACTACCCTGAAAACTACGACGAGAAGCGTAGGTAAGCAAATTTATGTGCCGACCTGGATGATGGGGGATGTCACCATACCGACAAACAACTGGAGTTTGGAGCGCAGCAAGGAATCCAAGAACTGGATACTTTTCTGGGAGCCGGGGTGGGGGAGTGAGGCCCCCGCAGCCGTGGACCAATGCCTGGCACTGGCGGAGAAATGTTTCGATTATTATGCCGACTCGCTAAAATTTATCAACAAGGGTTCTTCCAAGACCGACCAATACAAGATGATCATCCGCTTCCGCTATACCGACGGCTCCGTATGGGAAGCCACGGGTTCAGGCGTGGACAATACGATCGGTTTGCTTACGCTGACTTCATGGGCACTATCCTCCAGAGATGGGCAGACCATCGCGCACGAAGTTGGCCATTGCTTTCAGTATCAGGTACATTGCGACAACAACGACCAAAATGGTTGGATGTATGGCTTCGACGCCAATGCCGGCGGAAGCAACGGTTTTTGGGAGCAATGCGCACAATGGCAAGCGTATAAAGTCATGCCGACGCAGCAGTTCACCAACGAATGGTTTGCTGGCTACCTGAATACGGTCAACAAACACCCGCTTCACGAGACGCCCCGATACAACAATTATTTCGTACAAGATTTCTGGAGCGATTTGCACGGAAGAGAAATCATCGGCCGTCTTTGGAACGAATCCAAAAAGCCCGAAGACCCCATTGAAACCTACAAACGCATCAATGGCATCACCCAAAGCCAGTTCGACGACGAAATGTACCTTTGTGCTGCCCGGTTTGCAAGTTGGGATGTTCCCGCCTTAAGAGTTCTTGGTGCCAGCACCATCGCTTCCCGCCCGCAACCGAAAATGAACAACGTCGGCAGCAATAATTGGTTGGTGGATTCCACCGTTTGTCTCGAAAACTATGGTCATAACATCCTCAAGTTGAATGCGTCCCTCATTGCCAAAACCGTAGCGGTCGACTTTGAAGGTAAGGCCGGTACGACTGGTTTCCGTAACGCCTACGCTGCTTATGCCGGCTGGCGCTTCGGTTTTGTGGTCCAAAAAACGGACGGAACACGGGTGTACAGTGAAATCAAGTCGGTCAGCATGGCTGAAAACGGGGGCAAGGCTTCGTTGCGTTTTGATTGCCCCGGCAACACCAGCCGTTTGTGGCTCGTGGTTTCCGGAGCGCCGAGTACCCACTGGCGGCACGCTTGGGATGATAATGATGCCAACGATGAGCAATGGCCGTATCAAGTGAAGTTCGGCAACACGAACCTGTACGGTAATGTGAACGTTCCCATGGCGGTTTCCGTCGTCAACGAAGACGAAATCCAGTGTTACACGGACGGACGGACCTTGTTTGTCAATCAATTGCCTTCGGATGCACAAATTCAGATATACAGCCTTACAGGAAGATGCCTATTGCAGGAAAAGGCTTCTGGGACAATCTATTCAAAGACCTTGCCCATGGGCGTTTACCTTTTGAAAGTGCAGTCCACTGAAGGAACCTTTGAACGGAAGGTCTTGATCCAGTAATTTTGTACTATCTTCGTAGTAGCGGATTAGGCTTGGAGGGCATCTAAACAGCAGTGTCATCTAATTTTGCAAGGCTATGAAAAAACAGTGGTACATTCTTTTCGTTTTGTGCGCGGTCGCTTTGTTGACTGCTTGTGATTCCTTGGTGAAAACCCCCGACGGTACACATGACGAATACGTACCGACAGGCGGTTCAGGCCCGATTCAGCTGCGTGCAGCCTTGTTGCCCCAAGCTGCTAGGGACAATGATTTCGCATTGAAAATCTTTCGCAAAATGGCGGTTAGTTCCAGCGATTCCAATTTCGTGATCTCACCCCTGAGCATCAGCATCGCATTGGGTATGGCCTGGAACGGCGCCGCTGCTGAAACCAAGGCTGAAATGACCACGCTGTTGGGCATGTCCGATACCCCCGATTCACTTATCAACCAATATTACGAAGTGATGCAGAAGTCGCTGCCGGTGGTGGATTCCTCCACGGCTGTCAATATTGCCAATTCCCTGTGGTACACCAAGGACTTCACGGTAAAGCCTTCGTATTTGAAAGTGAATCAGGATTATTTCGACGCGCAAATACGCAGCATCGACTTCCGACAATCCTGGGCCAAGGATACCATCAATGCCTGGGTGGATGCCAAAACCAACCACTTGATTCCTGAAATTGTCAAGTCGACGCAGGGCCAGGTGATGTACCTCATTAACGCCGTTTATTTCAAGGGTGCTTGGGTAATGCCGTTCGATCCGGAACATACCTGGAAAACCAACTTTACCAAACAAACTGGCGGAACGACTCAGGTCAACATGATGTCGATGTTGGATACGGTTCGGTACGGAGAAACTGCATCGGCCCAATACCTCGATCTGGCATATGGAAACGGCACTTATAATATGACGCTGGTGTTGCCGAATGCAGGTTATACCACTTCCAGCGTCCTGTCCGATCTGACTCCTCAAATTTTGAATGCAACTGTTGAAAGACTGACTACCCGACAAGTTCAGGTTTACATGCCTCGTTTTAAAGTCGAATGCGATTTCGACCTCATACCGACCTTGAAATCGCTTGGTATGAAACTGGCATTCACAGATATGGCGAATTTTTCAGGCATCAGCGACCAAGGACTGATGATCAGTGATGTGAAGCACAAAACATACGTGGAAGTGACCGAAAAAGGGACGACGGCAGCTGCCGTGACTTCCATTGGCATTGTAACCACCTCTTTTCCAAACTATCCGACCTTCAATGCCAACAAACCTTTCCTTTTCTTTATCCGTGAAAATGGGAGCAAGGTCATCCTTTTTGTAGGTAAGATTGCCAATGTTGAACTCTTTTAATTTGAATGATGGGAATTAATGAAGACTTATGGGGTTCCACAACCTTTGGTGGAAAATTTTTGAAAAAGTTGTTAGCTCTGCCGCCGAGTTTTCTTTTGGTCTTGTGGGGTTGGGCCCAGTTTCTGGGTTATATGCGGTATTACTCAGTTCGAGCAATTTCCTTGTCGTTCGCAACCTGCAAGACGCTGGAATACCTTACAAACGGGTTGTCTCTTTTGGCCCTGCTTTTTACGCTCTATTACCTTTATGAGCATCGTGCCTGGTTCAAAAAACCGGAAGTCAAAACAGTGTTCACCGTTTGGATTGCATTGTTCTTGTCCATGGTTTTTACCAATTTGATCATACAAAATGTGCTGCATCACGTTGTTTTTGAATTGCAACATTCCTTGTTCATGCTTTTGACCGCTGTTGCCATCCTCATTACGGGCAGTCTGATCAAGAACCGATGGATGTTTATCGGTGGAATACTCTTTGCCTTGCTTGCTTTTGGGTCCTCTTATTTTGTTTTGAAGAACCAGATGCTGCTCGAAGCCATCGGCTGGATGGTGGGTTTTATCATACCGGGGCATTTAATGATGAAGCGAAAAAAGTAGTTTGAATTTTGTTAAAATGTAAATTAGGGTGCGCTGAATAATTCAAATCCACCCCAAATTTCTTTGGGTTGGCATGAATGTCGTTATTATTTCTTCTCTCATTTTCATCACTTTAGCAAAAAGCCACTTCAGTATTGAACCAGAGAAATTCCTGGTATAACGGATCAGATTCATTACAAATATGATGGCTGCTATCCAACTCATTGAGGTTTAGGATAGTTTAGCTCGGATTTGATTCAGGTTGTAACCATTATTGCCTTGTCCGAACTTTCCTTCAATCTGATTGCGTTCAGCCGCTTCGATAAACAAAAAGACCGCCAACTTACAATGAACTAAGTGTATTTACTTCACAACCACTTTTACGATTTTATTAGCTACTCGCACTAAATAAACACCTGCTTTATTCACGTTTATGCTTTCAGTGATGGTGGGGTATACTACCGGCGGTTTGGGTGGTATTGGAGGTGAATCGAATACTATCGGCATTGGTACCTTTTGCTATCAAAGTGCCATCAATTTGCATGGATTTTAAAGCGTTAAACTTGACAGTAACCCCGGGTTGGATTGTTAGGGTAACTCCTGCATTTACTAAAATATTGTTTGTAACAACATAAGGGCTGTTTGCTACTGTCCATGTTGTATTAGAAGAGATTAGTCCGCTAACGTTTATAGCAAATGATTGCACGCTTACCCCTAGTGATCCAACCCCCTAAATGTTGGTCAAAAAGGACAAAATGAAATAGTTATAGTCATCAATACTCGTGAACTTCCATTTGAAATTGTTGAACCTAAAATTACCGATACTAATAATTTTAGTGCAGAAAGTTTGAAGAAACCTAAAAAAGAGAAACCCTAACTGATAGATTATCAATGAGGGTCTTAAAAGAAGAAGCATTTCCACTCCATTTTTACGACCGAAGGTTGCTGTTTACTGTAATGTATTCGGCACCTTTTTCCATTCCCCCTGAACTCCCAATTTCCCCGACTTCCTCCATCAACACACCTGCACGCCCCTATCCATCGCCATTTCCCAAAATATTTCCCCATAAGTTTGATATTAAAGGATTTAGAAATTCAAGCGACCTCAATAAAATTGAAGATAAAACACAAATAAAAGTTAACGAATCGGAATTATCTTTATATTTGAAGTCCATATCCGCTAAATGATCACACATTCCAAAGAATGAAAGAAAAGAATCAGGAGTAAAAATTATAATGCGATTCAATGAAAAAAAGTGCGGAGCCAGCACGATAAACTCTGACAAAAATACCATGAAAAAACTAATTTTACTCTCTGTAGCCCTGAGTATAACAGGAAGTATCTGGGCGTATGATTTTGCGGTGGGAGGTGTTTATTATGCCATTAGTTCTTCCTTCTCCCCCTACACGGTGGAGGTCACCCATGAAACAGGTGGCAACAGCTACTCAGGCACTGTAACTATTCCTTCATCGGTAACATACAACAGTATAAGCTATTCGGTTACTTCTATTGGAGATTATGCTTTTGCCCTTTCTACGGGGCTGACATCTGTTACTATTCCATTGTCGGTTGATTCTATCAAAACATGGGCTTTTTATGGATGTATAGGGTTGACTTCTATTGCCATTCCGACATCGGTCACTTCGATAGGTGATGGTACTTTTTGGGGCTGTACAAGTATTACCAATATCTCAATTCCAGTATCGGTCAAGAAAATCGGTTATTATGTATTTTTCGGCTGTACAGGATTAACGCTGATTAATACTGATGCGGCAAATACAAATTTTTGTTCAGCAAATGGAGTGCTCTATAATAAAGACAAAACAACCTTGTTAGCTTATCCTCCAGGCAAATCGGATGTTAGTTATACCATTGTTTCAACTGTCGACACGATTGGTAATTCTGCTTTTGGCTATTGCAAAAATCTAACTTCAATTACTATTCCTTCTACTGTAGTCTATATCACCGGTCATGCTTTTATGCAATGCAATGGCTTAACTTCAGTTTACATCCCATCGTCAGTTACTTTCTTTGATAATAATCCTTTTGTTGACTGTGCTAGTCTAGCGGCTGTTAATGTAGACCCGGCAAATCAATATATGGAGAGTGTTTATGGAGTTTTGTTTAGTAAAGGATTGTCCACAATAATATATTACCCGCCAGCCCATTCGGGGACTAATTATGTCATTCCTTCTACAGTCGATTATGTCAGATCGAGTGTTTTTTTGAATTGTATAGGCTTAACTTCGGTTACTATTCCGTCATCTGTTACTACAATTCGTTCAGGAATGTTTTCAGGTTGTACAGGTCTGACTTCTATCAATGCTTATTCTCCAACACCAATCGATTTAATTTCAGCTAATCATCCAGAAGAAAATTCAGATGATGTGTTTCAAGGTGTAGATACAACAACTTGTGTCTTACATGTACCGATAGGGTCAAAAAGTTTGTATGCATCAGCTTTTCAATGGAAAGGATTTACCAATATAGTGGAAGGTTTTAATGCCCAAACATGGCAAACTGTTTTTTATGATGATTTTAATCGAGCTGATGGTTCTTTAGGAGGGAATTACACCATAGCTAACTCTTCAGGTATAACACAACTTGGTATTTTAAATAATGAAGTCAATGTTGCCTCAGGTTTTACAGCACATTCATATTGGAGTATTAATTATCCTAATGGAGTTAATACAGATAACATTAGAATTAGCTGTAAATTCAGAGCACCTAATATCGGCTATGCACTGGCAATAAACGCAAGAGATAATGGAATAAATACTTATAGTGCCGGAATAATGTCCAACACAGATGAAATACAGATTTCTAGTCGTGACTATCTTGGAAATTCAACAAAACTTGCAGGAGAAAAGGCTAATTTAGATATTAGTAAAACTTATTTTATGGAGTTTACTTTAAAAAATGCGGATTTGGCTTTTCGATTTGTTGAGGTTGGAATGAAAGATACGATTACAATTAATGCTACAGATAATTCATTAACAGGCAATATGGTAAATTTAAGTGCATATTATTATTCTCCTAATTTGTCTGTTTATCTTGACGATTTCAAAATAGAAACAAGCAATAATCCGACAGGCATTAATAACATTAACAAAAATAGGTATTCCATTTATCCTAATCCTGCAACCGATGGCTTCTATATTGGGCTCGATGGAAAAAGTGCCAGTGTTTCAATTTACAACCTGAATGGAATGTTAGTGATGTCAAGGAGTGCAGTTGATAAGAGTTTAATCAGTATTTCAACTTTGCCACGGGGCATGTATATTGTAAAAATAACGACCGATGAATGTATTGTTGAAACGAAACTTGTGAAGAAATAAATTGATTTAAAGTTTCCAATTCTTTACTCTCCTTGTAAAAAAACTCTTTACACGGAGAGTTATAAAATAAAAGTTAATAGTGCGGAGTCAGCACGATAAACACTGACAAAAATACAATGAAAAAACTATTTACAATTTTTATTTTGCTCTCTGCCATAGTTGGTGGATTGAGCAGTGCTTATGCACAAAGTCTGCCTCGCAGGCAGGCAGGGAAACACCCTGTTACACAAATCCACAAAAACACTGAAGCATTGCAAAAAGCAAACAATCAACAGGAGTTGTTATCGTCTTTTAATAAACAAACATCATTTATTAGCCCGATTAAAAAAACCATTCCTGAACTTAAAACAAAATCTTTAATCCAAATAAATGACAGTATTTACTATTGGCAATGGGATACTATCAGCATTGGATGGGTGATTTACTATAAAGACATTAATATAGTATACGATGCCCACAATAATATTACAAGTGAATTAAGAAAGTTTTGGAACGGCAGCGCATGGGATAATCCCATGCTAAGCACCTCTACCTACGATGCAAATAATAACCAGACAAGTGATTTACAACAACATTGGAACGGTCGCACATGGGGGAATAGTTTTTTATTAACCTATACCTACGATGCCCACAATAATCAGACAAGTTTCTTACTGCAAAACTGGAACGGCAGTGCATGGGTGAATTCCAATCAATACATTTATACCTACGATGTCAATAATAATCAGACAAGTTACTTATCCCAAAGTTGGAACGGCAGCGCATGGGTGGTGGATCACGATCAAGAATGGAAAGACACCTATACCTACGATGTCAATAATAATCCAACAAGTGAATTAGATCAAGACTGGAACGGTAGCACATGGGTGAATTCCTATCAATACACAGGTACCTACGATGTCAATAATAATATAACAAGTGTATTAGGCAAAAGCTGGAACGGCAGCGCATGGGTGAATTCCGAGCAATCCATTTATACCTACGATGTCAATAATAATATAACAAGTGTATTAGGCAAAAGCTGGAACGGCAGCGCATGGGTGAATTCCGAGCAATCCATTTATACCTACGATGTCAATAATAATATGACAAGTTACTTATACCAAAGTTGGAACGGCAGCGCATGGGTGAATGCCAATCAAAACACCCACGCTTACGATGCCAACAATTTCACAAAAAGCGATACATATAAATCTTGGAATAGTAATGGCACTATAGTAACTTATGGTGATAGCACCTTCTATTATTTCCATACTATAACAGGTGTAAATGATTTGATAGTACAAGGAGAAAACATAACTATTTACCCTAATCCAGCCACAGAAATTGTTTCTTTCAAAATTGACAATAGAAATAATGCAGATTTAACATTAAATATTTATAATGTAACTGGTACTTTAGTTAAATCAGAGACTTTGCGACAAAACCAACGACAAATTAATATCAGGGATTTAAGCAACGGAATTTATATGGTTGAAATCAAAACCAAAGAATGGACTGGAAAACAAAAATTAATAATTCAGAGATAATATTGGCAGCATATAACAGCGTGTAGTTTTCAGCGTTTTTGCATTTAATAAACTTATGTATTACTTGACAGAAAATTGCCTTGAAATCGGCAACTGAAAGCTACACGCAAACCCTTATATGCAACTAAATAAAAAGACCAACTTAGACAAATAATTAAAAATTAATAGTGCGGAGTCAGCACAATAAACACTGACAAAAACAATATGAAAAAATTTACAATGATTTTGATGGCAATCGTCGCACTGACAATGACTGCGAATGCACAATGGGCATTACAAACCAACCCGCTTGGCTCCGGCCATGCGGCTATGGTAGGAAAAATTCAATTTGTAAGTGCCACTGAAGGATGGATAGCCTGTGGAAGTAGTGGAAGTTTACTTCATACTACTGATGGAGGATCTACATGGAACATTGCTACGCCTTTTCCGGGCGATGTAGTAGGCAGCATGTCTGACCCCGCAACCACTATGAGTTGGACGAATCCGACACACGGCTGGGCTTTAAAGACTTTTGGAAACTTTTCAAACAATATGAACAATCAAAATGGTGCCGTTCTTTATGGAACCGCCGATGGAGGTTCAACCTGGAGCCGGAAAGTATTTCCAACTTCAGAAACAGCGCTTACCTATTCTCAAGCCGATATGCAGGGAACTTGGATGATGCGTGAAGTGGTTGCTACAAAAAATATGGGAATTACTTCATCATGGGCAGGATGGGGACACGGCATATTGACACTCGATGCCAATGGAAGTGGAGGCTTTTCAGGCATGATAAAAAGCGATGGAAGCACAGATGCTCCCTCTTCTGTGTCCATGTTGATTAATTCAAGTGGGATAATTACCGTTGATGGCGATTTTCATGGGTTTATGAGCTCCGATAAAAGCGCCGTTTATCTGACCATGACCGATGGAGGCGGAGGATATGCTCTGGGGATATTGCAGAAGAAAGCAACGGGAATAACGTATAGCAATCCTGATCTGCAAGGAACCTGGCAGATTCATTCATTGACTGCCAGCAATCCTTCGAGCCCCAATCAATATGCCGATTGGATGCATGGTACAATAATATTGGATGCAACCGGAACTGGAACAGCTACTTTTGTAAATAAAAATGGAACAAAATCCCAAAATTTAGCTGTTTCTATATCTTCCGAAGGTATTGTTACAATGAGTGGTACCGACTTTGAAGGATTTATGAGTGCCGATAAAAAATCAATTGCTATAACCATGACTGATGGTGGCAGTGAAGGATATGACTTTATGGTTATGCAAAAAGTTATTTCAGGAACTTCATACAGCACATCCGATCTTCAGGGAAACTGGCAAACCCATCTGCTTACCATAAACAACCCTTCAGTCTACAGTTTAAATCAACAATCTGGTTGGTCACATGGAACAATAACTCTAAATGCTAACGGGGAAGGAAATACAAACTTTATAAATAGCAACAACAATAATAGTAACAATAACCAATCCGATGATAATATCTCTCTCTCAATCTCATCGGATGGATTGGTTACGACTAGTGGCAAAGATATTCACGGTTTTATGAGTGCGGATAAAAGTTCTATTCTTATGACAATGACTGAAGATAATGGCGGTTACACACTTGCAGTAATGCAAAAAGATCTGTCAGCAAGTGGCGATGTAGGTCTCCAGGTTCAGTTTGTAGATGAAAACAATGGCTGGGCATCCATTTATAATATGATTTATGGGAATTTTCAACTGTATAAAACTACTGATGGTGGAAGTACCTGGAATCCAATCGATAATGCCGTTGGAGGAATTTATCAATTTGTGGATGCAAATAATGGTTGGATGGAAGGGGCAACTATAGGTAATATTGGAGAAGGTAATTTAAATAATATTTATCACACAACAGATGGCGGTTCAATCTGGATACAGCAAGCAAGTAATATCGGAAAAGCTAATGCCCTGTATTTCTCCGATCTGTTGCATGGTTGGGTAGTTGGAGAAGGTGGATTAGCCATGAAAACTACCGATGGCGGAGTTAACTGGACTGCCGTAACCACTACCGGTCAAACTTCCAATTCAAACAGTAAATGTGTTTTCTTTTTGGATGCCAATAACGGTTGGATTGGAAGTGGTTCTGTTAATAATGAAGGCATTGGTACACGGTTTATTCTTGCCACCAACGATGGCGGAGCAAGTTGGACGACCCAATCAACTCCTGTTACCAATGATATTTTCAGTTTGTCGTTCTGGGATGCAACTAATGGCTGGTTTACCAGCGATAATGGGCAAATTGCCCATTATACCTATACTCCTCCCAAAACAGTAAATATCACTGCCGGTGGGTTGGGTGCAGCCTTAACAGCTTCAGAAAAGAGTAGCCTTAAGAGTCTTACGGTAACCGGTACTATCGATGCCCGTGACTTCAAAACACTGCGGGATGATATGCCGCTGCTGGCTGAAATTGATTTAAGTGGGGCTACAGTCACAGAATATACAGGGGCTGCAGGAACTTACTACGATGCATCCATCACAACTTATCCTGCAAACACGATTCCGCAACGGGCATTCTACTATACGGCAACCAAAACCGGAAAAACAAGTCTAAAATCATTTATTTTTCCTGCATCGGTTACAGATATTGGCATGTATGCATTTCGTTCTTCCGGGTTAACTTCAATATCGATACCTTCAACATTAACTTCGATTGGATATGGCAATTTCGTTAATTGCATCAATTTGACATCAGTTGTCATTCCTTCATCGATTTCAACTATTGGGGATTATGCATTTCAGAACTGTGTATCTCTTATTTCGGTAAGTATTCCATCCACGGTTACTGAAATAGGATATGCTGCTTTCTTTGCAACAGGCTTGCAGCAAATCACCTTAAATGAGGGATTGAAAAAGATAGGCGATTATGCCTTCCAAGATTGTCATTCTCTGCAATCGATTTCTATTCCATCCACGGTTACTGAAATAGGATATGCCGCTTTCCTTGCATCAGGTTTACAGCAAATCAACTTAAATGATGGATTGAAAAAGATAGGCGATTATGCCTTCATATATTGTTATCCTCTTCAATCGATTTCTATTCCATCCACAGTTACCGAAATAGGAAATGGTGCTTTCCATTCATCAGGTCTGCAGCAAATCACCTTAAACGAGGGCTTGAAAACGATTGGCGATTATGCCTTCCAATGGTGTGACTCACTGAGGTCAATTACCCTTCCGTCTACCGTTACCAATATAGGCTACTGTGCTTTCACCTTTGTCAATTCCTTGGAAACAATAACCGTTGCATCTGGAAACTCCAATTATTATTCGGAAGACGGCGTTCTTTTTGATAAGACAAAAAAACGTCTGATTGCATACCCTGCAAACAAATCGCCGCATTACGATATACCCTTGGGCGTAACCGTAATCGACACTGCCGCCTTCGAAGGAAATTGGAGTTTAAGAAGTGTAACTATTCCTTCGAGCGTAACTGATCTTGCTCCCGAGGCTTTTTACCGCTGCGATTTATTGAGCGTCATAGACTTACCCTCATCCATTTCAAAAATTGGCAACTATTGTTTCTATGAATGCTACAATCTTTCGGCAATTTTCACGAACACACAGACCCCTTTCAGCATGGTCGTTTCGGATAGTATCTTTAAAGAAATTAATGCTGGATGCACCCTGTATGTGCCATTAGGAAGTGCCGCGAATTATAGAGATAGTGAGGGTTGGAACCATTATATTACACGAATTAAAGAATATGAGAAGGTGACCGATAATGAGGGCAATGTTTACCATGGAATACATGTCGGCACGCAATCCTGGTTGGTCGAAAACCTTCGCACCAAGCATTATAACAACAATGAATCAATTCCGACACCTTCAAATCCGAACGTGGATTTGACCTATTTTCCATCAGCCAACTATATATGGAATGTCGATAACGATCCGGCTAACGCGTATGTTTATGGACGGTTGTATACTTGGAATGCAGCAATGGATTCACGCGGCATCTGCCCAGCAGGTTGGAAACTCCCTAGTATCAGCGATTGGCAAACGTTATTAACTTATGTTAAGAACAATAGTAGTACATCACAAACAAAAGCACTTGCTTCATCAGGTTTATGGTACGATGATCCCGATGCTCCTGAAAATACTCCTTCTTACAATATATCGACCAATAATGAAAGTGGATTATTAATTTTTCCAAGTGGAATTAGGCATACCGAAGGTAGTTTTGAGGGATTGTGGGGCGTATCTTTTTTATGGTCGTCAGAAATTCAAGACGGATTACATTATGCTTATAGTATTGGCAATTCAACAAATGTAGATGGAAGTCTATATGATGCTCAAGAAGGTTTTTCCATTCGTTGTATGAAAGATGGCAATATGGCTTTGGGGGATGTTCAAAATGGGAAAATGATTGTTTATCCCAATCCGACATCTGACGCTTTCCAAATTAAGGGAATAGAGGGAGCGGCAACTGCTACTGTATCGGATCTGAATGGTAGGATCCTGATTTCAAAAGAAATAACTGCCAATGAAAGCGTTTCAGTAGGCGCTTTATCCAATGGAATGTACTTGATAACTATTAAATTGAACAATACAAAGACAACAGAAAAACTGATTATCCAACATTGACAATGCAATCATAGCCTGTTGATTTACACAAGAACCATAATCTGGCAAGTTCCACCATCATCATGGATACAACGGACTAAGCTGACCCCCTGATGGATCGCTGAAGGTTCAGCATGTCCTCATTTTAAGTGGCTCAACGCCACGAAAAAATTAAACTACCGTTAGGGCGATAAGGAAGGGGTATTAACCTTTTGCAATACCCCTTCCTTAAATTCTTCGGTAAAACATATCACCTGTTGTGACGGCCTACGTGATTTTCTCCTTCACGAAGTTCGTATAATAATCCTCGACCAAGTCGCTGCAGTCCTGCCAGTCGAACTTGCCGTTGGCGCCGCCACTCAGGTGGTAGAGGCAGCGGGTGGCGAGTTCGGAGTAGGCTTCGTGGCGTTGGAGGAGCCATTGGGGAATGTTCTGCTCCAGCTGGAGCTTGAACCTGCGGATGGTCGTTGCTAAATTCGGCAGAAGCTTGCAAAGCAAAGCCGCTATCACATCGTCCAGAACGGTGTCGATGGTTATTGACTTGACGGCCTCAACCAGGTGGACGGCCAGATGGACCAAGGCCTGTGATTCGGCAGCGAGGTTGTTGTATCCTTTTCTTTTGAACCATTTTTTAAGTTTCTGGATTATTCGGGTGGTGATGGATTTGAGGTTCATGGCTGCTTGTTTTCTTTGTTAAGTTTGACGATGCGTTTAATGGCGCTCAGGTGGAGGTCAACGATGATGTCGCGTCCCTCATCGGAGAGCAGGAAACGGCAGTCGTCGGGTTGGTCCATAAAGAGGTTTTCGGTCAATACGGCGGGACAGAGGGTGTCGCGCAGGATGGCGAAGTTGCTGTCAAAATCAGGATCGCCGTCGCTCAAATCTTGACGCATCTTGGTTTTGCCTTTCAGCCGTTTCTTGGCTTCTTCCCAGAAGATGGTGGCATATTCGTCGGAAAGGGTGTGCTTCAAGCTGGTGTG
>Ga0209429_10000668_pt1 | contig 22636 bp, 23 predicted proteins | sample BarGraNGADG00212_3_FD_184493 | JGI IMG/M metagenome (GOLD analysis project Ga0209429, IMG submission 184493) | Arctic peat soil microbial communities from Barrow, Alaska - Barrow Graham LP Ref core NGADG0004-212 (SPAdes) (version 2) | ecosystem: Environmental > Terrestrial > Soil > Wetlands >...
ACCGCGTCCACCACCTCGCCCTTTTTCACGGTCCCATCCGGCGTCGCTTCCTTGACGTGGGCCTTGATGACGTCGCCGACCCGGGCGTAACGTTGATTTCGGCCCAGCACCCCGATCGTGGCGGCGCGTTTGGCGCCGCTGTTGTCGGCCACATCGAGAATAGATCGTAATTGCAGCATAATCGGTTCCTCTCTCAGGCAGCCACTGGCGCAGCTTCCTGCTTACGTTCCACGACTTCCACCAAACGCCACCGTTTGGTCTTCGACAGCGGCCGGGTTTCCTGGATGCGCACCCGGTCGCCCGCCTTCGCCTCGCCCTTTTCATCGTGCGCCACAAACTTGTGATAGGCGGTCACGACCTTCTTGAACTTCGGATGCTGGAACCGGCGTTCCACCCGCACCACGATGGTCTTGGCCATCTTGGCGGAGAGCACCTCGCCCACGCGTTCCTTACGATGTGATCGAACCTCTGGAGAATTGGACATAAGCTTCTACTCAGGCTGCTTTCTTGCGCACCACCGAAATCTGCGTTTCCACCCGTGCGACACCACGTCGCAACTGGCGCAGGCGCGATGACTTTTCCAACTGGCTGCTGGCCTGCTGCAGGCGCAGATTAAACAACTCCTGCCGCAAATCGCGGCCTTTGGCCGTCAATTCCGTCACCGTTAAATCTTTCAACTCTGACATTTTCATGGTCGTGAATTTAGCTGCGCGCCAAACGATGCCGGCTGATGAATTTCGTGCGCATGGGTAGCTTGTTGGCCGCCAGACGCATGGCCTCCCGGGCCACCGCCTCCGTCACGCCGTCCACCTCGATCAGCACGTTCGCCGGGCGAATCACCGCGATCCAGGACACCACCGGGGCCTTGCCCTTGCCCATACGCGTTTCCAACGGCTTTTTGGTGATTGATTTATCCGGAAACACACGCAGCCACACTTTGCCGCGGCGCTTCATGAATCGGGTTACCGCCACGCGCGCGGCTTCAATCTGTTTGGTGTCCAGCCAGCAGCGCTCCGTGGACTGCAGGCCATATTCGCCAAACGCCACGGTCTCACCCCGCGAGGCAATGCCTGTGCGGCTCCCACGCTGCATTTTTCGGTACTTAACTCGAGCAGGCATTAACGCCATAGTCAATCCTTATAAAAATAATTCGCGCTACTCGCTTACGGGCTGCGCCGGGGCGGAAACCGCGGCTTCCTTCTTCTCTCCCGTCGATTCCCCTTTGCAAATCCAACACTTCACCCCGATCTTGCCATAAACCGTCTTGGCCTCGGCAAAACCGTAATCAATATCCGCGCGCAACGTGTGCAAGGGCACGCGGCCTTCATGATACATTTCGGCACGAGCCAATTCGGCGCCCCCCAGTCTTCCGGCACACCGGATCTTCACCCCTTCGGCCCCAAAATCCCTCACCGTCTGGACCGCCTTCTTCATCGCCCGGCGGAAGGACACGCGGCGCTCCAGTTGCATGGCCACGTTCTCGGCCACCAGTTGGGCATCCAACTCCGGCCGTTTGACCTCCTGGATGTCCACGTAAACGTCTTTGCCGGTCATCTTGCTCAGGTCTTCCTTGAGCTTGTCGATTTCCGTGCCTTTGCGTCCGATGACCACTCCCGGACGCGCGGTGAATATGGTGATGCGACAACGGTTGGCCGCCCGTTCAATCACGATCTTCGGAACCGAGGCCGACTCGAGCTTTTGCTTTAGAATGCCGCGGATCTTGGCGTCCTCAACGAGCAGGCGTCCGAAATCCTTTTTCTCGGCGAACCAGCGGGAACGCCAGTCCTTGGTCAGGGCTACCCGCAGGCCGATTGGATTAGTCTTTTGTCCCATAACTATGCTTGGTCTGACAAAACAATTCGAATATGGCACGACCGCTTCAGAATTGGGCCGGCGGACCCACGAGCCTTGGGCGTAAACCGCCGAATCGTCGTACCGGCGCCCGCCACGGCTTCCTTCACTCGGAGGGCCTCCGGCTTCAGGCCGTGATTGTTTTCGGCGTTGGCCAGCGCCGACTTGAGCGTCTTGGCCACCGCGCGGGCGGACTTGCGCGGCACCACCGCCAGAACTGCCTGGGCGTCGAGGGCCTTCATGCCCTGCACTTGCCGGGTCATCTCGCGCATTTTTTGCGCGGACATACGCACATTGCGTGTCGTGGCTATCACTTCCATAAAAATACCTATTTGGCTTCGGCTTTGGCCGTATGCGCACCGTGTTTCTTGAAAACTCGCGTCAACGCGAACTCGCCCAATCGATGCCCCACCATATTTTCGGTGACAAATACCGCCTGAAAGATTTTACCGTTATGCACGTTAAACGTGTGACCCACAAAATCCGGCGTGATGGTCGAACGCCGGGACCAAGTCTTGATGGGCTTCTTAGTATTAGCCGCATTGAGCGCGACTATCTTTTCCAGCAGATGGCCGTCCACAAACGGGCCTTTTTTAATGGAGCGTCCCATAGTTTACTTTTGTTTCATCGGCCGGCCATCGCGTCGGGTGACGATCAAACGGTCGGAGGGTTTACATTTTTTCCGGGTTTTGAAACCTTTGGTGATCACCCCCCAGGGCGTGACCGGATGTCCGCCGCCCGAAGTCTTGCCGGCGCCGCCACCCATGGGATGGTCCACCGGATTCTTCGCCACACCGCGACTCAGCGGATGAATGCCCCGATGCCGGTTGCGGCCCGCTTTGCCCATCACGACGTTTTCGTGCTCCGCATTGCCCACCTGTCCAATGGTGGCGTAACACATCTCCTGAACCTTCCGAATCTCGCCGGAAGGCAGCCGCAGAATCGCATAACCGGCATCCCGCGCCATCAAGGTCGCAGCGCCGCCGGCCGAACGCACCATCTGCGCTCCCCGGCCCTGCTGCAACTCGATATTATGAATGGCCAAACCCACCGGAATGAGCTTCAAAGGCAGGGCATTGCCGATTTCCGGCGGTGCCGTTGACCCGCTCATCAGCCGCGCCCCAACCCGGAGCCCCATCGGCGCCAGAATGTAACGCTTGTCTCCGTCTTTATATTCCAGCAGCGCCAAACGCGCCGTGCGGCGGGGATCGTACTCGATGGCCACAACCTTGGCTTCGATTCCACGCTTGTCTCGCTTAAAATCCACCAGGCGGATTTTCTGCTTATGGCCGCCCCCGATCCCGCGCGAGGTCACCCGGCCGTAACAATTGCGGCCGCCGGTCTTTTTCCGCGTCTGCACCAGTCGCTTTTCGGGCTTGGTCTTGGTAATCTCATCGAACGACGCTATCGTAATGTAGCGCGTGGACGGCGTGAGTGGTCTAAAAGTCTTTACTGGCATAGGCTCGAATCCCTTAAGTCAGGCTGATCTTGTCCCCTTGCTTCAAGGTCACGATGGCTTTCTTCCAATCCGGGGCCTTTCCCGCTTGTTTGGTCATCTGGCGGCGGGCTTTGCCCCGGACATTCATGGTGCGTACTTCGAGCACCTTGACCTTGAACAGTTCCTGAACCGCCTGGCGAATTTGCAATTTGTTTGCCCGCCGATCAGCCACCACCGTGTATTGGTTCAACCGCTCCGCCTGCGTGGTCCCTTTTTCGGTCACGCGCACGGTCTTGATGATTTCAAATGAATTCATGAACAACCTTAGGATTTCAGCAAGCGCTGCTCCACCTGCTCGAAAGCGCCGCGGGTAAATATCAATCGGTCGGACCGCAACACCTGATAGGTGTTCAGCGAAACCCCCTCCGCCAACTCCACATCCGGCACATTACGGGCGGCGAGTCGCAGGTTGGCATCGGCCTGGCCAAGCACCACCAGCACCGTCCCGGTCACCTGCAAGGCCGCCAGGAATTTCACAAACTCCTTGGTCTTGGGCGCCTCGAATTTCAAATCGTCCACCACCGCGACATCCCCGGCCTTCAGACGTTCGCCCAAGGCCTTTTGGAGGGACACCTGTTTGGCGGATTTCATCACCTTCTTGCGGAAGTCCCGCGGCTTGGGACCAAACACCACGCCGCCGCCGCGCCACAAGGGCGACGCGAACGAGCCGGCGCGCGCCCGACCGGTGCCCTTCTGACGCCAGGGTTTCTTGCCGGTGCCCTGCACCTCACCCATCGTCTTGGTGCAAGCGGTGCCGCTGCGCTGGGCCGCCCGATACGCGACGATGGTCTCATGCACGAGCTGCGTGGCGCGCTGGTTCTCGATAATCGGGAACCGCACTTCCAGCTCGCCCGAGGCATTGCCTTGTTGGTCTTTAACTGTCAGCTTCATGTCAATCTGCTCGGCTAATTGGTTTTGGACGCGGTCTTGGGATTCTTTTTGGCTTCCCGGATTACCACATAATCGCCCTTGGCTCCCGGAATCGCGCCGCTAATCAGCAACACCTGGTCCTGCTCCAGCACCTGCACAATCCGCAAATTCTGCACCGTCCGCCTTACCTGGCCCATGTGGCCGGGCATCTTCATGCCGCGCAACACCGTGCCCGGAAAGGATCGATTACCGATGGCACCGCCCCGGCGATGCCACCCCTTGGCACCGTGAGTCATGTCGCCGCCCCGGAAGTTATGCCGCTTCATCACGCCCTCAAAACCGCGCCCCTTGGTCGTGCCGATCGCATCCACATAGTCGCCCTTGGCGAACACCGCCACACTCAACACGTCGCCGGGCTTCACCGGCAGGGAAAAATCCCGGAATTCAAGCACCCGCTTGACGGCGGCCGCGTTGAATTTCTTGAAATGCCCCAGCGCCGGGCGGTTCACCCGTTGCTCCTTTTGGTCCTCGAAGCCGAGTTGCACCGCGTTATAGCCGTCCCGGGCCGACGTCTTGCATTGTATCACGCGGTTGGGGCCGGCCCGTACCACGGTCACTGACACCTCGTTGCCCTTGTCGTCGTACACACGCGTCTGGCCGATTTTCTTGCCGAGCAGTCCAATCATAACACTAGATCTTGATGGTGATGTCAACCCCGGCCGGCAGATTGAGCTTCTTCAGCTCGTCCACGGTCTTGGCGGTCGGGTCAATGATGTCCAGCAAACGCTTGTGAGTGCGCTGCTCAAACGTTTCCTGCGACTTCTTGTCGGCGTGCGGCGAACGCTGCACCGTAAACCGCTCGATCCGCGTGGGCAGCGGAATCGGCCCCGCCACCCTTGCCCCGGTGCGCTTGACCGTCTCGACGATCTCGTGGGCCGACTGATCGATGACCCTATAATCGTAAGCTTTAAGCCTTATTCTAATACGTTGTCCAGCCATAATTCAAAAAAATTCTTTGGGCGACTACTGCGATCGGGCGGCCTTCGGTTTCGCGGCGTCCAGCAAGGTTTCCAAAATGCTGTGCGGCACCACATCGAAGTGCGCCGGCTCCATCGAATACGAAGCCCGGCCCTTCGACAGCGACCGGATCGCCGTCGCATAACCGAATAACTCCGCCAGCGGCACCTCGGCCATCAGCACCGTCGCCTGGTTTTTTGCCTCGATGGCATGAATGCGGCCCCGGCGCCGGTTCAAATCGCCCAGCAAATCACCCTGATATTCGTCCGGGGTCGTTGCCTCGACCTTCATAATGGGCTCGAGCAGGATAGGATGCGCCTGCTTGACGGCGTCTTTCAAGGCAAAAATGCCTGCCATTTTGAAAGCCAGCTCGCTGGAGTCCACTTCATGGAACGATCCCTCAATGATTCTCACCTTGATATCCACCATGGGATAACCAGCCAGCACGCCGCCGCTCAAAGCTTCTTTGATGCCGTCGATGACCGGCGGAATGTATTCCTTCGGGATGGTGCCGCCCACCACCTTGTTTTCGATTTCAATGCCCTTGCCGCGGCCGTTGGGTTCGATCCTAATGATGGCATGCCCGTACTGGCCGCGCCCACCCGATTGCCGGATGAATTTGCCCTCGCCTTCGGCCGGCTTGGTGATCGTCTCGCGGTAGGCAATCTGGGGCGCGCCCGCGCTCGCTTCAACCTTGAACTCGCGAAACAGCCGGTCGCGGATGATCTCCAGATGCAACTCGCCCATGCCCGCGATGATCAACTGCCCGGTATCCTCGTTGGTGAAGCAGCGGAAGGTCGGATCCTCCTCCGACAGACGCTGCAATCCCACGCTCATCTTTTCCCGGTCTTGCTTGGTCTTGGGCTCGATGGCCATGGAGATGACCGGCTCGGGGAAGGTCGGCCGCTCGAGGGTAACCTCAAAACTTTCGTCGCACAACGTGTCGCCCGTGGTGATGTTTTTCAACCCAATCAGCGCCGCAATGTCGCCCGCGAAAATCCGGTCCAGCTCAATGCGCTTGTCGGCCTGAATCATCATCACGCGGCTGACGCGTTCGCGCTTGCCCGTGCGGGGATTGTAAATCGTGTCGCCCTTGTTGAGCTGGCCGCTGTAAACCCGAAAGAACACCAGCTTGCCCACGAAAGGGTCACTCCAGAGCTTGAAAGCCAGCGAACAGAATTTGGCGTTGTCGCTGCTGGGCACTTCAACCTGGCGTTCCGGATCGTTCGGATCGACACCCATGGCGGGCGGCACATCCAGCGGGGAGGGCAAATAATCGATCACGGCGTCCACGAGCGGTTGCACCCCCTTTTTCTTGAACGCCGAACCGCCGATCACCGGAACGAATTCCAGCTTGCAGGTCAGCCGCCGAATGGCGCTTTTGAGCACCAGCGGTTCGATGGGTTTCCCCTCAATGACCAACTCGGCGATCGTATCATCCTTGTTGGACACCGCTTCGATCAGTTCCTCCAGAGCCATCTCCGCCGCCAGCTTCAGGTCTTCGGGAATCTCGGTAATGCTGTACCGCATGCCGAGTTCATCGGTGTCGTCATAGTAGATCGCCTTCTGGTTGACGACGTCAATGATGCCTTTCAAATAGTCTTCCCGTCCGATCGGCACGGCCACGGCGTAGGCGTAGGCCCCCAACTTCTTGCGCATCTCGTTGATGGCGTTTTCGAAGTTGGCACCGGTGCGATCCATCTTGTTGATGAAGGCGATCCGCGGCACTTTGTACTTGGTGGCCTGCCGCCAGACCGTTTCCGACTGCGGCTGCACACCCGCCACCCCGCAGAACACGGCCACCGCGCCATCGAGCACACGCATGGACCGTTCGACTTCGGCGGTGAAATCGACGTGGCCCGGGGTGTCGATGATGTTGACCCGGTGGGGCAAGCCCTGGAAGAGCTTTTGCAGGCCCTCTTCCTTCTGCGTCCAGTAACAGGTGATGGCCGCCGAAGTAATGGTGATGCCGCGCTCGCGTTCCTGCTCCATCCAATCGGTCACGGTGTTGCCATCGTCCACATCGCCCATCTTATGGATCAGCCCGGTGTAAAAGAGGATGCGCTCGGTAGTCGTGGTTTTGCCGGCGTCAATGTGCGCGGCAATCCCAATGTTTCGCGTGCGCTCCATCGGATACTTCCGGTGCGGCGAATTAACAGGTTTGGTCGTGGCGACTACAGCTTCCATTCTATCTCGTAACAATAAAAACGCCCCGATGCTTGGGTGGACGGGGCGTTGAATAATCCAAATCGACTACCAGCGAAAATGCGCAAAAGCTTTGTTCGCCTGCGCCATTTTATGCACGTCATCCCGTTTTCGAATGGCGTTCCCCTGCCCCTGCGCGGCTTCCAGTATCTCCGCCGCCAGGGCTTCCTTCATAGGAATGCCTTTCCGGGCATCGGCAAATTTTACAATCCAGCGCAACGCCAGGGATGATTGGCGGTCGGCCGGCACTTCCAGCGGCACCTGGTAGGTTGCCCCGCCCACGCGGCGGGCCTTGACTTCCAGGCGCGGCTTGGCGTTGTCCACCGCCCGCTGGAAAACTTCCATCGGATCCGTGCTCGGCTGTTTGGAGGCCAGCAATTCCAGGGCGTCATACACAATCCGCTGCGCCTTGCTCTTCTCCCCCCATTTCATGACCGTGTTGATCAGCCGTCCCACCAGGACGCTGTGGAACTTCACATCTTCAAACATTGGCCGTTTAACGGCTCGACGACGTCGTGACATACGCTCTAGACCTTTACACTGCCGGTTTGGCCTCCGCGGCCGGCTTGACCCCCGCCTTCGGACGCTTGACCCCGTACTTGGAACGGCTCACACGCCGCTTCTCCACGCCGGTGGCGTCGAGGGTGCCGCGCACAATGTGATAACGCACGCCAGGCAAATCCTTGACGCGTCCCCCCCGCACCAGCACGATCGAGTGCTCCTGCAGGTTGTGCCCTTCGTCGGGAATGTAGGCAATCACCTCATACCCGTTGGACAAACGCACCTTGGCCACCTTGCGCATCGCCGAGTTCGGCTTCTTCGGCGTGCGGGTCATGACCTGAAGACAGACCCCCCGGCGAAACGGCGCCGACTCCAGGGCCGGAGCCTTGGACTTGTACTTCAGTCTGTTTCGTCCCTTGCGGACGAGTTGGTTAATCGTAGGCATTTCTATTCCAGTTTTTTACGCCGGGCCTTTCCCAAGGGAAAGGGAGTGCGGATACTAGCAAACGACTCAGGCGTTGCAACAAATATTAAAAATATTTTTACTCGTTTGCCGGCGCGTCCGGCGCTTCGCCCGTCAAGGCTTCCACCGCCGCGGCCAGCGGCGGCAATTCCTCGACCAGCGGCTTGAGCCACACCTGCCGGTGCTGCTCGAACCCGGTGCCGGCCGGAATGATGTGGCCCATGATCACGTTTTCCTTGAATCCGCGCAGCATGTCCCGGCGGCCCATCGTCGCCGCTTCCGTCAGCACCCGCGTGGTGTCCTGGAACGAGGCCGCGCTCAGGAAGCTCTCGGTCTCCAGCGACGCCTTGGTGATGCCCAACAGCACCGGGGTCGCCTCGGCCGGCTTGCCGCCCATCTTCTCCACCCGCTGATTCTCGTTCTCGAAGATGATCTTGTCGATCTGCTCGCCCCACAGGAAGACCGTGTCGCCCGGCTCGGTGATCCGCACCTTGCGCAGCATCTGCCGCACGATGATCTCAATGTGCTTGTCATTAATCGTCACACCTTGCAAGCGATATACTTCCTGCACTTCGTTTAGCAAATGTTCCTGTAATTCCTGCGGTCCACAAACGTCAAGAATTTCATGAGGCACCACCGGACCCTCGGTGAGCTGCTGGCCTTTCTTGACAAAATCGCCTTTGAAGACAATGACGTGTTTGCCAATCGGCACCAGGTGCTCCTCTTCCACGCCCGTCTTGGCGTCCTTGATCAGGATGCAGCGCTTGTTGCGCACCGTCGCGCCGAAATCGACGATGCCGTCGATCTTGGAAATCTCGGCCGCGTCCTTGGGCCGCCGGGCCTCGAACAGTTCGGCCACGCGCGGCAGACCGCCCGTAATGTCCTTGGTCTTGGAGGTCTTGCGCGGGGTCTTCGCCATGAGCGTGCCGGCCACAATCTTGTCCCCCTCGCCCACCACGATGTGCGCCCCCGACGGAATCGGATAACTGGCGGCCAGTTCGCCCCGCTCGTCCAGGATGTTAACCTGCGGATGCAAGTCTTCCTTGTGCTCCACGATGACCATGGCCTCCTGGCCGATGGTTTCATCGACTTCCTGTTTCATCGTCACGCCCTCGATGATGTCCTGGAACTGCACGCGCCCGGCTTTCTCCGACAGAATCGGCACGTTGTAAGGATCCCACTGCACAATGATATCGCCCTTCTTGACTCGGCCGCCGCTGGTCACCGAAATCACGGCGCCGATCACGACGGGATGGTTTTCCAGTTCGCGGCCGTCCTCGGCCATGATAGCAAGAGAACCATTCTTGTTCAGGACAATGTGGTTGCCGTCTTCGAGTTTCACGAGGCGGAGATCGTCGTATCGCGCAATGCCGTCGTGCTTGGCCTTGATCTGCGGCTGTTTGAACACCTGGGACGCCGTGCCGCCGATGTGGAACGTCCGCATGGTCAACTGCGTGCCAGGTTCGCCGATGGACTGGGCGGCGATGATGCCAACCGCTTCGCCCAGCTTGACGGTCTCGCCGGTGGCCAGGTTGCGGCCATAACAATTGGCACAGATGCCATGCTTGCTTTCGCAGGTGAGCACCGAGCGGATCTTAACGCGCTCCAAGCCGGACTTCTCGATTAGCTTGGCCTTGACTTCGTCAATCTCATCGTTGGCCTTGACCAACCATGTCTTGGGCTCGCGCGGATCCGGCACGTCGTCGCAGGAAATGCGCCCCACGATGCGCTCGCCCAGCCGGACCACCTCATCCTCACCTTCGTAAACGGGCTGGACCCAGATGCCGTTGGATGTCCCGCAGTCATATTCGCGAATGATGACATCCTGGGCCACATCGACCAGCTTGCGGGTCATGTAACCCGAGTCGGCTGTCTTCAAGGCGGTGTCGGCCAGTCCCTTGCGGGCGCCGTGCGTGGAAATGAAATACTCCAGCACCGTCAATCCCTCGCGGAAGTTGGACAAAATCGGTTTTTCGATGATGTCACCGGACGGCTTGGCCATCAGACCGCGCACGCCGGCCAACTGGCGCACTTGCTGGCGGTTGCCGCGCGCGCCCGAGTCCACCATCAGCCAGAGCGGATTGTATTCCCGCTTGCCCTGATTGTGTTCGAGCGTCGTCAACATGACGTTGGAAATTTGATCGGTGCAATGCGTCCAGATGTCGATGACCTTGTTGTAACGTTCGCCGGGGGTGATGATACCCTTGCGGTACTGTTTTTCGACCTCGGCCACCTGCTTCTGGGCCACTTCGATTTCGTGCGTTTTTTCCTTCGGGATAATCATGTCATCGATGCCGATGGAAACGCCCGCCCGGGTCGCCTCCCGGAAGCCCAACTCCTTCAGGCGGTCCAGGGCGGCCACGGTCTTCTCGTGGCCGCATACCTTGTAGCAGGTCCAGATCAATTCACCGATCTGTGATTTGCCGACCATCTTGTTGGGGAAGCCCAGCTCGGTCGGCCAGATTTCGCTGAAAATGACCCGGCCGACGGTCGTTTCAATGACCTTCCGTTCGCTGTCGCCGAAGATAGTTTTGCGGCCCAGATCCGGATTGGCCATCAGGATGCGCTCATGCGTGCGCAGACTGCCGTCCGCGTAGGCGAAGATCGCCTCGCTCTTGGATCCCAACAGCTTCATCCGCTTGTGAGTCGGAACGCCAAATTCGCGCGGATTTGCAGTCAGGTAATAGCAGCCCAGGGTGATGTCCTGGGTCGGCGTCATAATCGGCTTGCCGCTCGACGGGCTGAAAATATTGTTCGGGGCCATCATGAGGAGACGCACCTCGATCTGGGCCTCGACCGACAGCGGCACGTGGACCGCCATCTGGTCGCCGTCGAAGTCCGCGTTGTAGGCGGTGCATACCAACGGATGAATGCGGATGGCTTCGCCTTCGATGAGCACCGGCTCGAAGGCCTGAATCGACAGACGGTGGAGCGTTGGCGCGCGGTTGAGCATTACCGGGTGGCCTTTGGTCACCTCTTCGAGCACGTCCCACACCTCGGGCGACTGGCGCTCGATCATCTTTTTGGCCGACCGCACGGTATGCACGTACCCGAGCTCCTTCAGCCGGCGGATAATGAACGGTTCGAACAGCACCAGGGCCATTTTCTTGGGCAGACCGCACTGATGCAGCTTGAGTTCGGGACCGATGACGATCACCGAACGGCCGGAGTAATCGACGCGTTTGCCGAGCAGATTCTGGCGGAAGCGGCCGCTCTTGCCCTTGAGCATGTCGCTCAGCGACTTCAACGGACGGTTGCCGGCGCCCGTCACCGCGCGACCGTGACGCCCGTTGTCGAGCAGGGCGTCCACTGCCTCCTGCAACATGCGCTTCTCGTTGCGGATAATGACTTCCGGGGTTTTGAGCTGAAGCAGGTTTTTTAACCGGTTGTTCCGGTTGATGACGCGCCGATAAAGATCGTTGAGATCCGAAGTGGCAAACCGGCCGCCTTCCAGTGGCACCAGCGGCCGCAGGTCCGGCGGAATGACCGGCAAAACAATCTGGATCATCCATTCGGGCCGGCTCTTGGAACTGAGGAAACCTTGGAGAATCTTGATGCGTTTGGCAAGTTTCTTGCGGATTTGTTTGCTCTTGGTTTCGCCCATGGCCACCTGCAACTCAGCGATGTGCTTCTGCAGATCCACCTTGGCCAGCGCCTCGCGAACGCCCTCGGCGCCCATCTTGGCCAGAAAGGCATCCGCCCCGTAAGTCTCGCGCGCCTCGCGAATTTCCAATTCGCTGAGCAACTGATGCTGTTTCAGGGCCGTGGAACCCGGATCGATGACGAGATAATCCTCGTAATAAATGATCCGCTCCAGATCGCGCGCCGTCATGTCCAGGATCAGGCCCAACCGCGAGGGCATACACTTGAAAAACCAGATATGCGACACCGGCACCGCAAGTTCAATGTGACCCATGCGCTCCCGCCGCACCCGCGACAAGGTAACTTCCACGCCGCACCGATCACAGACCACGCCGCGGTGCTTGATGCGCTTATATTTGCCGCAGGAGCATTCCCAGTCCTTAACCGGCCCGAAAATGCGTTCGCAGAAAAGCCCGCCCTTTTCCGGCTTGAACGTGCGGTAATTGATGGTCTCGGGGTTCTTGACCTCCCCTTTGGACCAAGAACGGATCGCTTCGGGCGAAGCGACCGCGATGGCCACATAGTCAACCTGATTAACCTTCTCCAGTCCCAGCAACTCGCGCGCGGTTTCTTTGGTGTTCATCATAGCTCGTCCGGCCGGACCGTGATCGGTCCGGCCCTAAAAGAATTGTTGAGATTACAGGGTTGCCAGGGCGTTCGCCGGCGCCGCCGTTTGGCCGGCCGGATTGTTGTAACCCACCCGCACGTCCAGCCCCAGCGACTGCATTTCCTTCACCAGCACATTGAAGGATTCCGGCACGCCGGCTTCCAGGGAGTTGTCCCCTTTGACAATGCTCTCGTAAATGCGCGTGCGGCCCTGCACGTCGTCGGATTTGACCGTCAGGAGTTCCTGCAGCGCGTACGCCGCGCCATAAGCCTCCATCGCCCACACTTCCATTTCCCCGAAGCGCTGGCCGCCATATTGCGCCTTGCCGCCCAGCGGCTGCTGGGTCACCAGGGAATACGGCCCCACCGCGCGGGCATGGATCTTGTCGGCCACCAAATGGCCCAGTTTCATCATGTAGATGAAGCCCACCACGACTTCCTGATCGAAGGATTCGCCCGTGCGGCCATCGAACAGCACGGTCTTGCCATTCTCGCCGATGAGCGGAATATCGCCCTTTTCTTTTTGTTTCTCGGCGGCCTTCTTCAGGTAATCGCGAATGTCCTTTTCTTTGATGCCATCGAAAACCGGGGTGGCAAACCGCAGGCCCAGCAGCCGGGCCGCCCAACCCAAATGGGTTTCCAGCACCTGCCCCACATTCATGCGCGAGGGCACGCCCAGCGGATTCAATACGATGTCCACCGGGGTTCCATCGGCCAGGAACGGCATGTCTTCCTCCGCCACAATCTTGGCCACCACCCCCTTGTTCCCGTGGCGTCCGGCCATCTTGTCCCCCACCGACAGCTTGCGCTTGGAAGCGACATAAACCTTGACCTGCTTGATGATGCCGGGATCGACGTCGTCGCCGGATTCGATGCGCTCGATCTCGGCGTCGTACTGCATCTGCAGATCGTCGAACTTCTTTTTATAGGCGCCGATAATCTCGTTGATCTTGTTGCGAATGGGCGACGGATCGATTTCGATGCGGTCATAGACCATGGCCAGTTTGCGCAACAACGTCTTGGTGATTTTGCGATTGGCCGGAATGATGATTTCGCCGGTTTCGGAATTCACCACGTCCAGGGGAATCTTCTCGCCGAGCAGGATGTTGCTCAGCGACTCGGTGAGTTGCTCGCGCAGTTCATCCGTCTTGCCCTTGAACTCGTCCTGCACCTGCTTGGATTGCTTTTTTGCCTCGCCGGGCGCCACTTTGATGCTGGCGCGATCAACCTCTTTTTTGGCCGAGACCTTGACATCCATCACGATGCCGTAAGTGCCGGACGGCACCTTCAGCGACGTGTCTTTCACATCGGCGGCCTTTTCGCCGAAGATGGCCCGCAGCAATCTTTCCTCCGGCGCCAGTTCCGTCTCGCTCTTGGGGGTGATTTTGCCGACCAGGATATCGCCGGGCTTGACCTCGGCGCCGATGCGAATCACGCCATCGGACCCAAGGTTTTTGAGCGCCTCTTCTCCCAGATTGGGAATGTCGCGCGTGATTTCCTCGGGACCCAGCTTGGTGTCGCGGGCGCCCACTTCAAATTCGTCGATGTGGATCGAAGTAAACACGTCATCCTTGACGATGCGCTCGCTGATCAGAATGGCGTCCTCGAAATTGTAGCCGTTCCAGGGCATGAACGCGCAGAGAATGTTGCGGCCCAGCGCCAATTCGCCGGCGCTGGTGCAGGGGCCATCGGCCAGGGCTTGGCCCTTCTTCACCGTATCCCCGCGGCTGACCAGAACCTTCTGGTTGATGCAGGTGGCGGCATTCGAGCGCATGAACTTGCGCACGCCATAAACGTAAATGCCTTGCCCGGGATCGTGTTTGATCTTCTTTTTACCCTCCGGCAACTTGCCGTCCTCCGTGACGACGATCCTGTCCGCCGTCACCGAAGCGACTTTGCCTGCTTCCTCCGCCATGATGATCGCGCAGGAATCACGGGCGACACGCTCCTCCAGTCCGGTCGCCACCAACGGCGCCTCGGTGGTGAGCAACGGCACCGCCTGGCGTTGCATGTTCGATCCCATGAGCGCCCGGTTGGCGTCATCGTGCTCCAGAAAGGGAATCAAGCCCGCAGCCACGGAAACAAGCTGCTTGGGCGACACGTCCATGTAATGAACGCTGGCCGGCTCCACATCGATAAAATCCCCGCGGCAGCGGCACAAGACCCGATCCGTCTGGAATACGCCCTTGTCGTCGATCACCGCGTTGGCTTGGGCGATGATGAACGACTCCTCACGATCGGCGGTCAGGTAGTCAAGCTGATGAAGCACCCGGCCCTTTTCGACCTTGCGGTAAGGCGTCTCGATGAAACCGAATTCGTTGACGCGCGCAAAGGTCGCCAGCGAGGCGATCAAACCGATATTCGGACCTTCCGGCGTTTCGATCGGGCAAATCCGGCCGTAATGCGAGGAATGCACGTCGCGCACCTCGAAGCCCGCACGGTCGCGGGACAAACCGCCGGGTCCCAGGGCGGACAAACGCCGTTTGTGCGTCATTTCCGCCAACGGGTTGATCTGGTCCATGAACTGCGATAATTGGCTGCGTCCGAAGAAATCGCGGATGACCGCCGACAGCGCCTTGGGATTGATCAGCTTCTGCGGGGTCATCGTGTCCATGCCCTGATCGAACAGGGTCATGCGTTCTTTGACCAATCGTTCGGTGCGGGCCAGGCCGACGCGGCACTGGTTGGCCAGCAATTCACCCACGGTACGCACCCGGCGGCTGCCCAAGTGATCGATATCGTCCAGACTGCCCTCGCCTTTCTTCAAGCGCAGCAGATACTTGGTGGCGGCCACCAGATCTTCCTTGGTCAGTATGCGGCTGTCCTGATTATCCTTGATCCCCAGTTTTTGATTGATCTTGTAGCGGCCTACGCGACCCAAGTCGTACCGTTTGGCATCGAAGAAAAGCCGCTTGATCAACGCGCGGGCATTGGCCGCAGTGGGAGGATCGCCCGGACGCAATCGGCGGTAAATGTCTTTCAGCGCCTCTTCTTCGTTCTTGGTCGGATCCTTCTTGAGACACTTGATGAGGATGCCATCGTCGGACGAGGTATCGACGACGCGGATTTTGTTCACGCCTAATTCGGCGATCTGGCGCAGCACGGCCTTGGACAGCGGTTCGAAGGCGCGCGCCACCACAATGTTTTTCTCGGAATCCACCGCGTCTTCAACCAGCACCTTGTTCTGCTGATTTTCCAGCGCCTCGGCCTCCTTCAGCGTCAGTTCCTCGACATCGTAGAATAGTTTCAAGATGTTCTCATCCGAAGCATATCCCAAGGCCCGGAAAAAGGTCGTAATCAGGAACTTGCGGCGCCGTTTCTTGCGATCCAGATAGACATAAAGCATGTCGCTGGTGTCGAACTGCGCCTCGAACCAGGAACCTCGGTCGGGGATGATCCGGTAGGAATGCAGCATCTTGCCGTTGGCATGCTGCGAGGCCTCGAAAGCCAACCCGGGCGACCGGTGCAACTGGCTGACGATCACGCGTTCGGCGCCATTGATGACAAACGTGCCTTGGGGCGTCATCAGCGGCAACTCGCCCATGAACACCTTTTCCTCTTTGGTGCCGGCCTGGTCGGTGAGCAGGAAGGTGACGTGCAGCGGCGCGCCATAGGTCAATCCCTCGCGCAGACACTCCAACCAGCCCAACTTTGGCTCCCCGATCTCGTAACTGTGAAAATCCAAAACGATCTTGCCATCGTAGCTTTCGATAGGGAACACCTCGGTGAACACCCCCTGCAAACCTGTGTTCTTCCGCCGGGAGGGCGTGAGGTCCGCCTGCAAAAAGTCCCGATACGAATTGACCTGCAATTCGATCAGATTCGGCGGCGCGATAATTTCTTTAATCTTTCCAAAATTAATCCGTTCAGGTGCTCGCAGTGGCATTGAAACCTCAAAGTTATTGGTCGGCTATTGGCCCACCATCCATTCGCATAAAAGACACAAAGGCAGCACCCAAGTCCCTCCCAGGTGCCCGCCTGCCCACCCCGCCCCCGCCTCCGGGAACGGTCGCTCCAATTATGGACTCAGCACGCTTAATCCACCGTGAGCGTCAGGATCGCCTGACGCCCACAGCAAGATAATTCGGCCGGTTGAATTACTTGAGCTCGACCTTGGCGCCGGCATCTTCCAGCCTCTTCTTGGCCGCATCGGCATCGGCTTTGGAAGCGCCTTCCAGGATCGGCTTGGGAGCGTCTTCCACGAGCTTCTTGGCTTCCGCCAGCCCCAGACCCGCCTTGATTTCCCGGACCGCCTTGATGACAGCGATCTTCTTGTCCGCCGGAGCGCTGGCCAGGATCACGTCGAACGCGGTCTTGGCTTCCGCCACCGGAGCAGCCGCGGCAGCGGCGGCAACGGCCACCGGCGCGGCAGCACTGACGCCCCAGGCAGTTTCAAGTTTCTTTACGAGTTCAGCCGCTTCCACGACCGTCAGTTTGCTCAGTTGTTCTACAATGGTGTCTAATTCAGCCATAATTACCTTTCGTCTCGTCGTTCCCCGCGGCGCCGGGGAAATTCAGCCAGCCGCCCGCCCGCCGACGATTTACTTTGTTTTCGTTGATTCTCCCTCCCCGCTGGCTAAGGCCGGAACGGAGAAAGTGATTGTTTGCTCTCCCTGGTCCACGCGGGCCTGAAGGGTACGAGCCAATTGTTGTCCCGGCGTCGCAATCAACCGCGCCAAACGGCTCGCCGGCGCCTGGATCAAACCCAGCAATCTTCCGCGCAGTTCGTCCAGCGGCGGCAGATCGGCTAGCAATGCCAGATCCGCAGCCTCCATCCGCTGCTGGTTCAGATAACCAAATTGAATTTTGGGCTTTTCGAACTCGGACTTAAAGGTCTTCAGGATCTTGGCCGCCTGCGCCACGTCTTTGCGGCCCGTGATCATCGCCAGTTGGCCCGCCAGCGACGCTGATAAATCGCCCACGCCCGCCGTGGCGGCCGCTGCCCTGAACACCGAGTTTTTAACCACATGCATCTCGGCGTCGATCTTCGCCAGACGCTTCCGCAGTTCGTTGAAATGACCTACCTTTAAACCCCGATAGTCCACTACGATGAAATACGGCGAGGCATTCAGCCAAGCTACGTATTGATTGCTAATAGCAAGTTTTTCTGCACGCATGATCCAATGTCTCCGCTAAAATTATGCCTTGGTGAATTCCCGAACATCGACGCGCACCGGCGGACTCATGGTCGCCGACAGCGTGCAACTCTTGATGAAAACGCCCTTGACGGCAGCCGGACGGGCCTTGACCAGGGCTTCGATAACCGATCGAGCATTGTCGGCAACCTGCTCCGTTGGGAAGGCCACCTTGCCGATGGGCACATGCACGTTACCGGCTTTGTCCACTTTGAACTCCACGCGGCCCGCCTTGAACTCCTTGACCGCCTTGGCGGTGTCCTCGGTAACCGTGCCGGTCTTGGGATTGGGCATCAGGCCGCGGGGGCCGAGCACCTTGCCCAATTTGCGCACGTCCACCATGGCTTCAGGCGTGGCCACGGCGATGTCGAAATCACACCATCCTTCGGCGCACTTCTTGATCAAATCGTCGAAACCGACATGCTCGGCGCCGGCCGCGGTGGCCGCCTCGGCGGCCGGACCCGGTTTGGCGAACACGAGAACGCGCACCACTTTGCCGCTGCCGTGGGGCAGCGGCACGGTACCGCGCACCATTTGGTCGGACTGCTTGGGATCCACCCCCAGGCAAAAGGCCAGATCCACGGTCTCATTAAATTTGGCCCGGGGAAACTTGGACAGGATTTCCACGGCGGACTTCAACGGATATACCTTCTGAATGTCCACTAATTCGAGTGCTTTTTTGTATCGTTTGCTTGCCATGTGAGGTTGTGCGGTGCAAATGAGCGCGAGGCTCTCCCGCGGTTAAGTTTAGCCGACCACGTCGATGCCCATGCTGCGGGCCGTGCCGGCGATGATGCGCGCCGCCGCTTCCGGGTTGACGGCGTTGATATCCTTGGCCTTGAGTTTGACAATCTCCTGGATCTGCTTGGCCGTCACCTTTCCGACCTTTTCCTTGTTGGGGGCCTTGGAACCGGAGGCGATGCCGGCGGCTTTCTTCAATAGGATCGATGCCGGCGGCGACTTGGTGATGAAGGTGAAGGATTTATCCTGATACACCGTGATGACCACCGGGATGATCATGCCGGCCTGCTCCCGGGTAACCGCATTAAATTCCTTGCAAAAGGCCATGATGTTAACGCCTTGCTGGCCCAACGCCGGACCCACCGGCGGGGCCGGATTCGCCTGCCCGGCGGGAATTTGCAGTTTAATCTGTCCAACAATCTTCTTTGCCATAAAATCTTATGCTTTCTCAACCTGCCAATACTCCAACTCCACAGGCGTGTTGCGGCCAAAAATATTCACGGTCACTTTCAACTTGCCGCGCGCCGGATCGATTTCCTCGATCACCCCGCTGAAATTCAAAAAGGGGCCGTCGTTGATCTTGGCGGTTTCGCCAACCTCAAAACTGACCTTCGGCTTCTCGTGGTCTTCCGACTCGCTGATCTGATCCTTGATCGCCGCGACTTCCTCGGGCGTAGCGGGCGAAGGGCGCTCGCCGCCTACAAATCCGATGGCCCCCTGGGTCTCCTGAATAAAGTACCACGGTTTTTCGATCAGGCGCTGGTTTTCATCCAAAAGCACTATGTTGATGAACACGTAGCCCGGATAGAGCTTGCGCATGGTGACCGTCTTTTTACCCGAACGCACCTCGGCCACCCGTTCCATGGGGACCATCACTTCGTGGATATACTCCCCCATCTCCTCGGGTTTGATCCGTTTTTCGATGCTGTCCTTGACCCGCTGTTCTTGGCCGGCCAAGGTATGAATGACGAACCATTGAGCTTTCATTGGGGAACCTCTAAAACCACCGCCTAAATAAGCATTATCCAGCGCACCATCAGGGTGGCAAAAAAATCGACAAAGACGGTGAAGCCCCCCAACAGGAGGATGGAAACCATCACCACTACCGTCGATCCCTTCAGTTCGGCGACCGTCGGCCAAGTGCACTTCTTCAATTCGTCCTGGGTTTCTTGCAGGTAATTGGACAACTTCAGCAAGTACCCTTGGTACCACGCGAAGGCAAACGCAGCACCAATCACCACCACCCAGATAAATATCGGTAACAGTTCTTTCACACAGTTTTCCTTTTGGCGGAGGGGGAGGGATTCGAACCCCCGAAGGTGTTTAGCCTTAACGGTTTTCAAGACCGCCGCGTTCAACCACTCTGCCACCCCTCCCGGCCACTCTCCGAGTTTGGCAGGGCGGGAGGGACTCGAACCCCCAACCGACGGTTTTGGAGACCGCTACTCTACCAATTGAGCTACCGCCCTAACCGGTTCACACCAAACCCAAATTTATACCATCGATCAGATATGAAACCGGCGGTAATGGCATCCCGTCTCCGCCGGTTCGCATAGCCAAAGCATCAGGCCAAAATTTCCGAGATACGACCGGCCCCGATGGTGCGGCCGCCTTCGCGAATGGCGAAGCGCTGCAATTTCTCCATGGCCACCGGCACAATCAATTCCACTTCCACGGACACATTGTCGCCTGGCATTACCATTTCCACGCCCGCCGGCAGCGTAACGTTGCCGGTCACATCCGTCGTGCGGAAATAAAACTGTGGACGATACTTGTTGAAGAAAGGCGTATGACGGCCGCCCTCATCCTTCGACAAGACGTACACTTCCGCTTTGAACTTCGTATGTGGTGTGATCGAGCCGGGCTTGGCCAATACCATGCCCCGTTCCACGTCCTCTTTCTTGGTGCCGCGCAGCAACACCCCCACGTTGTCACCCGCACTGGCCTTGTCCAGCAACTTGCGGAACATTTCAATGTCGGTCGCCACCGTCTTGCGGGTTTCCCGCAAACCCACAATCTCAACTTCCTGCATGCGGTTCAGTTCGCCTCGATCCACCCGCCCGGTCACAACCGTGCCGCGACCTTCAATGTTGAACACGTCTTCAATGCTCATCAGGAACGGCTTGTCTATTTCCCGCGTCGGCAGCGGAATAAAAGTGTCCACGGCTTCGAGCAGGTCCTGAATGCACTTCTCGCCTTCCGGCGTGCCCGCCAAAGCCGCCTTGGCACTGCCACGGATCACCGGCGCCTTGTCGCCCGGGAAATTGTACTTGCTTAGCAAGTCACGGACTTCCATTTCTACGAGCTCCAGCAACTCCGGATCATCCACCAGATCGACCTTGTTCAGAAAGACCACCATCGTCGGCACCCCAACCTGGCGCGCCAGAAGGACGTGCTCACGGGTCTGAGGCATCGGACCTTCGGCGGCGTCCACCACCAGTATCGCACCGTCCATCTGGGCGGCGCCGGTGATCATGTTCTTGATGAAGTCGGCGTGGCCAGGACAATCCACGTGCGCATAATGACGCGCGTTGCTCTGGTATTCCACGTGCGAAACCGCTATGGTTACGGTCTTGGTTTCGTCGCGGACCGTGCCACCCTTCGTGATTTCAGCGTAAGAAATCGGGGTCGCCAGCCCTTTACGGGCCTGCACGGCGACGATTGCTGCCGTCAGCGTGGACTTGCCATGGTCAATATGGCCAATCGTGCCGACATTGACGTGCGGTTTGGTCCGTTGAAATGATTCTTTAGCCATTACGATTCCTATTCTTCTTTAGTTGTTCAATTATTCTCTAAAGCGTTGCCACCCGACCTGATTCAACCGAAAACTGGAGCCCTTGATCAGGTTTGAACTGATGACCTCGTCCTTACCAAGGACGCGCTCTGCCAACTGAGCTACAAGGGCCTTCCGAGTTCTTCAGTTATCTGCCAAAAAAAAACGACAAAAACCCACCGACCCTGCCGTTCTTTCTTAAAAAAAACGATCCGGGTCTGATGAATCTTCCCTAGTTCACAGCCCAATTTTCCGGCGTAATCTATGAACCGAAAGGAAATGTGTCAAAAGATTTCTCAAAAAAAACAGCCACCCCCCATTTTGCCCTCCTTCATTCCCCCAACGGACTCGCTAACGGTCAGAAGCCCATTCGCATCGAAAAAATGCCTAATAATCTCATTTCGAGCATATTGTGACGATCGGAACTGCGATATACACAATGATAAAACCTACGGCGAGCAAGATCCCCAAAAACGCCGCCCAGCCACCCGTCGGCTTCCTTAACTCAAGAATCAACCAACTTGTCAATGCAGGGAGCGAGAAACCAATTGTGTTCTTGCCGAAATCACCAATGCAGGCACATTATGGCTCAAGAGAGCACTCATTAGCGCCCGTTGAATGTTGTAACGCCCATGAATGTTTCTTGGCCCTATGCCCCATCGCATTCTAAGTTTGGATGAAACGGCCGGTTACTTGCACCTGCCCCTTGCCGATGTCGAGCAACTCGTCAAGAACGCCGAGATTCCTTTCGAAAAACGCGGCCACCGGGTGGTCTTTGTCCGGCGCGACATCGATGCCTGGGCTTCCCAACGCATCCTGGGGCTGTCAAGCCGCCGTCTGGCCGAATACCATCAACAATCGACCGACCGCACCCGGGGGGTTTTTGAACACGAAACCATCATGCCGGAAATGATCAACCCGACGGATATCGATCCAGCCATGAAAGCCAAAACCAAGGCATCCGTGGTGCGCGACATGGTGGCGCTGGCCGACAAGACCGGCCAGGTGTGCGACCCACGCGAGCTGCTTGCCAGCATCGAAGAGCGGGAGGCTCTCTGCGCCACGGCTCTGCCTGGTGGCTTGGCCCTGCTGCATGCGCGGCACCATCTGCCGTACCTCTTCGAATCGTCGTTCATGGTTTTGGGACGCACCATCCAGGAAATCCCTTTTGGCGCGCCCGATGGCCTGCCAACGCGCTTGTTCTTCCTGATATGCTGTCAGGACGATCGGATTCACCTGCACACCTTGGCCCGATTGTGTCTGATGGCTCAAAAGACCGATCTAATTACCGAACTTCTTCAAGCCCCGGACGCCGACGCGATGCACGCCTGCCT
>Ga0209429_10000669_pt1 | contig 22606 bp, 14 predicted proteins | sample BarGraNGADG00212_3_FD_184493 | JGI IMG/M metagenome (GOLD analysis project Ga0209429, IMG submission 184493) | Arctic peat soil microbial communities from Barrow, Alaska - Barrow Graham LP Ref core NGADG0004-212 (SPAdes) (version 2) | ecosystem: Environmental > Terrestrial > Soil > Wetlands >...
TACACGAACTATTATGAATGTCAATTGTTTGTTTAAGTATGAAAATTGCCATTGGATCGATTTCAAAAACAATTTCTTTAATTCTGGCCCTTATTTGTTTTTATTCTGCCACAGGTCAGCCCTCTAATTATAGAAATCCAAGAGTATACAAGGTCTGGATCAAACTTAGTAATAATGAGGCTGTATCTAAGTGGAGTATTATATGAAATTGGTGATTCTTTAATTTCTGTTTCAAATTCCTTAAAGGATACTTCTCAAAGGATATATAATTTTTATGACATTGAAACATTGAAAATACGAAGAATAAATAGTATTCCTAAAGGAGGAATAGTTGGTTCATCTGTCGGAATTGTCGGAGGTATTGTTGCTGTCAATTCAATCGAGGGTGGGCTGGATTTTTTAACAATTCCTGTTTCAGCATTAGCTGGCTTATATTTTGGGGCATTCGGTGCCGGATTCGGGATCCTTGCCGGAAGCATAAAAGACCGGATAGAGATAAAAAGCAATTATGAGAACTTTGACAAATACAGAGGAAATCTCCAGAATTATTCTTTTATTTTTGAAAATAATCTGGCTAAAAAAACATTTAATCATAGGGGTTATATAGAAGCAACTTTTGGATTATCATTCGCTCAGGATGAATTTATTCAAAAAATTCCTTTTAACGATTATCTGGGTATGGGAATGAGAGGGTCCAGCTTCAGTATTTCCGGAGGGTATCGGTTTAATGAGTTAATTGGTTTATCAGCCAGTCTGATTAACAACATGTATCCAGTGAAATTCACTAAAGATTATTCATCACTTACCAACCTAACCCGGAATGTTTCGTGGTCACTTGACGTTTTTCAGGCTGGGCCTGTTATTTCACTTCCATTATCAACTCAACTACGAATAAACTTAACTCCCGGGATTGGATATGCAAGCGCAATTCTTACTGATGACAACAAGTTTGTATTAAACGGAAAGGGACTTGCTTTTCATATTAATGGCACCCTGCTATATAATTATTCAAAACGCTGGTTTGCATCAGCCGGCCTGGGATATCTTTCATCAAAACAAACATATAAGGAAGGAGGCTCAGGACATGCCAGAAGTATAGATATCAGATTTGGTCTGGCTTATAAATTTGGAAGAAAATCACTTTAGATTTTCTTGAAATCATGTTCCATTTAAAAGGAGGATTACGCTCCCTGCGGTCGCGTGATCCGTTTAGGGGGTGCTTAACACCGAAAAAGCCTTGCCACGCTCCGCGTGACTACGGGCTTTTTTATTTCCATCCTCTTACAGGAACAAGTTCCTGACGAGTCTGAAAATAAAAAAGCCCTGCTGCATTCGCAGCAAGGCTTTTTCGGTGTAGCGGAGGAAGGATTCGAACCTTCGACCTTTGGGTTATGAGCCCAACGAGCTACCACTGCTCCACCCCGCAGTTTAATTGTGGGTGCAAAGTTAATATAATCGGGACAATTACCAAAATTTATGTACATTTATTTAAAATTTTAATTATTAAGTTTGCAGATGAATATGTTATTGAATTTTCTTTCAGTAATGACCTATCTGATTAATTTAAAGTAAATTACTATGCCAAGAGTATTTAAAGCAACAGATATTGAAAAAGAAGATAAAGAAATAAAACGCGATTACCTCGACAGGCATATGCCACATGTTTTTTGCCCCGATCAGGTCAAAAGAGGTGATAAATTTAAAGTGAAAGTGAAGCTGGGTGACGAGTACCCGCATCCTGATGAGCATGATCATTTTATAAGTTTGTTACAGCTTTGGAACCGTGAGACTTTACTTGCAGAAGCTCGTTATACCGCCGGTGTATATGGTAACAAACCGTCTCACATTGAAATCGATTTCTACATTGTTGCCCCGGATGTCTCCATGAATCTATCAGCCATGTCAGTCTGCTCAAAGCATGGACTCTGGCAGAGTGAAGATAAACCGGTGAAAGTAATTTAGCCTGGTAATAAACCACTTTTTGATTTATTTACTTAAATGATGATCGAGGTTTATTATCTTTGCTAGCTTATTATTTATTTAAGGATGGCTAAAACTGATAAGAAAAAAAGCAACTGGCGCGATAAGTACAGGTTTTCTGTAACAAACGATCATACTTTTGAGGAGTTATGGAGAATAAGGCTGACCCGATATAATGCTTTCCTCCTGATTACTTTCCTGGTCTTATTTATTATTGGGACCACAACTTCTCTTATCGCTTTCACAAACCTGAGAGAATTTGTACCGGGTTATCCCGACATTACTATGCGCAGGAATATCCTGATGGATGCTATACGTCTCGATTCACTTGACCGTGAGCTGGCTTTAAGAGATAAATATTTTAAAAATATTAATGCAATAATATCAGGAAATATGCCTGCAGAGCTTCGTACAAAACAGGATACAACAGTGAATTATAAATCTTTAAACTTTGAACACTCACCGGAAGAATCTGCTTTAAGAGGCCAGATTGAAAGAGAAGAAAAGTACAACCTTACACTGGGTGCCGTTTCTACCGAACCAATTACTACTCTTGCAAGCTTACATTTTTTCCCGCCTGTTAAAGGAATTATTTCAGGAAAGTATGATGTGAGAACCAAACATTTTGGTACTGACATAGTTACAAAACCAAAGTCTCCTGTTTTAGCTGCTCTTAACGGAACTGTTATATTTACCGGATGGACCATGGAAACGGGTTTCGTTATCGAAGTACAACATACCAATAATCTGGTTTCGGTTTATAAACATAATGCTGCTCTTTTAAAGGAGACCGGGGATCTTGTTCGTACCGGCGAAGCAATCTCAATTGTAGGTGATTCTGGAGAATTATACACTTCAGGACCGCACCTTCATCTTGAGATCTGGTATAAAGGAAGTCCACTTGATCCTGAAAAGCACATAATTTTTTAATTATCAGGTTTAAGGATATGCCCGAAAGAATTGCATTGTTGGGATCAACCGGATCCATTGGCACCCAGGCGCTTGATGTCATTTCAAAATTTCCCGGTGAATTTAAGGTAGAATTATTGACAGCCTGGAACAATATAGGGTTGCTTACCGAACAGGCAAAACAATTTCTTCCTGATTCGGTTGTTATTGGGAATATTGATCATTACCAGCAACTTAAAGATAATTTAAAAGGTACCCCAGTTAAAGTTTATGCTGGTAATGAAATCATAGAACAGATTGTAGCCGGATCATCAGTTGATGTTGTAATAGCTGCAATTGTCGGGTATTCCGGATTGAAACCAACAATTGCTGCAATACGGGCAGGTAAAAAAATCGCCCTTGCCAATAAAGAAACACTTGTTGTGGCTGGCGAGATAATCAATAAACTTGCCAGAGAATCAGGAAGCCTTATAGTTCCGGTTGACTCAGAACATTCAGCTATTTTTCAATGTCTTGTCGGAGAAAATGGCAATTCTATTGAGAAAATCACACTGACTGCTTCCGGCGGGCCCTTCCTGAACTGGTCATCAGAGCAGCTTAAGAAGGTGAAACCCGGAGAAGCGCTCAAACACCCAAATTGGAATATGGGCAATAAGGTAACAATTGACTCGGCGTCGCTAATGAATAAAGGTCTTGAAGTGATAGAAGCTAAATGGCTGTTTGACCTCGAACCAGACCAGATAGATGTAATTATTCATCCCCAATCAATTATTCATTCATTTGTCCATTTTGCTGATGGATCTGTAAAGGGCCAATTTGGGATTCCGGATATGAGAATTCCTATTCTGTACGCGCTATCCTATCCCAAACGTTTTCATTCCGATCTTCCGCGACTCAATTTAAATTCAATTAAAACGTTTACTTTTTATGAACCCGATCTCAAAAGATTCAGAAACCTCTCTCTGGCTTTTGAAGCTTTGAAACAGGGTGGCAATATGCCATGCATCCTTAATGCTGCTAACGAAATGGCAGTCAACGCATTTCTTACAGGAAGGATCGGATTCATGCAAATGTCCGATGTTGTCAGTTATACAATGGAAAACAGCTTCTTTTCTCAGGAAACCGACCTTGAATTGCTGGGTAATACTGATAAAATTGCCAGAGAGACATCTCTAAAATATATTAACAAATTAAAATAGACAGATGACAATACTAATCAAGATTCTGCAGTTTGTTTTAAGCCTTTCAATTCTCGTAATCATTCATGAATTGGGGCATTTTATGCTTGCTAAACTCTTTAAGACAAGGGTGGAAAAGTTTTACCTGTTTTTTGATCCATGGTTTTCGCTCTTTAAATTAAAAAAAGGAGATACAGAATATGGTATTGGGTGGCTGCCGCTTGGAGGATATGTAAAAATCTCAGGGATGATCGATGAATCGATGGACAAGGAACAGATGAAACAACCTCCTCAACCTTATGAATTCAGGTCAAAAACTTCGTGGCAGCGGCTGCTTATAATGACGGGAGGAGTGATCTTTAACTTTCTTCTGGCAATGCTGATATATATATTAGTACTCTACTCATGGGGTGAAACTTATCTGCCTGCCTCAAACGCGAAGTATGGTATTGTAACAGATTCTGTTGGATACTCAATAGGTCTCAGAAATGGCGATAAAATTCTTACAATCGACAACCAGCATATTGAAAACTTTCTCCAGATAATACCTGATATTGTTTTTAACAATCGAAAAACAATTCAGGTTGAAAGAAACGGACAGGTAGTAAATATTGCGATTCCCCCGGAGTATATACAAGGCCTGTTGAAAGGAAAAGGTCAGATTGAGCCGCGAAGACCATTTGCGCCTTTTGTTGTATCTAAGTTCAGTAAGGATTCTCCGGCTAAATTTGCCGGAATGCTTTCTGGTGATGAAATTGTAAGTCTCGATAGCAATAAATTCGTCTATTATGATGAATTTCAAAATTACCTTGGTGTAAACAGGAACAAGCCTATACTCCTTAAAATCGCTCGCGGAGGTAAAAATATAGACCTGACTGTGACTCCTGCTTCCCCAGGTGTTCTGGGTGTTTATGATCTTAGGACATTAGAAGATATATTTGTCCTTAAGACATTAGAATACGGGTTTTTTCAATCAATTCCGGCAGGAATATCAAAAGGATTTAAGACAGTTGGCGATTACCTTAAACAATTCAAGCTGATATTTTCGAAGCATTCAAAAGCTTACGAATCCCTGGGGGGATTTATTACAATTGGAAGTATTTTTCCCGGTGTATGGGACTGGCAGGTTTTCTGGAATCTTACAGCATTTCTTTCAATAATACTTGCCGTGATGAATATTCTTCCTATTCCGGCACTTGATGGTGGCCATGTGATGTTTTTATTATATGAGGTTGTAACAGGAAGAAAGCCAAGCGATAAATTCCTTGAGTATGCACAGGTTGCCGGGATGGTAATACTTTTCTCATTACTTATTTTTGCAAATGGGAATGATATTTTGAAATTGTTAAGGAAATAGATTTATTTAATTCATGACTTGTATATAACCAAAGTATTTTTACCTTTGCACAAATTCAAATACTAAAAGAGATGGGAAAGATAGGTTTAACAGAGATAATACTGGTTTTGCTTGTAGTAGTTCTTCTTTTTGGCGGCCGTAAAATTCCTGAATTGATGAAGGGAATTGGCCAGGGTATGAAAGAATTTAAGAAGGCTTCAAAATATGACCCTGCTGAAGAAGAAAGCAGTGAAACCGCAAGAAGAGAAAAATTCTAGAAACTAGATATTAAATGGAAGAGACTTTAAAAGAGCCTCTTTTTTTATTCCACAAATTCGTATTTCTGGTTTCTTCTTCCGGGTATAAAGCCAGCCTCTTTTATTATTGATTGTATCTCTTCGGCATTGAAACGGTAACCTGCTCCGGCTGCGCTGACAACATTCTCTTCAATCATTATAGATCCGAGGTCATTTGCTCCGGCAAAAAGAGATAACATTGCAATCTCTTTACCGACAGTCAGAATTGATGCCTGTATATTCCTGATATTGTTGAGCATAATACGGCTGATAGCGATAGTCCTTATATAATCGGGTCCTGAGTAACTGCTGTGAATTCCATGTTTCTCCGACAGAACAGTACCCTCATCCTGAAAAGGCCAGGGTATGAAAGTTATGAATCCGTAATGATCTTTCTTTTTTTCATACTGCAGATCCCTTATCTGAATAAGATGTTCTATTCTCTCTTTGTCGGTTTCAATATGACCGTACATCATGGTGGCAGATGTGGGAAGATTAAGCTGGTGTGCCGCTCTCATTATGCCAAGCCACTCAGATGCTTTGGCCTTGGCTGGTGAGACAACTTTTCTTACTCTGTCGGACAAGATCTCTGCACCGGCACCCGGCAAACTATCGAGCCCTGCTCCAATAAGTTCAGAAAGAACTTCGGTATATGATTTTTTCGCTTGTTTTGCCAGAAATACAATTTCAGGAGGACCAAGTGCATGTAGTTTTAAAGTAGGATAGGATTCTTTTAGTTTTTTGAAAAGGTCAATATAAAAGCCCAAACCTAAATCGGGATTCATTCCACCCTGAAGGAGTAACTGGTCTCCTCCCAGGGAAAATAGCTCCTCAATTTTATTTTTATACTCCTCCATGGTAGTGGTATATGCATCAGGAGATCCTTTTTTCCGGCAAAAGTTGCAGAACTGGCATTGAGAAAAACAAACATTGGTAATATTGACATTCCTGTCTATAATCCAGCCCACCCTTCTTCCCGGATTGTGGATTTGTCTTAATCTGTCTGCTATAAACATCAGATCTTCAAGCGGAGTTTTTCTGTAAAGGAATAATCCCTCTTCTGCATTGAGGGGAATAAGGTTAATTGCCTTGTCGTATAGTTGCTTTAATGTCATTACTTAAAAAATTATTTCAAACAAAAGTACATCACCGGAAGCACAAGGTTATTCACCCCAAAGGTAACGGTTTGGAAACGAAACAATCAATAATTTAATTAACTTTACACTTTTGCAAATCTGGTGATAAATATATGAAACCTGAAATATTTAAAATATCGAAAATATCTCCTGATCAGTCTGTTATATGTGTTCTTGGGAGTGATAAAATTCCTGAAAAATTAGGGCTTAATAAAGCTGAAAAAGAATTTGCCCGCCAAAGATTGCTTGATGAAGAAGAGTATGTTTTTATAAATTCTTATAATAAATGCACCTATCTGGTGAGGTTAAAAGAAGGGGTAATTGATTATAAAGTAAAGGAGGAACTGCGAAGAGCAGCATATAACCTTAAAAAACTTATTAAAGCGAATAATCATTCTGAACTGGTAATCACTTCCGACAAAGCTTATAAGGGAGCTGTTGAAGATTTTGCAGAAGGACTTTTACTCAGCTTTTATTCATTTGAGAAATACAAAACCAAAGAAGATCCTGTAGGGAAGAAAAGTTATCCATCAAGGCTTTTACTTTATGATGATATTAGTGATTCAGAAATTAATTGGTTCATTCATCTAACTGATGCAGTATATTTTACAAGGGACCTGGTAAATGAACCGGTGAACCATCTTAATGCTGCTGGTCTGGCGAAAGAGATTAAAAGAATTGGCGGTTTGGCCGGTTTCAGTGTTGAAGTTCTGAATAAAGGTAAGATTGAAGCCCTGAAAATGGGAGGCCTTCTTGCCGTAAACAGAGGCAGCATTGATCCGCCGGTTTTCTCTATTCTCGAATGGCACCCTGAAAAAAGTCTTAATAAAAAGCCTATTGTATTTATCGGGAAAGGTATTGTTTATGATACCGGGGGACTGAATATTAAGACCGGAGATTTCATGGCCGGAATGAAAGGTGATATGGCTGGCGCTGCAACTGTGACCGGTATCTTATACACTGCTGCAAAATCAGGAATACCACTTCATATTATAGGATTGATACCTTCAACAGATAACCGGCCGGGGGGTAATGCTTATACCCAGGGTGACATTATTACTATGTACAATAAGATGACCGTTGAGATAGGCAACACTGATGCTGAAGGAAGGCTTATAATGGCTGATGCAATTAGCTATGCTGCAAAATATTCTCCGGAACTTATAATCGATATAGCTACTCTTACAGGTTCGGCCGCTATGACCTTCGGTAACCAGGCAATTGCTGTCATGACAAATGCCGACAGGAGGTACATCAAATTGTTAGAAGAGTCGGGGAATGAAGTTTATGAAAGAATTGCTGAATTGCCTTTATGGGACGAGTACGGTGAGTCATTAAAGTCAGATATTGCCGATCTTAAAAATATAGGAGGAAGGGAAGCCGGAGCAATTATAGCAGGGAAGTTCCTTGAGAGTTTTGCAAAATCTCCTTTGATACATCTGGATATTGCCGGTACAAGTATGCTGAAGAAAGAAGATTATTACAGGTCAAAAGAGAGTACAGGTTCGGGATTAAGGCTGCTCTCGACATTTCTGAAAAAATTGGCAGCCAGTTATAAGGATAAGAAATAGCAGTTTATGGAAAAAAAAGCAATTATAGCAGGGATATCGCAGGGAGATATAAATGGAATCGGATATGAAGTAATCATTAAAGCGCTAATGGACAGCATGATAAATGATATCTGTGTCCCTGTGGTTTATGGATCTCCAAAAGTGGCGGCATATCATCGTAAGGTGTTAAATATTAATAATTTCAGTTTTAATAATATCAGGTCTGCAGACGAAGCCCATCATAAAAAAGCTAACATGGTAAATTGCCTTGATGATAATATCAGGGTTGAACTCGGAAAATCAACAAAGCAGGGTGGAGAAGCTGCACTTATTTCTCTTGAAAAATCCGTTGAAGATCTTATAAATGGCAATATTGATGTACTTATTACTGCGCCAATTGATAAGAATAATATACAATCCGATAGTTTCCATTTCAAAGGACATACTGATTATCTGAAATCCAAAGCAGGGGTGGAGGAAGTACTTATGTTTATGATTTCGGAAAGTATGAGAATAGGAATGGCAACTGATCATGTTCCGCTAAGCAGCGTTTCAGGTATGATAACGATTGAGAATCTGTTACGTAAGATCAGAATTATGAATCAGTCTCTCATCCTCGATTTTGGAATACGCAAACCGCGGATAGCAGTGCTTGGCCTTAATCCACATGCAGGCGACAACTCATTAATAGGAAACGAGGAAGCTGATATCATTATACCGGCAATTAAACAGGCAGAAAAAGAGGGAATTCTGACATTTGGTCCATTTCCGGCTGATGGATTCTTCGGAGCTGGTTCATTCACAAAATTTGATGGAATTCTGGCTATGTATCACGATCAGGGGCTTACACCCTTTAAAGCTTTATCGTTCGATTCAGGGGTTAACTTTACTGCCGGACTCCCATTTGTAAGGACCTCTCCGGTTCATGGAACAGCCTTTGATATAGCCGGGAAAGGAGAAGCTTCAGAAAACTCCTTCCGCCAGGCCATTTACCTGGCCTGCGATATATTCAAAAACAGGAAGATGCATGCTGAGATTTCTCAAAATCCATTAAAGCATCAGGATATTGATATTCATTATGACCGTGTTGATGAATTGCCACCTGAAATAATTAATTCAGAACAACCCTAATGATAGATTATATTAAAGGAACCATTACCCGGATAACACCCGCTTTTATAAGTATTGAAACAGCAGGCATAGGATATTTTATAAATATTTCACTTACTACATTCTCAAGGCTGGAAGGTAAGACTGAATATAAGATACTTGTACATGAAGTTATCAGGGAAGATACCCATCAGCTTTTTGGATTTGCTGATGAGGAAGAACGGAATATATTCAGATTTCTGATTTCTGTTACGGGAGTAGGCGCAAATACAGCAAGAATGATGCTTTCATCCCTGAACCCGGTTGAAATTGAAAAGGCAATTGTTGGATCCGATGTGGATATTTTGAAAAGTGTTAAAGGTATCGGATTAAAAACTGCCCAGAGGATAATTGTTGATCTGAAAGACAAGCTTGGCAAAACAACCGGATCCGCTGAAATATTTTCATTTACAGACAATACAAAGAGAGAAGAAGCGTTATCTGCTTTAGTAATGCTTGGGTTTGCCAAAAGCGCTGTCTCTAAAGTCCTTGATAAAATAATCAGAGAAGAAAAAAACCTGACTGTAGAGGATTTGATAAAGAAAGCGCTTAAGAACTTGTAATTCAGAATATAATCCGGATTGGGATCAGGGATATCATATAAAAATCTTCTGGTAATATCATATCTTGTACTGTTAGCTTCATTCATCTTTAAGTCCACAGAAGCAAGTAGTCAGGCTGCTTTTCAGGCAACCGGAGTTGCTGATACCACCTCCAGATCAGCTTTAAAATTAAGAGATGTTTCTGGAAATCCGTGGGAATCAAAACAAAAGGCTCCTTTATTTCTCAATAATCCTTCAAATATTAAATCGAAGGTAATTTATGATCCTGATAAGAATGAATATATTATTTATCAGAAAGTAGGAGCATTCGATTATCGCACACCTGTTCATATGAATCCGGAAGAGTTCCGCAAATATGAATATAGCCGGGCGATGCGAGATTACTGGCAATCAAGGATATCAGGAGATGAATCGGGTTTCAGATCAAATCTGATACCTCAGATAGAAATTGGCGGCGCAGCCTTTGATAAAATATTCGGAAGTAATACCATAAACATTATTCCACAGGGTTCCGCGGAACTGATTTTTGGCGTCAATATTTCACGTACCGAAAACCCAATCCTTTCAGAGAAACTCAGAACCATTCCGACATTCGACTTCAAGGAAAAAATACAGATGAATGTCACCGGAACAATAGGTGATAAAATGCAACTCGGGGTCAATTATAATACCGATGCTATGTTTGAATTTGAGAACAGGACTAAACTTCAGTATGCAGGTAAGGAAGATGAGATTCTGAAAAAAGTTGAAGCAGGTGACGTAACATTGCCGCTTACCGGAACACTTATTACCGGCAGTTATAGCCTTTTCGGACTGAAAACTGAAATGCAGTTTGGGAAAATGACTGTCACTACTGTGCTTTCTCAGCAAAAAGGAGAATCGTCAGTAATTGAAGTCAAAGGAGGAGCTCAGCTGAGCGATTTTGAAATTTATGCCGATGAATACGAAGCAAACCGTCATTTTTTCCTTTCACAATATTTCAGAGATAACTATGACAATTCATTAAAAAATCTCCCGGTTGTCAGTTCAGGAATAAATATTGAACGGATTGAAGTCTGGGTGACAAACAAAACAAGCCGATTTGAGGAAGCAAGCAACAGAAACATAGTAGCTTTTATGGATCTTGCTGAAAACAGTAAACATATTTTTAACAAGGTTCCTGCATTCCAGGCGATACCAGGAGCAATGATTTACCCTGATAATTCCGCTAACAGGATGTATGATCAGATGACCAATGCTTTTGGATTGGTAAGAAATGTCGACCAGATCACTAATGTTTTTGAACCTCTTTATCCGGCTTTTCAGATCGGACGTGATTTTGAGAAGATTGAAAATGCAAGGAAACTTAATGAAAGGGAGTTTTATTTCAATAGGCAACTGGGTTATATCTCGCTAAACACAGCTCTCAATACTGACGAAGTTCTGGCTGTTGCCTATGAATATACCCTTAATGGTAACGTTTATAAAGTCGGCGAGTTCTCGACTGACGGAATTACTGCTCCCCAGACTCTGATTTTAAAACTTATAAAAGGCACCACTCTTAGCCCAAAACTTCCTACCTGGAACCTGATGATGAAAAATATCTATTCACTTGGCTCAGGGAAACTTGAAAGGAAAGATTTTGTACTGAATATACTCTACCAGGATGATAAAACAGGTAACTCAATTAATTACCTCCCTGAAGGAAAACTTGGAAAAGAAATACTCCTCCAGGTCATGGGACTCGATAACCTTAATTCCCAGCTTGACAGGGATCCGGACGGATTTTTTGATTTTATTGATGATGTCACCGTTATGGTCGACAGGGGAAAGATTATATTTCCTGTTATTGAACCATTCGGAAGCTACCTTAAGAAAAAAATCGTTGATCCGGCTTTAGTAAGCAAATATGTTTTTCAGGAACTTTATGATTCTACCCAAACTGTAGCCCGTCAGATGGCTGAGAAGAATAAGTTTAAACTGTCAGGGAGGTATTCCTCAGAATCAGGTTCTGAAATCAGGCTTAATGCCACAAGTATTCCCCAGGGAGCTGTAAAGGTTACCGCCGGTGGAGTCCCTCTGACGGAAAATATAGATTATACGGTGGATTATAATATGGGTACTGTCAGAATAATAAATTCTGCATTGATTGAATCACAAACACCTATCCAGGTCTCACTTGAAAGCAACCAGTTTTTTGGATTCCAGACAAAAACGCTTGTAGGTACTCATCTGGATTACAGGATATCAGATAATTTTGATATTGGAGGCACAATTCTTCACCTGACAGAACGGCCATATACTCAGAAGGTCAATTTCGGAGAAGAGCCCATTTCAAATACAATCTGGGGATTGAATACTTCCTATAAGACACAGTCTCAGTTACTTACTAAAGCAATTGATAAAATACCGTTTCTCAACACCAAAACTCCTTCAACTATCTCTCTGTTCGGTGAGTTTGCACATCTTATCCCGGGCCATTCAAGAGCTATTTCTAATGCCGGCAACTCGTACATCGATGATTTTGAAGCAAGCGAGATACCGCTTGATCTGAAGTCGTTTAATGCCTGGACTATTTCAAGTATTCCCCAGGGACAAGAGCTCCTTTTTCCTGAAGCAAGATTTAATAATAACCTGGTAAGCGGATTTAACAGGGCAAAATTAGCATGGTATGTAATTGATCCGCTTTTTTTAAGAAATGGATCTTCAACTCCTGATTATATTAAACAGCATCCCGAGGAACAATCGAGCCACTTTGTCAGGGAGGTTTATGAAAATGAGATTTTCCCTTACCGGGAGAGTCCAAGCGGAATACCGACCAACATAACAGTACTAAACCTGGCATATTACCCGGAAGAAAAGGGTTCCTATAACTACGATACCGATCCGGGTCCATATTCAAAAGGTATGAGTACCGACGCTAAATTAAATGACCCTCAGTCGAGATGGGGTGGGATTATGAGAGAAGTTCTTACCAGCGATTTTGAGACAGCGAATATTCAGTATATCAAGTTCTGGATTATGGATCCGTTTGTTGAAAATCCTGATCATACAGGGGGCGATCTGTATATAAACCTTGGAAACATCTCGGAAGATATCCTGCGTGATTCACGAAAAAGCTTTGAGAATGGATTCCCCGGATCGTCGGTGGTTAAGAACGTTGATTCAACTGCATGGGGAAGAGTGCCCACAATTCAGGCAGTCGTCCATGCTTTTGACAACGCCCCCGAATCGCGGTTCTACCAGGATGTCGGACTCGACGGATTAGTCGACCAGGATGAACAGACCTTTTTTGCCGGCTATCTTCAGAAATCAATGCTTATTACTACCAATGAAGCATACCAGCAGATAATCACAGATCCTTCGAATGACGATTTTCATTACTTCAGAGGATCTGATTATGATAATCAGCAGTTAGGCATACTCGACAGGTATAAAAAATATAATGGGCAGGAAGGAAACTCACAAACATCGCAAATGTCAGGTGAATCTTATCCGACAACTGGATCTACATTACCCGACATGGAAGATATAAACCGGGATAACACTCTCAGTGAAACTGAAAGTTATTACCAGTATAAAATAAGCATGAGACCGGAAAACTTAAAGGTAGGTTCAAATTTTATTGTTGATGAGATTGAATATGAGGCGACTATGGCCACCGGGAAGTCTAAAGTGAAGTGGTACCAGTTTAAAATCCCAATAACAGATTACCAGAAAGTTGTTGGTCCGATAAAAGATTTCAAATCAATCCGTTTTATGAGAATGTTTCTGCGGGACTTCAAAGAACCTGTAATAATGCGTTTTGCCCGGCTTGATCTTGTCAGAGCTGAATGGAGAAAATACAATATCTCTTTTATGGAAGGCGGTGAGAGGGTAAATATCCCTGAATCGACTGACGGTACATTTGAAATAAGCTCTGTAAGTATTGAGGAAAACTCGGGGAAAGTACCTGTCAATTATGTCCTGCCTCCCGGATTTGACAGGGTAACCGATCCTCAGAATCCTCAGTTACGTCAGCTAAATGAGCAATCAATGGTACTGAGAGTTCAAAATCTTGAAGATGGTGATGCCCGTGCAGCATTCAGAAATGTTAATCTCGATATCAGGCAGTACCGGAAACTCCGCATGGAGGTTCATGCTGAGGCCATGATAGGACACACACTTCAGGATAATGAACTGACTGCGTTTATCAGGATAGGATCGGATTATAAGGGTAATTTCTATGAGTATGAAATCCCTTTAAAGCTGACACAACCGCGTCATTATGAAAATAAATCTGATGGCGACAGGGCAATTGTCTGGCCTGTAGAGAATAGTTTTGACATTGATCTTTCCGTTTTACAGGAAGCCAAGCAGGAACGTAACCGCGAGATGCAGAAACCGGGATCATCCTTAAGTGTCTCAGATGTATTCGTTTACCAGCAGGGAGGAAGGAGGATTTCTGTGTCAGGAAATCCAAACCTGAGCAATGTCAGAGTTATTATGATCGGGGTGCGGAATCCAATTAAGACCAGGAATCCTGTCAATGATGATGGGAATCCTAAATATGGTGAAGTTTGGGTTAATGAACTTCGGCTCAGCGATTTTATTGAAAATGGAGGATGGGCAGCTAATGCTCATTTGCAGACCAGACTTGCTGATCTTGGTACTATCGATATAGTAGGACAAACCAGTACTCCGGGATGGGGAAGCATAGAGAAAAAGGTAAATGACCGCAGCAAGGAACAGATCATGAAGTATGATCTCTCTTCCAGTATCGAACTTGGAAAATTTTTCCCTGAAAAGGCCGGTGTCCGCCTGCCGGTTTATGTAGGTTATTCAGAGACCAGGATAAAACCTCAATATAATCCTCTCGATCCGGACGTTCTGCTTAAAGATGCTCTGGATGCTGCAAAAAACAAAAGTGTAAAGGATTCTATTCTGGCTATTTCAGAGGATTATGCCCGCAGGAAAACAATTACTGTAAGCAATGCGGGTATTACAAAAAGAGGAGAGAAGCACCATGCCTGGGATCTTGCAAACTTAAGCGTTAATTACACTTATAACGAAATTTACAGCAGTAATACGAACACCGAAATAGATCTTGAAAAGAATTACAGGGGAGGTCTGAATTATGATTTTGAAGCTCAGCCTGCGAATATTATGCCCTTCAAAAAAGTAGGATTTTTAAATTCTCCGGCCTTGAGAATCATTAAAGACTTTAACTTCTATGCTTTCCCTAAAAGCCTATCATTCCGGACCGATCTTAATCGAAATTATAATGAATTGAAAACAAGAAATTTAAATAACCCATACTTGTTAGTTACCCCTTCATTCAAAAAGGATTTTGAGTGGAGCCGGATATATGATTTTAAATACGATATAACCCGTCAGCTTAAATTTGATTTTACAGCTACAAACCTTGCACGGATTGATGAACCATTTGGAGGAGTCGATAAAAAGAGATACAGTAGTGAATATGATTATTGGCGCGACTCTGTGCTGGTAAACTTAAAGAACTTCGGAAGGACAACGACTTATAATCATTTCGTTAATGTGACATATTCCATTCCTGTTAATAAGCTTCCGCTGCTTTCGTGGATAAATGCTAACGCCCGTTATGGTGCAGATTACACATGGCTGGCTGGCCCTCTCTTCCCCGATTCGATGAATATAAATTTAGGAAATTCAATAAAAAACCATAATGAGCTTACATTCACCGCCATGGGAAATCTGGCAACCCTGTACAGTAAGTCTAAATTCTTTAAAAATATTGAAAATAATACGCGACCCGAAGCTGCCCTAAGGATGAAAACAGAAATGAAAACAGTTACATATTCTAAGGAAAATGTGAGTTTCAGACCAAATATACCGCGGGCAATTATTCATAACCTCAAAACAAGAGATGTAAAGGTCAAAATTATAAGCAAGAGCGGGGCTGAGGTAAAAGGTAAGATGGATATAATAAATGATAACAGGATCAACTTCACAACTTTGGAACAAATTGATGGAGCGCAGGTTGTTGTGGAAGGGAAAATACAGAAAAACAGGAACCCGTTAATTGTAACGGGCGAATACCTTATCAGAGCTTTACTGGGGGTTAGGTCAGTAAGCCTTACTTATACTTCAGCCCAGGGGCAGTTCCTGCCTGGTTATATACCGGGAACAAAATACCTGGGAATGTCCGAAACGAATAATATGTTAGCTCCAGGATGGCCATTTATTTTGGGTTACAATGACAAAAACTTTTTTGAAAAAGCAGTAATCAATGACTGGCTTTCAAAAGACACCCTGTTAAATACACCTGCTTCATATAATAATAAGATTGATCTTTCAATCCGTAGCATGGTTGAGCCTTTCCCGGGAATGAGAATAGATGTAAGCGCTGACAGAAGATTTCTTGAAAATGTAAGCTCTTATTATGTTGCTGATTATAATGGTAACTTTCCTGATAGCACGCGAAACAGGATTGTCTCCGGAAACTTCTCAATTTCTGTTATTTCATGGGGGACAGCATTTGAAAAGATTTCTAAAGACAATGATTACGTATCTCCAACCTTCGAAGCTTTTAAGAACAACACTGTCATTATTTCAGAAAGAAGAGCGGCAGCAAGAGGTAAGATCGATCCGGGATATAATCCGGATATTGATCCTTTAACAGGAGATCCGATTGAGGGTCCGTACAAAAGTGGTTACGGAAGCACTTCGCGGGAAGTACTTATACCGGCATTTATAGCCGCTTATACTAAATCGAATCCTCGCAGGGTGGGCCTTGAACCCTTCCCTTCGGCGTTAAGGATGATGCCAAACTGGAGAATTAACTTTGACGGGTTATCAAAGTTCCCATTCATTCAAAGAACATTCAGATCAGTAAATATATCACACCAGTACAGAAGCACTTATCAGGTTGGATCTTATACAACAAACCTTGGTTATACCGTTGATGGCGGTGGCGTAAACAAAATAAGGGATATGCAGAATAATTATATTCAGCAATATGAGATTAATGTTGTTACCCTGAATGAACAGTTCAGTCCTCTTATAAATATTGACCTTAACTGGAAGAATAGTCTTTCCACCAGGATTGAATGGAAAAAATCACGTACTGTATCCCTTAATCTTACAAGTAACCAGATTGCCGATGCCCGTATCAATGAGATCATACTTGGGGCAGGATACCGGTTTGATAATGTACAGATTATAATCAAAACGGGAGGCGGACAAAGAGCGCTGAAAAGCGATCTGAATATACGACTCGACCTGTCGATAAGAGATAACAAAACCCTGGCAAGGAAAATTGTTGAGAATGTAAATCAGCCTGTTGTCGGCCAGAAAGTTTTTACAGTAGGTGCAACTGCCGATTATGTATTGAGCGACAGGTTCAACCTTCAGGTCTTTGCAGATCACAGTATGAATGATCCTTTTGTTGCAAATACCTTTCCTACTTCAAATACCAACTTTGGATTCAGTCTGAGGTTTACACTTGTTCAATAAATAATTTTAATCATTCTCAATCCCTGTATGTAAAAAAGTCTTATTTTTGGATTCCTCTATCGGAGATAGTTAAAGAATCAAGAACAATTAAAAACCATTTAAAATATGAATGTTCCAGCAAATTTACATTACACGAAAGACCATGAATGGCTTAGGGTTGAAACAAACAACATTGGTTATGCGGGAGTTACAGATTTTGCCCAGAGTGAGTTGGGAGACATCGTGTTTATCGAAATAGAAACCCTTGGTGAGACGCTCAAAAAAGAGGATGTTTTTGGTACGATTGAAGCTGTAAAAACTGTATCGGACATGTTTATGCCGGTAAGTGGCGAGATTCTTGAAATAAATCCGGAACTGGAGGAGTTTCCTGATCTGGTTAATAAAGATCCTTATGGTAAAGGATGGATGGTTAAGATAAAAATATCAGATCCCTCAGAAATTAAAGAGTTACTTACAGCAGATAAGTATAAAGCTCTGTTATAGCGTCTTTTTGACCTCTACTTCCTGGTAGCCTTCTACAACATCCCCGACTTTGATATCGTTGAAATTGTGGATATTAAGTCCACATTCGTAGCCGCCTACCACTTCTTTTACATCATCTTTAAAGCGCTTAAGAGAGCCCAGGTCTCCGGTATAAATAACTATACCATCGCGTATTATACGTACTCTGGTGTTCCTGGTAATTTTCCCCTCTTTAACATAGCATCCCGCGACGGTACCAACTTTAGTGACCTTGAATATATCGCGTATTTCAAGTGTTGCAACAATTTCTTCTTTGAGTTCAGGTATCAGCATCCCTTCCATAGCTGACTTAATCTCTTCGATAGCCTTGTAAATTATAGAATAGAGACGTACGTCAATTTCTTCTTTTTCAGCAAGCTTACGTGCACTAAGGGATGGCCGTACCTGGAATCCGACAATAATAGCGTTGGAAGCAGCAGCAAGAAGTATATCTGATTCAGAAATCTGGCCGACAGCTTTATGAATTACATTAAGTTCGATCTCCGGAGTCGATAACTTAATAAGAGAGTCGCTAAGCGCTTCAACAGAACCATCAACGTCACCTTTAACAATAATGTTAAGCTCCTGGAAGTTACCGATTGCTATCCGGCGTCCTATTTCATCAAGAGTAATATGTTTCTGGGTCCGAAGTCCCTGTTCTCTCTGAAGTTGTGCTCTTTTTGTGGCAATCTCCTTTGCTTCACGTTCGTTTTCCATAACGTTGAACTTATCTCCTGCCTGTGGCGCACCGTTTAATCCGAGGATCAGAGTAGGGGTTGCCGGGCCAACTGACTCAACCTTAATACCCCTCTCGTTATACATGGCTTTTATATGGCCGAAACAAGCACCAGCCAGTATTACATCGCCTATTCGTAAAGTTCCTGCCTTGACAAGTACCGTGGAAGTGAACCCTTTTCCTTTATCGAGGGCTGATTCAATTATTGTACCAATTGCAGGTTTGTCAGGATTGGCTTTAAGGTCGAGCATTTCTGCTTCAAGGAGTACCTTTTCGAGAAGCAGGTCAATATTTAGTCCGGTCTTTGCCGAAATCTCCTGTGACTGGAATTTACCACCCCAATCTTCAACAAGATAATTCATATTTGCCAGAGACTCTTTGATCTTTTCCGTGTTGGATGTAGGCTTGTCGATTTTGTTAATAGCAAATACTATTGGAACACCGGCGGCTGAAGCATGGTTTATAGCTTCAATTGTCTGTGGCATTATACCATCGTCAGCAGCAACAACGATAATGGCGATATCGGTAATCTGAGCTCCCCTGGCACGCATTGCCGTGAAAGCTTCATGGCCGGGAGTGTCAAGAAATGTAATTTGTCTTCCATCATCCAGTTGGACACTATAGGCACCGATATGCTGAGTTATACCACCAGCTTCACCTGCTACCACATTGGTACGGCGTATATAGTCGAGCAATTTTGTTTTACCATGGTCCACATGACCCATCACCGTAACAATCGGAGGTCTTGGTTTAAGATCTTCCTCCTCGTCAACTTCTTCACGAACGGCTTCCTGTAATTCAGCACTTACAAATTCAACCTTATAGCCAAACTCATCCGCTAACAGGGCCATCGTTTCAGCGTCAAGTCGCTGGTTTATTGAAACAAAAAGCCCGAGGTTCATACATGTTGAAATGATTTCTGTAACAGGAACATTCATCATAGTTGCCAGTTCATTAACAGAAACAAATTCAGTAACTTTAAGAATATTCTTATCCTGTTCTATTTTATCAACTACCTCCTGGTGTTTCTGGCTGATAGCTTCTCTTTTTTCCCGGCGATACCTTGATCCCTTTGATTTTCCTTTTGTTGTAAGTCGTGCAAGTGTCTCTTTTATCTGTTTCTGAACTTCCTCTTCATTTACCTCGGTTCTGATGGGTCTTTTCTTAACCAGTTTTTTCCCGGATTTTTCTTTATTATCTGTAGTAAAGGGTTTGATTACCGGAACAACCTCTTTTTCTTTCGATATTCTCTTCCTTCTCTTTTTCCTTCTGAAATCGGAGGTGCCATTTACCTTTACAGGCTGGTAAGGAGTTGCTTTCCTTTTTTCCTCAACCGGCAAGTCAATTTTACCAATTACAGTGGGTCCTGATAATTTTTTAAAATCAGTTCTGTAAAGTTCTATTATATCCTCTTCCTGATCAGGCAGAGCTTCATCATTTATTATTTCTTCATCAACCGTTTCTTCTTCAACAACAGGCAGTGGAGTTATTTCAGTAGTGTCCATTACTTGTTTTTCCGGAACTTTAATATCTTCAACAGGGCTGGCAATTTTTATTTTTTCTTTTTCCCCGGCTTTTTCTTTTTTTCTCTTTTCTTTTTTTGGTTCTTCTTTCTTTGCGGGTTTGGGTTCCTTAGGAATAGTATCCAGATCAATTTTCCCTACTATATGAAGATCAATGTTTGATTTTGGTTTTTCCTCTTCAGGCAATTCTGCAATCACGGGTTTTACCTTTTCTGGTTTTTCAGGTTCAGGAATTTTTACCGGTTCTTTTTCAACAATTTTTTCAGGAGGTATCTCCTTTTCAATCTTTGGTTTTAATGTTTTTTCAAGATCAATTTTCCCAATAAGTTTAATATCAGGCTTTTTGATTTCGGTCTTTATGTCGACACTCTTTTTAACTCCTGAAGAATCCTTAACAAGGATTTCTTCATCTTTTTCTGATTCTTCAGCATCAAGTTTCTCAGAAAAATCATTAATTGACACAGACTCTTTTTTTCTGTGAAGATCTTTAAGGATCAGTTTTTCAGATTCCTTCTTTACGCTGATATCGGTGCTGTATTCTTTTACAAGCAAGATGTACGCCTCATGTGGAAGTTTAGTATTTGGGTTAGGATCAAGATCAAACCCTTTTTTATGGAGAAATTCCACAATAGTGGATATTCCCACATTGAATTCATGGGCTGCTTTGCTTAATCTTGTTGCCTTAATATCCTCTGTCATATTTATTTCTTGCCTTTAAATAACTTCAAAAAATCAAACAGGTTTTTATTATCTTAATATATCTTATTCAAATTCGGCTCTCAGAATATTAACTACCTCTTTAACGGTTTCCTCTTCGAGATCTGTTCTCTTTACAAGATCACTAATTGACAGGTTCAGTACGCTTCTGGCAGTATCGCAACCAATTGCTTTGAGTTCTTCAATGATCCAGTCTTCAATTTCATCCTGAAACTCATCGAGGTTAACATCTTCTTCATCCTCTCCTCCCGGCTCCCTGTAAACGTCTATCTCATAGCCGGTAAGCTGGCTTGCAAGCTTAACATTCAGACCCCCTTTACCGATTGCAAGAGAAACCTCGTTAGGCTTCAGATATATTTCAGCCCTTTTAGTCTCTTCAACAAGCTTTATTGAGGTAATTTTTGCAGGACTAAGTGCCCTCTGAATGAATAACTGATTATTTGAGGTATAGTTGATAACATCGATGTTTTCATTCCTGAGTTCTCTTACAATACCATGTATTCTTGATCCTTTCATTCCAACGCATGCACCAACAGGATCAATCCTCTCATCATATGATTCCACAGCTACTTTAGCACGTTCACCGGGAACTCTCACAATCTTTTTGATGGTAATAAGTCCGTCAAAAATCTCAGGTACCTCCAGTTCGAATAATCTTTCGAGGAATACCGGCGATGTACGGCTGAGTATGATGAACGGAGTGTTGTTCCTCATCTCCACCTTAACGACAACTGCTCTAATAGAATCCCCTTTCCGGAAATGGTCGGAGGGAATCTGCTCGCTTTTCGGTAAAATAAGTTCATTACCGTCATCGTCGAGGACAAGTGTTTCTCTTTTCCATATCTGGTAAACTTCACCCGTCACAATCTCCCCGATCCTGTCTTTATATTTTATGTAAATATTATTCTTTTCCAGGTCAAGGATACGGGCTGTCAGATTTTGCCTTAACGATAAGATGGCCCGTCTTCCGAAGTCAAGAAATTTGACTTCATCAGAAACTTCTTCGCCTACCTCGTAATCATCATCGATCTTTTTCGCTTCCGAAAGAGGGATCTGAATTACCGGATCGGTTAATTCGCTGTCATCAACCACTACCCTGTTTCTCCATATTTCAAAGTCACCCTTATCGATATTGACGATAATGTCGAAATTGTCAGCCGATCCGAATTTTTTTGCCAGCATACCTCTGAAAACGTCTTCAAGAACGCTCATCATTGTGGGCCGGTCAATATTCTTCAGTTCTTTAAACTCTGAAAAGGTGTCGATCAAATTAACATTTTCCATCTGGTGTAAACCTCTTATAATTATGTAATATTTAAAAATACTTTAGTCGATTTTATCTGCTCAAAATTGAAAGAAATATCTTTCAGTTCTTTTGTTTTACCTTTTACTTTTACTTCAGTCTCAAGCTCAAAGCCCCCTCCGGTGACATTTCTAAGTTTACCCGTGTATTTGGAGCCTTCAGTATCATTAACTTCAATCTTTTTACCTTCATTCTTATAATATTGCCCGATAACAGCAAACGGCATGTCAAGCCCGGGAGAAGATACCTGCAATTCAAAGTCCTCTTTGTCGCG
>Ga0209429_10000670_pt1 | contig 22584 bp, 15 predicted proteins | sample BarGraNGADG00212_3_FD_184493 | JGI IMG/M metagenome (GOLD analysis project Ga0209429, IMG submission 184493) | Arctic peat soil microbial communities from Barrow, Alaska - Barrow Graham LP Ref core NGADG0004-212 (SPAdes) (version 2) | ecosystem: Environmental > Terrestrial > Soil > Wetlands >...
CGACGACAAACCGGATGCGGGCAGGGGGAGAAGAGTGGTTTGAATTCCTTTGTCGGAACACAGATGGACAAGCATCTGCTGCTCCTGGTGATACCCGGGCTGTGGAATGAAGCATACGGAAACCGACGAGTAATCGCCGGCTCTGTACGTAAGAAAAGAGAGGGGATCGGCTGTTACAGCCATACTGAAAACAGTCAGCGTAGATTTTTCCGCAAGCACATAGCCTGCAATCAATTCTTTGTATTCAGATGGTACTTCATCTGTAAATTCCCGCTGTGCCAGGAAAATGCGCGCCGCTTCCCATGCGTTTGCGTGTATCAGAGAGAAGCGTCCGTCATTACTTGCACTGTATCCGAGTATGACCATTGGAATCTGCTCAAGAAGAAGGTGATGACAAAGACTCGCTGCGCTGCAGAGCATCTGATCCTTGGCTCGTATGGCGGCTTCACCGGATAGAGGGGAATCCGTCAGATCCAGATAGATAAGATGCAGTTCTTTGGCGCCCTTTTCGTATTCTTTCACGTGAAGCTTGCCGATGCGGGCCGAATAATTCCAATGGATGCTGCGCATATTATCCCCGCGAATATATTCACGCACGCCGACAGCTTCAGCGCGCTCCCTGGTTTTTCTGACAGGGAGCATAATTTCGTCATATAGAAGATCGGAAGGCAAAAAGGTTGTCGTGTCAGGCAGTACGGTCACATATACCGGGTTTTTCTCCAAATAATGATTTGGAGAGGCTTTTATGCGCCAAAGACCGAAAATATCGGTAATCTCGACACCGGTTACCAGAAGCGGAAGCGTTCCGCAGTACGGAGATCGGATACTCAGGTTAACGGGCGTTACTTTCCGGAAAGACGGCGACACATAAAAATCCCTGTGCGGCGTATGCGCTTCCGATATATCAGGGATTTCGACGGAGATTTTGACATGCGCAACCGATATGTGACGGGCCTTAGGCAGTAGTTTCCAGGAAAAGGGCTGCAGTTTCTCGATGAGATGCGAAGATAGATTAGTACGGATTCCGAAGGAAGTATACGACAGAATCAGCTGAACGACAGATATGATAAAAACAATTCCAAACAGGAAAAACACATAATAATATACGGCCATTCCGGAATACAGAACAGCCCACAGGCTCAGCGCCCAAAAGAGAAAGAATCCGACGCGCCGCTTTCTCATATTATTTCGGAACAGGGAGCGTGCGCAGAAGTTCGGTAAGAACAGCATCGGCCGTTTTGCCGGCCGCTGCGGATTCAGATCGAAGCGAGAGGCGGTGTGCCAGAACAGGCAGGCACATCTGCTTCACATCCTGGGGAATGACAAAGTCACGGCCGTCTAAAAGGGCCAGCGCTTTTGACGTCTGCATGAGATGTATGGAAGCACGCGGACTGATTCCCAGCTTCAGATCCGGGTGCTTGCGTGTCGCGGCAGCTATCCGGGCGATATATTGTTTGATTGAGTCGGCACAATAGATACTCCGTGCCGCCCCCTGAAGCTCCACAATTGTATCTGAAAGGATAACCGGCTGTAAGGTAGATATATCAGGGCACTCATCGACGCGGGTCATGATAGTCATCTCCTGGTCGACCGTCGGGTATCCCATATGGATGGAAAGGCAGAACCGGTCGAGCTGTGCTTCCGGCAGAGGGAAGGTTCCCGCGTGTTCAATAGGGTTCTGTGTAGCAAGGACCATAAAAGGAGCAGGAAGGGGATAGGTAATTCCATCAACGGTTACCTGATGTTCCTGCATGATTTCCAGCAGGCTCGACTGGGTCTTGGGTGAGGTACGGTTGATTTCGTCGGCCAGAATAATCTGATGCAGAACCGGGCCGGGCCGGAACTCGAATTCCTGCGTTTTCATATTGTATATGGAAAAGCCTGTTATGTCGGACGGCATCACGTCGGGGGTGAATTGAATTCGTGCAAAACTGCAGGCCAGTGATTTTGCCAGTGAATAAACCATGGTGGTTTTGCCTATTCCCGGCACATCTTCGAGTAGGGCATGGCCTTTGCTCAGAAGGGCGATAAGGAGCAGATTCAGAGCCGCTTCCTTGCCTACCATAATCTTCTGCATGTTCTGCCGTACATTTTGGATCTGTTCAAGAACTTGTTGCTGATCCATGTGAGATACCTCCGCCAAACTATTTCAATTATCATAACATTTTGAGATTGGAAGAAATAGATACATTCTCTTTTGACACTAAATTCTCCAAAATGCCACAAAAAACTGTGCAACTGACAACAGGCAAGTTATACGTAAAGGTACAAAAGCAAAGTATAATATATAATGTTTATGTAAAAAGAAAGGAAAAGTAATGATAAAACCAAGTAAGAACAAGATTAGAATAATTGCGTCGATAGTTACAGCTGTTGTCCTACTGGCTCTTTTAGCTGTAAATTCCGCTTCTTTCCGGAATATTTCAACTAGCTCATGCGTTGGCAGCAGTTCACGTACTATGGGCTCCCTGATAATGGATACGCCCTTTCAGCAATATTTTGTTCCTGCAAAAGAGGAACTGTCTTATGTTGAAGTCCGGTTCGCCACATACACGGATGAGACGGCGAAAGGTGAAATTCAATTTAGCCTTACAGATAATGAGGGAAAGATTCTTTCCTCAGGGGTTGTGCCGATCAAGGATCTTCAGGATGATGCGTATTACCGGTTTGACACAAATGTGAAGCTTGATACATCAAAAACGTATTCATATACTCTCCGTGCCGTTGATACAGGCTGGGACAAATCTCCTATCGTCTGGGTTTCAGCTCCTTCCGCTCAGGAGGAGACAAGTCTGGTTCTCCCCGGCGTCTCTGATGCCACGAGCTACCAGACGATTGCCCAATATGGCTATTCATATTACAATACGGGCGCTTTTATCGGCTGTGCGGTTCTTATCCTTCTTTGCAGCACTGTTATGCTGCTTGAAATAGAGATTCCTGAAAAACGCCGTGCCATTGCCGGCTTTTTGGTCATGCTGCTTACGCCGGTAGCGATGTTTTTTCTTGTAGAAGCACTAAACGATAATTCGGCACTGGACAAGCGTGTTCAGGTATATTCACTCAATTATGTATATTACCTTATTCTTTATATAATTGTCTTTGTACTGATCAACCGTCTTAGGGTCAGCATGCTCGTCTCCAACTCGGTAATATATATTCTTGCGGTCATAAATTACTTCAAATTGATGTTCCGCGGAGAACCGCTGCAGCCTTGGGATATCTTTTCAGCCAAAACAGCGATGAATGTAGCGTCGAGCTATTCCATAAGCCTGACGGTCGTCCTGATTTATACCTTCCTGTTCTTCCTCTTAATGAATCTGATCTCGTGGAAGGTAGATTATTCCCTTACACGTATCAGGAGCCGGATAATGATTGGAGCCGCAAGCACAGTACTGGGATGTTTTATGGTATTCTCGCTTTTCGGGACGGATAGATATGCGGTAGCTGCATTCAATCTGATGCAGAAGATCGGAATTACCAATAATGTCTGGAACCAGGCTTCCAACTATGAGGTGAACGGACTTGTTCTTGCATTTACAATGAATGCACAGTATATGAACGTAGACAAACCCGGTACGTATTCTGCTGATACTGTTGCTGACATTAAGTTGAAGATAGAATCCGGGGCCGTATCTGATGCGCTGACACCGGCAGCTCAGACTATCCCCGGGACAGAACCTGCCCTAACAGGGGACGAGTCACAGGTATCACAGGCGATTCCCGGATTGGCAGCCCCAACGACGGCGCCGACAGCAGCCCCGGCAACGGCGGGAACCCCGACGGCAGCGCCCACAGCAGCAACGGCGGCAACCCCGACAGCAACTCCGACGGCAACCCCAACGGCAGCGCCGACAGCAACCCCGACGGCAGATCCGACGGGAATTCCTGCAGCTGACGCTGCGGAAATTCTGACAAACGCCTCTGTTACGGCTACGCCGTCTCCCGCCCCTGTGACGCAGGAGACGGTATCCAAGCCCAATATCATCGCAATTATGTGCGAATCATACGCAAATCTGCAGACAGTAGCCGATTATACGACCAACAAAGAGGTAACTCCTTTCTATGACAACGTTACCGACAATGTCATCAAGGGCAGCCTTTATGTATCGACATATGGAGGCGGAACGGCAAATACCGAATTCGAATTCCTGACAGGGAACACCATGGCTTTTTTGCCGAATGGAAGTATACCGTATCAGCAGTATATTGATTCTTCTACGGGATCGCTTGCTCAGATCCTGAAATCCAACGGTTATTCAACGATCGCAGTTCACCCGTATACGGCAAGCGGATGGAACCGTACCGCCGTATATCCGGATATGGGGTTTGATCAGTTCCTGTCAATCGATGACTTTACGAGTCCTTCTTACATGAGAGGATATATCAGCGATGAATGTTCATACAACAAACTGATCGAACTCTATGAGAACAAGCAGGAGGGTCAGCCGATCTTTCTCTTTAACGTAACAATGCAGAACCACGGCGGATATACCAACCAGTATGCGAATTTTACAGAGGACGTGAGTCTTACCGAATATCCCGGTCAGTTTCCGGAAACCGAGCAGTACCTGTCCCTGATTCATCAGTCAGATGCGGCGCTCAAGGGTCTGATCGATTATTTTTCTACAGTTGATGAACCTACAGTAATTTGCTTTTTCGGCGACCATCTTCCCAATATGAAGAATAATTTCTGTGAGACAATTCTCGGCGAAAGCCTGACGGATCTGACCGCAGAAGAAATGCTGAAGCTTTACCAGACCCCGTTCCTGATATGGGCGAATTACGATATCAACGAACAGGAAATCGATAAAATAAGCGCCAACTATATGTCAACACTCCTGCTTCAGACGGCTAACATTCCCCTGCCTGACTATAACTGTTACCTGAGCAGTCTGTACCAGTCTTTTCCGGTCATCAACTCCATGGCCATAATAGATTCAAAGGGCAATACATATCAGAAAGCCGCATCTGTTCCGGAAAATGAAGCAATTACGTCATATTCCATACTTGCATACAACAATTTGTTTGACAAAAACGGCCGGGATGCTACACTCTTTGATAGTGCTTCTCCTTCAGCAACCAGAGAAGGGATCATGATTACGGGGCTGCCGCTTCCCGGTACGTCTGTCCAGACAGGCGCGTACTCCTATCAGGCAGTCATAGCAAAAGGAAATTCAGGTGTCGCTGCGGCGGCAGTCACTCCCGCAGCCTGAGGTGGCAAATGCAGGTTTATTCTACAATTCAGCCCGACAGAGATCCTTTGGAGAATCCGGAGTCTATAGCAAGCTTTTCCACGCGGAGAATATCTGCGTCGGGTGAGGCTGCGCAGGAGCGTTTTATTGCTTTTCTGACACCTGAAGAGGTTGAAGACAGCAGGAAGGAATTCCAATTCCCTGAATACGCGATTGAGGAATGTATCAACACATCTGTTCAGACACCGAAAGTAGAAATGCTGGAAAATTTGACCTATGGAGTGCTGAATCTGCTCTCGACCAATGAGACAGGTCTCGACGCAAAGGAGATCGCATTTTTTCTCACCCCTACAGCTCTTGTGATTGTTTCCAGTCCGTGTGAATTGATTGACAGCGTAAAGAAAGCCGTTTTGAATGAATGTGCGTCAAAACATATGCTGTCTATTCTTCCGGAAAAGACATTGTTCTTTCTGCTTGAGAGAATTATCGCTCATGACGCTGCCCTGATGCGTGAGATAGATGAAGCAGAGACCGTTCTTGAGGAGAAGCTTCTGGCCGACGAAAAACTTGATTATCCGGTTATTATTTTCAGATTAAGGCATAAAACTCTTCATCTGATGCAATATATGGGACTTATGGTTGACTTATCGGATATACTGGTAGAGAACGACAATGGTGTTATTCCTGATACAGCGCAGCATATGTTCCACTTGATCGGCACGCGTCTGGACCGTCTGCAGCGCGCCTCTGTAACACTTCGTGAGAGTGTTATGCAGCTGCGGGAGGCATACCAGTCGCAGGTTGATATTGATGCCAATCTGATGATGAGACTGTTTACCGTAGTATCCACGGTATTCCTTCCACTCATGGTTATGACCAGCTGGTACGGCATGAACTATAAATTCATGCCTGAAATATCGAGGCAATACGGATATCCGATGTTTGTCCTTTCGGCAGTACTTGTTACTGTCGTGACAATCTGGTATTGCAAAAGAAAGAAATACCTGTAATTACCCCGGGCCTGCAAGGGCTTTTTACCAAGAAAGGATTTAAATGGAAATAAACACATTCGCTGATCTTACTTTGTCCAAAGAAGTCACAAAGGCTCTGGAAAAGCTTGAACTTCACACTCCTACCTCTGTTCAGAAACAAGCGATTCCGGTCATGATGGAAGGATATAATCTGATTGCCAAAGCACCGACCGGTACCGGCAAGACATTCGCATATGGAATTCCTCTGCTCGAATACCTGAATATGGAAGCAGCCTTTGTCCAGGACCTGATTCTTTGCCCAACCCGCGAACTGGCCCTTCAGATCTGCTCGGAGCTTAAAAGTATCGGCCAATTTATTCATGGATTTAAGATCTGTGCGGTAATCGGCGGGCAGAGCCTTGATAAGCAGTTCAAGGAACTTGCGGCTCACCCCCAGATTGTCGTTGCTACACCCGGCCGACTTCTTGATCATGTTAGCCGCAGAACCATTGACATATCATCCGTATATACTGTTGTACTTGATGAAGCCGACGAGATGCTCAACATGGGATTCATCAAAGATATCCGCAAAATTCTCGATCTTACGCCTCAGGATAAACAGGTAGCGCTTTTTTCAGCTACGATGTCCCGTGATGTCATGGATATTTCCTGGCAGTATTTCCAGGGAGCTGTTGACATTGATGTTGCGCCGAAAGCGGAGGATATGCCGCATATCAAGCAGTATTCGATGGCTGTAGCAGAGAAGGACAAGCTTGATAAGCTTATGGAGATAGTCAATAAGAAGCACCTTTCCAAGATAATTGTGTTCTGTAATACCAAGACACGTGTCCGTCATCTGACGGAACGGCTCCAGCGGGCCGGCGTTGCAGCAGACTGCCTGCACGGCGATATCAACCAGAACACCAGGAACAGGATTATGGACGGTTACCGCAAGGGGAGCTTTCCGATCCTGATTGCTACGGACATTGCTGCAAGGGGCATAGATGTTGCCGACGTTGACGGTGTCTTTAACTACGACGTACCCAAGGAGAATGATTATTATCTTCACAGAATCGGCCGTACCGGACGCGCTCAAAAAAAGGGTGCCGCATACACATTCGTCTCTTATCTTGAGACGCAGCGGATGGAAGAAATTATCAAATATACAAAGGTAGAGGTCGAAGACCTTTCAAGCGTAATATAAGCCAAATTAATTTAGATGCAGGTTTTTAACACGATTCTTTTGGAAAGAATCGTGTTTTTTCGCGTTTTACTGATTAAAAACGATTAAAGACTAGAAACAATGTAATAAAATAAGCTGATTTTAATTGATTCACTTGAAATATTAATTAGAGAGGCTTACTATTACTTTCAGGATTGAAATTTGAGTAAGGCGGTATGCATATGCGAGAAGGAGCCCGGAAAAAGGTCACGATGAGTGACATAGCCACACAATTGGATGTCAGCAATGTCACGGTATCCAATGCACTGTCCGGCAAAAAAGGTGTCAGTCCGGTTGTTAGGGATGAGGTTCTCAAGACCGCAAACAAACTGGGATACATATATTCGAAATCTTCCCCGAAGCCGGATACCGATTCAATCGAAGGATGCGATATAGGCATTCTGACGGCACAGCGGTATATTCAGATCAGCACCTCGTTTTATTGGGAATTGTACCAGAAGATTGCTGTTGAGTTAAAGCTCAGAGGACTCTATAGTATTTTTGATATTTTGTCCTATGAGGACGAGGCATCCCTTACTATTTCGAAAATGATTGTGGAAAAGAGAGTATCGTCCCTGATTATTATCGGCCAGTTGACCCCTGAATATCTGCAGTGTATTGCAGACACCGGAATTTCCTGTGTGTTCCTCGACTTCTATGAGAAGAATTTTGACGTGGACTCCATTATTACGGACAATTTTTTCGATATGTATCTGATGACCGATTATCTTATCTCGAACGGGCATAACCGGATCGGATTTATCGGGAATGTTCTGGCGACAACAAGTATTCAGGACCGGTATATGGGCTTCTATAAGGCGATGATTGAACACCAGTTCGAGCCCAGACGCGACTGGCTCATTTCGGACCGCACGAACGACGGAAGAAACATTGACTTTGTGCTGCCGGCAGAAATGCCCACAGCTTTTGTATGCAACTGCGACGAGGTCGGTTATCGCTTTGTCAAATTTCTTCAGTCAAAAGGCTACAGGGTTCCGGAGGATATCTCTGTTGTCGGGTTCGACAATTACTCGACGGCGGACAGTACTTCGACTCCCCGCATTACTACTGTCGAGGTCAATATGAAAGGGCTGGCAAGGGCGGCTATCAACGCAGTCGTGAAGCGCTTTAAAAACCCGGCCTATCGCGCCGGCCGGGTACAGATCGGCGGCAAAATCGTCATCAAAGACTCTGTCAAACCGATTGTTCGCTGAGTGCGGCCTTATTTGCCGCACTGACCGCCGCTATACAAAATGCAGATAAGGGGTCCGAAGCATAACTGCGCGGACCTCCTTTTTCAGGAGGATTACCTTGAAGAAAATGCAGCTGGACGGAATGTGGAGACTTCGTGATACCGCAAATGAAAACTGGATGCAAGCACAGGTTCCCGGTACAGTGATGGGTGCCCTTCTTAGAGAAAATAGAACGCCGGACCCGTTCTGGCGGGAAAACGAACAGGGCGCTAAGGAGCTTTTCTATAAGGACTATGAGTATGAACGTACATTTACCGTACCGGCAGATCTGCTGGGTCAAAAAAGCATAGAGCTGGTCTGCCTCGGAATTGACACCCTTTCAGAGATTTATTTGAACGGGTTTTTTGTTGCAGCAACCAATAATATGCACCGTACGTGGAGGTTTTCCTGTGGGGATCGGCTGTTGCCCGGAGTAAATAATTTGCGTATTAAGCTTCTTTCTCCTCTTGTATATATTGAGGAATATCTCCCGGAATACGGCAAAAATATTTCGTTTGTACCATCCGGTGCAATTGCAGGCAACCAGTTTATTCGAAAAGCGCATAGTATGTTCGGCTGGGACTGGGGTCTTCAGATTCCGGACGCCGGAATTTGGCGCGATATTTTTCTGGAAGGCTTCAGCGATGCCAGAATAAGTGATGTCGAAATTCTTCAGGCCCATGAACCATCCCTTGTTATTCTGACGGTCATTACAACACTGGATATCCTGATGCCGCTGTCTTATGGGGTCGAAGTTTGCATTATGGATCCCGGTGGTGTATCTGTTTATTCGAAGAAAGACCTTGTTGTACCAGCCGGAAGCGGGGTGCCTTGCGGAGGCGGGACTGCATCCGATACCCGGCGGATTGAGATAACCGACCCGCAGCTCTGGTGGCCGAATGATTACGGATCACATCCGCTTTATCAGGTAATTGTAAGGCTTAGCCATGATGGAGAACTCATTCAGGAAAAGTCCCTGACTATTGGGCTTCGTACACTGACGGTAAGCCAGGAGAGGGACGTATGGGGCAGTGAATTTGCTGTCACGGTCAATGGCGTCAGAATATTCGCCCGGGGTGCCAACTACATTCCAGAGGATACCGTGTATGAACATATAACCCCCGGGAAAATTGAATATCTGATAGATTCCTCTGCCAAATCGCATTTCAATTGTCTGCGTGTGTGGGGCGGAGGATACTATCCGTCGGATTTATTCTACGATCTGTGCGACCGATATGGGATAATCGTATGGCAGGATCTGATGTATGCATGTAATGTGTACGAAATTACACCTGCATTCGAAGAGAGCATTATAGAAGAAACAAAGGATAATGTCCGTAGATTACGCCATCATGCGAGTCTCGGCCTCTGGTGCGGGAATAACGAAATTGAATCCGGCTGGCATCACTGGCCGGAAATCATGAATCATTCCAAGGAACTTAAGAACGACTATATCCGACAGTTTGAAGAAATCCTTCCGCGAGTCACCGGGGAAAATGACCGGCAGACATTCTACTGGCGGTCATCTCCTTCTTCCGGTGGATTTTTTGACGAACCGGATGACGAGAACCGCGGTGATACCCATTACTGGGATGTCTGGCACGGACTCAAGCCGTTTTCTGAATTTCGGAAGCACTATTTCCGGTTCTGCTCTGAATTCGGGTTCCAGTCTTTTCCCTGCATGAAAACAATAAATACCTTTACAATCCCGAAGGACCGCAATATTTTCTCGAAAGTAATGGAGAGCCATCAGAAAAACGGTACGGCTAATGCCAAAATCCTTCACTACATATCGGAGCAGTTCCTGTACCCGAAGGATTTTGAGAGCATCCTGTATGTATCGCAGATTCTGCAGGGCGTCGCTATGAAAAGCGGCGTTGAACACTGGCGGAGAAATCGCGGCAGATGTATGGGCTCGCTCTATTGGCAGCTTAATGACAATGCTCCGGTAGCGTCCTGGTCGAGCATTGATTATTTCGGCAGGTGGAAAGCCCTTCAATACATGGCGCGTAAGTTCTACGCTCCGCTCGCAGCCTCGTTTGAACGTGAGGACGATGTATTTTCACTGTATATTTCCAACGAATCGCTTGGCTTCCGGAAACTTCATCTGACAGTCGCGCTGAAGTCGTTTGCATTTTGTGTGCTCGACGAGATTTCATTCGATACAAAGATGGAGCCGCACTGCGCACAAAAAGTCTTCAGCAGGGATTACAGGGAGCTTGCGGCCGGTCAAAAGGACAGTTGTTTTCTCTCATACACACTGACCGGGGAATCCGGAGAAGCAGTAACGGATACAGTGCTTTTTGTTCCGGACAAACACGCCTGCCTGCCGGTTCCTGTTATCACGGCGCAGATCCGTCAAAATGAAAACGGATTTGAAATTCAAATGCTGACTGATTGTTTTGCCAGATTTGTAGAATTGGATTTTGATGATTTCGACGCTGTCTTCAGTGACAACTTTTTTGATATCACTTCGCCGGAATCCTTTTGCGTGAAAATTGAGAGTATCCGCAGCAGAAACAACATTCCCGTGACTGTGCAAAGCCTTCAGATGAACCTTCGGATAAGGCAGCTTACCGACACATATTAGTATGAGGGGTAAGATGAAGCACTTAGATCTCAGATAGGACAGGCTGATTCCTTGTGCGGTATTTGAGTGGAGAAATCCCTTTGCGTTGTTTGAATAGTCTGACAAAATACGGTGTATTTTCCATAGCCACATCACTGCCGATCTCCGTGATTGTTTTTTCGGTGTCAAGTAAAAGTCCGCAGGCTGCCTCAATCCGCCTTCTGATAAGATACTCAATCGGCGATATGCAGTAGTATATCTTGAATTCTTTGGCAAGCTTATATTTGTTGATGTGCAGATCGCTCGATATGGTATCGAGCGTGATTGACTCAGCGTAACGTGTGTCAAGAAGCTGCTTCATAGACAAAATATAGAGCGGCGGCAAAGTCCGGTTCTCATATTCGACTGATTTGCAGTGCGCAAGGTACGAGAACAAGTCATTGGTGACCTCTGTATAAAGCGCCCGGCCGACATCCGATGTCGCGGGGTATAGCTTGAGCAGCCGTGAGACAAGTTCCGGAATTTCCGGGAATCCGTTTATCTCAAAAACAGGGTTTCCGTCAGATGAATAAGCCATATAGGCATTATCCGCTTCGGCGGAAATGAGAAGGAAGCAGGACGCGGTAAAGGGGGGCTGGATTATCTCGAGCGTACTTACCATTTTACGGTCCATAAAGACAATTGTTCCAGGAAAGAGCGCCAGAGAGGCGTTCTGCCTGTGGAGGGATCCCCTGCCGGTCAGGATATATATCAGGTAATAACCGTCCGCCTGACTTACATCGAGCTGGAAAGATGAATACAGTACGCCGTCCATAATGCATTGGACGGATCTGCCAATATCCTGTGCCGTAAAAGTGCATGGGGACGGCGGCGGCTTTGTATTCATAGTGTATCTCCCTGGTTTGTTAATCAACAGCATTCCGATAATTAATTATAAGATTGAAGGATTCTATTTGCAAGGGCAAGAAAAATTGAGAATTAATTAAACTATAGAATTAATTTATTGTAATATAAATTAAGTAAAACAAACATGGTTTTGACGAGGGTAGAAGTGAATGTATATAAACAAATTCAATTTGGTCGCTGATTTTTATATATTATGACAAATAAGCCAAGATAATAACATTTTTGCAAGATATTGCAATGACATTATCTAGTTTAGCAATTATGATACAGGAAAGGTAAAAAAAGTTAATTCGCCTAATTAATTAAGGAGGGTCCACCATGAAGAAAGTATTGTCCCTTGTTTTAGCCTTAGCCATGATGGTTTCTGTTGCAGCCTGCGCAGGTACTGCCAAAACAACAGAAACGACCACAGCTAAAGCTGCAGAAACTACAGCCGCTGCCGCAGAAACTACTGCTGCTGCAGAAACAACTGCCGCCGCAGAAACAACGGCCGCCGCTTCCGGAGCACTGACCTTTGACGCCGTTAAGGTTGGTACAGACGGAACAGACATTACCGCAGACCTCAAAATTCTTACACACAGAACTGATATTGTCGATACTGTTTTTGCAGACTACATCAAAGAATTCCAGAAGATATATCCGAACATTTCCATCACCTACGAAGGCATCACAGCTTATCAGGATGATGTTACAACACGACTGACAACAGCTGATTGGGGCGATATCTGCATGATCCCAGCCACTGTTGACAAGAAAGATCTCGGAACATACTTCCTGCCTCTCGGCGATCAGGCTACTCTTGATAAGACATACATGTATATCAATGAGAAGTCGTTTGAAGGAGTTACCTACGGAATTTCTTCCACCGGAAATGTACAGGGTGTTGTTTATAATAAGGCTGTCTTCACGGCGGCCGGTATTACAGCTCTCCCGACAACACCTACAGAATTTATTGCTGATCTTCAGCTCATCAAAGACAACACGGAAGCAATCCCGCTGTATACCAATTTTGCAGCCGGCTGGACAATGGGTGCATGGGATGCATACATCGGCGGAAGTGCTACCGGTGATGCAAATTACATGAACCAGGTTCTTCCCCATGCCGTCAATCCTTTTGCCAAGCAGGCAGCCGAGACCGGTGCCTATGCTGTATACAGCGTTCTTTACAATGCAGTTGCCAACGGATTGGTAGAACCGGATCCGACAACGTCCGACTGGGAAAGCTGCAAAGCTAAGATCAATAACGGAGAAATCGGATGTATGGTACTTGGTTCATGGGCTGTAACACAGATGCAGCAGGCTGGACCGAATGCCGCTGATATCGGATATATGTCTTTCCCGATCACAGTTGACGGAAAGCAGTATGCTACAAGCGGATCCGACTATTGCTACGGCATCAATGTCAATTCTTCTGCCGACAATCAGCTCGCTTCTATGCTTTACATCAGATGGCTGACTGATTCCTCCAACTTCGCATTTGATCAGGGCGGTGTTCCGATCGCTAAGGGTTCTGCTCTCCCTGCTTCCCTTGACGATTTCACGAAGGTTACACTTGTAGTTGACAACCCTGCTATAGTCGGAGAAGAAGCACTCCTCGGCGATATCAACCGCGACTCAGAAGTCATGCTTAACTCCGATCCTTACCATGTTGCATCTATTGTTGAGTCAGCCATTTCCGGCGACAAGACACTTGACGATATAGTTGCAGAGTGGAATGCCGCATGGACAGATGCTCAGGCCAAAAACGGCGTCGGCTGATTAGATTAGGACACAATTATTCTCTTACGTTTTGCTTGTGAGCCAGTGTAGTGTAGAACACTGGCTCACAAGTTTCAGGGAGGCGCGATATGAGCACATTAGAGAGCAGCAGGGCATACAAGTTTAACAGATGGAGAAAAGGCAGCGGCGGACAGAAGACCCTGGTGGGGATGACTTTTATGACTGTACCGTTGATTCTGCTGTTTATATTTACCTATTTACCTTTTTTCAAAATGTTTCAGTTCAGTTTTTTCGACATGAAATATGTAGGAACACGTGAATACGTTGGATTTGAGAATTACTTCGAAGTTTTTTCGAGAGACGATATTTTTGGTTCTTTAAAGCTTAGCTTCTACTATATGGGAGGAGCGGTTATTCAATTGGCGCTGGCCCTGTTCTTCGCAACTCTTCTCAGTTTCAAAATAAAGGGAGCAGCGTTCTTCAAGGGTGCCATATTTTTCCCCTTTCTAGTCTGCGGCATTGCAGTAGGGTTCATATTCAAATTCTTTTTTACCCCCGGATTTGTACTGGACACGCTGCTGTCATGGGTCGGCTTTGATATGAAGAATCTCCCCTACTGGCTGCAAAATACAAAGATCAATAATATTGCGCTGGTTGCGACTTCCGTGTGGAGATATCTTGGTCAGAACATGGTTCTATTTATCGGGGCGATCATGTCTGTCGACCCCAATATGTATGAAGCTGCTGAAATCGACGGAGCCAATCAGTGGCACAAATTCTTTTACATTATTCTTCCGAGCATCAAGACAATCGTTCTTTTGAATCTCATATTGTCTATTTCCGGATCGCTAAGTGCTTTTGAAGCCCCCTTTGTTATTACCAAAGGGTCTTTCGGTACCGCAACATTCTTTGTCATGATGGACCGCATGGCCCATCAGAAGATGAAGGTAGGACTTGCCTGCGCGATGGCTGTCGTTCTTCTGATGATTATTTTTATTGCAACAATCGGTCAGAAACTTCTTTTCCGTTATGCATTCAAGGAGGATGATACCGGTTCCGGTATGTCTAGAAGATCGCTGAAATCAGCGGAGAAGCGCTCATCCAAGTCATTAACTTCAGCAAAATCATCAAGCGGAAGGGAGCGCAAAATATGACCAGCAAAACAGCCGGGTTACCGGTGTCTTCCAAAGTGTCCGGCATCTTTTTGTCCGTTGCCAAGTACGTAATCCTCGCATTCGCCAGCTTCCTTTCCGTGGTGCCGATTGTTGTCTGTCTAATCACTGCATTTAAGACGCCTGAAGAATATGCCTCCACAAGTGTAATGACGCTTCCTCAGAACTGGCTGTATTTCACAAATTTTGTGACGGCCTGGACGAAGGCGAGCATGACCAAAGCTTTGATAAATACAACGCTTATTCTTGTATGCGTGCTTTTTGGATCGATTCTTTTCAGCGCTATGCTTGCCTTTGTTCTGAACCGCTTTAAATTCCACGGTAATCCCCTGGTCCGCAACTTGTTTCTTTTTGCGACACTGATCCCGGGTATTGCCACACAGGTTACTGTGTACCAGATAATGTATCAGTTCGGACTTATCGACTCGATAGGCGGATATATAATTCTCCTTCTGGGCAGCGACGTCATTTCGATTTACATATTCCTGCAGTTCTTTGAAAATTTGTCGGAGTCCCTTGACGAATCGGCGATTCTTGACGGATGCACATATTTTGGAGTGTTTTTCAAAATACTGCTGCCTCTGACTAAGCCCGCAATCGTAACCGTCATGATCCTTAAGGGAGTTGCTACGTACAACGAGTACTATATGGCTCAGCTGTACCTGCAGTCAAAGCCTCTGAACAACGTGGTTTCAACTTCTCTGTTTGTGTTCACAGGCCCGATGGGCAACCAGTATAACTATATCTGCGCCGGAGTTATCATTACCATCATTCCTGCGCTGATCGTATTCCTTCTCTGCCAGAAACAGATATACAACGGTCTTGGTGCCGGTTCTGTCAAGGGCTGATTTTGGAGAGTGCATACCGTCAGGACTGCGCTCTCTTACAACACATGCAATATAAAATTATTGGAGTAAAGATATGAATAAGATCAAAATTATCGGCGCTGAGATTAAGAACGTACCCTGGCAGGATAAGCCGGAAGGCATTATTAATGCACCTGTATGGCGTTATACGAAGAATCCGGTTATCGGACGCAATCCTGTTAAAGGAGTGGCCCGCATTTTCAACAGTGCCGTAATGCCTTACGGGGATGAATTCATTGGTGTATTCAGAGGTGAACAGGTTAACGGAATACCATATATCTATATGGGAAGAAGTAAGGATGCCATTCACTGGTCTATCGACGAGGATAAAATTCCTTTCACAGATGCGGCCGGCAATCCATTCATTCCCAAATATGCGTACGATCCGAGACTTGTTAAGGTTGATGACACCTATTATGTAATCTGGTGTCAGGATTTTTTCGGCGCCGCAATCGGCATGGCCAAAACACAGGATTTCAGGACTTTTACCAGAATTGAGAATCCATTCCTGCCTTTCAACAGGAATGCGGTGCTTTTCCCAAGAAAAATAAACGGCAATTTCGTAATGCTCTCGCGTCCGAGTGACAGTGGGCACACACCCTTCGGTGACATCTTCGTGAGCGAGAGCCCCGACATGGAATTCTGGGGAAGACATCGCCACGTCATGGGAAGAGGTTCTTCATGGTGGGAGTCTCTGAAAATCGGCGGAGGAGCTGCGCCGATCGAAACCAGCGAGGGATGGCTTTTGTTCTATCATGGAGTCGCAGGGACATGTAATGGATATGTATACAGTATCGGCGGGGCTATTCTGGACATAGACAATCCTTCAATCGTCAAATATCGCTGCCAGAACTTTCTTCTCACACCGGAAGAGGTGTACGAGGAGTCCGGATTCGTTCCCAATGTCACTTTTCCTTGTGCCACAATCCATGATGCGGCAACCGGACGAATTGCCGTCTATTACGGTGCGGCTGACAGCTATGTAGCCTTAGCTTTCACAACAGCGGAAGAGATAATCACCTACATCAAGGAAAACAGCGCTCTTACAGCAGAGGATACTGAGATCGGCATAAGATAGAAAACCGAATACGACGAATAGACTCTGACAAAATGATAGGAGAGTAAACAAATGCTTCATTCCAATTATTATATTGAACTGGAGAAATATAAGCAGACAATAGCCAGAAAAAACGTAAAAACAGATGAATATAACGGTATTATTGACCGTTGGGAGAATCCTGTTCTGACAAGGAAGCATATTCCTCTCAGCTGGAAATATGATCTGAATCCGGAGACGAATCCTCTTTTTCTGGAGAGGCTGGGTGTTGATGCCGTACTTAATTCCGGAGCCATTGAACTGGACGGTAAGTTCTATCTTGTCGCGCGCATCGAAGGCAATGACAGGAAGTCGTTCTTCGGTGTCGCCCAAAGTGATAACGGGATCGATGGATTCGAGTTCTGGGATTATCCGATTCTTTTCGAGGATACTTGTCCTGAAGAGACCAATGTGTATGACATGCGTCTGACAAAGCATGAGGACGGATATATCTACGGGGTGTTCTGCTCGGAAAGTAAGGATACGACCGTTGACGACCTGTCTGCAGCTGTTGCCGCCGGCGGTATCGTACGCACAAAGGATCTCAAATCATGGGAGCGTCTCGATAATCTGGTGACGCTTCGTTCTCCGCAGCAGAGAAATGTCGTGCTGCTTCCGGAATTTGTAGACGGTAAATATGCATTCTATACGAGGCCGATGGATTCCTTTATCGATACAGGCTCCGGCAGCGGTATCGGATTCGGACTCTGCGGCAATATTGAGCATGCTGTCATAGATGAAGAAGTCATAACCAGCGCCCGGAAGTATCATACGATTACAGAAGCCAAGAACGGATCCGGTGCCGTTCCGATCAAGACAGACAGAGGATACATCCATATAGCACATGGCGTCAGAAACACGGCTTCAGGCCTTCGTTATGTGATCTATGCCTTTGCCACATCCCTCGAAAAGCCCTGGGAAGTGATCGCCGAGCCTTCCGGATTCATGATTGCACCTATTGGCAATGAACGGGTAGGCGATGTATCCAATGTTGTGTTCACTAATGGAGCGATTGTACGGGACAATGGAGAAGTGTATATTTATTATGCTTCCTCCGATACGCGTATGCATGTCGCAACCACGACACTTGAGCGGCTGATGGACTATGTTTTCAACACGCCGTCCGATCCGCTTCGCTCAGTTGAGTGTGTTAAGCAGAGATGCGGCCTCATTTTCAGGAACATGGAGTTCCTGAAAGCGCAGGAAAAGTAACGGGAGAAGACATCACGGAGAATTCGTAAGGGAGTCGTATGTGCAGAAATTCAGGATCGATAATCGTTTTTTTGCGTTCATGGATAAGATCGGAGATTTGGTAATCCTGAATTTCCTGTGGCTGGTCTGCTGTCTGCCTGTTATAACAATCGGAGCATCAGCAACGGCCATGTGCGCCGTCGCCATGCAGATGTCAGCCGGAGAGGATCCGGTGATCGCCCGTACTTTCTTCAAGGTGTTCAAAGAAAATTTCAAACAGAGTACAGGTACATTTTTGCTGTTTCTTATATCCGGCGCACTGCTGCTTGTTGATTTTCTGGCGGCTCCGACCTTTCAGAATATGCTGGGGTCGCTGCTGATGGTCGGCAGTGTAGCATTTGGGATTATATGGTTCTGGACGCTCTTGTATGCCCCCTTTGTGCAGCTTGTCTTCCATGCAAATATCATGGAGACACTTAAGAAATCTATAATGCTCAGTTTTGCGCATCTTCCCGTTACAATAGCCGCCAGCATTCTTGTGATGCTGCCGGCAGCAGCAACGATCGTGATGCCGGCAGCGGCGCTGTATTTGCTGCCGCTTTTCTTTGTACTGGGCTCATCCTGCATAGCAATGGGCGCAGCCTGGCTTCTCAACAAAGTTTTTGCAAAATACAAACCGGAAAATACGGAAGAAAGTTCTGAGGCGGCCGATTTATGAAATATATAAAAGGATTTACATTCACTTATATGCAGCAGGCTGCGAGCTATTCGAATCCTTCTACTAAAGAATCGCTGCGGCTGCTGCAGGTATCCACGGCAAGCGACACAGTAATTCTGGTTCTCGGCGCTTTGCAGGATACGGCTCACTCGGAAGAGATTGACTATGCCGGGCCGCATATGCCGACGGACGACGAGCTGAGATCTATGATTGCTTACGCAAAGTCCCTAGGGCTGCGGGTCATCCTGAAGCCTTTTATCAACTGCAGGAACGGAACATGGCGCGCACATATCAATTTTTTCGACGTGGACGTCCCTCGTGAACCGCAGTGGGGAAACTGGTTTCAGAATTATACGGATTATCAGATCCATTATGCCAAAATAGCACAGGAAACAAATTGTGAGATGATTATTATCGGATGTGAAATGGTGCAGGCACAGCGAAAAGAAGCGGCATGGCGGGAGATGATCCGGCGCATCCGTGAAGTATATACCGGCCTTCTTACATATAACACGGATAAATATATGGAGGAATATGTAACCTGGTGGGATGCGCTCGATGTAATTTCCTCAAGCGGTTATTACCCGGTCACGGATTGGGAAAAGGAGCTGGACCGCATTGAAGCGGTGGTGCAAAAAGAAGGAAAGCCTTTCTTTTTCGCAGAAGCCGGCTGTCCCTCGCGGGATACTGCACCGATGATCCCGAATGACTGGACGCTTCCCGGAAATATATCCCTTGATGCCCAGGCCAAATATTATGAGGTCATGCTCGACCACTGCAGCAGACGCAGCTGGATTCAGGGATTTGCATTCTGGGACTGGAGTTCACACCTGTATCCGCTTGCCGCCGCATCGGCAGACAACGGCTACGCAGTATATGGCAAACCGGCGGCAGACGTAATTGCCGCTTATTACAGAAAAAACTAAACCATCAGAGGTAACGGGTATGATAACATTTGCTTCTATTTTTTCGGATCACGCGGTACTGCAAAGAGACCGGGAACTCGTTATTTGGGGTAGTTATTCCGTTTCCCTGCCGGCTGCGCACTTAAAGAAGCCGAGAGATATGGTTGTAACGCTTTCGCTTTTCAGACAGGATACACATCTGCGGGATAAAGCTGTCTGTGTATGCTCACATAAGATTCATCCCGGTAATCCGAAAAAAGATAATACATGGAGAATATCCCTCGGAGCGCAGCCTGCGGGCGGCCCGTATATAGTATCCGCGGCGCTTGAAAATCTGTCAGGACCGCTTGCAGGAGAAACATGTGAGATTAGTGATATTTGGTTCGGCGACGTCTATCTTCTGGGCGGGCAGTCGAACATGGAATTCCGCCTCAGCAGCGATATAGACTTCAGGTCAGGCAATATCAAGAATTTCGATTATCACCAAGTGCGCTCTTTTCGTGTTCCCCGCATAGATTACGTCGGTGCGGAGCCGGAGAAATGTGCCGAAAATAATACGTGGAGCATCCTTTCCAGGGAGACAGCCGGGAATTTTTCAGCCGTTTCTTTTTTCTTTGCCTCTAAAATGTATGAACATACCGGTGTGCCGATCGGTCTGATTGATGTCAACCGCGGAGGAACCTCGGCATCCTGTTGGGTAGATGAATACAGCCTTCGATCAGATGCAGATCTTAGAACATATCTGGATGAATACAATGAATTGCTTTCCGGTCTGGACCGCGGCCAGAATAGAAATGAGCACGATGCATATTATGCAAATCGTGTGCTCCATCTGGAGTTGATATCGCGGCTTACGGATGAAGGTCTGACTTTGCCGGAAATTGAAAAGAAGATTGGATGGTATCCCTGGCCTCCGCCGGCAGGGCCGTATGCATACCGTTCACCTTGTGGTCTGTTCCATACGATGATAGAGCCCTGTATTCCTTATGGAATCCGCGCCGTCTTGTTCTATCAGGGCGAAGAGGATGCGGCACGATACAGCCTGTATAAAAAACTGCTTGCTTCACTCATTGCATGCTGGCGCAGATATTGGAACATGCCGGATCTGCCATTTATCATCGTGCAGATTCCGCCCTATGATGATCCGCAGGATACCCAAAACTCCTCCGCGTTCATTAGGGAAGCGCAAAGCAGGACGGCAGCCTCCACGCCCGGCGTAATGATGGTCGTAACAACGGACTGCGGTGAGAAAGATAATATTCACCCACAGTCCAAGATGCTTATCGGTGAGCGGCTTTTCAGAAAAGCCTGCCGGTATCTGCTCAAAGAGAATATCGCCGCAGATAGTCCGCAGATGATATCCGCCGTCCCTCAGGATGGCCGGATGTATGTGGAATTTGACGTAAAGGGGGCTGCCTTGCAGGCCGGGCGGGACGGGAAAGATGAGACGCTTCTCGGCTTTTCTCTGGCCGGTGAGGACGGGATTTACTATTCAGCAAGTGCTTCCATTAGTGGTAAAATTGTGGTGGTACAAAGTGAACATGTCACATCACCGCGTTTTGTGAGATATGCGTTCGGCAATTATGTCCGTGCGAATTTATTTAACGACTGCGAAATTCCGGCTGAACCGTTCCGGACAGACCGGTTCCAATACTGGAATGCCAGTAAATAGCTTTAGTTAAAATTACATATATTGATCAGACATTGTACAAAAGGGGGGGACGTCTATGGATAAACAAGACAAATACGAACGCAATATCACATTTTTATTCAAAGAGATATGGCATTCTTTGAACTATTGATAAAGGAGAACGTATGTATCCATTCAAATTGAAACCAGCCACAAAAGCCTATATCTGGGGAGGAGATCGCCTAAGGAACGAATATGGAGTCCAGTCACAAGATTCGATTGTTGCGGAGGCATGGATGCTTTCCTGCAACGCAGCCGGTGCTTCTACGATTTCAAGCGGACCCTTAGCCGGGCAAACGCTGGGGCAAGCTCTTTTTTCGGAAATTGATAAGGTTTTGGGGGAGAACAATTCACTCTCCGTGTATTTCCCGATACTGATCAAATTCATTGACGCCAAGCAGAACCTTTCGATTCAGGTTCATCCGGATAATTGTTATGCTCTGGAACATGAGCTTGTATTCGGAAAGACCGAGATGTGGTATGTCCTGGATGCAGATAAAGACGCATATCTGTATTACGGATTCAAAAGGGCGATCACAAAAGAAGAGTTCAGGGAGCGGATTGAAAAAAATTCAATCATTAGTGTGCTGAACCGCGTGCCGGTAAAAAAGGGCGATGTGTTCTTTATTGAAGCCGGTACCATCCATTCAATCGGCAAGGGAATTCTGATTGCGGAAATTCAGCAGAACTCCGATACGACTTACCGGGTCTATGATTATGCAAGAACAGACGCAAACGGACATAAGAGGGAGCTCCACATTAAAAAGGCACTCGATGTTACGGATACTGCGTTTGTTCCGGGCATACCGGATGCGCCTTCGTACATATCTGAAGAAGGGTACCGTACCGCACGTCTTGCCTCCTGTGAGTATTTTACAGTGGATCATCTTGATATAGATTCTTCTGCGAGGCTTATCTGCGACACTAAATCCTTTACATCGCTTTTGTTTATCGACGGAAAAGGCCGGATTATTTTTGAGGACAGAAGCTGCGGGGAAGACGGCGTAATCGCGGAAAGCAGCGTAATCGCGGAAAGCAGCGTAATCGCGGAAAGCAGTGTAATAACAGAGGGCAGCGTAATCGACGTAATAAAGGGGGACTCACTCTTTCTTCCGGCGGGGACGGGTGCCTTCCG
>Ga0209429_10000672_pt1 | contig 22533 bp, 21 predicted proteins | sample BarGraNGADG00212_3_FD_184493 | JGI IMG/M metagenome (GOLD analysis project Ga0209429, IMG submission 184493) | Arctic peat soil microbial communities from Barrow, Alaska - Barrow Graham LP Ref core NGADG0004-212 (SPAdes) (version 2) | ecosystem: Environmental > Terrestrial > Soil > Wetlands >...
AACAGTCGAGGGAGGCAGTGTGTCGGAGGTTCGCCGGACACTGGAGCTTCTTCCAGCGTCACTCACTCGGCGCTATGGTTCCCGATTCGACGTCAAAGAGCGTCAGTCAAATGCAGCGGTCGCCACCCTTGACGGTTTTCTGTACTCGCTCGAGGCAGACGTGAAGGAGACCGAGACCCTGCTGGCAGGTGCTGTCGCACGCGACCGGGATCACACAGATGACACAGCGATACCCTTGCTTCAAGCGACTCTGAGTGCGATGCAGGAGAACGTGAGACATGTCGAAACCCGGCTGTACGAGCTGACACGTGTGCCGCCGGGTTCGAGGGAGTTCGTGGCTGAGACGGTGCCAGTCGTGGGAGATGTCCCCGTGCGTCCCGCCACGCCATTCAACGTAGCTGTGGGAGTTACAATCGGGATCCTGCTTGCCGTCCTGGTTTCTCTGTGGTCCGTCTTCCTTACCGGAAGACGTGGTCAGGCTGCCAAAGCAACGAGTATCTCTGGCCGATGGCCGGATGACACGTGATGTCACGTCTTGCCCGGGTGCTCGAACAGTGGGTCCCTTGCCTCCTCTGGCTTGTCGGGCTTCTGGGCGCAGTCACACTCGTCGAACCAGCACCAGTCGACATCCTTTGCGGTGCGCTGCTGGTTGCAGGTGCGCTTCTGGGGTGGCTGCGCTTTCGCAAGCAGCACGTTGCGATCATCATGGTCCTGGTGGCATTTGCCCTGATCCAGCTCCTTTCCGTCTTCGGCGCCGTAGACCCGGCGAGGGCCCTGCGGTTCCTGGGCATTACGGTATACCTTGAGCTGACCTGGGTTCTGTTCACGGGTCTTGTGACGCGTTTCGGGGAACGCGCGACGATGAGTCTGGGTCAGGGGTATCTGGCAGGAGCACTCGCCTCGGCAGTGCTTGGCCTAGCCGTACTTGGTGGTGCTCTGCCAGTGCTGCGGCCGATTGTCATGTACGATGCCATGCGTATCCAGGCTCTGTTCAAGGACCCCAACGTATTTGGATCGTATCTGATTCCTGGTGCCATCTACTGCATCGTAAGAGTGGTCACCGGCAGTGGCAGACGCTGGATGTGGATCGTGGCTTCAGCCATCCTTGTCGCGGGAATCGTGCTGAGCTTCTCCCGCGGGTCCTGGGTGACCCTGGCAGTGGCGCTCGTTGTTGCCGCCCTCTTGTGGGCACGAAGTGCAGGGAGGCGCGCCTGGCGACAGCTCGTTTTCGGTATTGGCATCCTGATGATCACTGTCGTCATTGCGGTCGCTGCTCCTCAGACTGGCTCGTACTTCAAGTCCCGATTGAAGCTACAGGCGTATGATGCAGACAGGTTCCGCACGCAAAGGATCGCGTGGGAAGCGGGCGCTGCCCACCTTCTGGGCATCGGTCCCGGGCAGTCCGAAGCCGTCTTTCAGTACGCTACACACAGCACATGGGTGCGTGTGTTTGCGGAATCTGGCTGGTTCGCGCTCTGTGCATACATACTCTTGATAGCTGCATCGCTTGGGCGTGCCCTCAGGAGCATTCAGTGCAACAGGGATGACGCCATGTCTTGGGTGGTTTTCGCATGCCTCGTCGCCATGCTGGTCAACGGGGTTGTCATTGATACACTCCATTGGCGCGTCTTCTGGATGCTTCTGGCCCTGTGCTGGACCTTGCCATCTAGGTCAGCGCTGACAGAGCCACCGCTGACGCAGTCAGAGGTCGTGACGTCGTGACGGAGCCCACGAGTCCGCAGAACAGTGAACGTCCGGCGCTGTCGGTGATTGTGGCCACCCTGAACCGTTCTGATAGCCTGGAGAGAGAGTGCCTGGCGTCGTTGGCGGCGCAGGAATTGCCCGGGCGCGTTGAGTTGATTGTTTGCGATGCCAGTGACGACAGGCTGAGCGAAGAGATTGTGCAAAGGTGGAGCAAGACCTATCCCACTTGGGCTTGCACGTATGTACGTGCGGCGCAACGCGGTTCGTGCAGCCAGAGGAATCAGGGTGTCAGGCTGTCTCGTGGGAGGCTACTGCTTTTCCTGGATGATGATGCTGAACTCATGCCTCACGCTTTGGACGAACTCTGGAAGGTCTATCTTGAGTCGGGCGAGGCATATGCAGGCTACGGACTCCAGCTCATAGTCGAGCGAGATGCGGGCTTGGGCGAGCGTCTCAGGAAGACCGCATGGCTACTTGGGTCGAGCTTCTGGTGCAGGCAGACTCTGAGCAATCGGAGACGTCTCCTACGAAATGGGTTCAACGCAGGTGGACGGCCTATTACGCCGGCAGCTGCGCTGGAACTGAGTCACCAGGCGGACGCTGTCGAGGACGTCGACTGGATGAACGGAAGCAGCATGGCCATACGGCGAGAGGTCTTCTTCGATCTGGGCCTGCGGTTCGATGAACGCCTGCAGAGATTCGGGGGCTACGCTGTGGGGGAGGATGTAGCGATAAGTACAGCGATTCGAGCCACAACCCACAGACGCCTGGCCGGGTGTCGGCGATCCTGGGCGATTCACCACGTTGCTCCAGGCCCCCGCGCTTCATCGAGGAGTCTTGCTGCAGCCGCCGTGTACAACCGGTACGTGATTTGGTGCAGCATGGCAAGTCGCCAGTCAGTGGCCCGGTGGCTGTGTTGGATGTGGACACAGACTGCCCAGGTGATTGTGTCTCTGGTTTCGTGCCTCAGGAATGGCGATACTGCGGCGATCGCCGGCACGGTTGATGGCTGGCGCGCGGCGCGCCTGCTGCATGACCGGCGTGCAACAACAGGGCGACAGGGGGAGACCTGAGTTGTTCGTTCATTCTTGAGGAAGTATGTCCCGCACAAGCGTCCACTCCATGTGCTGTGTGGCATCTTGCAGCGAGTGAACGTAGACATCTCTTGAAGGAGGAACTACTGTGAGAGTCATTGTTCTGGCAGGAGGCCGTGGTACGCGGCTGTGGCCGATGTCGCGCGAACTCTACTCGAAGCAATTCCTCCGCCTGCCGGGCAGTAGCGAATCCCTGCTAGCCAGCGCGTATGTCCGTGCCGAGGCGCTGGTTCATCCGGAAGATGTCATTACGGTGACCAGTCAAGATTTCGCGTTCTTCGTCAAGGATACCTTCCAGGAGGTCACTGGTCAGGCTCCTTTGCATGTCATCTGCGAGCCTGTCGGCCGCAACACGGCACCTGCCATCGGCTTGGCTCTCGCGTATGCTCAGGACAAGCTGCAAGTGCCACCGGGGGAGTCGTTCCTGGTCATGACGTCTGACCATGTCATTCAGCCGGTGAGTGCGTTTGCCGGCTACGTGAAGCAGGGAGAAGAGGCTGCAAGGAGAGGCTACCTGGTGACCTTCGGCGTCAATCCGACAGGTCCCGAAACCGGCTATGGCTACGTCCAGGCCGGCGAGAACCTGAGTGATGGTGTCCTGAAGGCTGTGCGGTTTGTTGAGAAGCCGGATGCAGCGACAGCCCAACGGTATGTTGCCTCGGGCGACTATTACTGGAATTCCGGCATGTTCTGCTTCACAGCACGGGACATGATGGCGGCCCTGGCCGAACACCAACCGGATATGGCCCATCAGCTTGAGTCTGGGTACGATGGCGCCATCCGGAGCTTCGCTGACATGCCCTCGATTTCTATCGACTACGCCGTCATGGAGAAGACGTCCCGTATCGCAGTCGTCCCCATGGACCTGACATGGAACGATGTTGGCAGCTGGGATGCTGTCTATGCCATCACGAACAAGGACACTGATGGCAATGCCCTCAGTGGTGATGTTGTTGCTCTTGATACCACGGGCTCACTGGTTGTCTCGCACAAGCGGCTGGTCGCGACCATTGGCGTCAAGGACCTGAGTATTATCGAGACAGACGATGCTATTCTTGTGGCCCAAAGGGGAAGCAGCCAACACGTGAAGGCACTCCTTGACACACTCAAAGCCAGTGGCCGGCGTGAGGTCCACGAGCACACGACCACCATTCGTCCGTGGGGCACCTACCGGATCCTGGAGGAGAGCAGCACGTTCAAGATCAAGAGCATCGTCGTGAACGTGGGAGCAGTGCTCAGCCTCCAGCGCCATGTTCACCGGACCGAACACTGGGTTGTCATTCATGGCACTGCTCAGGTGACCATTGGCGACAAGACGTTCTTTGTGCATGAGGGCGAGAGCACCTTCGTGCCCAAGACGACCCTGCACCGTCTGGGCAATCCTGGGAAAGTTCCGCTGGAGATCATCGAGGTCCAGAACGGCGAATACGTGGGCGAGGATGATATCGAGAGGGTAGAGGACGAATACGGGCGGTCTGTCGCCAGTAGTTCAGGCCAGCAACGGGGGCAATGATGCATGATTGCGACCGGTTGACCATGCCTGTACGGGTTGCTTTCAGTCCTGATGTGTTCTCTGTCGAAGAGTACGGAGGAATCTCCAGGTACTTCACCGAACTCATCCCTCGAGTAGCGTCCATGGACGGGTTCGAAGTGAGCGTACACATGGGCGTTTCGCCCAATCGGTATGACCTTCAAAGTATGCGAAATCAGGTTGCGTCATTCCGATATGTGCACTTTCCGTTCAATCGCGGTATGAGATATGTTGCCCCGTTGAACGAGTTGTGGTTCCAGAGTTACATGAACATGAGGTCTCAGCAGATCGATGCTGTTCATATGACTTACTACCCGAGAAGAATGCCAACCCTGCGTGCCCAGCTGACGACAACAGTGCATGACATGATTCCGGAGAGATTCGCCGACCTGTACAGCAGGTCCCCATTGTCGACTCGAAAGCGCGCGTGTGTCGACCGGTGCTCTCGCATCATCGTGATTTCGGAGAGTACAAAAAGGGACCTCGTTGAGTTCTATTACGTGGACCCACTTCGCGTGGATGTCACTCCTTTGGCCAACTCGCTGCATGCCGAACCCGGTGGTGATCCGGTTGGGCGACCGTACGTGCTTTTCGTTGGGGGGCGGTGGGGCTACAAGAACTTCGACCGGTTTGTGAAGGTCTGGGCAGAGATGACGAGTGTCAGAGGTAGTTTCCTCATAGTGTGCTTTGGCGGGAGAAGGTTTTCTGAGTCGGAACAGTGTACGCTGTCAGAGTTGGGACTACGTGACCGGGCCATATGGATGGGCGGTAGCGACGTCTTGCTGGCCTCTCTGTATGCCCACGCCCAAGCGCTTGTGTATCCATCGCTCTACGAGGGTTTTGGGCTGCCCCCTCTCGAAGCAATGCACTATGGCTGTCCTGTCGTGTGTTCAAACTCCAGTTCTCTTCCAGAAGTAGTTGGGGAAGCTGCGGTGACGGTCAATACAGCGGACCCGGGGGCACTGGCAAACGGTATGGCTGCAGTGATTGGAGACCCCATACTGCGTGCTCAGCTTGTCCTGGCCGGAAGGGCTCGAGAAGCCACCTTCACTTGGGATAGAACAGCAGTCGAAACGGTAGAATCCTACCGGAGACTGCTCTTGTGAGATGAGAGAACGCCTCGGTTCGGGTTGGTCGGCGGCAGTTGCTTTGGAACGGTGGCATGCCGTCGTCGGATCAGATCAGACTTCCTTTTCTGGCAGGAAGGTGCTGGTCACGGGTTCCAATGGATTCGTTGGTAGCTATCTTGTTCCACTACTCCGCGGTCTCGGTGCGGTAGTAATCGGCACGGGGCTCCAGGCAACGGACACGTCTGGATGCCAGGAGTACGCCTGCACCAATCTGGAAGTGTCGAATGTTACTCGGAAGTTCGTACAGAAGGTGTCGCCCGACTTTGCCATTCACCTCGCAGGCCAGTCCTCCGTTGGTTCGTCGTGGGCAAATGAGTGGCAGACCATCTCTGCAAATGTCGGCTCGAGCGTCAACCTGCTCGACGCTCTCTCTCGCACTGGACCGACACGCGTCCTTGTCATTTCGAGTGGTGAAGTGTACGGCCACATTGAGCGGCCAGCTCGGGTCGGGGACAGACTTGCGCCATGCAATCCATATGCGATCTCGAAGGCGCTTGTCGAGATGACTGTTCGCCCGTATGATGGGAGCGAGCTTCAGATAGTCACGGCTCGAGCGTTCAATCACACCGGACCAGGCCGCCCGCCGACCTTCTTCGAGGCGTACGTGATACACGAACTGGCTGTGGTCGCCGGGACCGGAGCATCGAAGACCGTACTGCGTACTGGCAATGCCGACGTGGTCAGAGACTACTCTGATGTCAGGGATGTCGTCATGCAATACCTGCTTCTGCTGAGTACTGGAAACGCTGGGGAAGTGTACAATGTGTGCAGTGGTCAGGGATGGCTGTTAAGGGACATCATCGCCTTGGTCGGCGAAATCGCCCAGATAGATGTTGATATCAACGTCGATCCTCCTCGTCTCAGGCCACATGACGTGCCTTATCTAGTGGGGTGGAGTAGCCTGCCGACATTTGGTCCGCGCATTCCTTTCGAGACGACTCTGAGAGAAATGTATGACGCGGAACTGGCAGGGCCAGTCTTGACGCTAATGAAAGGAGCATGACGGAGATGAAGAAAGCACTCATTACCGGCATTACTGGTCAGGATGGTTCGTACCTCGCCGAGTTCCTGCTCAGCAAGGGATACGAGGTTCACGGGATCAAGCGGCGGAGCAGTTCGTACAATTCTTCCCGCATCGATCATATCTACCAGGATCCACACCATGCCAATACCCGTTTCTTCATGCACTACGGTGACATGAGCGATGCCAGCAATCTGCTTGCCATCGTGGCCGGAGTACATCCCGACGAGGTGTACAACCTGGCAGCGCAGTCCCATGTGGCCGTATCCTTTGAGACGCCGGAATACACGGGCAACTCCGACGGCTTGGGAACGCTGCGGCTCCTTGAAGCGATCCGCGCATCCGGGCTTACCGAGACGACCCGCTTCTACCAGGCCTCGACCTCGGAGCTCTTTGGAGGTCTGCCTGGCACGGCACCGCAGTCCGAATCGACGCCCTTCGCGCCCCGCTCTCCCTATGCCGTGGCAAAACTCTACGCCTACTGGATTGTCGCCAATTACCGGGAAGCCTATCACATGTACGCCTGCAACGGCATCCTGTTCAACCACGAGTCTCCGAGGAGAGGCGAGACGTTTGTCACGCGCAAGGTGACCATGGCGGTGGCTCGTATCGTCAAGGGACTGCAGGACTGCGTGTATCTTGGCAACCTCGACGCAAAGAGGGATTGGGGATATGCCAAGGAATACGTGCAGGCGATGTGGCTCGTCCTGCAGCAGGAGACTCCGGATGACTACGTGATTGCGACGGGTGAGACGCATGCCGTGCGTGAGCTCGTGGAAGTTGCATTCAAGCGGGCCGGCATCACCGTGACGTGGCAGGGTCAGGGGGCCGAGGAGTGCGGGATCGATGTGGGCTCCGGGAAGGTCATCGTCCGCATCGACCCCCGCTACTACCGCCCCACCGAGGTCGATGTCCTCCAAGGTGATGCATCCAAGGCAGTTGCCAAGCTTGATTGGCATCCCGTGACGACCTTCCACGCGCTGGTCGACCTGATGGTGGACGCTGACCTGTCCATGCTCGGAGGCGGTCATGATCACGATTGTTACACGGGAGACAGCATCCTGAAGGAGCCGAAGTAGCTATGCTCGATCTCACCAACACACAGATTGTTGTTACGGGTGGCAAGGGCTTCCTGGGCGCCCACCTTGTCAAAAAACTGAAGGAACACGGTGCCACGAAGGTCGTCCCGCTGGCCCGCGACGACTACGATCTCCGTGACCGCGCCCAGGTACAACGCATGTTCGACGACCTGCATCCCGACGTCATCATCCACCTCGCTGCCGTGGTGGGCGGCATTGGCGCCAACCAGCTGCATCCCGGCTCCTTCTTCTACGACAATGCGATCATGGGCATTCAACTCATCGAAGAAGCAAGGCTTCATGCTACCCAGAAGTTCGTTCAGGTGGGCACCATCTGTGCTTACCCCAAGTTCACCCCGGTCCCGTTCAAGGAAGAGGACCTGTGGAACGGCTACCCCGAGGAGACCAATGCTCCCTATGGCCTGGCCAAGAAGATGTTGCTTGTCCAGTTACAGTCGTACCGGCAAGAGTACGGCTTCAATGGGATCTACCTTCTGCCTGTCAACCTCTATGGTCCGGGCGACAACAATGACCTTGTCACCTCTCATGTCATCCCGGCCATGATCCGGAAGTTCACGGAGGCCAAGGAGCAGGACCTCCCCACCGTTACCCTCTGGGGAGACGGATCCCCGACGCGCGAGTTCCTCTATGTCGAAGATGCTGCCGAAGGCATCGTCCTGGCCACGGAGCGGTACGACAAACCCGAACCCGTCAACCTCGGTTCGGGGCAGGAGATCAGCATCAAGGACCTTGCCAATCTCATCAAGAAGCTGACGGGCTACCAGGGGGCTACTGTTTGGGACACCATGAAGCCCAATGGTCAGCCGCGCCGGCTGCTCGACGTCAGCAGGACCGAGCGGGAATTCGGGTTCAAAGCGAGCAGTTCGCTGTCTGACAGACTGGCAGCCATGATTGAGGCCGAGTAAATCATGAGCATGCCATTTCGAGACAGTCTTCGCTGTCACAAGCGCCGGTGGAGCGCCGGCACCCGTAAGGCCAGGTGGTGTGAACGCAATTCCGGGAAGAGGACCTTACTATGACTGCGGCTACCACGACCAACGATCAGTCATTCCATAGCCCGCTGATTTCGGTGGTCGTGGCCACGCGCAATGCGGCAGACACGATTCACAGGTGTATCGACAGTATCGTCGGTCAGGACTATGCGAACTGGGAAATCGTGGTGTCTGACGGCAATTCCACTGACGGTACAATCGACAACGTGAAGGAATATGCCGCGAGCCACAGCGTATCGTGGCAATCCAGTCCAGACACAGGAATCGCTCAGGCCTGGAATCGAGCACTAGACATGGTGCGTGGAGACTGGATTCTATTTCTTGGCTCCGACGACCGATTGCATGACAACCATGTGTTTGCTCGCATAGCCCCCTTTCTACTCACGGCGAAACCAGAGTACCGCGTTGTCTATGGTCAAGTACAATTGATTGAGCCGGACGGGCACTATCTTGGGAATGTAGGGGCGCCATGGGCAATGGCCCGAAAGAGATTCACAAGCATCATGAGCGTGCCTCACCAAGGGTGTTTCCACCGTAGTCTGCTCTTCCGCGAATTAGGCTGCTTCGACGAGTCATTTCACATTACCGCCGATTATGAGTTCCTGCTGCGCGAGCTCCCAGTGCACGACGCCTTGTTTGTTCCTGAGACTATTGTAACAGACATGGAAGCTGGGGGCGTCAGCGATACGTCATGGCGTACGATGCTTATTGAGTTTCGGCGCGCATCAAGGGCTCATGGCTGGCCGGGGATTCCCTGGCCGAAGTTTCTCTGGTATTGGGCTCTCCGAAGTGGGCTGACCGGCTTGCTCGGACCCGCTGGATACTCTTGGCTGGGTCGTCTGAAGAGGAGAGTGTGGCGTCACCATGGCAATCCGGATACGGGATAATGGGAGGTGCTATCTCATGAGTGAGACGCTTCTCGTCTCCGGGGGCTGTGGCCTCCTCGGCGCCTGTTTCGTCCTCCAGCGGACGGCACGAGACCAGAACCTGCATCCCATCAACCTCGACGCGCTGGCGCGTGCTGGTCGCCCCGACAATCTCAAGGAGGTTGCGGACGACCCACGCTACACCTTCGTGCAAGCAGATGTTGCGACGGTCCCGGTTAGCGTCGTTATTCCTTGCTTCAATGCGGCCGATACGATTGAGCGAACTCTCCTGTCGGTGGCAACCCAGACGCGCTTGCCTTGTCAAGTCGTGGTTGTGGATGATGCAAGTGACGACGACGGAGCCACGTGGAGTAAGCTGGGCGATGTTCGCAATCGGCTTGCAGGACGTCTCAATGTGGAGCTTGTTCACTTGGACTACAACAGCGGACCCTCCGTCGCTCGGAATACGGGCTGGGATCGAGCCGTGGGCGACTTTGTGGCTTTCCTGGACGCTGACGACAGTTGGCACCCATCGAAGCTGGCCATACAGTATGACTGGATGCGGGCACATCCAGCATATGTCTTGTCGGGCACACGCTACCGCGTCGCTACTTGCGACCAGGAAGATCACGTGGACTCGATCACGTCTATCGCATTCAGCAGGGTAAGACCGACATGGCTGATGTTTCACAACTTCCTCTCGACCCCCACAGTCATGGTGCGCCAGGAAGTCCAGGAGCGGTTCTCGCCGGCAGAACGCCGATGTGAGGACTATCTGCTATGGCTTCGACTCGGCCTGTCAGGCTCGCACATGGCATGCCTTCTCCAATCTCTGACCTATCTGCACAAGCCACCCTACGGGGTCTCGGGACTCAGCGCGGATCTGTCGGCCATGGAGAGATCAGAATTGCACGTCTTGCGTCGAGTGTACGAGGAAGGGTTGGTGGGAGGATCGCTCTGGATGCTAGCGACTCTATGCTCGCGGGTGAAGCACCTGAAGCGTGTCGTCCAAGTCCTGGCACGCAGGAGGCTGTCGTCGTGAACTTCGTACAGTCTCGGGATGTCCCAGTCGACGGCAGTTGTCCGGGTGGGCGGAATTCGTGGACTATGGCTGTGATGATGGCATCAGTCGCCCGCACGAACGGGAGTCACGCGAGCGCCAGCGTGGCAGGAACGGGCCAACCACGTTACGCGAACTCGCGGTGCGTGCTATACTCGACAGGCACAGTACGTGATCCGCCAGGAAGTGCATGGTGAAAGGGAAGGGGTGCTTGGCGATGGGCGAGGTGTACTGGTGAGTGTAGTCCCGTTGAACGATGTCGGCAGGCGGAACGAGGCTCGAATACTGTTCATTGCCACCGTCGACTCCCACATCTGGTACTTCCACTTGCCCCAGATGCAGCTGCTACGCGACATGGGGTACGAGGTCGAGGTTGCAGCCGGACCGTCAGGGTTCGCCGCACGCATCGAAGCGACTGGGTTTCACGTGATTCCTCTTGGGTTCAGCAAGAACCCTCTCGACCCCCATCTGCTCACGATCACTACTCAACTCATACGGCTGATGCGAGAGCGACGCTATGTCCTGGTGCATGTGCATACACCCATCGCCGGATTCGTCGGGAGATACGCCGCTCACCGTGCCGGCATCCCTCACGTCATGTACACAGCGCACGGGTTCCATTTTCATCCCCTGGGCAATCCGGTGACAAACGCGGCATACTGGCTCGCTGAGAAGATCGGCAGCATGTGGACGACGGCACTGGTCACGATCAACGACCATGACGAACGGGCTGCTCGACGCTGGTTTGCACGTGCCGGCCTGACGATATACCGTGTCTCAGGTGTAGGGGTGGACACGGGTCTCTTCACGCCGCCCGCAGCCGAGTACAGGGCTGAAGCCAGAAGCGCGCTGGGGGTTGACCCGGGTGCTGTCGTCATCGGCTGGGTGGGGGAACTGGACAAGGGAAAGAGACCGCTGGATGCACTCAGAGTGCTGGCGATGGTGCGGACGAGAGTGCCGGAGGCAACCCTGCTGCTGGCGGGCGAAGGACCGCTGGCTGGCTTGGTCATACGGCGCGCAGCGTCGTCGGGGATGAAGACCGCAGCGCGGGTAGTCGGGTGGCAGGCGGATATGCCGTTCTTCCTTGCGGCGTGTGACATGCTGTTGTTGACTTCCGGTCGGGAGGGTCTGCCCAAGAGCATCATGGAGGCGATGGCCATGGGTATGCCTGTTGTCGCCTGGAAGATCCGAGGATGCAGCGATCTCATCCTTGACGGAGTGACCGGATACGTGGTTCCCTTTGGTGATGTTCGGGGGATGGCAGAGCGTCTCGAGAGCTTGGGGAAGTCTGCTGAGGACCGGTACCGCCTAGGCGCGGCCGGCCGCGACAGGGTCCTGGCGGAGTTCGGCCTTGAGCGTGTACTCCAGCAAGTGCGTGCGATCTACGAAGCCGTGCTGGCTGAAAGGAGTACTCGATGAGAATCATGGTAACCGGTGGGGCTGGGTTCATCGGGTCTCACGTCGTGGAGAGTCTTCTGGCGTCTGGCCACGACGTTTGTGTTGTTGATGATCTTTCGACTGGCTCGCTCGATAACGTTCCTTGCTCGGCAACGTTTGAGCAGGTCGACACACAGGATGCAGTGACTCTCGAAGCAGTTTGTCGCCGGTTCCGGCCCGATGCAATCGTGTCGCTGGCCGCTCACGTTGACGTCACGCGGTCGGTCGACGAACCCTCCTCGGACGCAGGCATCAATATCCTTGGATCACTGAACACGTTCATGGCAGCTGTCCACTCAGGAACGCGTCGTATCGTCTTCGCCTCCTCTGGGGGAGCCTTGTACGGCGAGACCGCTGTGCCCGCCGCAGAGGAGTCAGCCCTCAGACCGCTGGCTCCATATGGCATTGCGAAGGAGTGTGCAGAACACTACCTGGATTGGCTGCGAAGCCAATACGGGATCGACGCGGTGACGCTCCGCTTTGCCAACGTCTACGGCCCACGGCAGGGTGAACGTCAGGAAGCAGGGGTTGTATGTCTCATGGCTTCCAGGTTGCTGGCAGGTCGGCAGCCCCTCGTATTCGGGGACGGAACACAGACTCGGGATTTCGTGTACGTGGCAGACGTCGTGCGGGCGGTCGAATCAGCTCTTGAGTGCCCTTCGGGAGTTTACAACATTGGCACCGGGGTGCGCACGACCATTCTCGAGCTGGCAGAACGGTGCATGGCGTTCCTCGGAACATCAGGAACGTGTGACTATGCGGAACCCCGGCACGGGGACATCCATGACAGTCTGCTTGACTGCCGGCGAGCTGAGAGGGTGATGGGTTGGCGCGCGGAGCGGACGCTGAACGATGGACTGAAGGAGACACTTACATGGTACACGTCGAGGCACAGTCGTGAGACGTAGAGGCACCCCGATCATCGATATCGTTCAGTTCCTGGGAGACATGGGGTTCGTTGCGGCGTCATACTACGTGGTGTATTGGCTGCGAGCCGCTTTCGGGCTTCCCTACCAGATTGGCAGCCTGGCTCCGCTGACGAGCGTTCTGCCGTGGCTGTTAGTGATGTTCGCCGTTCTCTACTTCGTGTATGGCCTCGGCGTCGGTTCGGGGCTTGGCTACTATGAGTCATTCCTGGGCTTGGCGCTTTCTCTGAGCGTTCTCGCGATGATGACGTTCGCAATCTCATTTGTCGTTCGGGAGTTCGGAGTGCCGCGCACCATGGTGGTTCTGGCATGGCTCGTTCAATTGACATGTCTGAGCTCCGTGAACGCCGTGATGCTCAGATGGCAGCGCCACTCCTCATCATCTCTCGCAGTAGTGTGCATCAGCCGAACTCAGCATGGCGCCGAAGTGCTGTCAAGTGAGCTTACAGAGTCGCGAGGCATGGCGCCGACTTCCATCGTTTGTACTGAGATTCCCACGGACGTGCCTGTCATTCCTGCGCACCTCGATGTGATGATCCTGGACGCATCGCTTGCACCTGAGGTACGCGCTAGCCTGCTACGCGACGCTGCTCTACGGGGCGTGCGGACATTCATTGCTCCAGCGCCTGAGGATCTCCTTCTCCAGAATGCCTCCCAAGTGTATGCCGGTGGACGACTCCTTCTTGAGTTGAAACCTTTGAGATATGGCGCAATCGACGCCGTTGCCAAACGCGTGCTCGACGTTCTCGTCTCGCTGGTGGCGCTCGCCGTGCTAAGCCCTGCCGCACTGACAGCAGTCTGTCTCATCCTGGTAGACACTGGACGTCCCGTCTTCTACGAGCAGGAGCGCATCGGCGTGGGTGGCAGGCCGTTCAGGGCCATCAAGCTCAGGACGATGATGGTGGGGGCGGAACAATCGACTGGGGCAGTCCTCAGCTCAGATGGCGACCGGCGAATCACTCGCGCTGGTCGCCTGCTTCGGAAGACTGGCCTTGACGAGTTTCCCCAGTTCATCAATGTCCTCCGTGGAGAGATGAGCGTCGTCGGACCGCGTCCAGAGAGACCAGAACTTGCCGACAGCATTCGACAACGAGTCTGCGGCTTCGATCTTCGGGTCGTCGTGAAGCCCGGGATTACTGGAATCGCTCAGATTCGAGGCAGTTACGAGACTCCCGCCGAGACGAAGCTACTGATGGACCTCGGCTATCTTAGACAGCGCCCTGTCATTCTGACAGACATCTACGTTATCCTCAACACAATCCGGATGTTCTTCCAGCCATCACGGCGCAGATGAGCATCGCACCATGCTCGGTCAAGAGGCAAGTGGTGCAGCGTGATACTTGGGTCAAGGACGGGACTCCCCAACCTGTCCCGACATTCAGTCTGATGCTGGTGGTCACGTGGCTGGCGCGAGCGGGGGCAGAGATTCAGGTGAAGGACCTCGCCTGCGAACATGCCCGTCGCGGAGCCAGAGTCATGGTCGTGTCACTACGGGAGCCCGAAGCTTTGGTGCCTGAGTTGACCGCCGCGGGTGTCGAGGTCGTCAGCCTCGGCATGTCCAAGGGGGTTGCCGACCTTCGAGGCGTGCCCCGCCTGGCCCGACAGGTACGACGGTTCAGACCGGATATCGTTCATAGCCACATGGTGCACGCGAACCTGCTGAGCAGGGTGACGCGCCTGTTTTGCCATATGCCGGTGCTGGTATGCACCGCCCACAACGTCGACGAAGGGGGTCGGCGGCGCGAGTGGATGTACCGATTGACGGACCACCTCGCCGACGTCACCACGAACGTGAGCCAGGCGGGGGTAGATCGATACGTGCGTGTAGGGGTCGTGCCGGCGGGACGAATACTGCTGATGCCCAATGGCGTGGATACGCATGCGTTTGCGGCATCGCAGGAACAGCGTGTGGCTAGGCGTACTAGTCTGGGGCTAGGCCGAGAGTTCGTATTCCTTTCCCTCGTGCGGCTGGAGATCGTCAAGGGTGTGGACACGTTGTTGCTGGCAATGGAACGTGTGGTCCAAGACTGCCCAGATGTCATTCTCCTGATTGCCGGCGAAGGCTCACAGCGCCTTCCACTTGAGCGCATGTTGGCACAACTCGATCTGTGCAGGAACAAGGTGGTCTTCCTTGGTCTTCGGAAAGATACGGCAGAGTTGATGGCTGCGTCCGATGCCCTGGTCCTTCCGTCGCGCATGGAGGGCCTGCCCATGGTATTACTGGAAGCCGCCTCGTCGGGGCTGCCGGTCGTCGCGACTGACGTCGGCGGGAGCTCGGAGGCTGTTCGCGATGGCGACACCGGCTACCTTGTTCCCCCTGACGATCCTGACGCTCTTGCACGCGCCATGGTGTGCATTGTAGCTTCCCCCGGCAGCGAGAGATCTGCAATGGGAAGGCGCGGGCGCCGGTTGGTGGAGGAGCACTTTTCTCTAGGAAGAACCGTCGACAGGTGGGAAGAAATCTACGCACGCTACGGGCGTCACAACACGTGTCGGGCCCACGGCGAGGGCTGAAATGGCGACGACGGGAGCGGACTGTCAGAAGGTGCCAGGCGCACGTTCTGCGTCCAGTGGTCTCAGCGTGACGGTCCTGCTGTGTATTCGCAACAGGCGTGAGGCACTCATGGGCACGAGCCTGCCTTCACTGAGGGCCCAGACGTATCGTCCTTTTGACGTGCTCGTGTGGGATGCCAGCGATGAAGGGCGGACAAGTGAGGATATCCATGACTGGGGTGTGCCGTCTGGCGTGCATGTGGTCTGGAAGCGGGCTCCCAGGCGAGGGATCTCATCCCAGCGAAACGACGTCCTGAAGGATCTCAGCTGCGACATTGTGGTGCTCATGGACGATGACTTGGCGCTTGGTGAGCGGGCACTCGAGAAACTTGTGTCGTGTTTGTCCGGTGACGATCCGGAATGCGGGCGGTTGGCCGGTTCTCAATGTGCCATGACCACCAGGACGGCGGCGAGCCCCGTCACCTTGCTTTCCGGAGTACGGCACAGAGTCGCACGTGTCGGTCGCAGGCTGTTGCTCATGGGGTACGCCGAGTACCACCAGTACATACGGCCGTCTGGTCATGCAGCATGGCTCGATCCGGGACTGATTCGCGTATCCGACTCTTTAGAGCATCTGTGTCGCACAGACCTGGAGTGGATCACGGGTAGCTGCAGTGCATATCGGATGGATGTCATCAGGCATGAGGGTATCTTGTTCGAGGAACGGCTGGAGCGGTTTGGAGGCTATGCGGCGGGAGACGACGTCCTGTTCTCAGGTCAGCTCCACGAGAGAGGATGGCTGCTGGGATACTGCTATGGCGCCCAAGCCTTGCACATACCCAGTGCATCGGGGCGCGGGAATTCATGGGCGCTTGCGGCGACACGAGCGTACAACCGGGCGCTCATCTGGAACCAGCTCTGCAGAGGACGTGCATGGGCAGTTCCTGCCCACGTATGGTCCGTGGTCTGCGACACCGGACTCATTGCCCTCCATTCGCTGATCAAACTCGACGCGCGCTCGCTGCTCGGATGGTTCACCGGCCTCTGGGCGTCGTTCGGCATAGGGGATGCAGCAGACATGCAGACGCTGCACCGGGGACCACCATGACGATGCCCCGATTTGCAGGCAGTGCGCGTCGGACGAATGTATGTTATCCTGACAATGGGCCGGGGAGCAGGAGCGTTCCTGTTGCGTGGATAGGCTTCGGAAGAGACGGCGACCACGGAGGCCCCCGTGCGGGAGGGAACCAGTGCGACGGTTGTGGTACCTGACTGATCGAGTGCGTCACAGACGAACGTGGTCAGCCCTCCGGACGATGAAAGAGGGACAGGCTGCTGACTGGTCCTTGGTTGTCGGCCCCCGCCTGGAAGCTCTCATGGAGTGGTCTCGGCAGCATGTCCCAGCGTACGCGACACTGCCTCGAGCCGGTGGCGGCCACACTGACGTACTGACCCTGCTGGACCTCCTGCCGATCGTGACCCGAGACATGCTCACTGAGGCACCCTCTGCCTACACAGCAGATGCAGTGCCCCGTTCTGCCTATTGGAACAGCACAGGAGGATCCACCGGCGTTCCGCTGCGTGTGCTGCAGGATGATGTCTATAACGCCGAAAGCATGGCGGGGAAGTACTTGTTTTATACGTGGGCGGGATGGTCTCCGGAGGACCGCATTGTGAGGATATGGGGTTCATATGCTGAAGAGGTCAAGCGAAAGCCATCATTCAGACAGCATTTCTCACAATGGGCGTACGACATACCACAACTTGATGCCTACGCTCTGCGGGAAGGGGTTCTGGACAGGTACGTGACCGCTATCGAACGTCTGCGGCCAGCTGTCATCGAGTCCTATGTGGGCGCCGCAGAGCTTCTGGCAGAGCATATCATCGAAGGTCATGTGTCTCTCCGAGATAGACCGCGTGCGCTGATTGTGTCGACTGGGACTCTCTACCCTGAGTGGCGCCAGAGGATGGAACATGCCTTTGGCTGTCCGGTGTTCAACCGGTATGGCACGCGTGAAGCAGGAGACATCGCCTGTTCCCGGGGCACGGACGAACTCATCGTGAACCCGTATACCCACTGTATCGAGATCGTGGACGACGACGGACAACGTATCACCCATGGGACTGGACATGTCATTGTGACAGTCCTGAACAACCGTACGATGCCCCTGATGAGGTATGACATTGGTGACTATGCCACGGTAGAGAGCGCAGAAGTTCTGTTTCCCAAGAGTGGTTGGCAGCGGCTGCAGTCGGTTGATGGCAGACAAATGACGATGTTGCAGGGTCCGCATGGGATGCGTCTGAGTCCTGCACTGCTCATAGGCTGTATTCGTCAAACGACCCAGGAATCGTGGTTTGTCAGACAATACCAGGTGGTCCAGCGGGGGGTGGACAAGTTCACTTTCCGGCTGGTTCTGCGGCCCGGCCGCCGAACGGATGAGGTCGCAGTGCAGAAGTCCCTCGAGAACATGCGTAGTGGCTTGATGAGCGTGCTCGGACAACAGACGCGGCTGGATTTCGAGTTCGTAGACCACGTGGAGGCACTGCCCTCAGGGAAGGTGCCTTTCTGTCTCGTGCGCTTTGACAATGAGCAGCAGGGCGAAGGGAAGAGCTGCGGGTGAACAGACGTCGACTGGCATTCTGCATGCCGAGCCTGGGGAATGGCGGTGCAGAGCGCTCTATGACGATGCTTGCGAACGAGTGTTCAGCCTTGGGCTGGGACGTCGATCTGGTCGTGCTGCACAATGAGCATGACGACTACGTGGATGAGCGATCGCCGCGGATCAATATCGTGGAGCTTGGCGCGCCACGTGCGATGCTGGCAGTGCCATCGTTGGTGCGCTACTTCAGGAAGACGTGTCCAGTGGCGGTCTTTTCGACACTGCCGAACATAAACTGTGCAGTCGTGCTGGCCATGATGGCGGGGGGCTGTTGCAGTCGGGTGGTTTTGCGCGAGGCAGACGTTTCATGTGAATACAGTTGGAGACTCCGCCTGCTTGTTTCCCAGCTGTATCGGCGGGCATACGGGATCGTGGCTGTCTCAGAGGACGTCAGACAGGGGCTCGTCAAGAGACTTAGACTTCCTGAGGCCCGGGTCGTCGTCATACGCAATGCCGTAGACACTGTGCAGGTACGGCGAATGGCGCTTGGCGGCCCTGTGCCCGCGCCGGTGGAGGACGGCGTTCCGGTCGTCCTTGGCGTGGGACGGCTGGAACCTCAGAAAGGCTTTGAGACACTTATACGCGCCTTCGCCGCCGTTCGATCGAGACCAAGCTGTCGCCTTGTCATTCTGGGCAGGGGATCGGAGGAGAACAAACTACGCGGTCTCACGAGGGAGTTGGGCATAGGCGACGACGTCATCTTCCCTGGATTCGATCCCAACCCGTTCGTGTGGATGTCTCGATGCCGGGTGTTTGTGCTCAGCTCGCTCCATGAGGGGTGCCCCAATGTGCTGCTACAGGCCGTGGCGTGCGGGTGTCACATCGTTGCGACAGACGCTCCCGGTGATACACGGTTCCTGCTGGGAAACGGCGAGTTCGGGGAACTCGTGCCAGTAGGCGATTGGCAGCTGATGGCGAAGGCCGTTGAGAGGGCTTTGGACAAGCCGAGACGTATCGACTGTCAGACTCGCGTCGACCAGTGGCTGTCGTTGTTTGACGTGCGTGAGACTGCTATAGCATACCTGAAGGCAGCGGGGCTGCCTCCGCGGTCATCCGCCTGATTGACCGTGGGACCCCCAAGAGGAGAGGGAACATGAAGGTCAGCTTGATCGGACTGGGATACGTTGGGCTTGCCACAGGCGTCGCGCTGTCATCGCTTGGGCACTCTGTGGTGGCATTCGACATTGACGTTGGACGCATGCAACTTCTGAGTGCAGGTCAAGTGCCGATCTATGAGCCAGGGCTCGAAACTGCTTTGATCGCCGTGCTGGGGAATGGCAGATTCAGGTTGGTTTCGAGTTTGCAGGACGCTGTGTCCGATTCTGATGTGGTCATCGTGGCTGTTGGAACACCCTCAGGAGCAGACGGAGAGCCGAACCTGACCGCACTCACTCGTGTTGCAGACGATCTGGCTCCATATCTGGCTAGTAACAATCTCGTGGTCTTGAAGAGCACTGTTCCCCCAGGGACAGACCTGGTGTTCAGTGAACGCATTGCCACACGGCGGCGATCACTAGGACTGCCAGAGGTCAGTCTCGTGATCGGGGTGAATCCGGAGTTCCTGAGAGAGGGTCATGCGCTGGAAGACTCACTGCAACCTTCACGAATTGTCATAGGACTTGCAGACGCGTCATCCAGGGTCCGGCTGAGCACTCTCTACGGCGTTTTCGACTGTCCCATGGTGTGGACAGACCCAAATAGCGCTGTTCTCATCAAGTACGCGTCGAACTGCTTCCTGGCAACCAGGATCTCGTTCATCAACGAGATAGCAAGACTGTGCATGCTGTCCGGAGCGAGCATCGACGACGTGGAGCGGGGCATGGGGGCGGATCCCAGGATAGGTAGTCGATACCTGAGTGCAGGGATTGGATACGGGGGATCGTGTCTGCCGAAGGATACGTTGGCCCTGCTTGCCATTGGAAAACGATTGGGCTACTGCCCGCGCATCGTCCAGGCGGCTGTCGATGTGAACGCGGATCAGGCGTCACTTCTGATCCGTGAGATCGAGAGGCGTTGTGCCCCAGGGCTTGTTGAGTTGCGCGTTGCGGTCCTTGGTGCGGCTTTCAAGGCGGACACGGACGACGTCCGGGATTCCGTCGGTATTCGCTTCGCCAATGAGCTTGCTCGACGCGGGGCAGTCGTCTCCGTTCATGACTACCAGGCACTTACGAACGCGCGGACTGTGCTGCGTCCCGACGTGCGACTCTCCGCAACCGTAGAGGAGGCCGTATCCGGTGCTGACGCCGTTGTCGTGGCGACTGAGTGGTCCAGCTACGCGGGACTTGATTGGGAGTATCTGGCGACGCTCATGCAAGGGAGACTGGTGTTGGATGGGCGCAACGTCCTCGAGCCGGATGTTGTGAGAGGCGCAGGTTTGCAATACTGGGGCATCGGCCGATCAGCTGAGGGCCCCGAGCAGAAGGGGAGGGAACGTCGTGTCGACTGATTGCGTCCTGGTCACCGGGTGCGCAGGGTTCATTGGGTCTGCGACAGCCATGAAACTGCTGGAGCTGGGATATGCCGTTGTCGGCATTGACCGAATGTCAGACTACTATGATGTGCGGATCAAACGAAGAAACCTGCGTCCACTGGTCGAAAACCAGCGATTCCACTTCGTCGAGGAAGACCTGGTTTCCACCGATCTCTTCTCGCTTCTGGCGAATGTGAGCTGTGTGATCCACCTCGCTGCCCAGGCCGGCGTGCGTGCCAGCTGGGGGGAAGGCTTTTCAGCTTACTTATCTGACAACGTTCTCGCAACACAGCGACTGCTTGAGGCAATCCGTGTGTGTCGAGAGGGAATCAGCAGGTTTGTCTACGCTTCGTCCTCGTCCGTCTACGGAAACGTGCAGGTTCTCCCCATACAGGAATCGGCGCCGACGCTGCCTGCTTCACCGTACGGGGCTACCAAGCTCGCCGGCGAGTCGCTGACCATGCTCTACGGCCACACCTTTGGCATCCCGGTGACCGCTCTGCGATACTTCACGGTGTACGGCCCTGGTCAGCGGCCTGACATGGCCATCCACAGGTTCATCCGAAATGCTCTGACGGGTTCCCCGGTGGACGTCTACGGCGATGTCAGGCAGACCAGGGACTTCACGTACGTTGACGATGTGGTCGAGGCGAACATCCAGGCAATGACGTGTCGAGGGGACAGCGTTGTCTGCAACATCGGTGGAGACCATCAGGTGCTGCTCGCCGACCTCATTGATGAGGTAGGACTGGCAGCTGGGCGGCCCGTTCAGTGGAGGGTCGTCGGGGGTCAGCCTGGCGATGTGCATGATACGGCCAGCGACTGCACCTTGGCCAGGCAGATGCTTGGGTACAGCCCCGCCACGGGACTTCACGACGGAATAGCGCGCGAGGTCGACTGGGTACGAGAACTCATCGCAGAAGGCATGTAGCCTGGGGTGGGAAGGGACGGGTGCCAAGCGCGCGTAATACGGGTTCCCTGGGGAGGATCCTGCTCGGCTGTCGCGGCCACCTTCGGTCTTCGCGCCGAACGGCAGACCCTGGAACAGGGCTAACTCGTTGTCTGGATCAGCCGCACAACCTCATCGACGTTCATGACCTTGGCGTACGTGCCATTCAGTGCAGCGAGGAAGGCTCGCTGAACCATGGCCGCGGGCACCGTTTCTCCAGCAAACACCAGGTCCCGGGTGGCGCAGGCATCGGCGGCGACGATGCACTCGAACCCATGGTCGCAGGCAGCGCGCGTCGTCGCGTCGATGCACATGTGCGTCATCATGCCGCAGATGACCAGGCGGGAGACCTCATTCGTCTGCAGCCACTCCAGCAGGTTTGTCTCGCGGAAGCTGTTGGGATGATGCTTGCGGACGACCGTTTCGCCCGCCAGAGGACGAATGCTGCTGTAGAAGCTCATGCCGGGAGAGCCGGGCCTGAACGCGGTCGCCTCCGGGTCGAGGGACACGTGCTCGACAAAGACAGCAGGCAGGTGGTTGTACCGAAAATGGGCAAGGAGCTTCTTCGCCTGACAGGCTGCTTCAGCAGCTCCCTCTAGCGGCATGGCGCCACCCGGGAAGTACTCCTTCTGGATGTCGACCAGCAGGAGAGCGGTTTTCACTGCTCAGGTTGCGGATGTACCACTGTGGTCATTTACCAGCTGACCCCAAAGGATACTCCAGGGCGGTGATCTTGTCGAGGCGCGGCTGGTGACGCCCGCCCTGATAGGTCGCGTTCAGCCAGATGTCGACGCAGTCGAGCGCGATTTCCTCGGCTGTCGTCCGACCGCCAAGTGCAAGCACGTTGGCGTTGTTGTGTTCCTTGGCCATCCGTGCCGTGTAGCCGTCGTGGACCAGCGCGCAGCGGACGCCGGCGACCTTGTTGGCCGCGATGCTGGCGCCGATGCCGGTGCCGCAGATGACTATGCCGGCTGTTGTTGGATCTGCCACGACCTTGCGGCCTACCGCGGCTGCGAAGTCGGGATAGTCGACGGCGCGTTCACCGCTGTCGGTACCCAGGTCCTCGACTTCATGGCCCTTGAGCGTCAATGCATGGA
>Ga0209429_10000674_pt1 | contig 22447 bp, 20 predicted proteins | sample BarGraNGADG00212_3_FD_184493 | JGI IMG/M metagenome (GOLD analysis project Ga0209429, IMG submission 184493) | Arctic peat soil microbial communities from Barrow, Alaska - Barrow Graham LP Ref core NGADG0004-212 (SPAdes) (version 2) | ecosystem: Environmental > Terrestrial > Soil > Wetlands >...
ATGCGTTCCTGAATGACCTCATAATGAAGAAGTCCCAGAAAGCCGCAGCGGAAGCCGAATCCAAGCGCGACCGAGGTCTCCGGTTCAAAGGAAAGGGCGGCGTCGTTGAGACGCAGTTTTTCCAGGGCATCACGAAGGTCGGGATATTTGGCGCCGTCGATCGGATACATGCCGCAGTAGACCATCTGCTGAATTTTCTTATAGCCGGGAAGCGGCTGTGCCGTAGGATTGACGGCAGAAGTCACGGTATCGCCGGGAGCCGTATCACTGACGCTCTTTATAGACGCTGCAATATATCCGACTTCGCCCGCCATCAGCTTCTCGGTCGGAACAAATTCTCCCGGTTGAAAAATACCGAGCTCGACGACGGTAAATTCCCTTCCCGTATGCATCAGACGGATTCTGTCTCCTGTGGCGACTTCTCCTTCCATAATACGTACATGAACAATAACACCTTTATACGTATCATATTTGGAATCAAAAATCAGTGCCTTCAGGGGTGCATTCTCGTCCCCGTTCGGAGGCGGAAGATACTTCACTATACCTTCGAGAACATCATCTATGCCTATATCGTTTTTCGCTGAAATATGTGGTGCATAGCTCGCATCAAGTCCTATAACATCCTCAATTTCCTTTTGAACCAGCTCAGGCTGAGCGGAAGGAAGATCAATTTTATTAATGACCGGAAGAATTTCCAGATTGCCTTCCAGAGCAAGGTAGACGTTGGCCAGTGTCTGCGCTTCAATGCCTTGGGCTGCATCAACGACAAGTACGGCACCATCGCAGGCTGCCAGACTTCTGGAGACTTCATAATTAAAATCGACATGACCGGGTGTGTCTATCAGATTAAGAAGATACGTCTCCCCGTCTTTGGCCGTATAGTACATACGCGTTGCCTGTGCCTTGATTGTAATACCGCGCTCCCGCTCGATATCCATATTGTCCAATATCTGCGAATGCATTTCCCGCAGGGAAAGTACGCCTGTATGCTCAATCATACGGTCCGCAAGAGTAGATTTTCCGTGGTCAATATGGGCGATAATACAGAAATTCCTGATTCTTTCTTGTCTTTTCATTTTTTGTTCACGCATCCTGTCTATGTGAATTAAAAAAGTTCCATGTCATTAAACGGATAGATTTTGGCGATGACATGTGACTTAATTCGGCTTGTGGTGATAGGTCCCATAACCCGGCTGTCCAGACTGAGTCCACGATTGTCTCCCATAAAGTAATACTCGCCTTCACCGAGGGTTATACTATTATTACCCCGGGCGATTCCGCTTTCATCAACAATGGTCTGAACATCATCGCCAAGATAAGGTTCATCCAGAAGAACTCCGTTGATATATACGAATCCGTTACTGATCGTTACGGTTTCACCCGGAAGCCCGATAACCCGCTTAACAATAGCGGATGTCTCCGAATATCCAGGAAGCCCCGTCGCGTTCACCGTCATAATATCGCCGCGCTGAGGCGTTGTGAAGTATTTTGAAATCATCTCAACGATAACCGAATCTTTATTGTATAGATTAGGTTCCATCGACGGTCCGTTGACATTATTTCTCTGTATAACGAATACCACCAGAAGCATAGCGGCAACAAAAGCAATGCTCAAATTCCGCGCCGTCTCCATCACAATATACATCACACGCCTGAAGACTAAATCAGTAGATTCCGTTTCGGGCTGATGTGTGCGGACACGGCGGACAATGATAACGGAAGGCAGTTCCATCAATTCTTCTGATGGAATCATTGCTTCCTGGGGTGATTTGTATCCGGTAATTGCTTTCTCGGGGATTCCACCCGGATTATCACTCATCTTTAAGTTCCTCATATACATTGATTCCAGACGTTACTGCAGGCAAAAATGCAGGTACTTTAATGGGGGGTGGTATTCATTTTCCGGGTAATATCGGATCATGCAGCCGGTCGTTTCAAATCAGTAAAAACGGATCTCATCAAACGGATAGATTTTGGCTATAACATTCGCCTTGATTCGGCTTGTGGTAATGGGTCCGAGAACACGGCTGTCAAGACTGGCACCTCGATTGTCACCCATAAAGAAATACTCATCAGTACCAAGTGTAATATCGCCGTATCCACTGGCAGCACCGGTATCATTCATATAAGTAGGAACATTATCCGCCAGATAAGGCTCATCAAGGAGGGTCCCATTAATGTACACGCTTCCGTCCTTGATCGTTACGGTCTCACCCGGAAGGCCTATGAGTCTCTTGATGATCTTCTCTTTCTTCGTATATCCCGGAAGCCCCGTCGCATCGATAGTCATGATATCCCCGCGCTCCGGAGTGGTAAAATATTTGGAAACCATCTCTACAAAAACTGCATCCTTTTCGTGCAGGGTCGGCTCCATTGAGGGTCCGTATACATCATTTCTCTGCACGACAAACACCACGAGCAGGATTCCGATGACAAGTCCAAGGCTTATAAAACGCAGTGTATCCAAAAGGGAGTAAAGCAGGCCTTTGTCTTTGGGCGCACCCGGCAGCACTTCAACAGGCTCTGTGCGCACACGCCGGACCACAATTTTGGACGGGAATTCCTCCAACTCATCCTGCTTTACAGGATAAGACACAGCTGCCCCCGTTTCCCCGTAAGCCGCTATTTCTGAAGGGATAACAGTCTCCCTGGAAGCTGTCTCTTCAGAATCCTGGACTCCGGTGAACTCGTCCGGATTATCACTCATCTTGAGTCTCCTCTTTAACAAGGATTCCAAGCTCTTCAAGCTGAAGGTCAGCTACCGGAGCCGGTGCCTCTGTCATCAGATCTGATGAATTCTGAACCTTGGGGAAAGCAATAACCTCGCGTATGCTCTTACTGCCGGACATAAGCATGATCATGCGGTCAAGTCCGAATGCAAGTCCTCCATGAGGAGGAACACCGTAACTGAATGCGTCAAGAAGAAATCCAAATTGCTCCTGCGCTGCTTCTTCAGTAAATCCGAGAAGCGAAAACATCTTCTTCTGCAGCGTCTGGTCATGAATACGAATGCTTCCGCCGCCAAGTTCCGTGCCGTTGAGGATAATATCATAAGCCTTTGCGCGCACGATGCCAGGATCGGACTCAAGATATTCCAGATCCTCATCCACCGGACTTGTAAAAGGATGATGCATAGCTACAAAGCGGTTTGCTTCTTCGTTGAATTCCAGAAGAGGAAATTCAGTAACCCAGAGAAGATTATACGTGTTCTCGGCAATCAGCGAAAATCTCCTTGCCACTTCACAGCGCAGAGCTCCCAAAGCACTGAAAACGACACTGTCCCTGTCGGAAACAATAAGAATCAGGTCAAGGCTGCAGGCGCCGACACTCTCGGCTATCGAGGCTATCTGATCCGCTGTAAGGAACTTAAGGAAAGATCCGCGCGGCGGTTCAGAAGGGACAAGCCAGGCAATACCCTTCGCCTGGTATGTCTTGGCTACTTCCCCGAGGGAGTCTATTTCTTTACGTGTCATAGTTGCACCATCCGGCACACAGACCGCACGTACACTTCCGCCCTTGCTAAGTGCTTCTTCAAACACAGGGAAAGGTATCCCCCGCGCAATTTCAGTGATGTTTTTAAGTTCAAGACCAAAGCGAAGATCGGGTTTATCCGATCCGAAACGCTCCATCGCTTCTTTCCATGTCAGTCTCGGAAGCGGAAGAGATACAACCGTATCCATTACATCCAGGAAAACTTTCTCAAGAAAGCCTTCCGTGACTGTCATTACGTCTTCCATCTCGACAAAAGCCATCTCAAGGTCAATCTGGGTAAATTCCGGCTGACGGTCGGCACGCAGGTCTTCGTCACGGAAACATTTTGCAATCTGCATATAACGGTCGTAACCGGCAAGCATCAAAAGCTGTTTGTAGAGCTGGGGCGACTGCGGGAGTGCAAAAAACGATCCCTGTTTGATCCGGCTCGGCACCAGATAATCGCGGGCACCCTCAGGCGTACTTTTTCCCAGCATAGGCGTCTCGATATCCAGAAATCCTTGTGCATCAAAGTAGTCACGCGCACATTTTGCGACCTTATGACGCAGCATGAGATTGCGCTGCATATCAGGACGGCGCAGATCAAGGTAGCGGTATTTTAAGCGAAGGGCCTCATTGGCATTAACATTTTCCTCAATATAAAAGGGAGGTGTCAGGGCTTCCGATAAAATACGCAGGTTTTCAACTGCAATTTCAAGATCCCCTGTCTTCATATTCGGATTCGGCGCACTTCTCATCTGTACGGTACCTTCACAGGCCAGTACAAATTCAGCCCGAACTTTGGATGCTTTCAGAATGACATCCTCCGAACTCTCAGGATTTACAACCAGCTGAATTTCACCGGATCGGTCGCGAAGAGTAAGAAAGGTCAGCCCGCCGAGATCGCGGTACTTATGACACCAGCCCATTAATGTGACCTTCTGTCCTACATTCTCAGATGTGACTTCTGCACACCGCATGGAACGCTTTAATCCATTCATTGATTCCGCCATATTTTTATCCCCTTTGCCAATTTATGTTAACTCTAATAATATGAATTATGCACGGATATTACGGGCAATGCCTGCAATATCCGAAAGATCAATGTCGGTCTGGACTCCATCGCTCATACGTTTGATTCTGGCTTTGCCGGAACTTATCTCATCCCCTCCGAGTACAAGAAGGTTCGGGGCTCCTGTTTTACCGGCATATTTGAGCTGAGCCTTGAAGCTTCGCTCCACCAGATCTGTCTGGCAGCCTATTCCCTCCTGCCGGAGGGCAAAAGCAAGCCGCTGGGCATATGCAGTACCCGATTGATCCATTGTGGCAATATACAGAAGTACGTCCGGATTATTCTCTATTACTATTTCCTGGGCTGCAACTTCCATAAGAAATCTCTCGACTCCCATTGCAAATCCGATGCCGGGTGTCGACGGACCTCCCATCGTCTCGATCAGTCCGTCATAGCGTCCTCCGCCGCAGATCGTCCCCTGTGTACCGACATGTTCGGAAATGAATTCAAAAACGGTACGGGTATAATAATCAAGTCCGCGTACGATGCCCGGGTCAACTGTATATTCAATTCCAAGGGAATCAAGGCTTGTTTTGAGACCTTCAAAATGTTCCAGGCAGTCAGGACACAGATGGTCAAGAAGCTTGGGGGCATCTGCAGCAAGTCCGCGGCAGTAGTCTTCCTTACAGTCGAGCATGCGCAGCGGATTCTTATCAAAACGGCCCTTACAGTCGTGACACATAGAAGCGAGGCTCGGGCGGTAGAAATCCATCAGAATCTTGTTATATTCGGTACGGCAGACGGGACATCCGATGCTGTTGATGCACAGGCGTGTCTGTGACAGCCCCATACGCGCAAAAAACAGGACCAGGATACTGATAATCTCAGCATCGATAACAGGTCCTTTGGATCCGAAAGCTTCCAGGCCAAACTGGTGAAATTCACGGAATCTGCCTTTCTGTACATTCTCGTATCGAAAAGCCGTAACATTATAGAAAAGTCTTACGGGCGACGGCATAGATGTCATTCCATGCTCAATAAAGCTTCTGACAACACCGGCGGTCCCTTCAGGACGCAGTGTAATGCTTCTTCCGCCTTTATCCTGGAATGTATACATTTCTTTCTGCACGACATCCGTAGTATCACCCACGCTGCGCTGGAACAGTTCGGTATGCTCAAATGTCGGGATACGAATCTCTTTGTACCCGTATTGACCGCATACTTCCGCAAACACTTTTTCTGCTTTCTGCCAACGGTAAATATCATCCGGCAGAATATCTTTTGTACCCTTAGGGACACTGTATTTCATGTTGGATCTCCCTGTAACATGTATTTATGCCAAAAGAAGTTCAGTAAATCAAATTCGACACCTAAATATTATACCTCACATCCGTTCAAGACGGTAGATAAACATCGAAAGTACCGCAATTCCCGCCGTTTCCGTGCGCAGGATGCGGCGGCCGAGCATCACGGTCTTAACCCCTGCAGCCGAAGCGATATCAATTTCCCTCGGATCAAATCCGCCTTCAGGTCCAATGAAAAAGCTCAGGCACGGCAGATCCGATTTGGGACGGGGAGGATCCGCCGCATATTCATCAAGCAGTGCTGACAGGGGACGGCTCTTCTCGCTTTCCCACGGAAGAAATATCAGATCCGATTCTGCCCTGGCCTTTTCAATCGCTTTGGCAAAAGAAAGCGGGGATTCAATCCTCGGGACGATGCCCCGGCCGCTTTGCCTTGCCGCTTCCTCTGCTATTTTCTGCCAGCGGGCAATCTTTTTGCCGGTATCCTTACCTTCGAGTCTGACAATAGAGCGGATGCAGGATACCGGTACTATCCTTGTGACCCCGAGTTCGACGCTTTTCTGAATAATCAGATCCATTTTATCGCCCTTTACCAGCGCCTGATACAAGACTGCCCCGTAAGGAGGTTCTGTCCGGTTGGGCTCTCTGGCAACCAGTTCAACCTTCACATATTCGCGTGTCAGCTCGATAACCTTACCTGTAAAATCTATCTTTGCCCCGTCGCAGAGGCAAATGAATTCACCCGTCTTCATACGCAGGACATCCGTAAGATATCTGGCCTCTTCCCCTGAAAATATATATGTATCCTGCTCTGCAGGAATAACCATTTCCGTAAATAATCTTGTCATCCTTTACACCGCCCGTAAATTCATAATATTCCTGATATTCCTGAAAATCAGTAAATTATCAAATTTTTTTCATATAACAGGGGCATTTTTATTGTCTAAATTTATTATACAGGATAGAATTACATATGTAGAGTAAACGAATACCGCATATGCGGCAAATATTTTTGGAGGATAGTATGAAATACGAAATCAAAGGAACACCATTACCCGTCGCAATCTGCAGTCTGGATGCCGGTGAAACAATGATTACAGAAAAAGGCTCAATGAGTTGGATGTCACCTAATATGAAGATGGAGACAACCAGCAGCGGCGGATTCGGCAAGGCTCTCGGGCGCATGTTTGCCGGCGAAGCATTTTTCCAGAATACATATACAGCCGAAGGCGGCCCGGGCATGATTGCTTTTGCATCAAGCTTTCCCGGTCAGATCCTCCCTATCCAGATTCAGCCCGGTGCCAATATGATCGTTCAGAAGTCTGCTTTCCTGGCTTCCCAGGTCGGCGTCGAGCTTTCCGTCCATTTCCAGAAAAAGCTGGGAGCAGGCCTCTTCGGCGGAGAAGGATTTATCATGCAGAAGCTTTCCGGAACAGGACTGGCATTTGTTGAAATTGATGGTTCCGTTGTTGATTATACCCTTCAGCCGGGACAGTCCATGCTTCTTGACACAGGTTACCTTGCGATGATGGACGAATCGGTTCAGATGACGATTGAGACGGTAAAGGGTGTGAAGAATATGGTATTCGGCGGAGAAGGTGTCTTTAACACCAAAGTGACCGGACCCGGACGTATCTGGATCCAGACGATGCCGATCAGTAATGTTGCCGGTGCGATCAGTCCGTTCATTCCCTCAAAAGGCTGATATTCCCGCAGGACCTGCGGTCTTGTTTGAGTTGTACCCTGATTTGAAAAGCAAAATAAACGCCGCTGCCGGTTTTCAGACCGGAAGCGGCGTTTTTGCATTTGAATTCCACAAACAACCGAGCCTGACAATCCAAACATTATTCCTGAATGCCTGGAATCCTGGGAAGAGTGGCAAAGCCTGCCTCCAGGTCTGCATCGGTAGGGATGTAGTCGGTCATTTTACCGGACGTATAGTCCATGTATGCCTGCATGTCGAAGTACCCTGTCCCCGTAAGGTTGAAAAGAATCGTTTTGGCGGTTCCCTCTTCTCTGCACTTGATTGCTACATCGATTGCAGCGCGGATGGCATGTGCGGATTCCGGTGCCGGAAGGATTGTCTCGTGTTTGGCAAAGAGCTGCGCCGCCTCAAAAACCTTAGTCTGTTCCACAGAGCGTGCTTCATCAAGAAATCCGTCATGATAGAGCTTGGAAAGGATCGGCGACATGCCGTGGTAGCGAAGACCGCCCGCATGGTTGGCCGAAGGAATAAAATCAGCGCCGAGCGTGTACATCTTTGCAAGAGGTGTGATATGCCCTGTATCGCAGAAATCATAAGCGTACCTGCCGCGGGTCATCGACGGGCAGGAGGCAGGTTCAACAGCTATGAAATACGGCTTCTTTGTTCCGTCGAGCTTATCCTTCATGAATGCAGCCATGATGCCGCCCATGTTCGATCCGCCGCCGGCACATCCGATGACTATATCAGGATACTCACCGATCATCTCCATCTGCATTTTGGCTTCCTCACCGATAATCGACTGGTGCAGAAGGACCTGATTAAGTACGGATCCGAGTACATAACGGCAGCCGGGAGTGGTAACAGCAAGCTCGATGGCCTCGGAGATCGCACAGCCAAGGCTTCCTCCCGTGCCGGGATGTTCAGCAAGGATTTTGCGGCCGATCGCTGTCGTCAAAGAAGGGGAAGGGATAAGATTGGCGCCGAATGTCTCGATAACTGCCTTACGGTAAGGCTTCTGCTCCGAACTGACCTTAACCATAAATACAGTCAGAGGCATATCATAATGGGCGCAGGCCATGGAAAGGGCGGTTCCCCATTGTCCGGCACCTGTCTCCGTAGTAAGAGATGTCAGTCCCTGCTCCTTGGCATAATAGACCTGTGCAGCGGCTGAATTGAGTTTATGGCTTCCGGATGTGTTGTTGCCCTCGAATTTGTAGTAAATTTTAGCCGGGGTATCAAGTGCTTTTTCAAGCTCATAGGCACGGATCAGCGGTGCCGGGCGGAATATTTTATAGAAAGACTGTATTTCTTCCGGAATATCGACATAACGGGTCACAGCATCACATTCCTGTTTGGCAAGCTCGGTGCAGAATACAGGGAGAAGGTCTTCAAGGACAGCCGGCTTCATGGTACCCGGATTAATGTAGGGATCATGCTGTTCCTTCATATCCGCGCGTATGTTGTACCACTGGGTCGGCATCTGATCCTCTGTTAAAAAAATGCGTTTGGGAATCTTTCTGGACATATTCCGCTCCTTTCCGTGCCGTGACTTTCAGCCATCTGCGCACACTCCCTGCCGGGAATTAATCATTTCGGACAAAGAAAAAACTCCTGCCCCTAATAAAAGGGACAAGAGCACAAATGCACCTGCGGTACCACCCAAATTGACTGCATCCATAAAGGATACTGCCCACTCGATTCATGCACATTATACATGCTTCCCTGATAACGGGTGAAGTCCCCGTCAACGCCTACACCGTCCTGCTGATCGAATGATTTGCGATTCACAGAACTTTCGGGTTGCCCTCCCAGGTCCATTCACTTCTCAAGTCAGTACCACGCTTCCATCCTTCGCGGCTCTCTATTATCTGACGAATAAAAGTTACTATTCCTGATCAGCGGTGTCCAATATTCACTATTGTTTTGCAGTATGCACCAGACGATTTCACTTGTCAAGTATGATATACTTTTTCAAAAAAAGGATGATCCGATGCAATGAGCAAATCCAAGGGAATCACAGAAGATCTTCTCAACTGGTTTGAATGGAACCGCCGGGAGCTTCCCTGGCGGGAGAACCGTACGGCTTATGGTACATGGGTCTCCGAGACAATGCTGCAGCAGACGCGCGTCACCACTGTGATTCCGTATTTCACCCGGTTTCTTTCCCTCTTTCCGGATATTCCATCCCTTGCAGGTGCATCACAGGAAGATGTTTATAAGGCCTGGGAGGGCCTTGGATATTATTCCCGTGCAGGGAATCTTCGCAAGGGTGCGAAGTTCTGTACGGAACATTTCGCAGGAGAGCTCCCCGATGATTACCAAAAGCTCCTGTCCATTCCCGGTATCGGACCGTATACGGCAGGTGCAATAGCATCTCTTGTTTTCGGGCTTCCGGAGCCGGCTGTTGACGGTAATGTGATCCGTGTTTTTTCAAGGCTCTACGCACTTTTTATCTACCCGCAGGATGCCAGGGCGCGGGCTCAAGTCGCAATGCATGTCAAACGGCTTCTGCCTGAAGATCAGGCCGGAGATTTTAACGAGGCTGTGATGGATTTGGGCGCATCTGTCTGTATTCCCGGCAATCCAAACTGCGGTATCTGCCCGCTATCAGCGGATTGTGAAGCTTTCCTTATCGGAAAGCAGGCAGATCTTCCCTTACGCAAATCCAAAAAGGAAATCCCTGTCATTCCTTATACGATCGTTGTTCTGAAAAAGGATGATAAACTATTTATCCGTCAGCGCCCTGATTCCGGACTTCTTGCCAATCTGTTTGAATTTGTGTCCTATCCGGGATTGTTGAGCCCTCAGGAGATAACGGAGTTATTAAAACGCGATTACCTGATACTCCCGGATCAGATCAGCTCGATTTGCTCTCTTGGAGGATCCCTCCATACCTTTTCACATTTGAAGTGGGAAATGGAAGGTTTTCTTGTTGAGATTTCACAGGACAAAAAAATCCCCCTGCCGCTTCTTTTTGCAGAGAAGCATTCACAGGGAGATTATTATCCGATTTCAATTGCACAAAAGCAGGCGTTTCCGTCTGCCCTCAAGGCGTATACATCCGTCGTTTTTCAGGCACGCTCGTAAAGGTATGCATGCCAGTCGCCCTTCTGATTGGAGCCGACAAGCGTAAGACCGGCAGTTGAACAGGCCGCAATTACGCGGTCCTTCTTCGAATCTATAATTCCGCTGATGAGAAACCGTCCGTGAGGCGCCAGATAATCCGAAATATCGGGAGCAAGCAATACGATAACATCCGCAATGATATTCGCGATGATAAGAGTATAGTCATTCCTTGCGGCATCCTTGAGCTCTCCGGTGTGGCAGTTGACAGATGCATGGTTGCGGTCACAGTTCTCTCGTGCAACATCGACTGCCAGGCGGTCTATATCGATCGCCTCTACTGATGATGCTCCGAGTTTACTTGCAATAATGGAAAGAATTCCCGAGCCGCAGCCAAGGTCAAGAACCACATCATCAGCAAGGATGATCCGGTCAATAACTTCAGCGCACATCGCCGTGGTCTCATGTGTCCCTGTTCCGAAAGCGGATCCGGGATCCAAAGATACCGTCACCTCATTTTCTTTGGGCTCATAGGACTCCCAGGAAGGGCAGATCACGACACGCGGGGAAATCGACAGAACTTCATAATATTTTTTCCAGCTGTTCTCCCAATCCTCATCAGCGACATACCTGTGATTTGTAAGACCTTTCCCGACAGGGAGGAACGCACTTATCTCGTGAAGGCGTGTCGTAATAATACCCAGCACCTCCTGGAGGGTGTGGACACCTTTGGCAATATTGCCGTAAATAGTACCGACACCGGACGGATTGTCATATTCCTCTTCTTTGGCTCCCAGACGGATCCCGTCAGGGAATTCCGCAAAATAAGACCGGATATTGACAGTTTCACCGAGTGAACTGAAAAAGTCCTCATCTGCATAGGAGAGTGATTCGGGTGCGGAAAGGATATTCTTAATTTCAAACGGATCACAGACGGCAATCCCGTCTGCCCCCAGCTGTGCAAGCATTTCGCAGACAGCATCGGAAGCATCCTGAGTCGTCTCTATAGTTACTTCAATCCAACGCATATTATTTACCAAAAATATCCTTCACTTTTTTGAAGAACCCTTCTCTTTTTTGATAGTTACGGTCCGTAAGCATGACATCGAACTTCCTGAGCTGTTCTTTCTGCAGATCCGTAAGGTGCGTAGGCACTTCCATTACGAAACGGCAGGTATGGTCGCCTCTTGTATTGGGGCGGTTTTTGAAAGGAATTCCTTTCCCGTGTATGGTATATGTGTCGAAAGGCTGTGTGCCTTCCTTGATATGAGTCATCACATTACCGTCAATGGTAGGAATGTCTATATCTGCTCCGAGAGTTGCCTGCGCGTACGTAATCGGGACATCACAAAAAGTATTGTTGTCCCTGCGTTCAAATACCGGATGAGGCCGTACTTTGAATTGAATATACAGGTCTCCGTATGGGCCTCCGCGTACGCCGGGTTCACCCTCGCCCTTTATAGGCATCATATCTCCGGTATTAACACCGGCGGGAATATGAATCGTAAGGTCCTTTTTCTTGATCCGTCGTCCTCGTCCGTTACATGCGGTACAAGGGGTACGAATAATCGTACCCTTTCCTCCGCAGGAAGGACAGTCCCTTGATACCATTGTCATTCCAAACAGGGTCTGCGACTGCTGCTGAACACGCCCCGCACCCTTGCAGGTCGGGCATGTTTCAGGTGAGGACCCGGAAGCGGCTCCTGTGCCGGAACACACATCGCAGTTATCTTCCTTGCTGATGCTTATTGTCTTGTCGACGCCGAAAGCGGCTTCCATGAATTCAAGACTCAAACCGTATTTCAAATTTGCACCCTGCTCAGGACCGGTACGGCGGCGTCCGCCGCCTCCGCCGAAAGCTCCGCCAAAAATCGATCCAAAAAGGTCTCCAAGATCGATATCTGCTCCGGAAAATCCGGAAAATCCCTGCCCATCCATGCCCGAATGCCCGAATTGATCGTACTGTCGGCGTTTTTCGGAATCTGTCAGAACAGCGTATGCCTCATTGGCCTCTTTGAATTTCGCCTCTGCAGATTTATCATTCGGGTTTAAATCCGGATGATACTGCTTTGCCAGCTTTCGGTAGGCTTTTTTCAATTCTTCATCCGTGGCACCCTTATTAACACCGAGTACCTCATAATAGTCGCGTTTCTGCTCTGCCAAGGACTTTTCCTCCTAGTGTCTTTTAATTTTGTAACCAAAGACATAAGGGTATGGACGCAGGTTTCACCTGCATCCATACCCGTCTGGACTAATAAATCGTTCTTTTAAAAGTCGCCGCCGGCATTCTTAAAACCGCCGTCTGCTCCGGGCTCAGGACCAGCGCCCTGGTCCGGGTTGCTGTAACCGGTTGAATCCGAAGGATTCGGACCGCCCTGTGCTCCGGGGTTGGCCTGTGAGTAAAGCTTCTCGCTGATTTTATAAAAAGCCTGCTGGACAGCTTCTGTCTCTGTCTTCATTGCCTCGTAATCATTAGCGGCAATCGCTGACTTGAGCTTTGCAAGGGCTTCTTCAACGGGTATCTTTTCGGATGCTTCCACCTTGTCGCCAAGATCCTTCAGTGATTTCTCGGTCTGGTATACGGATGTTTCCGCATGGTTCTTAACTTCAATCTCTTCCTTACGCTGCTTGTCTTCTGTTGCATGAAGCTCCGCTTCTTTTACAGCAGCATTGATCTGATCTTCCGACAGATTCGTATTGGCCGTAATTGTGATCTTCTGCTCACGTCCGGTCCCCATGTCCTTTGCAGTAACATGAACGATACCGTTGGCGTCAATATCAAATGTGACTTCGATCTGCGGGACACCGCGGGGTGCCGGTGCAATTCCGTCAAGAATAAAGTTGCCGAGTGATTTGTTGTAAGATGCCATCTCACGCTCACCCTGAAGAACATGGACATCAACCTGAGTCTGTCCGTCTGCTGCTGTTGAGTATACCTGGCTTTTCTTTGTAGGAATTGTCGTGTTTCTCTCGATCATCTTGGTAAAGATGCCTCCCTGGGTCTCAATTCCCAGGGAAAGCGGAGTTACATCAAGAAGCAGGAGGCCCTTGACGTCGCCGGTAAGGACTGCAGCCTGTATAGCCGCGCCGACAGCAACACACTCATCGGGGTTGATACCCTTGAAAGGATCCTTGCCGAAATATTTTTTGACGGCATCCTGGACAGCAGGTGTACGTGTGGAACCTCCGACCAGAAGAATCTTCTGAATATCATTGGGGGTCATCCCCGCATCAGACATGGCGCGCTTTACCGGCTCCATTGTCTTCTCAACGAGGTCATGTGTCAGCTCATCAAATTTAGCACGCGTCAGAGTAACATCCATATGCTTAGGGCCGTTGGCATCGGCTGTAATGTAAGCGAGATTAATATTTGAAGTAGTAACGCCGGAAAGCTCAACTTTTGCTTTTTCAGCGGCTTCACGCAGGCGCTGCATGGCCATACGGTCATTGCGAAGGTCAACGCCCTGTTCTTTCTTGAATGTATCTACAAGATAATCAACGACCTTATTGTCGAAGTCATCACCGCCGAGACGGTTATTGCCGGCTGTTGCAAGAACTTCAAAGACACCGTCGCCGATTTCGAGGATGGATACATCAAATGTTCCGCCGCCAAGATCAAAAACAAGAATCTTCTGGTCATTCTCTTTGTCGAGGCCGTAGGCAAGGGATGCAGCTGTTGGCTCATTGATGATACGAAGAACATCAAGTCCTGCAATTCTTCCTGCGTCTTTGGTTGCCTGTCTCTGTGAATCGGAGAAATATGCCGGAACCGTGATAACGGCCTGCGTTACAGGCTGTCCAAGATATGCCTCTGCATCGCTCTTAAGCTTTGCAAGGATCATTGCGGAAATCTCCTGGGGTGAATACTGCTTGTCATCGATGGATACTTTATAACTTGTACCCATTTCGCGCTTGATCGACTGTACTGTACGATCCGGATTGGTTACAGCCTGACGCTTTGCAACCTGTCCGATGAGACGTTCGCCTGTTTTTGAAAATGCTACAACAGAAGGGGTCGTACGATTTCCTTCCGGGTTCGGAATAACGACGACTTCGCCGCCCTCCATAACTGCCACACACGAATTTGTTGTTCCAAGGTCAATACCAATTACTTTAGCCATTATCTTATCCTCCGTTAACGCTTATATTAAGCTCTTTTTTCCATGATCTGATCAACAATCCCATAGGCTGCTGCTTCTTCGGCAGACATCCAGTTATCACGGTCAGTATCTTTTGCTACCCGTTCGATCGGCTGTCCTGTCTTCTCTGAAAGAATCCTATTCAGCCGGTCCTTAGTTCTCTGTATGTGCTGTGCTGCAATCTGAATGTCTGTCGTCTGACCCTGTGCTCCGCCGGAAGGCTGATGGATCATCACTTCGGCATTGGGAAGAATAAATCTCTTGCCTTTCGTTCCGGCCGCAAGGAGGAATGCTCCCATGGAGGCCGCCATGCCCATGCAGATTGTCTGCACGTCGGGCTTGATATGGTTCATCGTGTCAAAAATCATAAGACCGTCTGAAACGGAACCGCCGGGGCTGTTGATGTAGAACTGGATATCTTTCTCGGGATCTTCTGCTTCAAGGAAAAGAAGCTGGGCAGTAATCAGACTGGCTGTTACGTCATTGACCTCTTCCGACAATATGATAATACGCTCTTTTAAAAGACGCGAAAATATATCATAAGCCCTTTCACCACGATTCGTCGATTCGATGACTGTCGGCACAAGAGACGATTTGTGAGATGCGTTGTCCATAATAGTACTCCTTATTTATTATATAAAATTGTTAATTTGCAACTTGTACGAGAGTGTGCCGTATCACACGGTCCCCTCTCCTGTAACCTTTGAGGAAGACCTGTGCAATGCACTGCTCTCCCAAAGAATCATCTTCAATATGTGTGACGGCGGCGTGAAGATTGGGGTCAAATGCGGATCCGATCTCACTTTTGATCTCTTCGACGCCCAGCTTGATCAGCACATCTCCTGCCTGCTTGCCAATAAGAACCATACCTTCAGACAGCTTGTCCGAATTGTCTTCTGCGGCTGTTTCCGCAAAACTAAGTGCACGCTCTATATTATCAACAACAGACAGCCATTCTTTAGTAACATCGGTAACCGCGTCGGCATAAAGCCCTTCGCGCTCCTTCTGTGTACGGCGCCTGAAATTATCATATTCAGCAAGAATCCTCATGTATCTGTCCTTAACGTCGGAAAGCTCCTGTTCGACAGCACGTGCGGCTTCATTCACCTCATTCTGAGTCTGTTCCGAAGATTCATCAGCGGCCTTTTCAGGCACTTCAGGCAAGTTGTCATCAGTCTGTCCGGATGTCTTTTCACCTGAATCTTTTGCTGAACCTTCTGCATCCTTATGGGATGCACCGGGGTTCTTCCGTACTTTATCTTCCGGGTTTTCTTTAGCTGGCCTTTTCATGAATCCATTCCTCCATTTATATCTTTCAGTTTTTTCATTTGCTGATTAATGGTGTTCCTGACAAAACTGATCTGTGAAACAACTTTTGAATAATCCATTCGTTTCGGACCGATAACGCCGATATTTCCCGCAATCTTATCCCCGACGTTATATGTTGTAGTGATAAAACTGCAGTCCTGAAGTCCTTCAAGCTGAATTTCCTGACCGATCCGGATCATATATGACGGCGTGGTATTGTTCTCACTGACCTCATTGACATATCCGGCAATAATGCCGTCCCTCGATAGAGTGTCAAACAGCCCCCGTGCATTCTTGTTATCATGAAATTCCGGGAAAGAGAGCATATGGTTTGTACCGTCCATGTATATATCCAGACTATCAGCCTGCTTAATCGATGTGTAGGCTTCGTAGAGTACCTGGTTCAGGAGTATCTCAGGTATACGGGCACCCTTAACTGCGGATGTGACTGTCACAAGTGTGATCTCTTCAAGGGACTTGCCGCAAAGGCCGGACTCAATCGCACTGGAAATCTCGAAAAGCTGCTCAGCATTCAAAAAATCCGGAATACGTGCAATACGATCCTTAACAACGCCGGCCGAAAGAACAACCACAACCAGAACCTTACCCGGTTCAATCATAAGCATCTTAAGCTGCGTCAGGTAACTTTTACGAAGCCGCGGTGAAAGTGCCAATGACATATATCCGGTTTGTGCGGCCAGGGCACTCGATGCCTTGCGCAGAAGTCCTGCTATTTCGTCAAAGCTGTCCGTAAGTCTTCTTGAGATCTCATTTGCATCTTCCGTGGAAAGTTCCTCGACCCGCATAAGGGAATCGACATATTCCCTGTATCCTTTATCCGAAGGGACACGACCCGCAGAAGTATGAGGCTGTTCCAGATATCCCATCGTCTCCAGGTCCGCCATTTCATTGCGGACGGTAGCAGAGCTTACGTGGAAATCATGCTTGCTGACAAGCGATTTGGATGCTACAGGTTCTGCCGACTCAATATAGTCATCAACAATAGCTTGAAGTATTTGTTTTTTTCTGTAATCAAGCGACATACCTTGCACCTCCCCGCCATAAAAAAATGAACTGAATCAGATTCATATTCACAGTTAGCACTCTAGTCCATCGAGTGCTAAAACAACTTTATCATGATAGTCAAGGAATGTCAAAGGTAAATTTGAATTATTTTTTCGTTTGTACAATGGGAAACGCACAGACCTTTCCCATAAGACAAAACGCACAATAGTCATATCAATTATCTATCTTTACTATATCTATTCTGTTGCTGTTATCTTGAAAGACAGAAAAAGCTTTTCAATTGCCTACAAATTCCCTGAAAACCTCATTTGCATAATCAAGTCCCTTTTCACTCAGAAAATATCGGCCCTCTTCATGCATGATCAGATCCCTTTTCATAAGATTCTCAAGACTTTCTCCAAAGAGATCTTCCATATTTACAGTATACCGCTTCCGGAATTCTTCCTCCGATACGCCTGACATCATCCGGAAGCCGAGAAGCATGAATTCCTTCCGGCTTTCGTTTTCGTCTATTTCTTCACACTCGGTCACTATCCCGGACAGTTCTGCCAGGGGATTTGTCATTATATCAATATATGCAGAAAGATCCGCCGTGTTGCCGGTCCTTTTTCCCTGCCTGTATCCAAAAGCCCCGCAGCCGAATCCATAATAAGGTTCTGCGCGCCAGTAGGTCAAATTGTGCCTGCTTTCGAATCCCGGCTTTCCGCAGTTACTGATTTCATAATGGATGTACCCCTCTTCCCTGAGTCGGGAGAGCATCAGATGATACATACTGCGTTCAAGGTCAGGCGACGGCAGCAGTTCATCATGACTTTCATATTTTTTGAAAAACGGTGTTCCCTCTTCGATAATGAGGGCATAGAAAGATACATGAGGGACCCGGTTCTCAAGTAGAATCAATAGGGAATCCTCCACATCCGCCAGGGACTGCCCTGCAAGACCGGTCATAAGGTCACAGCTGATGTTCGTAAACCCGGCGGCCTGCGCCATGTGAATCGCCTCTACCGCCTGTCCGGATGTATGAATCCGTCCTAGAGATGTAAGGATGGACTGTGAAAAGCTCTGTACACCGATTGATATACGGTTGATGCCGATGGCACGGTATCCGAGAAATGCTCCCCGGTTCACCGTCCCCGGATTCACCTCCAGCGTTATTTCAGCCGATTCCTGTATACCAAAGTGATCCCGAAGTGCCAGAAGCACATCCTGCAGTTCCTCAGGCGAGAAAAGCGACGGTGTCCCGCCGCCCATATAAATCGTTGCCAGTCCCGGATTTGTGCATGATGCTTCCCTGTTCCCGCAGCCCTGCAAAGGATCCGTCGACTCAGCTATTTCCTGCTCTTTTCCGGTCAATTCGATTTCCCTGCATAATGCGTCAATATACGCCGCTTTCCTGTCGAGGCACCCTGCATAGGATACAAAATCACAGTACGGGCATTTCTTTACACAGAAAGGAAAATGTATATAAGCCGATATGATGTCATTTCTCATTCACGCCCGCCTTCATTAACAAATTCAAAAGCCGCGTCAACCAGTTCCCGCGAAAACCGGTTAAAACTCGGAGAGATATTTCTTTTATAGTCCATATTCCGCACTATATTATAGGCCCATTCCTGTTTGTACTGACCGATTGCCGGATATCCGACACGAATAAGCCCGTCTGCTTTTTCGCGCAGCAGAGCATGGCAGAGCACCTCCCAAGTGCCGCATACACTGTCCTGGATATATTCCCGAAGAGCTGCCGGATCTGCATCCGGATATGCTTCAAATAGAGCCTGCCCGTCAGCCAGGAGCCAGGCTTCCATCTCTTCGACGCAAATGCCGATTACAGAGGAAAGTGAAGGCGCAAATTTTCCGCACAGGGAGCATAGGGAGTCCCGAACAGCATCGGGAGGGTATTGATCCGAATCCATGATCACAATCAGCACAAATTCCGCACCGGCATAAATATGATTATATGCACGCAGTTTTGCCGGAAGAAGATCCATAAGACCGGAAGCATTCTTTTTCGGACGGGCATAAGGATCACCCGGCATATCGCCTTTTCCGCGGTGCGGCCGTATTGCAATGGTAAAAGAAGGGACAACCGCAGATAGAATCTGCCTCATCAGAGACTCGACCACAAGCCCGCCGGAACGATCTTCTGTAAGAACTTCAAAATGCATATTGACCTCATGATATCAGTTTATTCGTCAAAATGACCGGAATACCAGATGGCACCCATCCCGACACCCTGTTGGTACAGTTCCGCTACAATCGGTTTTGAACCGGCACATTCGATTTTGACCAGACTTCCTGTATTCTCTTCTTCCCTTTTGAAAATCCATACTTCGTGAGGTGCCATGGATTCAAGTATGTATGGATTATGGGTAGTAAAAATAATCTGCGAGTAAGGGTGCCTGATCGAGTAACGGCGAAGCTCTGAAGCCAGTACATCAACTATATCATGATACAGCCCGATATCAGGAGTCTCCATGCAAATCAGCGGACGAGGCATCGGGTCCTCCAACAGAAGAAGATAAAGGAAAAGTTTATTCGGACTGGATTTATAAAACTCCGGAAGCCTGCTGCTGACTTTTCCGGAACCTGGAATTTTATCGGATATCTTTTCCATGATGGCGTTGTACAGTGATTCGTTTTCAAAATGCAGGTAGTCAAGTACATTCTCCGCATTGGTGCCTTCGCTGTTCAGATGTTTATGTCCTCCCGGTGCAACCGGAACTTTAACCGCATCCGTTTCAAGAGAAAAATTGCAGAAAAACCAGTGGGTAATCTCTTTGAAAATCTCTGTCAGAACGGGAAACGAGACAATGGATCCATAGGAGTGGAGTGCTGAAAATTTTTTATCTGCTATACCGGCAGCAATGAGTTCATCCCCTTTTTGCACGGCTCCTGTGCCGTCCTGAAGATCAAGGCTGATAGTCTGCCGATATGATCCGTCCTTTTGCTTTGTGCAGAGAATAACTTTCTCTGCGCAATAGAAAGGGCGTCCATGCAAATCGCTTGTGAGTTCCATATGATATGAAATATGTTTTTCGCCGGGACCCCCGGCTGGTAATTTTTCATTAGTCACTTGAAGCAAAAAATCAAAAATCATCGACCGGCCGGGCACAGTCAGGATTTTTAAGAATCCCTCGCGGCCGTGCTGGGTTGCTGCCGTGGAGCAACCCATGATCGTGCAGTCACGGACAAAGGAAAGCGCATCAAAAAACAGGCTTTTGCCTGATGCGTTTCTGCCAATGAGTGCCATAAGATTGGAAAAAGGGATATCGGATGAAATTCCGGCTGAAACGGAAAGTTCAGAACTCTTTTCAGCGGATATGAGGTCTTCAAGTAAAATTCCGGCTTTATCATCATTAAAAATGCGAAAATTCTGAATCCGGATTCCCAGCAGCATATAAATCCACCTCCGGTTAAAACATTCGTCCCGTCGTTACTTGAGTTCTTTCTTATTCTTCTGAACCTTTACAAGAACCTCTGTTAATTGATTCTCAACTTCTGTAAGGCGCGCCCTGGCGTAATCCGTCGATGCGACGCGCATCTGCCATGCTGCCTGATTTGCCTGTTCGATTGTCACCTGGGCCATTTCCCGGGCCCGCAGAGTAATCTCGTGCTCATTTATCATGATGGCTGATCTCTGTTCGGTCTCTCTGAGAATGCTCTCCGCTTTCTGTCTGGCACTGGCAACTACCTGCCGGTTTTGTTCAAGAAGCCACCTGGCCTGATGTATTTCTTCCGGAAGATTCTCTCTGATCTGGGTGATCCAATAGAGAACATCCTCGCGGTCAACGATGCAGTTATCTGAGAATGGTATCCCCTTGGCCTGACGAACTGTCTGCGTCAACTGATCCAGCAGTTCAACCAGGTCTGTCTCATTTGACTTGCCCTGTCGAATACTCTCATGCATATTTGGCTCCTCCATCAATCCCGCTTATTCCTTTCCACAATCCGTGTCTTCACATATTGGGAAATCTCCGGAGACACCATTCCTGAAATGTTTCCTCCGTAATAAGCAACTTCCTTTATAATTGAAGAACTTGTATAGGCAAGATCTGCCCGGCACGGAAGAAGAATCGCATCAAACGCAGGAAGCAGCAGACGGTTTGCAGCCGCCATTTCCGCTTCGTTCCTGAAATCCGATTCACTCCTTAATCCTCTGACAACAGCACATGCTCCTGATTTGGCATACAGGTCAATAAGCAGTCCGTCATATGAAATAACCTCAATTCCAGGCAGGTGCTTCAGGCATAACTGGGCCATCTCCACTCTTTCTTCAATTGAAAAGATAGGATTTTTCCCGCGGTTCAGCATGACAGCAACAAGCAGACGGTCGCATAAATTTGCTGCCCGCCTGACAATATCAACATGACCCAGTGAAAACGGGTCAAAGCTGCCAGGGAAAATCATGGTTCTCATGTATTAAGAATACCTCCAGAATAACAAGTATCTGTAGTATAAAATGTTAGCATGGTCGCGCCGTACTTACAACGTCTGTACAATGTCAAATTTATTACATTTTCTTCCGGAAGATCCTGATAAGAGTGTTCAACTATGAATAAGCCGCCCTCTCTGAGCAGGTGATACGAGCATATTGCTTCTGCTGCCCTGTTGCTGAAGGCAATGGAAGATGAATAGGGCGGGTCCATAAAAATGATATCAAAGACTTCTTTTGCCTCGCCGAGATCCAGAAGTGTCCGGAAAACATCCCGCTTAACAAAGCTGATTTGCTTCATAAGTTTTGTCTTTGCAATGTTGGCTGTTATGGCTGCCGCACTTGCATTATTCTCGTCAACCAGGATGGCTCTTCCGGCTCCCCTGCTCACCGCCTCGATCCCCATCTGTCCGCTTCCTGAAAAAAGATCAAGGAATACAGCATCGGGGAGCCGCATCTGCAAAATGGAAAACAGCGCCTCTTTCACTTTATCCGTGGTTGGGCGAGTCTTCTCTCCTTTTGGTGTGACAAGCGGAATTCCGCCGCATTTTCCGGCAACTACTCTCGGCATCTTGTGTTCTCCTATCTGCATCATAATCTTCAGGACAATTCATTCATACCATAATTATTTTATCACAGGGACGGATGGTTTATTTCACTGCCGAACCGCTGTATAAAAGCATGCATCAGATTCTGCGATGAGGGTGAATCAAGATTGGGATCTTCCTCAAAAATACGATCAAGTGCAAGGCCCACTCTCATAAGTACATCGATATCCCGGTAAAGATTCGCAATTCGAAGTGCAGGAATTCCATGCTGCCGTGTTCCGAAAAAATCCCCCGGTCCGCGAAGCTCGAGATCCTTTTCCGCAATCTCAAATCCGTCGGTAGTCGAGCAAAGCGTCAAAAGTCTTTTTTGTGCCAGTCCTTCTATCTTATCGCTTTTCAGAATGCATACGGAACGGTATGGTCCGCGCCCTATGCGGCC
>Ga0209429_10000676_pt1 | contig 22413 bp, 17 predicted proteins | sample BarGraNGADG00212_3_FD_184493 | JGI IMG/M metagenome (GOLD analysis project Ga0209429, IMG submission 184493) | Arctic peat soil microbial communities from Barrow, Alaska - Barrow Graham LP Ref core NGADG0004-212 (SPAdes) (version 2) | ecosystem: Environmental > Terrestrial > Soil > Wetlands >...
AGGGCTTCCCTGGGCCAGCGCGGAAGAGAGAAGGTCGATCAGGTGACGGGCACGCGCCACGAGGCCGCAGACACCCGCGACGAAATTCTCGAGCTGGTGAGCAGGTACTACCGGGAGCGCCATGCGCTGCCGCCGTTCGACCCCGACCGCGACCCGGTGCGCTACGCCGGCCGCGTGTTCGGCGAAGAGGAGCTGCGCTCCCTGGTCGACTCGAGCCTCGACTTCTTTCTCACCGCCAGCCGCTTCACCGAGGAGTTCGAGGCGGGCGTCGCCGACTATCTCGGTCTCTCGGACGCCCTGTTCGTCAATTCCGGTTCGTCGGCGAACCTGGTGGCCCTTACGACGCTCACGTCGCCCAGGCTCGGTGAGCGCCGTCTCAAGCCCGGCGACGAGGTCATCACCGTGGCCGCGGGCTTCCCCAGCACCGTCGCGCCGATCGTACAGAACCGCCTGGTACCGGTGTTCGTCGACGTCCGCCTGGGCGACTACAACGTCGATCCGGACCAGCTGCGGGCCGCCGTCTCGCCGCGCACGCGCGCGATCATGGTTGCGCACACGCTCGGCGTGCCTTTCGACCTCGACACGGTCATGGAGCTGGTCGAGGAGCACCACCTGTGGCTTGTCGAGGACAACTGCGACGCCCTGGGCTCGCGGTACCGCGACCGTCTCACCGGGACCTTCGGCCACCTGGCCACGTTGTCGTTCTATCCGGCGCACCACATCACCACCGGCGAGGGTGGCATGGTGGTCACCGACGACGAGGAGCTCGCCCGCATCGCCCGCTCGGTGCGCGACTGGGGCCGCGACTGCTACTGCGCAGGCGGCGAGAACAACACCTGCGGCAAGCGCTTCGGTCAGCAGTTCGGCAGCCTGCCTTACGGCTACGACCACAAGTACGTGTACAGCCATCTCGGCTACAACCTGAAGGCCACAGACATGCAGGCGGCGATCGGCTGCGCCCAGCTGGCGCGCCTCGACGACTTCATCGCTGCGCGCAAGCGCAACCATGCCCGGCTGCTCGAGGCGCTGCGCCCCTACGAGGACCGCCTCATTCTGCCGGTGGCGTCGCCGCACGCGGATCCGTCCTGGTTCTGCTTCGTGATCACCGTGCGCGAGGACGCCGGCTTCACGCGGAATGAGCTGACCGGCTTCCTCGAGGCCAACCGCATCGAGACGCGCAACCTGTTCAGCGGCAACCTCCTGCGGCATCCGGCCTTCGAGACAATCGAGCGCCGCGTCGTCGGCGACCTCGTGAACACCGACGCCGTCATGAACCGCACCTTCTTCGTGGGCGTGTACCCGGGGATCGACGACGCTCGCATGGACTACATGATTGACGCGTTCGGGCGCTTCATGGCCGGCGAGCGAGTGGCGATCGAGATCGTGGACAAGGGTGCGCCGGCGCCCGCGGAGCGCTGAGACACGCGTGGCCGTCGTTCGCAAGATCCCCTGCGTGGTACGCGCCGTGACTGATCACGGCGAACGCGTCTACACCGTCGAGCTCGAGCCGTCCATGGCGGTGCCGCGCTTCAAGCCCGGGCAGTTCCTGCACCTGGCCCTTGACGACTCCGAGCCGGGCGGCTTCTGGCCGGAGTCGCGGGTGTTCTCGATCGCCAGTTCACCGGCCGAGCGGGACCGGCTGGCGATCACCTACGCAGTCAAGGGCGCGTTCACGGCGCGCATGGAGCGCGAGCTCGCCGAGGGAGTCGCCGTCTGGGCGAAGCTGCCCTATGGTGAGTTCGTCGTGGATTCGTCCCGGGACGCGGTGCTGTTCGCAGGCGGCACCGGCGTCACCGCGTTCACGGCGTTCCTGCAATCGCTCGAGCCCGAGCGCGCGCCGCGCGTGCTGCTCTTCTACGGCGCCCGCAAGCCGAACCTCTTCGTGTACGGTCCCCTGGCAGAGGCCTGTGCGCGCGCGGTACCCTCGCTGAGCTGTCGTCTCGTCTGCGAGGAGACTGCCGGCCGTCTGCAAGTAGCTGCAGCATGGCCGGCCATCGCGACGCTGCACGACCCGGTCTTCTACCTGAGCGGCCCGCCGCAGATGCTCGCAGCGCTCACGGCGCAGCTGCGTGGGCGCGGTGTCCCGCCGGCGGCCATCCGCACCGATGCCTGGGAGTGAGATTCGATGAGGATCCTGCTCACCGGCGGTGGCGGTTTCATCGGTCGCAACCTGGTCGAGCATCTTTCGCGAGACCACGAGGTGCTTGCGCCGACCCATGCGGAACTGGAGCTTGCCGACAATCGCGCCGTCGACGCGTGGTTTCGCGCACATGAGGTCGATGCGGTGGTTCACGGCGCGGTCCGACCGGGCCACCGCGCCGCGCAGGACCCCTCCCGCCAGCTCTGGAGCAATCTCCGCATGTTCTTCAATATCGTCCGCAATTGCGATCGTTTCGGACGCCTCGTGTTCCTCAGCTCGGGCGCTGTGTACGACACGCGCGACGCGCTCGTGGGCGTCGCGGAGGACCGTCTGGGCGCCTCGGTGCCAGAAGACGAGCACGGCCTTTCGAAGTACGCAATCGCCCGATACCTCGAGGCCCTGGGGCCGCAGGGCCGGCCGTCCGTCGTTGAGCTCAGGCTCTTTGGGGTCTTCGGACGCTACGAGGACTACGGCGTGCGCTTCATCTCGAATGCCATCTGTCGCACCCTGTGCGATCTGCCGATTACGTTGCGACAGGACCGTCGTTTCAGCTACCTCTTCATCCACGACTTGATGCCGGTGGTCGACTGGGCGCTGGCTGGGCAGCCAGCGCACATCGCCTATAACGTGGCGCCGGACTGGACCGACAGCCTGCACGACCTCGGCCTCCTGGTCTCGGGCCGTTCGGGCAAGGAGGTGCCCGTACTGGTCGCGAACGAGGGGTACGGCAGGGAGTACAGCGCCGACAACGCCCGGCTGAGGAAGGAAATGCCGCACGTGACTTTCACTCCGACAGAGGTCGCCGTCGACCGCCTGTTCCGGTGGTACGAGGATCGGCGCTCCGAGATCGACGCCACCCGTCTCGAGATCGACCAGTGAGGTCGCGGTCGTGAGCACCGTCCGCGTCGCCGACTACCTGATGGCGCAGATCCCGCGCCTGGGGGTCGACCATGTCTTTGCTGTTACCGGCGGCGCCGCCATGCATCTCGACGACGCCTTGCGATTGCGCCCGGATGTGAAGGTCGTGTTCAACCAGCACGAGCAAGCCTGCGCGATCGCCGCGGAAGGCTACGCCCGCACAAGTGGGACCATGGGGATCGCCGTAGTGACGAGCGGTCCTGGTGGCACGAACTGCATCACCGGTGTGCTTGGCATGTGGCACGACTCGGTGCCGGCCCTGTTCGTCTCAGGCCAGGTGCGCTTCGACACAACCGTGGCCAGCACGGGATTGCCGCTGCGCCAGCTCGGCGATCAAGAAAACGACATCGTGCGGTTGGTCGCTCCGATCACCAAGTATGCGGCGATGATCACCGATCCTCAGCGGGTGCGGTATCACTTTGAGAAGGCGGTCTACCTCGCCCGGGCCGGGCGGCCCGGCCCGGTGTGGTTGGACGTGCCTCTCGATGTGCAGGCGGCGCACGTCGACCCGACCGCGCTGCCCGGCTTTGATCCGCGTGAGCTCGAAGATCTGCCCGATCGGCCGCTCAATCCGGTCCGCGGCCGGCCGCTCAGCGTTGTCACAGGCCTTACGAGACCCGGCGAGACGGTACCGGAGAGGGAGGTCTGGTTGCCGCCGTGTGCGCCGCCTCAAGATCGCGGTGCCGCCGCCGGACTCTTCGACCGAGCGACGGCCACAGAGCAGGCAAGGCAGGTACTGAGACGGCTACGCGCAGCGGAGCGGCCGGTCGTCCTGGCCGGCTCGGCATTGCGGAGCGCAGGCGCCATTGATGACTTCAGGGCGCTCGTTGAGACGTTGAGGGTGCCCGTCACGACCGCCTGGAATGCGCTGGACGTCATGTGGCAGGATCACCCGTTGTTCATTGGACGACCGGGCAGCATCGGGGACCGCGCGGGCAACTTTGCCGTGCAGAACGCCGACCTCCTGCTTGTCCTGGGCTGCCGCCTGAACGTGCGCCAGATCGGCTATGAGTTCGCCGCCTTCGCACGCGCGGCGCACCTCGTGGTCGTCGACATCGACGCCGCCGAGCTGGCAAAGCCCACGATCAGCCCCGACCTCGCGGTCCATGCCGACGTGGGCTGGTTCGTACGCGCGCTCCGCGAGCTGGCGACGAATGAGCCCGTGCCGGCCTCCCGAGCGGCGTGGCTTGCCTGGTGTTCGGCACGTCGCGAGCGATACCCCGTCGTACTGCCCGAGTACCGCCGGCGGGACACCCCGATCAATCCGTACGTCTTCATCGATGAGCTGTCGGACCAGCTCGAAGCCGACGACGTCGTGGTGATGGCCAACGGCGCGGCCTGCGTCACCGCCCTGCAGGCGCTGCGGCTCAAGCGCGACCAGCGGGTGATCGTCAACTCGGGCACGGCCGGCATGGGCTACGACCTGCCTGCCGCGATCGGCGCTGCCTGCGCCCGCCGCGCCGGGCCGCCGGGCAGCCGACGCGTGGTCTGTCTGGCAGGCGACGGCAGCATCCAGATGAACCTGCAGGAACTCGAGACGTTGGTGCACTACGAGCTGCCGGTCAAGGTCTTCGTATTCAACAACGGCGGCTACTTGTCGATGCGCCTGACGCAGGACAATCTGTTTGCCGGAGCGCGGTTCGGCGAGAGTTCAGCCAACGGCGTCGGTCTGCCGAACATGGTGGCGGTGGCAAACGCCTACGGTATGGCGGCGAACAGGGTGGACAGCCACGCCGCACTTTCCGCGGCGATCGCCGACACGCTGGCCGCGGACGGACCGTCGCTTCTGGATGTAGTCATGGACCCGGAGCAGGGATTCGCGCCAAAGGTGATCGCCGAGAAGCGGCCCGACGGCACGATCGTGTCGAAGCCTCTGGAAGACATGTTTCCGTGGCTCGACGCGGAGGAGCTGCGAGAGAATATGCTGGTCGACGTCTACCGCCGCGACCCATTGGAGCACAAGTGAACGAGCTTGAACGCAAGATGGTCCACCAGCTGCAGGACCTGCGTGAGAACCACCATGTCATCGGTGTCAAAGCCGAGTTCGAGGCCGAGGGCACCCGCATGGAAGAGGCCATGCGGCTGAAAGACGTCGTCTCCTCCGGCGGCCTTGGCCTGACGATAAAGGTCGGCGGCGGCGAGGCGCTCCGCGACATGTACGAGGCTCGCGTCATCGGCGTCGAGCGCGTCGTCGGCCCCATGATCGAGTCGCCGTATGCGCTCCACAAGTTCCTGGGCGCCGCCAATCTGGCCTTCCCCGCCAACGAGCGCGACGATGTGCAGTTCGCCGTCAACATCGAGACGATCACCTCTGTCGAGAACCTGAATGCCATGATGGAACTGCCTGAGATCGGCGAGCTCGACGGGGTGGTGCTGGGGCGGGTCGACATGACCGGCTCTCTGGGCCTCTCCCGCGACGACGTCAATTGCCAGGAGATTCTGGATATCGCTCGCCGGGTGTTCCAGGCGGGCAAGGCCAAGGGTCTCGAGTGCGCCATGGGTGGTGGTGTCGCAAAGGAGGCGCTGCCTTTCATGCGCGAGCTGGGCGATCTGCTCGACCGGTACGAGACGCGCAAGGTGATCTTCGGCTGCCCGGCAGCGCTCAACGACAACGCCGAGGCCGGCATCCTCAAGGCAGTGGGATTCGAGCTGATGTGGCTCAAGAACAAGCGCGACTTCTACGGCAGCATCTACGAGGAGGACCGCACGCGTATCGAGATGCTCGAGGCTCGCTACGCGCGGCTCATCGAGAAGGCCGGTGGAATGCTGGAGTGAACGGCAGGGTCGCTCTCGTTACCGGCGCTTCGCGCGGCATCGGGCGTGCGGTGGCGACCCGGTTCGAGGAGCTGGGCGCGCGGGTGCTTGCTCCGCCGCGCGCCGAACTCGACCTCGCCGATCCTGCTTCTGCGGATCGCTACCTGGCACGACTTGACCAACCGATCGACATCCTGGTCAACGATGCCGGGGTCAACCGGCTTGCCGGGCTTGTTGAGACGGACGACGACCTGCTGCGCGACACGCTGGAGGTCAATCTCATCGCGCCGCTGCGTCTCGCCCGGGCCCTCCTGCCGGCCATGGCCGAGCGGGGCTGGGGCCGGGTGGTCAACGTCACGTCGGTCTGGACCGTGGTCGCGCGGGAGCGCCGCCTGCCGTACATCGTCAGCAAGACCGGCCTCAACGGTCTCACGCGCGCCATGGCGGTCGAGTTCGGGTCGCGGGGGGTCCTGGTGAATGCCGTGGCCCCGGGGTTTGTCATGACCGAGATGACCACCCGGAACAACACTCCGGAACAGCTGCAGGTCATCGCGAAGGGGGTGCCGTTGCGGCGCCTGGCGGAACCTGACGAGATTGCCGAGCTGGTCGCCTTCCTCGCCTCGTCGCGGAATTCGTTCATGACCGGCCAGGTCCTGGTCTGCGACGGCGGCTACTCGGTGGTTTGAAGGGGCGCCATGGATTCGTTGACTATCCGCTCCCAGCTGGGCGACTACCAAGTCGATTTCCGCGACGACGCGGCCTGGGCCGCCGAGCTGTGCGAGTTGGAGAATGCGTTCTTCGTTGTCGACGAGCTCGTCTGGCGGCTGCACGGCGAGGGTTGTCTGGCGCCGCTGGCGTCACGTCCGCTCCACCTGGTGTCGGCTACCGAAGAGACCAAGACCCTGGACGGCATCGCCACGCTCTGTGATGGGATGATCGCACAGGCGGCCAAGAGGAACGCCGTGGTCGTCTCCGTGGGCGGCGGCGTCGTGCAGGACGCCACCGGCTTCCTGGCTTCGGTCATCTATCGTGGTGTGGGCTGGGTGTACGTGCCCAGTACCTTGCTGGCGCAGGCGGACAGCTGCATCGGCGCCAAGACGTCGCTGAACTTCCGCCATTTCAAGAACCTGCTGGGCACCATGTATCCGCCGCAGCGCGTGATCGTTCACCCGCCGCTGGTAGCCACACTCAACGACGACCACTTCTTCAGCGGCCTCGGCGAGATCGTCAAGATGCACATCGTGGCCGGACCCGAGGCTATGGCACACCTCGAGCCGCGCATGGCGGCCCTCGGCCGCCGCGAGCAAACGGCAGTGAGCGACGCCGTCCGGGCCTCGCTGCTCATCAAGCAGGGATTCATCGAAGAAGACGAGTTCGACCGTGGCCGCCGCCGACTGCTCAACTTCGGTCACTGTTTCGGCCACGCCATCGAGTCGGCGACGAACTTCGCCGTGCCGCACGGTCAGGCCGTGGTCCTGGGCATCATCCTTGCCGGCCTTGTCTCCTGCGCTCGTGGCCGGCTTACACGTTCGCGCCTCGACGAGATCGTGGCGCGGCTCCTCTTGCCTACGCTCACCTCCGCGGCGGTCACCCACGACCTTGCCCACGACGCAGTCGTGGAAGCGATGCGCCACGACAAGAAGCGCTCTGGTGCCGGGCTTGCGGTCGTCATCCCGAACGACGACTGGGACCTGCTCCTGGTCACCGATGTCGCCGAAATGGAGGCGCTTCAGGCGCTCGACGAGCTGCCCGGCGTCCTCGACGCCGCGCGCCGAGCTCTGGTCAACCTGCGTGGCAACTCCCTTCCTGGTTGACGTGACCAGGCCGCTTTCTCCTCCTCTCTCGGTCGGGCCGGGATGAGGGTCCCGTCGACGAACCGGGCGCCGGAAGGATGAGGGCCATGCCGGTCACGATGAAAGCTGTCGCCGACACACTTGCTCTTCTCGTGGACCCGGACGTCAAGCGACGCCGTGTCCGCCAGCTGGTGGCGATCGTGCTCGTGGGGACGGTCCTGTCGATCGTGTGGCACTACATATCGGGCTTCTACTGGGGCTTGGGGTATCCGCAATCGACGTTCCTGTTCATACCCGGCGATCACTTCAATGACTGGAGCAACGACTACCTCTATGCGCAGGATTATCTGCGAGGCGCACCGCGGGGGTTTGGCTACTTCCCATTCGCCGTCCTGACCGAAGTGGCGGCAACGGTCCTGCCGATGCGCGTCGGATTCGTCCTGCTCATCGTGCTGTTCCTGGCAGTGCTCGTCCTGATGCTCCGTGGCTGGGTCGTTGACTGCGAGGAGCACTCGCTCACCAAGGTGCAGTACGGATTCATCCTTGTCGTCCTGTCCTACCCCGTCCTCTTTGCACTCGACCGCACCAACCTGGAGATCCTTCTCTTTGCGTTCATCGGCGGCTTCTTCTACTTCCTCTACGTTCGGGAGTCTCCGTGGCTGGCGGCGCTCTGTCTGGCAGCAGCCATAGCCTTCAAGCTCTATCCCGCGACGCTCCTCCTGCTTCTTCTCGCCGAGCGCCGCTTCAAGCCTTTGGTTCTCGCCAGCGTCTTTGCACTGGGCCTCACAGCCGTCGGCGCGGTCCTGTTGTCCGTCTTGGGCCATTACAGCCTGGTCGAGGTGTGGCGGGAGAACCTAAGGGCGCTTGACTTCGTCCAGCAGACCTACGTCATCGGCGGTTACGGCGTGCAGCACGGGCACTCGCTTTGGGGCCTGGTGGGGTTGCTGGACATGCTTCTCCGGGGGGCTGTCGAAGGTTGGCAAACGGCGCTGTATTTCGTGGGGGCCGCGATGATCTTCCTCGGCCTTGCGGTCCGCGCGGTGTTCCGGGAGACGGAGCGCTGGAAACGTGTGCTATTGGTCATGGTACCGGCGTTCCTCCTCCCGTACCTCTCAGCCGACTACACACTCATCCAGCTGTACTTCCCGCTTGTCTTCTTCCTCAACGCTCCCCGCGTCTCACGCTGGGATGTCGCCTATGTCGCTTTGTTCGGAGTGCTCCTCGTGCCGGTCGATTACTACTACATCCTTGGCGACGTGAGCATCTCGGTCATCGTGTATCCGGTAGCTCTGCTGGCCTTGTTGCTGCTGGCGATCTTGGATCGGCGGCGGGCCGTGACGGACGTTCAGGCCGAGCCCCCCGGCAAGACGTGGAACCAGCGAGGTCGCCGCACGGGAGGAGTGCGGAGCGCGGTGGGCGCCGACGAACCTAGGGACCAGGCATCGCCTGAAGGCCCCATGAACATCGTCGCACTCGCCTGAGCGCTCGACACAGGCCTCGCGCGGCTCGCCGATGAGATCTGGTTCCTACGGGGGAGCGGCATTGGCTTCAACACCGCCCTTGACTTGGCATCGAGCCGACTTGGTCTCGCTGCGGGCCGCGTTGCCGACAAGCCCGGTTAGTCGAAGTTGATGCGCTCCTTCTCCACCACCAGCGGTCGCTTGTGGACCTGGGTGTGGATCGAGCCGATGTATTCTCCGAGTATCCCGACGAAGAAGAGTTGTACGGCGCCGAAGAAGTAGATGCCGATCAGGAGCGGCGCTGTGCCGAGCTGCAGTTCATTCCAGAAGATAAGCTTGGCGATGAGGTACCCGAGAGCCACCAGCAGACTGAGCATGGAAATGGTGAATCCTGCCATCGTGGCGATGCGCAGGGGTACCTTGGAGTGGTTGGTGATGCCCAGCATCGCCATGTCGTAGAGGCTGAAGAAGTCATTCTTGGTGCGGCCTCGCGTGCGGGCCGGCTGCACGTAGTCGATCACGCCCCGCTCATACCCGAAATCGCAGACAAGACCTCTGAAGTACGGGTACTGCTCGTCCGTGCTGCGGAACTGCTCGACGACATCCCGGTCGTAGAGACCGAACCCCGTGAAGTTGTGGACAAGCTCCACGTCTGATGAGAGCTTGGCGACGAGCCAGTAGTAGAGCTTCCGCGTGCGAGACATGAGCCAGGATTCCCTGCTGCCCTGCTTCACGCCGATAACGACCTTGTAGCCCTCCTCCCACTTCTTGACGAACTGGGGGATGAGCTCCGGGGGGTCCTGCAGGTCGGCGACACAGCTCATGACCGCATCCCCGCGCGCCTGCAGGAACGCGTAGTAGGGAGAGCGGATGTGGCCGAAGTTGCGCGTGTTCACGATGACCTTGACGCGTTTGTCCGCCGCCGCGAGTTCGCGCAGGATCTCGACGGTCTTGTCCTTTGAGGCATTGTCGATGAACAGGTGCTCGTAGTCGTAGCCGGGCAGGGTCTGCATTGCCGCCTTGACCTGCTGGTAGACCTCGCGGACGTTGCCTTCCTCGTTGTAGCAGGCAGTGAGGATGGTCAGCAGAGGCACTGCGGTTCCTTTCGGCGGTCGGGGCACCGCTCAATTCTCCTGTGCGGCCGAAGGGTCGTGGGAGGACGTGTCACCGGGGTGTCTTTGATGTCCGCCGCGGAAGCTGAAGTACTTGTGGCCCAGGTAGCTGCAGACGACGACGACCCCCAGGAAGAGCGCCTGAACCACGTAGATGTTGAACGGCATCATCCTGAGGGCGACGGGCAGCAGCGCGAGGTTCACAACAAGCGCCACGAGATAGACGAAGGAGAAGCGCGGAAGCTCCTTGAGCACGGGACCCCGGCTGCGGAACACGATGTAGCGGTATCCAAGATAGGCGTTCAGCACGTTCATCGGCCACGCCAGCACCAGCACGACGAGGTAGGGAAGGTAGTCGCCAAGCAGGTACTGCATGAGCGCCCAGACGCCGTACCCGAAGACCGTGTTCCAGCCACCAACCACGAGGTAGAGCACCTGCTCCCGGCGGCGGAAGTAGAACCTGACCGATGGTCCAAGGGCGGGATGATCTCGCAGCCCATCGAGGTGCTTCTCGAATCTGGTCGATGTCCTGGACGCCGTCGGCTGCATGTGCGCAATGCTACCCCTCGGCGCTGTCGCCGATCACCCGAGACTCCCCAGAGAGGTCGGTCGGCGCTGGCTCGGCCAGCCCCCGATACCGTGCCGCTCCGACGAAGGCCACCGTGATCAGGACGATTCCCGCCCATGAGCCCTCGTAGGTCGTCGTGGCGATCAGCATCGCCGCGATGAGCGCGAGCTCGCGGCGGATGACCAGCATTGCCGGGAGGACGAACAGCAACCCGAACGGGTGAAGGGATGGGGTTCCCCAGACCGAGAGCAGGCCGATCCGGGCCGCGACGCCCGTCCGATTCGGGATGACGACGACCGCGAGGGTCGCGAGGAGCATCACGATGAGCCCGACTCCCGGCGGCGTGAATCTGCTCAAGGCGATCCCGGACAGCTCCCACGCCGGGTCGGTCGCGCGCCCGAGCTGGGCCAGCCAATCGAGCCACAGGTTCGCGCCAGTCAGCGGGAGGCTGAGTGCGACGATGCCGATCACGGCCGCCGCGCCGACGGCCGCGGCAGCGGGCCGATGGCGGGCGAGAAACAGCCATGGCTGGAGCTGGGAGACTTTGAGCGCACCGATCGTGGCCGACAGCAGCCCAAGCCGAACTGCGGATCCGTCCACCTCGGCGACGTTCCGCTCGATCGGCCGGAAGCGATCCGGCTGGCCGGACCGGCGCCAGAAAAGCGCGACGAAGCAGGCGAACGCCGGGATCTGCACGTTCCCCCCGATGATCCCCTCCGCGAACGGAGACCAGGCAAGAACGAACGGCCACCACGCCAGCGGAAACGCGAGCCGCCGGACGGCGAAGACCGCGCTGCCCAGGCAGAGCGCGAACCAGATGAGCTGGAGCGCCAGCTTCGGGACTTGGAGGAGGACTCCCGCCACCGGCAGGATGAACGGCGGGTAGAGGAACGGCTGCGTGGCTCCGGGCGGCGCGGTGAAGGCGGAGGCGAGGTACGGCTGCCCACCGTCGACCCAGCGCTGGGCGGCCCGCAGCGGGATCTCGAGGTCGACGCTGAACGGGTAGACGAGCAGCAGGTGGTTGACGAGAGATGCCGCGATGACCGCAACTGCGATGGCGCCGAGGCCCGTCCGGAGGAGCCGGTTCGAGTTCGAGCCGACCGCGAGGATGTCGGTCACTTCGGACCTCATCCGCATAGTGTAGGGACGCTCGCGGGTCGGCCGGCGGCCGCTCGGCCGCCCTCCGTCTCCTGCCCGCCCACCGGGCCCAGGGTCACTGGCCCTTCCGGACGCCGGCCGTGGGTGCGGGCCGGAATACCGCGCCGTCCTCATCCTCGGCGATAGCGCGCCAGCCAGAATCGGACGCCTCGAGGGTGTGCAGGAGAGCGCCCTGATCGCGGCGATCCACGACCACGAGCGACGCGCGGATGCGAGCGAGCGTCTCGAGTGTCCCCGGCCCACCCGCCGCGATGACCAGGTAGTCCGCCCACGCTGACGGCGGCACGACCTCGATCCGGCTGTCCACCATCATCGGGACGCCGGGCGCGGCCCATTCGAACCACGACGCCCAGCGCTGGGGGACCACGGCGCGGTCCGACGGCGATCCTGCGCTGCGCATCGCCGTTGCCAGCCCGACGGGCGCATCGACGAGCAACCCGTCGGGGCCGGCGAGCGTCGCCGACGGCCGCCAGATCGGCTGGAGCAGGATGACGAGCAGCCCGAGCGCGACGACGATGCCGAGGTTCAGGCGCCGCAGCCCCGCCGGCTCGGGCCGCGGAGGCCCCGGAGCGTCCGGCGCGGGAGCTGCCGGCGGCGAGACGCCCGTCGGGACGCCGTGCGCCGCCAGCCGGGCGATTGCGGGCGCCAACACGACCGGCGCCCCGAATGCCCACCAGACGATCCCGCGCTCCGCCCAAACGCCGACCACGATCAGGAGGCCGAGCCAGAGCAAGCCGGGAACCGGCGGCCACCGCCCGTCGCGACGCCGGGCGGCGACGAGGATGAAGGCTGCGACCATCACGGTGAGGTAGAACAAGCCGCCGGCGAACGAGACGGGGTTCGTCCGTTGCCACTCGGAGACGAGGCGCGCCACGTCGCCGTTCGTCGACAGCCCCGCCGCGTAGGACCAGGAGCCTGGGCCGAACGGCGTAACGACGCTCGCGGCCGCCGTGAGCACGACGACGACCAGGCTCCGACGCATGACCGGCGTGGGCGCGCGCAGATCGGCGAGGAAAGCGAGCACTGCGGCGCCGACGCCCAGGAAGAAGCTCCCGTGGAGGTTCGCCCACGCCAGCACGACCACCGGCACGAGGAACGCGAGGCGCGGCCGCGCCCGGCGATCCGCGAGGATTGCGACGACGAGGACGAAACAGACGATCCCGAAGAGCTGCGCCCGCAGCGCGAGCGCACCGATCCCCACAACGAACGTGAGAAGCGCCGCGCCCGCCGCCGGGCGGACCGGCAGCCAGCGCCGAGCCGTCGAGAAGACCAGCCCGACTGCCAGCCCGACGAAGAGCGCCCGGAGAAGCGCGAGCCCGGCCCACCCGCCGGCGGAGTAGCCGAGCGAGAGCAGCACGCCCGCGCCCCACTGCTGGTTGAGCCACGCCTGCCCGGCCGCGGGAAACGTGAGCGGATCCGTCCGCAACACGGACCCGGACGCCCGCATGAGGTCGCCCACGCGCACCTGGTAGGCGAGGTCTACGGTCGACATCGGGGCGATCGTCGCGCCGAGGACCGGGAGCAGGACTGCCAGCAGCGTCCAGAGGCGGTCGCGAGTCATATCGTCGCCTAGGTTCGCACAGCCGGCCGCCGGCTACGACGCCCCTCCGTCGGTCAGCTCAGGGCCGCGTGAATGCCGCCTCGAGCGTACCTCGCGACATCAGGGGTGCAGCCTGATCGGCGATGCGCCGGATCAGGAAGTACTCGGTTCGCGGGTGATCATCGGTGATGATCGGGCCTGGGCCGACGCCCGACCGGACGGCATCACCAGTCGCGAACACGAGGCTCGGGATCAACTGCGACCAGGCGGCCAAATCGTGCGCGGGAGAATCCGGCGCCGTGGACAGGTTGTCGGTTACGCCTGGGCGCTCAAGGACGGAAGCGATTGCATCTGGTGCAAACGACACCGGGCGATCGGAACCCAGCATGAACACCCCTGCACCGCCCGGCCCGAGCGCCAGCGTGACCTCCGGGAAGACGTCCGCGAAGGTGCGGGCGTGGGCCATGAACTCGTCCAGTCGCTGGCCGTACGGGATCCACTCCATCATGACCCCGCCCGCGTTGAGACGCCGGGCCGCAGCGGCGTAGAACTCGCGTGAGTAGAGCACGCCGGTGCCCGCGCTCTCGATGGGTGGTGGCGGATCGACCACGATCGTGTCGTATCTCCGATCGGTCAGCTCGACGTAATTTCGACCGTCCGAGATCACGAGGTGCCCGCGCGGGTCCGCCAGCACAGCGTCTGCGTCCGGGTAGAAGTACTTGAACATCCGCGGCACGGTCGGCACGAGTTCGACGCCGTCGACGCGGTCGCCGAGGATCAGGCCGGTTCGATAGCTGGATCCCATGCCAAAGGCGATCACGAGCAGCGAGCGGGCGTCGGGTCGCGCCATGGCCGGAAGGACGGACATCAGGCGAGTGTCGACGGTCATCCCCGTCATGGATGTGCCGGCCACCCACAGCTGCGGCTGGCGCGCAATCGTGCCGGCCTGAACGGAGGCGATCTCGTCTTCCCCGGTCGCGAACATGTGCCCCGACCTCTTGATCCCCACGACGGATGGGTCGCGCGCCAATCCCGCGAGCGCGATCGCGAGCACCGCTGCCGCCGCGATCGGGGCGGAGAGCATCTCTATTCTCCGGCGCCGGCTGGGCCGCTGGCGCCAGATCCACCAGGCCGCCGCGATGTTCGCCACCGCGAGCACCAGGACCGTCACGGGCGAGCCGATCGTGGGCATCGCGATGAACGGGATACCCACCGTCCCGATGACGATGCCCAGCGTGTTCGTCCCAAGAAGAAGGCCCGTGTCAGAACCGACTCGATGATCACCTGAGGCGATCAGCCGGGACGCAAGTGGCAGCGAAAGGCCGATTGCCGTTGCCGTCGGCAGCACGACGATCATCCAGGCGATTCCATCCGGAACGTGGAGCGGGCGAAATGCGATGAGCAGCGTTCCGGCCGTTGCCAGGACCCCGATCAGCACCTGTGTCCGAGCGAGCCAGCCGAGTGTGTCCATCCCTCGGCGGGCCGCGATCTCGACGATAAAGGGGCCGATGGCGAGCCCCATCAGGAAGAAGACGAGGATCGCGCTGAAGACGTACGACGAGCCGCCGGTCCCCGACGAAAGGAGGCGGGTCCAGAGTGTCTGGTACCCAAGCGACGTGAGTCCCGACACGAAGGACATCACCACGGCAACGCGGCGCAGGTCGACACGATCGGGGACCGTCGGCGGCGTATCGTGCCGAGCGGGTTCCGCCAGTGCATCGGTTGTCGTGGCCACCGCCGACCCGAATCCGTCGGGCTCGACAGGGTCCATTGGCGCCGCACCGGGCCGCCGAGCAAGAATCAGGGCCGTCACTCCCGCGACGGCGGAACCGGCTGCGCCGACCCGGAGGCTGTCCGAGAGCCCCAGCACCTCGATGAGCACGAAGCCGGCAGCCGCCGCCCCGACGATCGCGCCAAGCGTGTTCGCGGCGTAGAGCCGCCCGAAGACATCGCCGAGATCGGCGGCCCGACGAGCCAGGTGACGACTGAGGCTTGGAAGCGTCGCACCCATGAGCACGGTCGCAGGGGCGAGCGCCAGCACCGCGAGGACAAAGCGGATCCCGGCCAGCAACGCCGGCTGGTCAACCAGCGACGAGTACGCGGACCCATAGACGGAGCGGATCAGCGAGAAGAGGAGAGGCGTCGCAAGGACCACCGCGACGAGCAGGAGCTCCAGGGCGCCATACAGGCGCAACGGCGACCGGACGCGATCCGCAATGCGACCACCAACAAGGCTGCCGACCGCCATTCCGCCGAAGTAGCCCGTCAGGATGGCCGCGATCGCCTGGGTGGTGTTGCCGAACACGAGAACGAGCTGGCGCGACCACACGACTTCGTAGATCAGGCCGGACGCACCTGAGAGAATGAAGATCGCGACAATCGCCGTCCGACGGTCCCGCACTCGCGCCTCCTGCTCGACACGCAATCGTTGTCCGCGGGTTGGGTTGCCCGACGGGTCCCGCGGAGAATATCAGTGAGGGCACCTCGGCAACCGCCGCTGGCGCCCCAGGGTGGGCCGGAGCCGCCCCCGGTACGAGCGCCGCCGGAACGGGCACCGCGACCGCCTGCCCGTGCCGAATCCGCCCGGTTGTCACGCCGCCCAGCCGGATCGCCGCGATCGTCGGCCGCCCGCATGGCATCCTTGCTTCTGGGTGCGAGGGCCGCGCGAATCCAGCATGGCTCCGCGCGGCCGCCAGGACGCGCGAGAACGTTGCGCCCTTTCATGGGACGTGCCGGGACGTTGAACGGAACTCGTCGTCGCCAGGCCCGCCTGGCAAGCTTTGCATTGTCGGCCTCCGGGTATGTGGTGGCTGCAGGAATCCTTGTCTGGGGGTTCAGCACCGGCCACTTTTCGGTCCCCGGAGGAGACGCACTCGTGTGGAACCGGGTCGGCGACGACCTGCGAGCGGGACTGGATGTCTACGCTCGCCAGCCCGTGCTTACCAACACGTTCTTCTATGCGCCGCCATGGGCCGTAATCTTCGCGGCGGTGTCGTGGCTTCCGGTTGACCTGTGGTACGTGGGCATCGTCGCCCTGGAGGTCGCCGCGGTCCGTTACCTGGCCGGTTCCTGGACCCGGGTGGGATGGTTCTGCTGGTGGCCCTTCGTCGCCTTCGAGCTCCCCTCGGGGAACTTCAACCTGATCATGGCGGCCTCGATCGTTGTCGCCGTCCGGGGCGAACCTCGACCTGCCGTGCTGATGGCTCTCGCGAAGCTCGCGCCTGCCATTGCGATTCGGCGGCGAGACTGGAGGAAGGCGCTTTGGGCGTTGGTCGTCGCGTGCGCGATCACGGTGCCGTGGCTCTGGCTGTGGCCGAACTGGGTGGAGGAGCACATGATCGCGGCCTTATCGTGGCCCACGCTCGGGCCGCAGATCCCGATCGCGCTACCGGTTCGTCTTGCCGTGGCCGGGGCACTCGTGGTTGCCCGCAGACCGTGGGCGACGGCGCTCGCCGCAGCCATCGCCACTCCTGCGTTCTACTTCGGTTCGCTCGTCCTCCTGCTCGCCCCGATCGCGGTCGTTCTCGGCGCCCGCGCAACGCCGGGTCGCGGACGGGGCGGGCACGCGCCTGGCTGACTTGCAACTCGCATCCGCGCGCCCTCAACCCGCGGCGACCGCCTCGCGAACCGGTGGCCGGATCGCGGCCACGCCCGCGTCGTAGAGGTCCTCGATCGCCGAGACCATCAGCTCCACGCAGAAGCGCTCGTGGACCAGGTCGTGGCCGCCCTTCGCGATCAGGTCCGCGTAGGCGTGGTCCGTGAGGAGGCGGACGATCGCCGCGGCGAGCGCCGGGGCGTCATGGGGCGGGACCAGGAGGCCCGTTCGGCCGTTCTCGACCATCTCCGGGATCCCGCCCACATTCGACGCGACCACCGGCCGCGAGAGCGCCATCGCCTCCAGGATCGTGAGGCCCTGCGCTTCTCGGTAGGAGGGCAGGACGGCCACGTCCAGGGCGGCCGTCAGCGCCGGCACGTCGTCGCGCCGACCGGTGAAGATGACCCGGTCCGCGACCCCTCGTTCGGCAGCCTGCGCCTCCAGCGCCTCGCGGCGGCTCCCTTCGCCGACGACCAGGAGGTAGGCGTCCGGGACAACGCGAAGGACCAGTGGCCACGCGTCGATGAGCGTGGGATGGCCCTTCTCCGGCTCCAGCCGCGCCACGACGCCCACGATCTGGGCGCCCGGGGCCATCACGTACTCCTCGCGGAGCGTGCAGCACGCCTCCTGGTGGTCGTAGCGCTGGAGGTCCACGCCGTTGTGGATGAGCGAAACCGGCACGTTCGAGGGCCGCTCGTCGGCGATCTTGTGGACGATGGCGCGCGACACCGCGACGAGGTGGTTCATCCGCGGCGTAAGGCGACGGAGCGCGTGGCGGTCCTCCACGCTGCGGATCCGGCTGGAGTGCACCGTCCCGATCACGTACGGGCGTTGGTGGCCGGCCTCGCCCAGCGCGATCGCTGCGCGCGTCCCGACCAGTTCGGCCCGGTACATGTGGTTGTGGACGATCTCCGCGTCCGCGTCGGCGAGGAACGTCGCCAGGGCACCGACCGCGATCGCGTCGTCGGGCTCGTCGAGGACGTGGACCGGCATGCCCAGGCGCCGGATCCGGCGGATGGCGCTGCCGCCGGAGAGCGAGACCACGCTCGCGTCGTATCGCGAGCGGTCCAACCGGGAGAGGAGCGAGTAGACGTGCTCCTGGGCACCGCCGTTCGTGCCGGTGGCGAGCACCTCCACGATGCGCACGGGGGCACCGCCGGGGACCGGGGGCGGGTTCCTCGGCTCCAGGCACGGATCTCCCGCGGTGGGTGCGCTCATCTCATGAAGCCGTTCGCACGACGAGCAGGCGCTGGATTGGCACGTCCACTGCCCCCCACCCGTACTTGTAGGGTTCGTCGCCGCGCAGGAAGTCGAACCGCGACCGGCCGGCCTGCAGCGCCATCTGAATCGAACGGGCGACCAGGACCACGCCCGGCGACAGCTCGCGCGCCTCCGGATCCACGCCGGCGTTGTAGAAGTAGAGCGTCTCGCCGTCATCGAACCAGATGCCGGCCGCGATCCGGCGGCCGCCCACGGTCAGGAAGTGGAGCGCGATGAGGCCGTCCGGGCCACAGTGCTCGAAGAGTCCGCGAAAGAAGGCGCGGCTCTGGGCGCCCCCGGGCGTCTCCGGGAAGAGCCCGTCCGCGCCCCAGCGCTTCTGGTGCAGGTCCACGAACTCGTCCAGGTCGCCGATCGGGTCCATCGAACGCTCAAGGCGCACGTCGCCCGCGGCCTCCGCGCGCCGGACCTTGCGGCGTACCTCGTGGCGCTCCTTCTTGCCGAGCGTCCCCAGGTACCCCTCGTAGTCCAGGCCGGGCGGGAGGTCGAGGATCGGGCAGACCTCTTCGCGCTCGCGGACCACCATCCAGCCGTCCGAGGCCAGGTGCGCCCCGAATGCCACCGCCAGCTCATCGGCGGCCGGATCGCCGCAGCGGAGCCGCCGCAAGTCGATGACGTCCCAGGGGTCGGGGTGTTGATCGCCGGGGATCGCGCCCGCAGCGAGGGCGTCCGCGACCGCGCGGGCGACCGCGGGCAGGTCCGCCGGCCGCGCGAGGACCGTCGCGTAGTCAGCGTGGTAGCTCGCCCCGAAGAAGACGGCCTTGCGGTCCGGCGCGACGGGCGTCAGCGGGGCGGCGTGGCCGGCGCCGCGCATCCGGGTGCGGAGGATCGCGTCGTCCGGCTCCACCTCGTGGCGGTGCATGAGCGGGACGATCGCGACGGGTGGCGCGTCATCTGACGCCGCGCCGTCCACGACGACCAAGGTCTGGTCGTGCGCGTTGGCGGCGTAGGCGTCCCACCAGGCCCGCTGGACTCCCCAGCGCGAGAATGGGGTGGCCCACGGGGTCGCACCCGCCAGCGCGTCCCACGTCTCGGGCGCGATGGCACCGAACGGCCGGTGGACGGCCCGGAGCGCGGCGGTGGGAGCGTGGGTTTCCGCGCCCGGGGCCGCCTCGCCGGGCGCGGCGGGACAGGGCGGGTCGAGGTCCGGGGAGATTGCGGCGGTCACGGCCGCGAGGATAACACCGGTTGTTGCGGAGTCATCGATCGGCCCGCGCTGGCGTACCGAGCGGGCGCACCTTCACGCACTCGACCTCGGGCTCTCCGCCCGGACTCGTGGGGTCCCGCCGAAGAGCCGCCGAATGCGAGCCGTCAAGGGCGCGTGTGCGAGAGGGGGCAGCAGGGCCACCAGCAGGGCGATCGACAGGAAATAGAGACGAGGCCAGGCAAGGATCGTTCCGAGAACGGCAATCCATTGCCGGTCCGATCGCGCGCCCCACATGACCAGCACGATCGCGACAGGTAGCCGCGGCCAGATCGCAATCGGGAACGGCCAGCCTGGAGTGTCGCCATAGCCGGGCAGATATGCCAGCCAGTCCAGCCAGGCGTGAGGTTGGAGGGCGAACGAGATGATTGAGACGATCACCGCGGGTGAGATCGCGATCGCAAGACGGCGCCATTCGCGACGAACCAGTGGCCACAGGAGGATGACGCCCGCTGATGGCTTCGTGACAAGGAGCACCGACCAGAGGACCGGCCATCGGAACCCGCCCACCACGGCGACTGCAAGAAGAAGGTTGATGTTGGCCGCGTTGATCTCGGCGGCTACCGGCGGAAGAAAGAGCGCCACAATCGTCGCAGGGCCGGTCAGGAGCACCAGTGCCGCAAGCTCTGTCGCGCGGAGAAGTGCAACGAAGGCGTTGAATGGAAGCCCGAGGAGCGGCGCCATCGCCTGGATCGCCACAGGCGGATATGGGAAGTGGAATGTGTTAGGTGGATACGGAGCAGCCGGGTTCGTGGAAAAGTAATCCAGCGCGTCGGTCGGGTTACCTCCGGACTGGAGGTAGACCATCCAGACGACCAGCGCCCCCGACACGCCCAGGGCGGTCAGGAGCATGCGCGGAGAGATACGACCCGTCTTGACCGGCATCAGTCTGCGCATAGTAATTCCCATCCTGCCGACTTCCGCTGATTCCCGGCCGCGGATCTGGCGTCACCAGCGAGCAGACCATCCTCCTGCTCTGGCCGAGCCGTTGCAGGTGAGTGCCCACCTCTTCGCCGTCTCGGGGCACACCACCCGCGAGGGGCCGGCCGGAGCGCGGTTTGGGGGCGCTCGCGCGTCACGGGCCGCCGGCAGTCTGGCCCAACGCAGCGTCGTTTTGCGGGTCGAGTGGGTCGCGAATGGCGGACCAGACGATTACCGCCAATGCGAGCGCGCCGGCGATCCAGAGAGACCACCATGAGAGGAGGCCACAGAGCGCGACATACCGCGATGCCTTCGCGAATCGGTGGTGATAGAGCGGAAGGACGGCAAGCGGGAGCGTTGTCGAGTAGATGCCAGCGTAGGTTCCCGCAAATGTGCCGGCAACGGCTGCCGCCATGAGGCCCGCCTCGGGACGCCGGATCAGGAGGATCGCCGCAAGGGCCGACGCCAGCCAGGCGAGGGCTCCCCCGAGCGGCCAGAGATAGGAGAGCCCCGAGTTGCCGACAAACCGGGGATCGACTCCACGAAGGATGACTTCGAGGAACTGGACGTACAGCGATGGCCCGAGAAGCAACGCGGCGGCGAGAGTCAGCGAAGCGCCCCCTGCGGCTACACCCCAGAACGTTCGACGCCGGTGCACCAGCAGCCAGAGGAGCAACATCAGAAACATCGGCTTCGGGGCTGCGGCGAGGGCAACGCCAAGCGGCACGCCGGCTGCCAGGCGATCGTGCCGCATTGCCAGCATCGCGGCCACGACGAGCACGACAGTCACATTGCCGAGCGCGACATCGCTCAAGACACCCGGCCAGGTGACGGCCACGAGGAGCGCCGGCACTGAGCGTGGGGCGAGGGCGATGGCCATCGCCAGCTCCGCCGCTGCCCATGCGACCCAGACGTTTGGCGAGAGCAGGGCGCCGACCACAGCCATCGGCGGCGCATAGAGGAAGCCACCCACCGCGTAGGGGTCTCTCCCCGCATGCCACTCGGCTCCCGCCGCGGCGACGCGCGTAAGATCCAGGCTTACCCACGTCGATGGGTGCCAGGAAACGAAGACGGCGAGACCTCCGAGGACCGATACCAGGCCGACGATCCGCCACGGCGGTGTGCGCCTGACAGTCTTCGTACCGAAGCTAGAGAACCTTGTCCCCTTCAAGGTCACCGAGTACCTCAGCCTTATCGATGTGGCCAACGACCGGATGGGACGGGCCCCGTCGAGCGGCGGTTCGGACCCCACTCTACCCTTCCCGATCGGCCTCGAGGGGACTCCGCCCTTTGCTTCTCCAGCCTTCGACCCTGATCCGACCAGCAACTGGTGCGACAAGACACACCCCGAACGCGAGCGGGTACAGCGCGTCCACCGGGAGCCACGTCACGAGTGGGATGACGATCGCCCACCGCTGGCGGCGCTCCAGGAGCAGCGCGACGGGCAGGAGCAGGAGCATCGCGTAGTGGTCCCAGAGGAGCGGGCTGAGGACCTGTGAGGCGACGACGCCGACGACGAAGCCGGTCGCCGGGTCGCGGCGAAGCCAGGCGAAGAGGGTGATCGCGAGAGTCGCGGCGGCGACGGCCCACTGGAGCGCCGTCGCCACCTCGAGGCTCGCGCCGGCTCGCCAGGCGATCGCCCCCGGGGTCATGTTCTTCGGTGTCGTCACCGGCTCGCTCACCCGGCCCAGCAGGGCAGCGTAGTCCGTCCAGGTCGCGACGCCCGTGACGAGCGTGGCGAGGAGCGCCGCTGCCCCGCACGCCACGAGCCCGACGAGAAGCGCCCGCCAGCGCCGTGTGAGCATCATCCAGGCGAACAGGAGCGCCGGCTGGACCTTCGTGAGTGCCCCGGCGGCGACCGCCAGGCCCAGCGCGAGTGGCCGGTCCAGCGACCGCCAGCCGATCGCGAAGCACAGGTACAGGAGCGGCCCGACCTGCCCGAGCTTCACCGAGTAGAGAAACGGCAAGCTGA
>Ga0209429_10000677_pt1 | contig 22378 bp, 22 predicted proteins | sample BarGraNGADG00212_3_FD_184493 | JGI IMG/M metagenome (GOLD analysis project Ga0209429, IMG submission 184493) | Arctic peat soil microbial communities from Barrow, Alaska - Barrow Graham LP Ref core NGADG0004-212 (SPAdes) (version 2) | ecosystem: Environmental > Terrestrial > Soil > Wetlands >...
CAACACGCCAACTCTACGCCAGATGGCGAGACACGGGCGATTTCTCTCAAGTGAGGAGCGCCCCTTCGCCCGACACGAAGTGAGGGGCTCCCGGGTCGACCGACCCGGGAGCCCCTCGATGCTGCCGTCCAGAAGGTCGCCTGCGCGGCGGCCGTCTACGGTCCGCGTCAGGTCACTTCGCCGGACCCACCTGGACCTGCATGAAGTTGCCGAGGGCGCTGTAGCCCGTGATTGTGATCTTCGTACCCGTGTTGGGGTTCATGACGCTCCCCTGCGGGTTCGCTGGATCGTAGTAGGACATGGTGTCGTTGAACACCGGCACTGCCGGCAGACTCGGGATCGGCGACAGCACGCTGTTCACGTGAAGGTTGTTGATGGCGTCCGTCGCCTCCAGCCCGAACGTGGAGTCATAGGTCTGGATCCGGTTCCGCCAGACGGTGCCGTTGACGTTGCGCAGCGCCGTGAAGTGCGCGTCGATCGGCAGAAGCAGACCCTTGCCAGGGTGCACCGCCGTCTGGTTGTTCGCCTGGGACGTGTCCCAGTAGTTGACGAGCAGGCCGTCCTGGTACGGGAAGTGGTCCACGAAGTTCTGCAGGGCGGGGTTGTTCAGGTAGCCGAAGAAGTACGGCCCCACCTTGAGGGTCGAGTCGTAGCCCTTGTACGTGCGGTACTCGGCCACGTAGTAGTGGCTGTAGAGGGCACTCTCGGTGCCGTTGGTGACGTGGAAGCCTGTGGTGGGCTTGTACGTCCAGCCGGCGTTCGTCTCCGCCCCGTCGGTCGGGTTGCCCGTGATGTTGATGTCGTCGACCATGAAGCCGAAGCCGCCGGTGTTGGTGTCGGTCCAGTAGCGGAAGCCGAGGAGAACGTTGCCGGCCGGCAGGTTCGCGGTGAGGTCCACCCAGCCGCTCGAAGCGCCGGTGATGCCGAAACCCTTATTCTGGCCGTTGGGATCCTTACTTGTCGAGAGATTCGTCGGGACACTCACCCAAGTGGCGCCACCATCGGTTGAGGCGACCACGTAAGCATAGTCCCAATCAAGCTCGATGTTGAACTTGACTTTGGCTGCAAGTGTGGATTTGGTCGCCAGGTTGAACGACTTATACATAAAGTTGTCCAGGTTATCGCCTGCGCTGCTGTAGTAGTAGGAAGAGCCGGCATATGGCTTACCAATATTCGAGACAACAGACTTCTTGGGCAGAACCACAATCAAGCCCTGGGCTTGCTTGGTATTGAACTCCATTGGGCCAAGCTTGTGGGTGGATTGTTGCCCGGCATATGCAACTTCATAGTTTAACCAACCGAGCTGGAATTTCTCCCAGTCGCCCATGTGTGAAGACTTGGAACCGATATCCACGGTACCATCGCCCATCCATGAGCCGGAGGACATCAATGTCCAGAAGCCGGTCCCATTCTCCCCGCCGGAGGTGTCGTACAGGTCCGGCAGGCCCAGGTCATGGCCAAACTCGTGAGTGAAGACACCCACGCCGCCGTTCTCGGGCTGGACGGTGTACTTGCCGACCCAGAAGTCGCTGTCGCCGATCTGGATGCCGCCGTACTTGTTGAAGGCCGGGCCGGCTTTGCCGATCAGGTTGGAGTAGGCATACCAGCTGTGGCTCCAGATGGCCTCGGCGCCCAGTGCACCGCCGCCAGCCTCTTCGCCCTCGCCCGAATGCACCGACTGGAAGGTGTCGATGTAGCCGTCCGGCTCGTCGAAGTTGCTGTTGCCGTTGTAGTCATAGCGGTCCCGCTGGTCGAACTGGCTCAGGTAGTCGTTGATCTGGGCAGGGGTCTGGCCGGCCGTGATCTGCTCGTCATACCAGCCATTGACGGTATCCCGAATGAACAACCAGACGTTCGAGTCGGGGTTGTCGTCGTACATCAGGTGGTCACCGACCGGGATCCAGTCGGTCGCCTCGCCGCCTACTGTATAGCGTCCAGACGACTGCTCGAGGTAGAAGTTGGCCATCGAGTTGGCGCCGGGCGTTTGGTTGTAGAGCAAGTCATCCATATGGGCCTTGCTGAAATCCGGCACCCAGAGGGTGGTGTTGTTCACGGCGCGGACAGGCTGGGCGATGTTGTTGTGCGCGAAGTCGCTGAATTCGCCCATCACGGTCCAGATCATGCCCGTGCCATCCAGCTCGAGCTGAACGAACTGACCGCGGGCTACTTGATAGGTCTTGCCATAGGCCTTGCCGTTGAGCTTGGCCTCGAGGCCTTTCTGCAGGAGATCGGCCTTCCTGACGTCGGCAGGAGTCAGCCTGTTGTCGCTCCTGGCCTGGCGGCCGGGGCCGTCGGCGGCTCCGTTGGTCACGACGACGGCCGCCCAGGCCGCCGGGACGGCGATCAGAGACAAGAGGACTGCGAGCAGCGCGAGACGTAGGAATTTGGTGTGCATGTTACCCCCCTTCGTGTGGCTCCACGGGTGTGGAGTCGTGATACCCATGTTGAGGATTACATCGAAACGACGGTCAGCGCAAGCGCCGGGCCGTTGTGCGGCGATGTACGGGTCCGGCCGGACACCGGCGCGAAGCCGGTCTACCCTCTCGTGGGGCGCCTCGACTGCCGGCGTGAGCGTGTTGCCTGCTCGGGCCACATCTGTCGGGGCCGGCGGGCCTTGGGGGGCTGAGCGCTGCAGAGGTGCGGGCGGCGGCGGCCCGCCTCAGGCCCCCGGCCCGCCTCCGCTGACCATGCTACCCGCCGTCTCGCCGCCGTCCATGACGATCACCGAGCCGGTGAAGTAGGCGGCCTCGTCGGAAGCGAGGTAGGCGAAGAGGCCGGCGAGCTCCTCAGGCGTCGCGTGACGCCCGAGGGGGATCCGGCTGTTCACCTCGGCCAGCATCTGCGGCGTGTACTCGGCCTCCTGCATCGGCGTGAGCACGTAGCCGGGACACACCGCGTTGACGCGGATCCTGGGCGCCCATTCGAGGGCCAGCGACTTGGTGAGGGCGACCAGGCCTGCTTTTGTGGCGTTGTAGCCGGCGTAGTAGCGGTAGCCCACGAGGGCATTGGTGGAGGCCGTGTTGAGGATGACGCCGCCCGCGCCGAGCAGCATCCGGCGGGCGGCGGCCTGGGCCACCCAGAAGGCGCCGCTGAGATTGGTGGCCAGCACCTGTTCCCATTGATCCGGGGAGATGTCCACGGCGGGACTGCGTACGCTGACGCCCGCGTTGTTGATGACGACGTCCAGGTCGCCGACCTGCTCGAAGGCGGCGTCGACCTGCAGGCGGTCGCTGACGTCGCAGCGGATCACGCCGGGGCCCGGAGTGCGCGCCAGGACGACCACCTCGCAGCCCTCGTCGCGAAAGCGCTGCGCCGTCGCCGCGCCGATCCCGCTCGTACCGCCGGTGACGACCACGCGCTTGCCCGCCAGACCTCTCATCGCGTCCCTCCTTGCCTCCGCGCCCGCGGGTGCGGCTGCGCCCGCCAGCCGTGCGCCTGTATCCTATACACATGAGCGAGGCGACCTTCATCGGCGTAGTGAGCGACACGCACGGCTACTACGACTCCATGCTCGACGACCTCTTCGCCGGCGCGGCGGGCATCGTGCACGCCGGCGACATCGGCGACTACGGCATCCTCGAACGCCTGCGCGGCATTGCCCCACTCACGGTGGTGGCCGGCAACACCGACCGGTCCTTCCAGGCGCTGAACCTGCCCTGGGAGGTCGAGGTCGAGATCGCCAGCCTGCGGATCATCGTCTGCCACATCGGCGCCAGCCTCATGGGGCGTCACGACCCAGTGCGCGAGGGCTTCGACCTCGTGATCAGCGGTCACAGCCACAAGGCGGCGGTTGTGTGGCGCGAAGAGACGCTGTTCCTCAACCCCGGATCCGCCGGCCGGCCGCGCTTCGGGCAGCCGCGTACGGCTGCCCTCGTCGGCGTGAACGGCGGCCGGCCGGAGCCGCGCATCGTGCCGTTGGACTGATTGGCGCAGCCCTATCGAGCGGCCCGCTCAACGGCCGTCGACCATCAGACTGAGGGGGGACCGGGTGACAGTGGAAGCTCCCATGACGGGCAAGACCGTCCTCGTCACGGGCTCGACCGACGGCATCGGCCGCCAGACGGCCGTCGAGCTGGCGGCGCTGGGCGCCGACGTGCTGGTGCACGGCCGCGACGCGCGCCGCGGAGCGGCGACCCTGGCGGCCGTGCGGGCCGCGTCGGCCGGCGGTTCTGCCACTCTGCACCTGGCCGACCTCTCCACGATCGCCGGCGTCCGTGACCTTGGTGCGCGCGTGCGCGGCGAGCGCGCGCGCCTCGACGTGCTGGTCAACAACGCCGGCGTGTTCTCGCCCGATCCGCGCGTCACCGGCGACGGCCTCGAACTCACCTTCGCCGTCAACGTGCTCGCCCCGTTCGTCCTCTCGCACGAACTGCTCCCACTGCTGCGCGCGGCCGCGCCCTCGCGCATCGTGAATCTCAGCTCGGCGTCGCACTGGACCGGCCAGATGCACTGGGCCGACCTGCAGTTCGCCGGCGGCTACGACGCCCTCGCGGTCTACGGTCAGTCCAAGCTCGCCGTGACCCTGCTCACCTTCGAGGTGGCCCGGCGCCTGACGGGCAGCGGCGTCACGGTCGTGTGCCTCGACCCCGGCGACGTCGACACGAAGATGCTGCGCGCGGGCTGGCCTGGCCTGCCGGGCATCGACGTCGTCGCCGGGGCGGCCACCAGCGTGCTTCTGGCGTCGTCGCCGGACGTCGCAGGCGTCTCCGGCGTCTACTACGAGGATGGCCGCGAGACCACGCCTCTGCAGGCGAGCCTCGACCGCGATTCGCAGGCGCTCCTCTGGCGCATCCTCGAGGGGCTGGCGGTCGCGGAGTGACCGGACCGGCGGCGGGTATATCTGGAGCGATGAGGCAGTTCGCGATGCACAGAGGACGTACACCATGAGTGCACCACCAGTCACCATCTACTCGCTCAGCACCTGCGGCTGGAGCCGCAAGGCCAAGGCGTACTTCAAGGCACGCGGCGTGGACTTCTACGCCATCGAGTACGATATGGCCGGCCCGGACCTGCAGCAGAAGATCTCCGACGAGATGCACCAGAACGGGGCCGACGGGTTCCCCTACGTGAAGATCGGCGGCCACATCGTGAAAGGCTACGACCCGGCGCGCTACGAGCAGCTGCTCAAGCCCGCCTGACCCATCCGCGACGGAGGACCCCGATGACGGAGCAGACCAAGTCCGTGAAGCTCTACACCCTGAGCACGTGCCCCTGGTGCAGGAAGGCCAAGGCCTTTCTGGACGACAAGGGCGTGGACTACTCCTACATCGACCACGACCTCGCCGACGAAGAGGTCCAGGCGCGCATCCAGGAGGAGATGCTGGCGCGCCACGCCGGCGCCTTCCCGTTCGCCAAGATCGGCGACGACTTCATCGTGGGGTACAACCCGGAAGCCTACACGCGCCTGCTCGGGCTGGAGTGACGGGGTGACCTGCGGGCGCAAGGCCGGGAGGGCAAGAAGGTGGTCGGGGTGGGCGGATTTGAACCGCCGACCTCTCGGTCCCGAACCGAGCGCTCTACCAAGCTGAGCCACACCCCGACGCGGAGACGGATTCTACCGGATGACGGTCGAACGCGCTACCGTCCGCCGGGCGTCCGCGGTGTCGCGCGCGGGGCCCTGACGGGCCGCGCCCGATGCTGGGATCTGCGCTTCGTCAGGCGCGCCGCCGCCCGCCGGCGCCCGTCCCCATCGTGCGGCCCAGCGCGGCGAGCAGGTCGACGATACCGACATTGATCGCCTCGGCCGTCTCGTGTACGGCGGCCTTCTCGGGATAGATCTCGTAGCGGGCGCGGTCTTCGAGGGGCGTGAGATTCGGCATCACCACGTTGGCGCCCCGCTGCAGGCCGTGGGCGCGGCCGCCGGTCTTGTTGACCAGCGAGAGCGCCGTGGTCGCCGGCAGGTTGGCGTCCGGCCGCGCCAGGCGTGTGAGCGCCAGCACCTTGCACGTCATCAGCTCGCTGTTGGGCGCCTGGTCGGCGGGCCAGTCGTCCTCGGCCTGCCGGCGCGCGGACTCCTGCCCCAGCGGCGTAGCGGGGTGGGGCAGGTACGGGCCGATGCCGATCATGTCCATGTCCATACCGCGGAACAACTCTATGTCGGCGGCGATGCTCGCGTGGGTCTGCCCGGGGATGCCCACCATGATGCCGGTGCCGGCCTCGTAGCCGAGCTCCTGCAAGCGGCGCAGGATGGCCATGCGGTCGCTGACCTTGCCCGGCAGGTCCGGATGGATGCGGCGGTAGAGCGCGTCGTCCGAGGTCTCGAAGCGCAGCAGGTAGCGGTCGGCGCCGGCGTCGCGCCAGGCGGCGAGGTCGTGGTCCGGGCGCTCGCCGAGGCTCAGGGTGATGGCCGCGAGCCCGGTCTCGGCCCTGATGCGTCGCAGGATCGCGGCCAGCCACTCTGTCTCGATGCCGTAGTCCTCGCCGGACTGCATCACCAGCGTGCCGTAGCCGAGCTCCTCGGCCTGATGCGCAGACTCGAGGACGACGTCGGCGGAGACACGGTAGCGCTCCACGGCGCGGTTGCCGGCGCGGATGCCGCAGTAGGTGCAGCCGCGCACGCAGTAGTTGCTGACTTCGACGAGGCCGCGGAGGTGGACCTCGTCACCGACGTAGCGGTGACGAGCCTCGTCCGCCGCGGCCCACAGGGTCTCGAGCCGCGCCTCGTCTGTCTCGCGCAGCCAGTGCTCGACGGCGTCGTGCGCGAGGGCGTCGGCGACGCCGAGCGCCGGGGCTGCCTGCGTCCGCCCGGCCATCAGTAGAAGTCGTCGACGGCCGCGTCCTCGGGCAGCCCGGCGGTCACCGGCTCCGCCGGCATATGGCCGGCCCGCCTCGCCTGCGCGGCCCACATCGCCTCGAGCGCGGCCGGGAAGGGCTGCAGCGCGCGCTCGAAGATGCCCAGGCTGAAGGCGATGACGAGGCCGTAGTTGGTGATGGGCACGCCCTGTTGCCTGCAGCGCAGGATACGGCCGAGCATAGCGCGGCGGTTGAAGGTACAGGCGCCGCAGTGGATCACGAGGTCCCAGCGCGACAGATCGTCGGGGAAGTCGTGGCCCTGCATGTGCTCGATGTTCAGCTTGCCGCCCACGTACTGCGTGAGCCAGCGCGGGATCTTGACGCGGCCGATGTCCTCGGCGATGGGATGGTGGCTGCAGGCCTCGGCGATCAGGATGTTGGCGCCGCTCTTGAGATCGTCCACCGCCAGGGTGCCCTCGACCTGACTGGTGAGGTCGCCCTTGAACCGGCTGAAGAGGATGCTGAAGCTCGTGAGCGGGACGTCGGGCGGGGTGTCGGCGGCCACCTTGAGAAAGGCCTGGGAGTCGGTGACGACCAGCCTGGGCGGACGGTTGAGCCTGTCGATGGCGTTCTTGAGCTCGCGCTCCTTGACGACCAGCGCCATGGCGTCGCTGTCCATGAGGTCGCGGATGCTCTGCACCTGCGGCAGGATCAGCCGGCCGCGCGGCGCCTCCTTGTCGATGGGCACCACGAGGATCGCGAGGTCGCCGGAGTTGACGAGGTCGCCGAGGATCGTGGGATTGTCGATGAAATCGGGCGGCGCGTTGTCCAGCAGCGCCTGGCGAAAGTCGAGCACGCCGCGGCCTTCGCTGGCGGCGGTCAGCACGGGCGTGATCTTGAGGTCCTGCAGGCGCTTGACGGGCGCCGGCTTGCTCACGAGGTCGGCCTTGTTGAAGACGACCACGACCGGCGCCTTGCGCTCCAGGAACTCGTCGAGGATGCCGTCCTCGTACTCGCCCCAGCTGCCGGCCTCGGTGACGAGCACCCCGAGGTCGGTGCGGTCGAACACCTGGGTGGTGCGCCGGGCGCGCAGCTCGCCGAGCACGCCGACGTCGTCGATGCCGGCGGTGTCGATGAAGAGCACGGGGCCGAGCGGCAGCAGCTCCATCGGCTTCTCCACCGGGTCGGTGGTGGTGCCGGCGAAATCGCTGACGATGCTCACGTCCTGGCGGGTGATGGCGTTGAGCAGGCTGCTCTTACCCACGTTGCGACGTCCGAAGATGCCGATGTGGAGTCTCATCCCGCGCGGGGTGTCCATCAGACCCATTCCTAGTCCTCCACGGGTCGGCCGAGCTGCTGGGGCGTGCCGAGGCGGCAGACGGCCTCGGCCGAGAGCAGCTCCTCGTACTGGGCCGCGGTCAGGAGGCCCTTGGCGACGACGACGTCGCGGATCGTCGCTTCCTCGGCCTGGGCGGCGCGCACGACGTCGCACGCCGCCTCGTACCCGATCTCGGGCACCAGGGCGGTGGCGGCGGCGCTGGAGGCCCGCACATGCATCGCGCAGCGTTCCTCGTCGGCCTCCAGGCCCTCGATGCAGAAGCGGCGTAGGACCTCGTCGCCCTGCGCGAGCAGGGAGAGGCTCCGCAGCAGGCAGTCCGCGATGAGCGGCAAGAACGCGTTGAGCTCGAGGCTGCCGAGGCCGGCGGCGATGGCGATGGTGGAGTCATAGCCGGCGACCAGCAGGGCCACCTGGCTCACGGCCTCGGGGATCACGGGGTTGACCTTGCCGGGCATGATGCTCGAACCGGCCTGCCGCTGGGGCAGCCGGATCTCGCCGAGTCCGGCCTCCGGACCCGAGCTCAGGAGGCGCAGGTCGCCGCAGATCTTGAGCAACGACATGGCGTGCGCCTTGAGGATGCCCGACACCTCGACGAACACGTCGGTGTTCTGCGTGGCCTCGGTGAGGTTCTCGGCGCGCGCGAAGCCGATGCTGGTGATCTCGCGCAACGCGTCGACGACGCGAAAGATGTACTGCCGCGGCGCCGCGAAGCCGGTGCCGATGGCCGTGCCGCCCAGGTTCACGACGCGCAGGCGCTCCTCGCACTTGTAGATGCGCCAGCGGTCGCGGTTGAGGGCCTCGGCGTAGGCCCCCATCTCGCGGCCCAGCGTCGTGAGCACCGCGTCCTGGTACTGGGTGCGGCCGACCTTGACCACGTGGGCGAAGGCCTGCTCCTTCTGCTGGAAGGCCTCCTGCAGCGTCACCACCTGCTCCTCGAGCCGGTGCAGGAGGGTGATCGCCGCCAGGCGCAGGGCGGTGGGGTAGGTGTCGTTGGTGCTCTGGTGCAGGTTGATGTCGTCGAGCGGCGAGACGCGCGCGTAGCTGCCGGGCGGCTCGCCGAGGATCTGCAGGGCTCGGTTGGCCAGCACCTCGTTGACGTTCATGTTGGTGCTGGTGCCGGCGCCGCCCTGGAGGCGGTCGACGATGATCTCCGCCGTGAGCTCGTCGGCGGCCAGCTCGCGGCAGGCGCGCTCGATGGCGTCCGCCTTGGCCTCGTCGGCCGCCCACGCGCCGAGCGTGCGGTTGGTGCGCGCGCAGGCGAGTTTGACCGTGCCGAAGGCACGGGCCAGCTCGCCGTGCACCGGTTCGCCGGCCAGCGGGAAGTTCTCGAGGGCGCGCTCGGTGTGGGCGCCGTGCAGGCCTGCGGCCGGCACGGCCACCTCGCCCAGCAGGTCGCGCTCGATGCGCGTCTCGCCGCTCATGCCTTCGTCGTCCGCCGCCGGCCCGCCGGCCTCAGTGGCCGAAGACCATCTTCTGGACGTGCACGCCCTCGACCTCGTTGAGCGTGGCCATCATCGCCGAGGCCTCGTCGTCGCTGCCGAAGAACTCGATGAGCACGACGCCGCTCGGCGAGCACACGTTGGCGTCCACGTCGTGCAGCCCGACGCGCGTCCTGATGTTGCAGCCGTACTCGGTGAAGACCTTCTGCACGTCCACCGCGTTCTTCAGCCGGTTGGTGACGTGGACGCCGAGGATGATGTGGTCGTCGTTCACGTGGAGTCCTCTCTCGTCGTGTGTGGGTCTCAGCAGAGCACGTCGCGCCCGCCGGCGCGGACCTGGTCGAGCATCTTCTGGGTGTGCGCCCGGCGCACCTCGTCCATCTCGCCCACCTTGCGCGCGATGAAGTCGTTGCCCGCGGCGCGCGTCTGGTCGCTGCCGTAGTCGATCAGGTACTCGAGGAAGGTCGCGAGGGCGTTGGGGTCGCAATGGTGCTTGATGTCGCCGGGCTTGGCGAGGTCCATGAAGTTCATCCCGGTGCGCCCGAGCCGGTAGCAGGCGGTGCAGAACGAGGGTACGTAGCCGAGCTCGGCGACGTCGCGGATCACCTCGTCGAGAGAGCGGTGATCGCCGAGCTGGAACTGCGCCGTGTCAAACTTCTCATTCTCGGCGTAGCCGCCGGGATTGGTGCGGCTGCCGGCGGAGATCTGGCTGACCCCCAGGGCGAAGGTCTCACGGCGGATGTTGGGCGTCTCGCGGGTGCTCATGATCATGCCGGTGTACGGCACCGCGAGACGCAGGATGGCGACGAGTTTGCGAAAGTCGACGTCGCTCACCGGGTACGGCGGCGCGTGGGCGATGTCGCTGCCGATGGCCGGCTCGAGGCGCGGCATGCTGATGGTGTGCGGGCCGACGCCGTAGGCCCGTTCCAGCTCGCGCACGTGCTGCATGATGGCGAGTACCTCGAAACGCCAGTCGAAGAGGCCGAAGAGCACGCCGATACCGACGTCGTCGATGCCGGCCTCCATGGCGCGATGCATGGCGGTGACGCGCCAGTCGTAGTTCTTCTTCTTGCCGCCCACGTGCACGTCGGCGTAGGTCTGCCGGTGGTAGGTCTCCTGGAAGAGCTGATAGGTGCCGATGCCGGTGCTCTTGAGGTCCTTGAACTCAGCGATGGTGAGCGGCGCCACGTTCACGTTGACGCGGCGGATCTCGCCGTTGCCGCGCTTGACCTCGTAGATGGTGGCGATCGAATCGAGCACGTAACCGAACCCCTGCTTGGGGTACGACTCGCCGGCGACGAGGAGGACGCGCTTGTGGCCCTGGTCGACGAGCAGCTCGACCTCCTGGCGGATCTCCGCCTGCGTGAGGGCGCGCCGCTTGAGCTCGGTATTCTTCGCGCGGAAGGCGCAGTACAGGCAGTCGTTGTTGCACAGGTTGGACACGTAGAGGGGGGCGAAGAGCACGAGGCGCGCGCCGTAGATGGCGTCCTTGACGTCGCGCGCCGCGTCGAACAGTTCGCCCAGCAGCTCGGGGTCGCTGACCGAGCTGAGCACGGCGACCTCGTCCATCTCCAAGCCGTTGAGCTCCCGCGCCTTGGGGAGGATCTCGCGCACGCGGCCCGCGTCTTTGGTGGCGGCCGCACGCAAAGCGTCGTCGATCGCCGGTCCGTTGATGAACGTGCCCTTGTCTACCACTCCCGCTGTCATGCGCCACTCCCTTGTTCAGCAGCCGGCAGCCCCGCACAGTCTGGCGTCGCCGGTATCTCAAAACTGAATTCCGCCCACTCGCCGTGCTTGGAGTTGGCGCTGATGCGTCCCTTGTGCAGCTGGATGATGCGCCAGGCGTTGTAGAGGCCCACGCCCGTGCCGCGGCGTGTCTTGAGGGCCGGGTCGTCCAGGCGCGAGAAGCGCCGGAAGAGCTTGTTCTTCTCGGCCTGGCTGAAGCCCGGCCCCAGGTTCCACACCGAGATCTTGAGCTTGGCCGGGCTGTCCTGTCGTGCAGGCGTGACTTCAGCCTTCAGCCTGATGGTCCCATCCTCGTTGCCGTACTTCACGGCGTTGTCGAGAAGGTTGACGAGGACGATACGCAGCAGCGTGGCGTCGCAGCAGATCTCCGGCAGGGGCGCGTGCGGCAGCTCGGTCACGAGCTGCACCCGGTGGGCCTCGATATGCGGGGCCACCAGCTCCAGCGCCTCGGCGATGACCTGGTCGTTCACGTTCACGTGCGACGTCGGGTCGAGCGTCAGCTCGCCGCTCTCGACGCGCGCGAGGTCGAGGTACTCATTGACGAGACCGAGGAGGTATCGGCCCTTGCGAGCCATGCCGTCCAGCTTGGTGAGCTGTACATCCGTGAGGTCCCCGAGGTAGCCCTGGGACATGAGCTCGGCGTCGGTGACCATCGAAGCCACGGGGCTCTTGAGTTCGTGGCTCACGAACGCGAGCATCTGCGTGTACGCGTGGTTGACTTCCTCGAGCTGCTCGATGCGCCAGGCCTTTTCCACGGCCTGGCTGAGTCGCTCGCTGATGGCCATCTGCAGCTCGATGTGCCGCGGCCGGTAGGTGTACGTGCGCCGCGAACTGCGGAAGATGAAGCCGACCACGCGGCCCTCCACGCTCAGCGGGCAGGTGAGGTTGCAGCGCACGCCCTCCTGCACGAGCCGTCTGGTCGAGCGGCTGCGCGGGCGCGCCTCGAGGTAGAGCTCGAGGTTGCCGATGATGCGTGGCTGACCGGTGCGCAGGACCTCGCTCAGTGAGGTCTGCCGGAGCGCCTCCGAGTAGTCTTTGTCGATGTAGAGCGGCTCGTAGTTGGCGCGGTTGTAATAGCTGGTGACGCGCTCGCCGCGCTCGTCGACGAAGGCCAGGCCGATGCGGTCGCAGGGGATGAGGGCCTGGGTGTTCTCGAACAGGTAGTCGACGATGGCGCGCAGGGAAGGTCGCGCCGCGATCTTCTGGTTGACGGTGCGCAGGATGGTGCGCTCCTCGCCGGTGATCGGCGTGAGGGCCCGCCGGTCGTGGAACGGGTCGACGAACTGCGCGGTGGTCGGCGGTGGAGTCTGGTGTACGCGTTTGCCCATGCACCTCGTTCCGCTGGCGGGCGCGAGCGCGCCTCGCGACATTTGCTACCCGCAGACAGTGTAATCCAAGCGGCGGCGGGGCGCTCGCGAGGGCGCCCCGCCGCCGTGTCCATGCCGGTCTGCTCTACTTCTGCGGGATGTACTTGCCGCGCGCCGTGTACGTGGTGTGCAGGAGCTCGTGGCTCTTGTGCCCGCAGGGGCCGTCGGTGAGGAACTCGGCGTAGGTCTGCGCCACGGCCGGGTTCTCGTACGACTTGCGCACCTCGTAGGCCTTGTCTTCGCTGTAGATGGCCCTGGCGCGCGCGGCCCTGATCTCGGGAGTGGTCGGGATCGGCTGGCCGCCGCCGCCCAGGCAGCCGCCCGGGCAGGCCATGAACTCGATGAAGTGGCACTGGCTGAACTTGCCGCCGGCCTTGATGTCGTCCATGACCTTCTTGGCGTTGCCGGTGCCGTGGGCCACGGCGACCTTGACGGTGACGCCGTTGAGCCACTCCCAGTCGGGCACGAGGTGCGCGAGGATCTCGGGCACCGGGCCGACCTTGGGGATGGTGATCTCGGCGTAGCGCACGCCCTCAAAGCCGCGCACCGGGATGATGTCGCCGTGCTCGTAGATGCTCTCGATCTTCTCGCCGGTGACCAGCTCGATGACCGTGCGCAGGGCGCTCTCCATGACGCCGCCGGTGGCGCCGAAGATCACGCCGGAGCCGGTGGCCGTGCCGAACGGGTCGTCGAAGTCGCTCTTGGGCAGGCTCGGCACGTGCAGGCCGGCCTCCTTGAACATCTTGCCGAGCTCGCGCGTGGTGAGCCCGAAGTCGACGTCCTTGAAGCCGGAGTCGTGCATCTCCGGCCGGTTGCACTCGAACTTCTTGGCCGAGCAGGGCATGAGCGCGCAGCTCACGATGTTGGCCGGGTCGAGCCCGAGCTTCTCTGCGTAGTAGGTCTTGATGAGGGCGCCGAACATCTGCTGCGGGCTCTTGGCGCTCGAGGCGTTGGGCAGGTACTCGGGGTAGAAGTGCTCGAGGTACTTGACCCAGCCCGGCGAGCAGCTCGTGAACTGCGGTAGCGCGACGTCCTTGTCGCCCGTCACGAGCGCGCCGTAGAGCCGCTGGATGAGCTCCGTGCCCTCCTCGATGATCGTGAGGTCGGCGCTGAAGTTGGTGTCGAACACGCTGTCGAAACCGGCCCGGCGAAGAGCGGTGTTCATCTCGAAGGTCACCGGCGTGCCGGGCTCGAGGCCGAAGAGCTCGCCCATGGCTGCCCGCGGCGCGGGCGCGGTCTGAATGACGACGTGCTTGGTCGGGTCGTCGATGGCCGCCCACACGGCGTCGGTCTCGTCCTTGGCGTAGAGGGCGCCGGTGGGGCAGCGGTTCACGCACTGCCCGCAGTTGATGCAGACGACGTCGCCCAGCGGCATGTCCTCGAAGGTCGCGATGACGGTGTCGTCGCTGCGGTTGATCGTCTCGAGAACGCCGACCTCCTGGAGGTCGATGCAGGTGCGCACGCAGCGCCGGCAGCGGATGCACTTGTCCATGTCGCGCATCACGGAGTAGCTCGAGAAGTCGGGCTCGAACTGCGACTTCTCGGGATGGCCGAAGGTGAACGAGGTGATGCCGTACTCCTCGGCCAGCGACTGCAGCTCGCAGTTGCCGTTGCGCACGCAGCTGTAACACTCGCCGTAGTGCTCGCTGAGCAGCAGCTCGAGCACGTGGCGGCGCGCCTTGCGCACCTTGCGCGTGTGCGTGCTGATGGTCAGCGCGTTGGTGATGGGGTACACGCAGGCGGCCTGCAGCGTGGGCTGCCCCTCGATGTCGACGACGCACATGCGGCACACGCCCGCGACCTTGAGGTCGGGGTGGTTGCAGAGCGTCGGGATGTCGACGCCGACGGTCTTGGCGGCGTCGAGGATGGTCATGCCGAACGGCATCTTGGTCTCGATGCCGTCGATGGTGACGGAGACGAGAGCACCGATGGCCTCGGGATTGTCGGCGACCGGCACTGTGCTGCCGACCTGGCTGGTCGGGATGCGCGGGGCCTTCTCCTCGTTTCTGGGGTTGTCGGTCATGCTGGGGTCCTCGCGGTCTCGGCCTGGGCGGGGCGGCTCATGATCTCGTCGCCGAAGTGCTCCAGGATGGACATGAAGGCGTTGGAGCTGGTCTGGCCCAGGCCGCACTTGGAGGCGACCTGCATGGTGCCGCTCAGCTCGCGCAGCTCGGCGACGTACTCGGCCGAGCAGGCCCCCTCTTTCAGCTGCTCGGCCGCCTCGAGCATCTTGGCGTTGCCCACGCGGCACGGCGTGCACTGACCGCACGACTCGTCGACGAAGAACTCGAGGAAGTTCTCGGCCACGGCCAGCATGTCGCGCTGCGGGCCGAACACGATGACCGAGCCGCCGGTGGGGATGTCCTCGAAGGCCATCTGACGGGCGAACTGCGCGCGCGGCACGCAGGCGCCCGACGCGCCGCCGATCTGCACGGCCTTGGCGTCGCCGCCGCCGACTTCCTTGAGCAGGTCGGCGACGGTGATCCCGAAGGGGAATTCGTAGACGCCGGGCTTGGCGCAGTCGCCGGAGATGCTGAACAGCTTGAAGCCGGTGGAGCGATCGGTGCCGAAGCTCTTGAACCAGTCCACGCCCTTGGCGAAGATGCAGGCCGCCGACGCCAGCGTCTCGACGTTGTTGACGATCGTGGGCGCGTAGCGGTACCCGGCGACCACCGGGAACGGCGGGCGGTTGCGCGGCTCGCCGCGAAAGCCCTCGAGGGACTCGATGAGGGCCGTCTCCTCGCCGCAGATGTAGGCGCCGGCGCCGAGGGCGACGATGATGTCGAAGTCGAAGCCCTTGACGCCGCTGACGTCCTTGCCCAGCAGGCCGGCGGCGCGACGCTTCTTGATGACCGCGTTGAGCGGCGAGCGCAGGTACGTGTACTCGCCGCGCAGGTAGACGATGCCCTCGCTGGCGCCGATGGCGCGACCGGCGATCGTCATGCCGGCGAACACGAGGTCGGCGAACTCGGTGAGGATGACCCGGTCCTTGAACGTGCCCGGCTCACCCTCGTCGGCGTTGCAGATGACGTACTTCTTGTCGCCTTTCTCCGCGCCGGCGAAGTTCCACTTCATGCCGGTGGGGAAGCCCGCGCCGCCGCGGCCTTTCATGCCCGAGTCGGAGACCGTGTCGATGATGTCGGCGCGCGACATGGCGAGGGCCGCCTTGAGGCCGGCGTCGCCGTCGATGGAGGCGAAGGTGAGGGTGTTGCCCTGCGTCTGGATGCTCATACGAGGTACCCCTCCTTGCGCTCGGCCGCGTGGCCGCTGTACGCGGCGCGGCACTCGGCCGCGATCTCGCGCACCGTCTCGGGCGTGACGCGTGTGTACACGCGGTCGTTGACGAGCAGGGCCGGGCCCTGGTCGCACATGCCCATGCAGTTGGCCCACTCGAGCGTGAAGCGGCCGTCCTCGCTGGTCTCGCCGAAGGCGATGCCGAGCTCGGTCTCGAGCTGGCGGTGGATGGCGTCCTTGCCCGCCAGCTCGCACGACACGGTGCGGCAGAGGCGCACGACGAACTCGCCCTGCGCGGCGGGGCTCAGAAACGCGTAGAACGTCGCGACGCTGTAGACCTCCACCGGGTGGATGTCCAGCAGGTCGGCGACGATCTGCATGGCATCGGTGTCGATGCCGTGGTGGCGCCTCTTGACATCTTGCAGGATCGGTATGAGCGAACTCCGGCCCGGACCCAGCTTGTCGACCAGGGCCGTCACGTCGGCGCGGAGCTGCTCCTGTTGTGTGACGAGCATCGGCGTCCTTCCTTACGCGAGCAGCTTCTTGACCTTGGCGATCAGCGTCTGTGGGTCGACCGGCTTGGGCTGGAACTCGTCGACGGGGACCATCTCTTCGTCCTTGTCGATGTTCAGGCCCATGGCGGCGTTGACGCTGGTGAGCATGATGATGGGCAGGGTGTGACCGGCCTTGCGGATCTCGCGCGCCATGCGCAGGCCGTCGTCACGCTCCTCCATCATTATGTCGAGGATGAGCAGGTCGGGCTTGACCTCCTCGAGCCTCTTCATGCCGTCGGCGCGGTTGGGCGCGCCTTCCACCTCGTAGCCCTCGCGCTCAAGGACCAGGCGGCCGGCTTCGACGATGTCAGGGTCGTCGTCAACGATCAGGATCTTGGGCACCACGCACTCCCTCTGTCGCTTGCCGTTCCCCATGGCGCCACCGGGCGGTGCGCCAGAGTGGTCAGACCGCGGTCAGTCCTTCGGCGCCGCCGTGGTTCGCCGGCGGGCGCCGGGCAGGGCGGTCACGCGAGGGGATGGACGAACGGCGCCGGCCACTTACTCCACAGGATCCACTTCGACTTGGCCTCAGCTTGCGGTTGTTTATAACGCATTTCTTCTGCTTGTGCAAGGCGTCACGAGCACACAGACGGGAGTATCTCACAGATCGTGAAGGCACGCAAAGCCCCCCGGGGTATGCGCCTTGCAGTGCGCCGCCGGCCAGGCAGCGCGTTCGAGACCTCGAGGCGTCGTTGAGGGCGCAACGCCGCCTAGGCGATCGGGGCGGGAGCGGCGGCCGGCGCGTCGTGCAGGGTCACCGTGAAGGTGCTGCCCACGCCGGGCTCGCTCTTCACCGTGGCCTCGCCGTCGTACATGTTGGCGATCTTGCGCACGGTCGAGAGCCCGAGGCCGCTGCCGAGGATCTTGACGGTGCGCTCGTTCTTGATGCGCGTGAACTCGTTGAAGAGCTTGCCGGCCTCCTCCGGGCTGAGCCCGATGCCGGTGTCGCTGACGGCGATGCGCACGGTGTCGCCCTTGCGCCGGATCCCGACGCTGACCTTGCCGCCGTCGCGGTTGTAGTTGACCGCGTTGGAGACGAGGTTGTTGAAGACGATCTCCGCCTCGCCGGCGTCGGCGAACAGCTCGATCCCCTCGTCGGCGTCGAGCTCCGTGCTGATGCCGCGGCGTTCGGCGTCGACGAGCACGTCGGCCACGTGCACTTTGTAGCGCTCGATGATGCGGCGCACGCCTTGGCACAGGGCTTCCTCGTCGTCCACCATCACGACCTGCAGCGTGCCCTGCTGCGGCTCCATGAGCGTCTCGCGGGGCGCGTTGTCGGGGATCATCGCTCAGCTTCCCATGATCTCTTGCAGGCTGGCCGACGCGTTGAGCTCTGCCTCATGGCGCGGCAGGACGATGGTGAAGGTGGTCTGGGTGGGGTCCTTCGCGGGGTCGGCGTTGGACTCCACCGTGATCTGGCCACGGTGCGTCTTGACGATCCCGCGCGTCACCGCGAGCCCGAGACGGTGCCCTTGCCCCCCTGCTTGGTGGTGAAGAACGGGCTGAAGAGCTTGTCGACGTGCTCCTCGGGGATGCCGGTGGCGTTGTCGGAGACCATCACGATTCGCCACCCGGAGCCTGGCGTGTCAACGTGGCGCGTCTTGGACAAGATGGCCAAACGAGGGCCGTCAAACGTGTCCTCCGCGTGTTCACTTGGCCCGGGGGACCCGGCCGCCGGTTTGCTAGTATCGCGCTGAGCCATGGGGAGAAAAGACCAGCGGTCGCAGCGTCGTGAGCTCGCGTCCATCTGATCGTCTCTCTCCGGCGCGGAGGCGTTTCGCGCGCCGCGCCGTCACTGTCGGCAGTACGGTCTTCTTTGGAGGTTCATCCATGACGGACAGCCCAGTTCACATGAGGCACATGCCGGACTTCGTCGCTCCGCTCGCAGCGATCGTCATCGACCACGCCGAAGGCAGCTGGGTCTACGCCACAGACGGCGCCAAATGGCTCGACTTCGTCATGGGAATCGGCGTGATGAACACGGGCCATGCGCACCCCAGGATCATCGAGGCGGTGAAGGCTCAGGCGGCGAAGGTCTCGCACGCGCAGATGAACATCTACCGCCATCAGCCGATGCTCGATCTCAGCGACAAGCTCGCTGAGATCGTCCCCGAGGGCATGGACACGTTCGTGTATACCAACTCGGGCGCCGAGGCCGTCGAGAACGCGGTCAAGCTGGCCAAGCAGGTCACGCGCCGCCCGGGGATCATCGCCTTCCAGGGCGCCTTCCACGGCCGTACCCATCTCACGATGGCGCTCACCGACTCGGCCGTGCATTACCGCGGCCATCACGAGCCGCTCGTCGGCGGCATCTACCACGCGCGGTACTGCTATCCGTATCGCACGCCGGCCAGCGAAGATCCGACGGCCTACGCCATCGAGGACGTGCGCCGCGTGCTCCGCGCCGAGGTCTACGGCGACGACGTAGCCGGCATCATCGTCGAGCCCATCCAGGGCGAGGGCGGCTTCATCGTGCCGACCAAGGAGTTCATGCACGAGCTGCGCGCCATCGCCGACGAGATCGGCGCCATGCTCATCATCGACGAGATCCAGGCCGGCATGGGCCGCACCGGCAAGTGGTTCTGCCACGAGCACTACGGCGTCAAGCCGGACATCATCACCATCGCCAAGGGCATCGCCTCCGGCTACCCGCTGGGGGCGGTCGCGGCGCGCAAGGAACTCTGGGACAAGTGCCTGCCTGGCTCCATGGGCGGGACGTACGGCGGCAACGCCGTGGCCTGCGCGGCCGGCGTGGCGACCATCGACGCGATGCGCGACGAGGGCATGCTCGAGAACGCCGCCAGGCAGGGCGACAAGCTCATGAAGTACTGGCAGGAGAAGCAGAAGCAGTATCCGATGATCGGCGAGGCCCGCGGCAAGGGCCTCATGCTCGCCATCGAGTGCGTGCGGCCGGGCGCCAAGGAGCCCAATGCGGCCGCGGCCAAGGCGTTCATCGCCGAGTGCCTCAAGAACAAGGTCATCGTCATGGGCGCCGGCGCGTTCGGCAACGGCGTGCGCTTCCTCCCGCCCCTCAATATCTCCGACGCCGACATGGACGCGGCGATGGGCATCTTCGACGTGGCCGCCAAGGTGGCGTTCGCCTGATCGAGCCACGCTCGGCCGCATGCTACACTGCGGGCGATGAGCTCTCCCGAGTCGCCAGCCCCCCAGTTCACGACGCACGTGCGCGTGCGCTACGCCGAGACCGACGCCGCCGGGGTCGTCTACTACGGCAACTACCTCACCTACTTCGAGGTCGTGCGCGTGGAGCTGCTCCGCGCCCTCGGTCACCCCATCACCTCCATCGAGGCCCAGGGTGTGCTGCTGCCGGTGGTCGAGGCGCGCCTCAAGTACCTGCGGCCGGCGCGCCTGGACGACCTGCTCGAGGTGTCGGCGAGCGTCGAGTCCGTCGGCCCGGCTTCGTTCGCCTTCGACTACGCGGTGACCCGCGACGGGCTCCTACTGGTCAGCGGCTGGACCCGCCTGGCGGTCTGCGAGCGCGACACCGGCCGGGCCATGCCCATGCCGGGCTGGCTCCGCGAGCTGTTTGGGCGCATCCCCGCGACGGTAGAGAACGGCTCATGAGCAGCGTGTTCCCGCCACAGCCCCCGGATGCTCCCGAGGCGCCGCAGCCGCCGTCCGGCGACGGTCTTCCGCCGGATTTCGAGACGCGTTTGCCCGACGACCTCGAGGTCAAACACTGCTACCGGCACCCGCAGCGCGAGACGGGCGTGTCGTGCTCCAACTGCGGGCGCCCGATCTGCCACGAGTGCATGATCGCGGCGCCGGTCGGGTTCCGCTGCCCCGAGTGCGTCAGGGAGCAGAACGTCCACGGTTCACGGGCCAAGGTCGTCACGCGCGGCGAGATCCGCTCGCGCTGGGGCGCCGCCGGCGGCGTCATGTCCGGCGGCGCGCCGGTGACCAAGGTCCTCATCGGCATCAACGTGGCGCTGTTCCTCGCCGAACTGCTGCTCGGCGCCGTGGGCGTGATGGGTGGTGGGTCTACGCGGGTGCTCGTCGACATGGGTGCGCTCGTGCCTGCCTTCGTCGGCGTCAATCACGAGTACTGGCGGCTGTTCACGGCGATGTTCCTGCACGGGAGCCTGCTCCACATCGCCTTCAACATGTACGCCCTGTACATCGGCGGCTCGTACCTCGAGATGATCGCCGGCAAAGGCAAGTATCTGGCCATCTACCTGGTGGCGGGCGTGGCCGGCAACGTCTTCGTCTTCGTGCTGGCGCCGCTCACACACCAGGCCTTCACGCCGACCATCGGTGCCTCCACGGCCATCTTCGGCATCTTCGGCGCCCTGTTCACCTACAGCCTTCACAACCGCGACAGCGCCGTGGGCCGCGCGCTCAGCAGCATGGGCACCGTCATCCTCATCAACCTGGTGATCACGTTCGTGGTGCCGGGCATCTCGTGGCAGGGGCACATCGGCGGACTCGTGGGCGGCGTGCTCTGCGTGGAGGCGCTCACCCGGTTCGGGCAGCGCGACCTGCGCTCGCCGTTCGGGCCGCGCGACGCCGCCCTCCTGGCCGTCATCGCCGCCGTCCTCGTCGTGGCCGTCCTCTGGCGGACCGCCAATTTCCCCCTGGCGTGAGCGTCACCCGTAGCGACCGTGCGACACACCTGAGCGGACCAATCCCAAGGAGAGACGCCATGCAGCAGCCGCCACTCGTGGAACCGCGCGCCACCCTCGTCCCCGCCGCCGAGGCGGCGGGCCGTCTGGCCGGCCTGCAGGCCGGCCTCTCGGCCCGCGGTCTCGAGGCGGCCGTCATCGTGCAGAACGCCGACCTCTACTACTTCAGCGGCACGGTGCAGCGCTCGTTCCTCTACGTGCCGGCGACCGGTGAGGCGACGCTCTTCGTGCGCAAGCTCGCCGAGCGCGCGCGCCTCGAGACGCCGCTGGCGGGCATCGTCGAGCTGGCGAATCCGCGCGACCTGCCCGGTCTGGTGGCGCAGCGCTACGGCGCCCTGCCGCGCCGCGCAGGGCTTGAGCTCGACGTGCTGCCGGTCGCCGAGTACCGGCGCCTCGAGAAGCTCTTCCCGGAGGCGGCGTTCGAAGACGTCGGCCGCGACATCGTGCGGCAGCGCGCCATCAAGTCGGCCTGGGAGGTCGAGCGCATCCGTGGCGCCGCGGCCATCGCCCTCGAGGTCTGCGAACTGATCCCCGGCATCCTGCGCGAGGGCCTCACCGAGGCCGAGTTCGCCGGCCTCGTCGAGGCGGAGGCGCGGCGCCTGGGCCACGAGGGCATCATCCGCATGCGCGGCTTCAACCAGGAGATGTTCTACGGCCAGCTGCTCACCGGCGTCAGCGGTTTGGCGGCGAGCTATCTCGACGCGCCGCTGGCCGGCACCGGTCTCAGCCCGGCGGTCGCCCAGGGCGTAAGTTTCAAGCCGATCCGCCGCGGCGACCACTTGGTCTTCGACTTCGTGCCGGTGCGCGAAGGCTACATCGCCGATTTCACGCGCATCTTCGTGCTCGGCGAACTGCCGGGCGAGCTGCGCCGCGCCTACGAGGTCGCCCTGAGGATCGAGGCGGCCGTGGTCGCGGCGGCCCGGCCCGGCGTCACGTGCCGCGCCCTCTACGACGTCGCCCTGGCGGCCGCGGCCGACGAGGGTCTCGCCGCGTTTTTCATGGGCTACGGCGCCGGGCAGGTGCGCTTCATCGGCCACGGGGTGGGGCTCGAGCTCGACGAGCTGCCCGTGCTGACGAGCAGCGAGCTGGAGCTCGCCGAAAGCATGGTCTTCGCCCTCGAACCCAAGTTCGTGCTGCCCGGTCTTGGGGCCATCGGCGTCGAGAACACCTGGCTGGTCACCGCGACGGGCCTCGCGCTCATCACGGAAGCCCCCGAGCACATCCGCCAGGTCGGCTGAGAGCCGCCGCGGCGGGGAAGACGGTTGGCGGCGGGCACGCTTCCCGCCGCGAAGAGGAGCAGGAGGAGACGTGGAGCAGCTCACCC
>Ga0209429_10000678_pt1 | contig 22373 bp, 23 predicted proteins | sample BarGraNGADG00212_3_FD_184493 | JGI IMG/M metagenome (GOLD analysis project Ga0209429, IMG submission 184493) | Arctic peat soil microbial communities from Barrow, Alaska - Barrow Graham LP Ref core NGADG0004-212 (SPAdes) (version 2) | ecosystem: Environmental > Terrestrial > Soil > Wetlands >...
CGCGTGGACGCTCGGGGCGCTGATCGGCGGCTGGTTCGTCGCCCTCGAGTTCACGGCCGTCCCGTTCGAGAGGCGCGGATTGCGACTGCGGGACCGTCGTCGGATTCTCGCCCGACGCCGCGCACAAACCGTTGGCTTTGGCGCCATGGCCTTCGTGATGTCGGCGTTCGCGCCCTTGGCAATACTCATGATGCCTTCGGCCGTCGCTGGCGGCACCCTGCTCGCCCGCGCAGCCCTCGACGAGGACGAGCGCCCCTCCTTGGCCACAGCAACGGGCGACCATGCGGTCGGCACCGCTCATGAGGCAGCGAACGACGGTTCCAGTTAGGCGTTGTCCTCGACGCTCAGGGACGCGACCAACAACGTCACCTCTCCTTGGCATGAGTCCGGTGAAACGTGTGCTCCGATGTCGAGCACCTCGCGAGCCAGGTTCGCGCCCGCGTCCGTAGCGGCCAACGTGCCTAGTTGCGCCCGGATTGCCGCGTCATAGGCGGGAGTGGCCGAGGCGATCGCGCCCGCGCCCGCGTCGGTCAGACCAACCCACGTGCCCCGCAAGTCATCCACGCAAGAGAAGCGTTCGATGAGCCCCTTACGTTCCATTCGCCCCACTTGGTGGGAGATGCGGGACTTTTCCCACGCGAGCATCTGACCGAGCGCTCCGGCGCGCGCCCTGCGGTCTGGCGCGGCGGCGAGCGCGCTCAGAATCTCGAACTCGGGAAGCGAAATGCCTGCCTCCGCCTGAAGCCTCTGCTCAACAACGGCAGTGAGTTGGCGCGCGACGAGCGTGAGTGCGCGAAAGAGCGTGATATCGAGACCGTCGGTGCCCGCCATGCAGTTAGCGTAATGGCCGCCGTTGCCGTGTCTAGTGGGCAATCGAAAACATCGAGAAGGTGATTAGGGTAAGCCCATGCCGATTCGCCGCTTAATCGCTCGCACCTCGCTCGCCAGACTCGCGGGCCGCTTCGCCGAGATCCGGGCGGACGAGGGCATTCACGAGGAACGCTCCGCCGGCGTGTTGGCCGAGCTCGCGCAGGGTGGTCGCGACGAGGAGCCTGCTCACATCCAAGGGCAAAGAGTCGACCTCACCGACGTGCCATTCGTCACCATCGACCCCGAAGGCTCGACGGATTTGGACCAGGCCGTGCGCGTCGATGTCGACGGTCACGGCTGGCGTGTGCGCTACGCGATTGCGGATGTCGCTGCACACGTGTCGCCCGGTGGCGCCATCGACACTGACGCGTGGGCGAGGGTCGAGACCACCTATTGTCCCGACCTGCGCATCGGCCTTCACCCACCAGCGATGTCCGAGGGCTACGCGTCTTTGTTGCCGGGCCAACGCACCAAAGCCGTCGTGTGGGACCTCGGCGTCGACGAGGCGGGGGACCTTCAGACCATTGATGTGCGGCGGGCTTGGGTTCGGTCCGCACACAAGTACTCGTACGAACAACTCACGGCCGCTCCACCATTGGAAGCCGCGGAGCTCCTCGCGAACCTCAAGTCGCTTGGGGACGCTCGGCGGTCGGCACTTGCCCGCGCGGGCGCCGTGAGCCTGCCGAAGCCGAGCCAAGAGGTCGTGCGCAAGGGCGACCAGCTCAGCCTCGAGTTTCGGGCGGGGCGCCCGATCGAGGACGACAACGCCCAAGTCTCGCTGCTGACGGGCTCGGCGGCCGCTCGGCTGATGCTGGTGGCCGGCGTAGGGGTGCTGCGCACGATGCCTCCCGCGTCCGATGCCTCGCTGCAGAGACTTCGGCACCAGGCGGCCGCGCTTGGCGTCGACTGGGCCCCGGATGAGTCCTATGCGCACGTGTTGACCACGCTCGATGTGGAAAGCCCTCGCGGTGCGGCATTCCTCACCGCCGCGGTGTCGCTCTTTCGCGGAGCCGCTTGGCAACCCTTCGACGTGGCGGGCGGCCTACCGTTGCCCGATCCTGTGACCCACGGTGCCCTTGCGGCGCCGTACGCGCACGTGACGGCGCCGCTGCGGCGGCTCGTCGACCGCTATGGCACCGAGGTGTGTGTGGCACACATTGCGGGACGTGAGCTTCCCGACTGGGTGGCCACGGCACTGCCGGGCCTTGGCACCGCGATGGAAACCGGGGTGAGGCGCGGCAACCGGATTGACAGGGCTTGTGTCGATGCGGTCGAGGCCGCGGTGCTCGCTCCACACGTAGGGGAAATGTTCGAGGGAGTGGGGCTTGACGCGACGACGGTGCAATTGTCGGCGCCCGCCGTCGTTGCCAGGTGCTCAGGAACTGTCACTGTCGGCCGCAGGCAACGTGTGCGACTCGTCAGCGCCGATGCGACGACGGGTCCCAAATTTGAGGTGGCATCGTAAGCGACACCGAGCCGCGGGCGACCTGGGAGGCGCGCTACGGCGCGGCTCCCGTGTGGAGCGGAAGGGTGAACGAGAGCATCCGGGCGTGGGGCGAGGCGCATCGGCCGCACGAAGGCGACAATGCCCTCGATCTCGCTTGCGGCGAGGGCGGAGACGCCCTGTGGCTCGCTCAGGAAGGCTGGCGAGTAACCGGCGTTGACTTCGCGTCTGCGGCGATCAGTCGAGCAGCGCAAGCCGCGGCCGACAAGGGACTCACCGTCACGTGGTTGACCGCAGATCTTGCCACCTGGACGCCCGATGCGGCCTACAGGCTCGTCTCCTTGTCGTTCTTCCACGAGTCCCGCGAGACGCGTCACGCTGTCTGGCGGGTCGCCGCATCGGCGGTTGCCGAGGGCGGAACCCTGCTCATCACGGCGCACGCGCCAGATGCAGACCCGGCCGCGCCTGGTCCTCCCGCGCATCGGCGCTTCGACCTGGACGAGTTGGTCGACTACTTGGGAGAGCGATGGACGCTGAACTATCGCGAGGTGCGCAGAGAGGCCGTCGGCCACCACGCCGGTCACGTTGTCACGGACATGGTTGCCGAGTTCCGCCGCGAGGCCTCGCCTGCCATGCGGTGAGTTTTGTCTCTCTCAAGGTGCCAAAGTCGCGCATTCTCTGTAACGTCGAAAGTGCAGAAGAGGAGCCGATATGTCAGACACCGAAAACACGGTCAGCAGGCACGAGATATTCGAGGAGATTCGCGCGAGCGAGTTGGCACGTGGGGCCACCGAGGACGATGCCGCCCGGATTGCCGCCGAGCGCGTCGACCAGGTGATGGACCTGAAGAAGGCCGACTAGCAGCACCCGAGTGGAGGCGCCGCAGCACCGCGACTCTACGATGGGGCCATGGAATTAGCGGCCCGACCAGGAATGTCGATGCGCGAGCAGATGACCCTGCCCAACGTCATCACCCTGGCGCGCATCGGGCTCATCGTGGTCTTCGGCGTGCTTCTTGCGAAGTCCGTCGACGGGTGGGCCATCACGGTGCTCGCCGTTGCGGGGGCGAGCGATTTTCTCGATGGCTACTTGGCGCGCAGGCTCGGCCAGACATCGGCGCTTGGCCGGGTGCTTGACCCTGCCGCCGACCGGTTGCTTACCGTCGTCGTCATCCTTGGGCTTGCATGGCGCGACATCATTCCGTGGTGGCTCGTCGCGCTCTTGCTTGCCCGCGACATCGTGATGGGGGTCGCACTGCTGTGGTGGAGAAGGCGCGGCACCGCGACGCCGCAGGTCACCTTCCTTGGGAAGACGGCGACCTTTGCGCTCTATGTGTCCCTGCCGCTGGCCTACCTCGCGTACCAGCGGTGGGACGGCGTCCACACGTTTGCCATCGTCGGCGCGGCGGTCTCATCCGTCGCCTATTGGGGCTCCGCTGTGCAATACCTCGCTCAGTTGCGGAAGTCTCGATCCGCGGCACCATCGGGAGCATAGGATGAACACAAAGGAGGCGCCATGACGTACGACGAATCGCCAGTAGAACGGACGATGTCTCTCGCCGCGCACATACCCGGTGACGACTCTGGGCCGACGCGACTCGGGGCTCAAGAGCAGATTGCCGTGGACGCGCTTGCCGAGGACCACGCCTTGCTGATCGTGCTTCACGGACCCAATGCGGGCGCTCGCTTCCTTCTGGACGTCGACGTCACCGTCGCTGGCCGGTCCGTATCGTGCGACATCTTTCTCGATGACATCACCGTGAGTAGGGAGCACGCCCACTTCTTGCGCACCGGCACGGAGTTCCGGGTGCGCGACGCGGGCTCCCTCAACGGCACCTATGTGAACAGGGATCGGGTCGCAGAGGCATTGCTCGAGGAGGGCGACGAAGTGCAGATTGGCAAGTACCGACTCACCTTCTATCCCGGCGCGGCCAAGTAGTTTCGTCGTGGCAGAGCCCGCCCAACGCGAATCCCTAGGAGCCGCGGCGCCCCGCAAGGGCCACTGGCCCCATCAGTTGTCTCACGAACCGACCTTGCGCGTGGGCGACGTGATGGGCGCCCTCACGCACGACTTCCCCTCGCTCACGACGTCGAAGGTGCGCTTCTTGGATACCCAGGGCTTGGTGGTGCCTCAACGCACCCCTGCGGGCTATCGCTTGTACTCGGCGGCGGATGTCGAGCGCTTGCGATACGTGCTCCGGCAGCAACGGGACGCCTATGCGCCGCTCAGCGTGATTCGTGAGCGCCTGGAGCGTCTCGACACCGGTGCGGCGCACGAGGCTCTTTCACTGGCGGCCGTCGGCTTCGAGCGGTCCGATGTGGTCTCTATCGAGGAGGCCGCCCGGCTCACCGGTGCCACCGCAGACATGATCGTCCTCATCGCGTCGGAGGGCATAGTCGAGCAATCGGCCCCCGGTCGCTTCGATAGGTCCGATGTCGCGCTTCTTGGTGCCTGCGTGCACTATCTCGACGCGGGCGCGGACGTCCGACAGTTGCGGGCACTTTCGAGAGTCGCTCAACGCGAGGTGGAGGCCGCCGAGGCGCTCGTCGCGCCCCTCAAGCGCCAAGACGACAACCGCGAAGCGACCTCCTCGAGGCACACTCGCCTCGACGCCGCGGCGGATGTATTCACGGCATTTGTGCGGCGCGCTGAGGTGACGCGGCCCTGATCATGGGGCTAAGCCGCGACACGCGGTACCGTGATGAGTGATGTCGTTGATTTGAGGGTCGCGAAACCCTAACGTTGAGGTCGAAGGTAAAGGAGGGGACATGGCAGACACCGACTTCCCGGCGCGCGACCAAGGCGTGCTGTTCAACGACGGCCTGACGCCCCTCGATGAGAACACCGGCTACCGCGGTCCATCCGCGTGCAAAGCGGCCGGAATCACGTACCGTCAACTCGACTATTGGGCCAGGACAGGACTTGTCGCGCCCACCGTGCGCCCCGCGACCGGTTCAGGGACCCAGCGTCTCTATGGCTTCCGCGACATCCTGGTGTTGCGAGTCGTGAAGCGGCTCCTCGACTCCGGAGTCTCGCTACAACAGATCCGTACCGCGGTGGAGCACTTGCGCGAACGCGGCGTCGACGACCTGGCTCGCATCACCCTGATGTCCGACGGCGCTTCGGTGTACGAATGCACGTCGGACGATCAGGTGATCGACCTTGTTCAAGGCGGCCAGGGCGTGTTCGGCATCGCGCTTGGCAAGGTGTGGCGTGAACTCGAGGGATCGCTCGCGACACTGCCTTCCGACCGAGGCAACGAGCCGCCAATGATCGCCGTTGTCGACGAACTTGCCGAGTTGCGGGCCCGGAAGGCGACGGCCAGCTAACTTCCTTGGCCGTCCATCGCCGCGCCATTTTCACCCCAGCGCGTCCTCCTGTGCGGCGTGTCGCGGGGCCGGGACGAACGTCCCGCGTTGAGGGCGCCGACGTGCCCTTGGAAAAATGGCAAGATGAAGCCACCGTCGAAGGGAAGCAAATGTTTGCTAAGGTCCTCGTTGCCAACCGCGCCGAGATCGCGGTACGAGCGTTCCGCGCCGCGTTCGAGCACGGGGCGAAGACCGTCGCGGTCTTCCCCTTTGAGGACCGCTTCTCCGAGCACCGCCAGAAGGCCGACGAGGCCTACGAGATCGGGGAGAGAGACCACCCCGTGCGGGCGTACCTCGACATCGACGAGATGATCCGCGTCGCCAAACTATCGGGAGCCGACGCCATCTACCCCGGGTATGGCTTCCTCAGTGAGAACCCCGATTTGGCGCGTGCGTGCGTGGCGAACGGCATCGTCTTCATCGGCCCTCCCGCGCACGTTCTCGAGATGTCTGGCAACAAGAAGACGGCAATCGACATGGCCAAGGCCGCCGGAATCCCCGTGCTCGCGTCGACCGCGCCGGGAACCGACGTTGACCTACTCATCTCCCAGGCGGCCGACATCGGCTTCCCCTTGTTTGTGAAGGCGGTAGCTGGCGGTGGAGGACGTGGGATGCGCCGCGTCGAGACCCCGGCCGAGCTTCCCGGCTTTCTCCAAGCGGCCATGCGCGAGGCCGAGGCCGCATTCGGTGACGCGACGGTCTTTCTGGAGCAGGCCGTCATCAGGCCGCGCCACATCGAGGTTCAGATCATCGCCGACGCGACGGGCAACGTCATTCACCTCTACGAGCGCGACTGCTCACTCCAGCGCCGCCACCAAAAGGTCATCGAAATCGCGCCCGCCCCCAACCTGGATCCGGCCATTAGGGCCGCCATCTGCAGGGACGCCGTGGCCTTCGCCAAGAGCATTGGCTACGTGAACGCGGGAACCGTCGAATTCCTGCTTGACACCGAGGGTGAGCGGGCAGGAAAGCACGTCTTCATCGAGATGAACCCCCGCATCCAGGTGGAGCACACGGTGACCGAGGAAGTCACCGACATCGACCTCGTCGGCACCCAGTTGCGGATCGCGGCAGGCGAGACCCTTGACGAGATCGGCATCTTCCAGGACCAGGTGCGCACCAACGGCTTTGCCATTCAGACCCGGATCACCACCGAGGATCCATCGAATGGCTTCCAGCCCGACACGGGGCGCATCGTCGCCTACCGCAGCCCCGGAGGCGCGGGCGTCCGCCTGGACGGCGCGACGGGCCTCGCTGGCGGTCGAGTCACCGGGCACTTCGACTCGATGCTCGTGAAGTTGACGTGCCGCGGTCGAGACTTCCCGACTGCAGTGAGCAGGGCAAGGCGCGCGCTCGCAGAGTTCCGCATTAGGGGAGTGGCCAATAACATCCCGTTCCTGAGGGCGGTGCTCGAGGACCCGGAGTTTCTTGCCGGTGACTTCTCGACGCGCTTCATCGAGGAGCGACCCGACCTCGTCGCCGTGGCGCAATCCCAAGAGCGTTCAGCCAAGCTCATGGAGTTCCTTGGGCACGTGTCGATCAACCGGCCGAACGGCGATCCGCCGCCGATGATCAGGACCGCCGCGAAACTGCCAGCGATCGACACGAAGACCCCGATTCCCGATGCGGCGCGCCAGCACTTGCGTGCAGTAGGTCCCGCTCGCTTTGCCGCTGACTTGAGGGCACAGAAGGCGCTTGCCGTCACGGAAACGACATTCCGTGACGCCCACCAAAGCCTGCTGGCGACCAGGCTGCGGACGTACGACATGCTCGTGCCCGCCGACCACGTGGCGCGGACCACGCCGCAGTTGTTGTCGGTCGAGGCGTGGGGCGGTGCCACCTATGACGTATCGATGCGGTTCCTGAGCGAGGACCCGTGGATTCGCTTGGCGGCGCTGCGCGAGGCACTACCCAACGTGCCGATTCAGATGCTCCTCAGGGGCCGCAACACCGTCGGATACACGCCGTATCCCGACGAGGTCGCCCAGGCGTTCGTCCAAGAGGCGGCCGCCACCGGCGTCGACATCTTCAGAATCTTTGACGCACTCAACGACATCGACCAAATGCGCCCGGCGATCGACGCTGTGCTCGCGACGGGCACCGCTGTCGCCGAGGGTACGTTGTGCTACACGGCCGACCTGACGAACCCCGCCGAGAAGCTCTACACCCTCGACTACTACTTGAGGGTCGCCGACGAACTTGTCTCGGCGGGCGTGCACATGCTCGCGATCAAGGACATGGCGGGACTCTTGAGGCCCGCCGCCGCAGGGACGCTCGTGCGAGCGCTCCGTGAGCGTTTCGACGTGCCGGTGCACTTGCACACTCACGACACGGCAGGCGGCCAACTGGCCACGCTCATGGCAGCGTCCGATGCCGGGGTCGACGCCGTGGACGTCGCCAATGCGGCAATGGCTGGCACCACGTCCCAGCCGTCGATGTCTGCGCTCGTCGCCGCGCTCGAGCACACCGACAGGGACACGGGGCTATCGCTCAACGCCGTGACCGACCTGGAACCCTACTGGGAGGCCGTGCGCAGGCTGTACGCGCCTTTCGAGTCAGGACTTCCCGGTCCCACGGGTCGTGTGTATCGCCACGAGATTCCCGGCGGGCAACTCTCGAACCTTCGCCAACAGGCGCTGTCCCTTGGGCTAGGGGAGCAATTCGAGGACATCGAGAACATGTACGCCGCGGCCGACCGCATCCTTGGACGCCTCGTCAAGGTCACGCCATCCTCGAAGGTGGTCGGCGACCTTGCGCTCTATCTCGTGGGCCTTGGCGCCGATCCTGCTGACTTCGCGGAGAACCCCGGCTCCTACGACGTCCCCGATTCAGTCATCGGCTTCTTGAGGGGCGAGCTCGGCGATCCTCCGGGCGGATGGCCCGAGCCCTTCCGTGAGAAGGCGCTCGCGGGTAGGGGAGTGACGCGGCAAATGACTGAGCTCTCAGCCGCCGACCGTACGCTCCTTGCCGGATCAGGGCCCACGCGGCGGCGCGCCTTGAATCACTTGCTCTTTCCGTCTCCGGCCGATGACTTCGACAAGGCGGTCGAAAAGTACGGCGACATCTCCGTCATCGACACGTACCACTATCTCTATGGCATGACGCCCGGTAGTGGGGAAGAGGTCACTATTCACCTGGAACGAGGCGTCACGATGCTGGTGACGCTCGAGGCGGTCGGCGAGCCGGATGACCATGGGCTTCGCTGGGTCATGTTCAACTACAACGGCCAGATCAGACCCGTGCAAGTGGCTGACCTGTCGGCTGAAGTGACGGTTCACGCTCGAGCAAAGGCCAACCCGGATATTCTCGGGGAGGTTGGGGCTCCGTTCGCTGGTGCGGTCACCCCGCTCGTGTCCGTCGGACACGTGGTCGAAGTCGGGGCGAGCGTCGCGACAATCGAGGCCATGAAGATGGAGGCGTCCATCACGGCGCCGGTGTCCGGAAAGGTGGCCCGTGTGGCCATTTCTGGCACCGAGCCGCTTCAGGGCGGGGATCTGGTCCTCATCATCGACACCAACTAGGATGTCGCGCAGATCAAGCAATGTCGCAGGTATTTCCATGTCATCTAGGACCCCGGGACCTTTGACCCCGTGGTCAGCGAGAAGGTCGAGAGACCATGTTGTGCAAGGAGGTGTGTCATGAAGGTTCTGGTCGCAGTGGGGTCAAAATACGGTTCGTCGCGCGCGGTTGCGAAGACGATTGCCACGACTCTGGAGGGTCACGGCTTCGACGTTGACTTTCAAGACGCAGCCGACGTTCGCTCGGTCATGCCGTTCGACGCGGTGATCCTCGGATCCGCCGTTTATGGGGGACTGTGGAGGCGGGACGCATCCGCCCTGGCAAAGGAACACCGCGAGGCGCTTCGCTTGCGAGATGTCTGGACCTTCTCGGTCGGCATGGAAAACGTCGTGGTTGAGGGTCAGCCCAAGGACGAGGCCTACTCGATCGCCAACGCGATTGGCGCGCGCGAACACAAGCGTTTCGCAGGAGCGCTCGACCCCGAGAAGCTCAACATTGGTGAGCGGGCACTGATTAGGGCTCTCGACCCGCCGCTGGGGGACTTCCGCGACTTTGACGAGGTCAAGTCATGGGCAGAGACAGTCGCCTTGCAACTGCGCGAGGTCGCAATCAGTTGAACCTCTGTTGTCGTGTCGGCCCCTGAAACTACAGTGGATCCACACGCGACACACGGGAGGACCTCATGACTACCCTCGACGATCGACCCAACAGTGCCGTCGTCATCATCGACGTCCAGGTGGACGTGGTGGCCTCGGCGTATGAGCGGGACACCGTCATCGCCGCAATCGCCATGCTCGTCGAGCGCGCGCGCCACGACGGAGTGGACGTTGTCTGGGTACAACACGCCGATGCGGATATGGAGCGGGGGAGTGAGGGCTGGGGCATCGTGCCCGAGCTCGTACCGGCGCCGGGCGAGCCCGTGGTGCACAAGCGATACGGCGACGCATTCGAGGACACAAACCTGGAGGGCGAACTCCTCAAGCGCGGCATCGGACGCCTCGTGATCGCGGGCGCCCAGACGGATGCGTGCGTGCGCTCGACGCTGCACGGGGCGTTTACGCGTGGATACGACGTCACTTTGGTCCACGACGCACACACGACCGAAGACCTCAGTTCGTGGGGCGCGCCACCGCCCGCCCAGGTCATTGCCCACACGAACCTGTATTGGGCACACCAGACCGCTCCCGGTCGCCTGGCGAGCGTGGCATCGGCCGGTGGGGTAGAGCTGAGAAACTAGGAACGAACCGCGCGCGATGTCAACCCGGAGGTTGCCGTGGTTATCTGACATAATGTGCATTATCGGCGTATAGAGTCAGTGCGGGAGCAGGAACATTCCGACCGCACGGAGCGTTCAATTGCCGAGGGCCACAAGCCCCCAGACTAAGGAGGCTCAGCATGGCTGATCGAGCCCTGCGCGGCATGCGCTTGGGAACGCAGAGCAAGGAAAGCGCCGTAGGCATGGAACTCGCGGAACGTCGCGAGGCCGTCTACGACTGCCCAAATGGGCACGTTCTCGCATTCCCGTTTGCTATTGAGGCCGACGTTCCCTTGTCTTGGGAATGTCACTGTGGAGCTGCAGCCCTCCTTCGGGATGCAATTCAGCCTGAGGCCCGCGAGGAACGCCACCAGCGCACTCACTGGGACATGCTTCTTGAGCGTCGCACGATCGCCGAGCTTGAGGAGCTGCTCCAGGAGCGCCTTGGCGTGTTGAGGGCGAGCCGCGGGGTCTAAATCCTCACGAACGGACGCGGGACACTTTTCGCCACAGTCGCTGGAAACCCCACAAGGTGACTTTGGTAAGCGCCTCGCGAATGATCGCGCTGCTCATCTTTGAGGCGCCCAGGTCTCGCTCAACAAACGTGATCGGCACCTCGGCCACGCTGCCCCCCTTCAGGAGGGTGCGCCACGTCATGTCCACTTGGAAGCAGTATCCCTGGGACTCAACGGCCGCCAGATCTAGTTGACGTAATGTTGCCGCGTTGTACGCCCTAAATCCCGCGGTGGCGTCCTTGACCTTGATCCCGAGTGCCAATCGCACATAGCGATTGGCGTTCGTCGACAAGAATTTGCGATGGAAGGGCCAGTTTTCCACCCGCCCGCCGCGCACCCATCGGGACCCGATCACAAGGTCATAGTCCCCCGCTTTCGCGAGGAGCAAGGGCAGGTCCTGGGCCCGATGCGAACCATCGGCATCCATTTCCACGATCACCTCGTAGTTGCGTTCAAGTGCCCACGCGAAGCCCGCGCGATATGCGACTCCGAGTCCCCGTTTCTCGTGCCTGTGGAGGATGTAGACGTGGTCGTCCGAGTTCGCAAAGGTCTCAGCCCACTCCCCCGTGCCATCAGGCGAACCGTCGTCGACCACAAGAATGTGTGCGTCTGGTGCCGCCAACCTGACCCCCGCCACTTGCCTCGGCAGGGATTCAATCTCGTTGTACGTGGGAATGATCACGAGAGTCTTCAACTGCGGCGCCTCCTTGCGCGAGTACCGATTGCTAACACGGCAATCAAGCCGCCCAGAACCTCGAATCCCAACTCGATGGGTCCGCCCCAATGCGTCGCAGGCGTGATCGAAGACCGCAAAGGGAACTGGGCGATTCCGGCGGCCCTCGTGAAGAGCTCTGTGCGATCGATCACCCTGCCCGTGGGCGAGATCACCGCACTCACCCCAACCGTCGAGACCTGAAGGGTCGCCCGGCCGGTCTCGATCGCCCTCAACCTGGACATCGCGAGCTGCTGAGTGCTCTCCGAAGTCACACCAAACGTCGCGTTGTTCGTCTGCACCGCCAAGAACTCGGCGCCGTCGCGGACCGCCTGTCGCGGGACCCAGTCGTACGCCACTTCGAAGCAGATGATTGGCCCCACGTCGACCGTGCGTCCGAGTGAGGCGATTGGCACCTCGATGCGCGCGGGGTTCTTGCCTGGTAGAACGTCAGATGTTACCAGATCAACTTCCTTGGAGAATATCCGCGCGATCGACCGGATCGGAATGTATTCGGCGAAGGCTGCAGGCACCTGTTTACGGTACTCGGCTCCCGCAAGCGGTTTTCCGCTCGGGAGCCACACGAGCGACATGTTGTACCGCCCATTGACGGGCGTGTAGTCGTTGGTCCCAAGCATGATGGGGGCGCCGAGCGCCTGAGCCGCCGCGGTGACGTCGGCGGCCGTCTCCGCGTCGGTGCGGGGGTCGATGTCAGAGGCGTTCTCCGGCCAGATCACGAGGTCGATGTGCGCGCCCGGGTTTTGGTTTGCCAGTGCGATGCTGGCGTCGCGGTGGTTAGCCGTCACCTCGCGGGCACGCTGAAAGGAGTCAAGCCCCTTGTTCGCGAGATTTCCCTGCACCCAGGCGACGGCCATCGTGCCCGTCTCAGCCCTACCGTCGAGCGGAATCGCGATCGGCGCCAGCATCACGCCGACGGCCACTGCTGCTGCGACAAAGGGAGCGACGACACGCCTCTCGCGCGCGGCCATCACGCCCGCGCCGAGGACCGCCCCTGTCAACACGACCGCGAACGAGACGAGCGGCGCTCCCCCAAGCCACGCAAGCGGCGCATAAGGCGAGTCAACCGCGGAAAAGGCCACTCTCCCCCACGGAAAGCCCCCAAACGGCCACGCCGAACGCAATAGTTCGCTTGCAACCCACAACACGCCAAAGGCTACGGGCTCTAGCCATCGGGCTCCAGCCAACAGTTCGGATCGCTTGAGGCGCGCAAATAGCATGCCTACCAGGCCAAACGCAATGGACTCGGCACCTGACAGCGCGATCCAGGGAACCGGACCCACTGCTACATACGCCCACCACAGATGCGGCAAGAAGAAGGCCATGCCCATGAGCCATCCGAGGCCGAATCCGCCCCTGCCGCTCACCCTGGCGAGGAGCATGTAGAACGCCCCAAGAGCGATGGGCGCGGTCACCCACCAACCGACGTCGGGGAACGCCAAGAACAACACCAATCCGCTGGCTATTGCCACCATGAGGCGACGCACTCTTGACACCGGACCAGCGTACGCGGTGGATTTAGTAGGCAACGACGCCACGACGCATCGCCGCGATTGCGGCCCGCGCGCGATCACTCGTAGACGACTCAGGCGCCGACTGGGCGATCTGGTCAAGGGCGTCAATGACTTGCTTGCACCACCGCACCATGTCCCCTGGCGCCACATCGGTCTTGCTGATGACGGCGTCGAGGCTCTTGCCTTGAGCCCAACCGTGAATGGCGTTCACCAGGCCCCAATGCGGAGCGGGCAAAGGCGGCAGGCCCCTTTCCTCGTGAAGCTCGGCGAAACGCGACCAGACACGCTGCGTCTGTTTGAGGGCCTCGGTAAGCACACCCTGCGGCCCACCAGGAATACGGGGAGTCGAGTCGCCGTCGTCCCTGCGCGCCGAATACAGCAGGGTCGAAACGGCCGCGGCCAGACCCGCCGGATTTAGTCGAGCCCACACGTCGTCGCGCAAGCATTCGGCCATGACGATGTCGTTTTCCGCGTACAGGGTCTTGAGGGTGGTTCCCGCGTCCGTCACGACGGTCTTCTCGCCTTCCCCTGAGAGGTAGCCACACTCGCGCAGCACCGCGCAGCGCCTGTCAAAGACGGCCGCTATCGACCCCGTAGCGCGCTGAATCTCGGAAGCGATCCTGTCCTTGTCCCTCAGGGTCCTGAAATACCGCTCGGCCCACCGCGCATGGTCCTCACGGTCGGGGCACGAGTGGCATGGGTGGCTGCGCAGCGCCGCTCGCACGGCGTCGACCTCGGCCTGGGACTCCCGCGGGCGCCGCTGCGTCCGTTCCTTGTCGCGGGCGAGCCTTGCCTCCCCCACTGCCCTGATGCCAAGTTCCTTCCGTGCCCGGGCATCCTGAGCGTTGAACTTTCCCGGAATGGTCAAGCGTCCCACGGTGTCGATACCCATCGTGAGATCGGCTATCGACAGCCGCGTGGCCCTGCCCGCGTCGGTAACGACTGTGGGGCGAGGGGCCTGCGGGTCGTCGTCCGACGCGATGACGACGGCTACACCCGATCGCCTTCCCCCGAGGATGCGTACCAAGTCGCCGCGGCGCAACTGGCTCAATTGCGCAACCGTCGCCTCGCGAGTGACCCTACGCGCGGTTTGCGACGCGACCTTTTCGTTGCGCGACAGCTTCTCGCGCAGTCCCGCGTACTCGCGAAAGTCACCCCTATCGCACTTCATCGCGTCCCTGAACCCCTCGAGTGCGGCGTCAAGCTCACGCACCCTGCGAGCCTTGCCCACAACGGAGGCGTCGGCCTGGAACTGGGCAAACGACATCTCGAGCGCCTCGCGGGCCCTCTGGACGCCCGAGCGGCACACCAGGTTGATGGCCATGTTGTAGCTGGGCTGGAAGGAAGACACGAGAGGGTACGTGCGCCGCGATGCGAGGCGAGCGAGCTGGCCCGCATCGAATCCGGGGTGCTCGATAACGACCGCGTGCCCCTCAACGTCGATACCTCGACGCCCCGCCCGCCCCGTCAACTGCGTGTACTCCCCCGCCGTGAGGTCCTTGTGGGACTGGCCGTCCCACTTGACCAGCTTCTCCAGGACCACGGAGCGCGCAGGCATGTTGATTCCAAGCGCGAGCGTCTCGGTGGCGTAGACCACCTTGATCAGGCCCGCGGCGAAGAGTTCCTCGACAACCTCTTTGAACAAGGGGATGAGGCCCGCATGGTGGGCGGCGAGGCCCGCCTCAAGGTTGTCTCTCCACGCGGCGAAGCCGAGCGGCCCCAGGTCCTCAGGGGGCAGTGCCGCGCATCGCACCTCGATGATCTCGGAAATCCGGCGCCGCTCCTCGTCCGAGGTCAGCCGGATCCCTGAAGCCTTCACTTGCTCGACCGCGTCCTCGCATCCGGCCCTGGAGAAGACGAAGACGATTGCAGGCAACAGTGCTTGGGCGTCGAGTTGGTCGATCACCGCGAACCGGGGCGGGCTGCGCCTCGGCTTGGAGTGGCTGGCCGTCGCGCCTCGATACCCTGAGCGCACGGGCCGGTTTCCCTGATCCTCGTGGCGTGAGCGCTTCGCCACGGCCTCCAGTTCGGGATTGATGCGTGGGTTCGGCCCAAGATCGCTCGGATCGGTTCCAGGCGCATAAAGATCGAAGAGGCCTTCGCGGAGCATCACGTGCGGCCACAACGGCACCGGGCGGCGCTCGCTCACAATGACCTTGGTGTCTCCCCTGACCTCAGTGAGCCACGCGCCGAACTCCTCGGCGTTCGACACCGTCGCAGATAGCGAGATGATCGACGTTGCCGCGCCGACGTGGACGATGACCTCTTCCCAGACCGAACCCCGGAAGCGATCGGCCAAGTAGTGCACCTCGTCGAGAACCACGACGCCGAGGCGATCGAGGCTCGACGAACCCGCATAGATCATGTTGCGCAGCACCTCGGTCGTCATGACGACGATGTCGGCGTGAGGGTTGATCGAGGTGTCACCGGTGAGAAGCCCCACGTTCTCGGGCCCGTAGATGGCGCGCAGGTCGCCGTACTTTTGATTGCTGAGCGCCTTGATCGGCGTCGTGTAGATAGCCTTTCGTCCGCGGCGTTGCGCGTGCGCCACCGCGAACTCGCCCACCACCGTCTTGCCAGCGCCCGTTGGCGCCGCGACGAGGACAGAATGCCCATCCGCCACGGCTTGGCAAGCTTCACGCTGAAAGTCGTCGAGGGCGAAGGAAAGGGTCGCCTCGAAGTCCACAAGATCAGAAGAGCGAGAACGCTCGCGTGCGGCTGCGTAGCGTTCTGCCGGGCTCGTCACTCAGCTAATCTAACTCGGACGCGCGCCAAGGACGCGCAACGCCTTGGGTGCCACCTCGATGGTGAGCGGTCCGCTTCCCACAAGTTCGCCGTCACCGAACGCGGGAGGCAGCTGCGCTCCACCCGTTGACTGGGCGATCGTGATCTTCTTGGCCCTGATGACGCGCACCTTTGGCTCGCTGAGAATCGATCCGTCATACAACTTGGGGAAGAGCTTCGCGATCTCAAGCTTTCCCAATGGCTCCGTGATGACGAGTTCCAACACGCCATCATCGACCCTGGACTCGGGAGAGATGATGAGGCCTCCCCCGAAAACGGGCGAGTTGGCTACCGCGACGAGAGTGCACTGCTGGACCCACTTCTGCCCGTCGGCCGTTACTTCGACGCCATACGGCTTGTACTTGGGCACCTCGCGCAGCGTCGCGAACTTGTACTTGAGCGGCCCACGCGGAAATGTCAACTGCCTGGCGTACGAAGCGATGGCGGCGTCGATACCCGCTGAAAGCACCGCGATGAAATACCGAGGAGCAGCCGGCAATTCGATGCGCCGACCGGACACCTTGCCAAGGTCGATCATCGCCACCTCGCCAGCGAGGCCCTCTTCGATGCGCTCCACCGACGCGCGAATGTTGTGCACGGGAAGTTTGAGCGTCATTGCCGCATCGTTGCCCGAGCCTGCCGCAACGATTCCTAGCGGCAGTTTGCGGCCGGCGCAGACCTGAATTCCCAGGTGCACCATGCCGTCACCCCCCACGACCACGAGCGCGTCCAACGATCTGCGCGCCTTCATCGCGGCCTCATAGGAGCCCGCCCAGGACCCCATGTTGAGATCAACGATCTGGTGTCCGCGAGCGGCCAGGAGCGACAGCGCCTCAATCCCCCACGCCCTGCCCCGCCCCGACCCCGATGTCGGGTTGGTAATCACACCGACTTTGCTCACTCTTCGCCCTTCGCGACGTGCTTGGCGCGTAGGGCGCCGATGCCAATGGCGCCAAAGTACAGGGCACACATGGGAATTGCCATCACTGTCATCGTGATCGCGTCCGGAGTGGGGGTCATCGCGGCGGCGAAGACGAAGATCAGCAACACTGCCCAGCGCCAGGCCTTCAGCCAGGCGGTCCAGGGCACGATGCCCACCCACGTCAGCGCCACCATGACCACGGGGAAGACGAAGGCCAGTCCAAACGCCACGAGAAGTCGCATCGCGAACGTGAGGTACAACTCGGCGTCTAGAAGCTGCTGTGTGCCGTCGGGGCGGAAGCTGGCGAGGATCTCCACGGCGTGCGGGAAGATATACCAGCCTGCGGCAATGCCCCCAAGAAACAGCGGCACTGCGGCCGCCACGAATCCCACCGTGTAGCGCTTCTCTTTGCCGGTGAGGCCGGGCGCAACGTAGGCCCACAGTTGGTACAACCACCAGGGAGAACTGAGTATCAGCCCCAGAAAAAACGCCACCTTGAACCGCATGTCGAGAGCGGTGGCGAGGCCCGAGAAGTTAACCGACACCAACGCGTTTTGCCTGGCGGCGACGTCGAGGAGCGGTCGCTGCAGGGCCTCGAACGCGGGTGTGAACAGGAACCACCCGATCACGGCACCAACCACGATGCCTGCAAGGGACAGAAGGAGGCGGTTGCGTAACTCCGTGAGGTGCTCGCGCAAGGGCATGCGCGCGTCGGGAGCGCGCCCTGCCCGCCTACGAGCCGTTTGCCTGCTCCTTGGCAGGAGCAGTGGGCGTCGAATCGTCATCCGAGGTCAGCGCCTTGGTCTCTTCCTTGAGGATCCGCATCGACTTGCCCAGGCCACGGGCCAAGTCAGGGAGTTTGGCGCTCCCGAAGAGCAGAAGGACGATCACCAACAGAACGACTATGTGCCAACCACGAAGTGCACCCATCAACTCATCCCTTTCTCACGTTGGCACTCAGTCTAGGCCTGTGCAGCGAGAACTGCCCGCGCCTGGCGCGCCACCGCGTCGGCGAGAGCAGCGGGAGCGATCGTACGCAGGTGCGGCCCGATGCCGAGGAGCCTCGCCGCCATCACCGGCGCATCCGCTACGCCGAAACTTGCCGTGACGAACTCTCCGTCATCGTCTATGACGGTTCCTGGGAACGACTCGAGAAGCCAGCGGGCCGACCTGTGAGCCTCCACGACAGCTTGGAACTGTGGAACGAGCGAGAACCCGCCGCTCTCGCTCGGCGGTGTCACGACGGGATCCAGACCCGGGACTGCCGCCGTAATGCGGTCAAGTCGGAGCGTTCGGTAGTCCTGAGCGCGCCTGCAGAAGCACTCCACGTAGGTGGCGCCGTCGATCACGACCAGCCGGTGCGGCTCGATGACCCGCGCCGTCTTCTTGTCGTTGGCGTCGACGTATTCGAGTTCCACGATCACCGCCGCGTCGATCGCGTCGCGCAAGGTTGCCGCGAGCCCAGGATCGACGGTGAAGCGCGCCAGGGTTCGCACTGCGTCGCCGTCCCCCACAGCTTCACGAAGTTTCTCCAGGGCCGAGTGGGCCGCCTCGGGAGCCGCGCCACCAGACACCGCCGCGGACAGAGCGCCGATGAGCGCCACCGCCTCGCGGGGCGACAAGCGCACCTGGCCAACACCTTGAGAATTGGTGAGCCTGATGACGCCCTCATCGAACGCCCAGGGATCGAAGTCGATCAGGTCTTGCGGGCCATGGCCCGGCACGCCAGACACCCACAAGAGCTCGATGTCGCGCTTGATCTGGGCCTCGCTCACGTCGAATTGCGATGCAAGCGTCGCGAGAGTCGCCTCACCTTGGCGCTCCAAGTATGTGATGAGCCCCAGGAGCCTTGTCACACGCGGAGCGGTGCGCTCAGCCACGGTCGGCCTCCCCAGGCGTCAATTCATCCCGGGTCGGTTCATCCCTGGTCGGTTCCGCCAGCATCGCTTCCGCGACGGCTAGCGCACTCTTGGCGTAACTGCGCACGTCTTCGGCGACGGTATCGGGACTGATGACCTTTGCCATCCCGCCAAGTCCAAGAACCTCGTCCCTCAGCGCGTCGGAGTAGCGATAGGTGACCTCCACCAGGTCCCAGTCGCCGTTGACCCCGACCACAGTTCCCCGTTGACGCAACGCGTGACCTGTCTCGGGCCGCAGGCCCACTGTGGCATTCCTTTGCGCCCTGGTCCCGCCCCAGTCGAAGCCAGGCAGTGGGCGCGGGATCTCGTACGCGCCATCTGGGCCCACCGCGCGCATCGTGCCGTGGATCCTGCTCAAGCGAAACGTGCGCGACTCTGCCCTATCCCTGTCGAAACCGTAGAGGTACTCGGCGCTGCCCCTGAGCAGCACCTGCCACGGCTCCACTGTGCGCGTGAGCGTGCCCGAACCCTCCGACGTGTAATCAAACTGCACGACCATACGGCGCGCACGCGCGTCGACAATGGTCGCAGTGGCGTCGCTCGCTGCGCTCGTCCTTGCACCGAGCGTCAAGGGCGTGCGCGGAACCGATTGAGTCGCAGATGCGATCTTCGTGAGTCCTTGGTGGGCGTCGGGACCAAGCATGGCTCCTTGCCAGTATTCCGCGGCGAGGGCAAGCGCGGCCGCCTCCGCTGGCGAAAAGTCGATCGCAGGCATAGCGGCGTCGGAAGCGTCGATCTTGTAGCCGATCTCGTCTCCGTGAGTCGGATCGACGACCGTCTGCAACGGCACTCCCATGCGCCGCAACTCGTCCTTGTCACGCTCAAACATGCGTTCAAACGCGGCTTCCTTGCGTCGCGCCCCGTCGGCGCTCAGTCCAGACTCCGTCGATTCGTAGCCGACCACGGAATTGCGAATCTGCGCCCTCGTCATCCGGACGCGAGCGTGCGTCAAGGCGATGATGAGGTTGAGGAGTCGCTCCGCGGGATCGGTCGCCATTTAGACCCTGACGGCGAGCAGTTCCGTGGTGAGGATGGCCCTCGCCCCTGCGGCGTAGAGCGCATCCATCACGTGGTTCATTTCGACCCGCGGCACCATGACCCTCACCGCGTGCCAATCCGAGCCGTGCAGGGGCGTCACCGTGGGAGCCTCAAAGCCGGGCGTAATCGCGATGGCATCCCCAAGGAACGCGCTCGGCACGTCGTAGTCAACGAGCACGTATTGGCGGGCCATGAGGACTCCCCGCAATCGGGCCGTGAGCACGGCGACGGTTGACTCGTCGACCGAATCGGAACGAATGAGAATGGCCTCCGAGACGAGCAGGGCCTCGCCGAAGACCGCGAGGCCAGCGGCCTTGAGCGTGCTTCCGGTCGACACCACGTCGGCGACCGCGTCCGCGACGCCGAGGCGCACGGAGGATTCGACGGCGCCATCGAGCCGCACCACCTCGGCCTCGATCCCGAAGGACCTCAAGTGCGTATCGACCAAGTGCGAATAGGACGTCGCTACACGCTTGCCTGCGAGTTGTTCGATGCTCGTAATCTCGCCAGGTGCGGCCGCGTAACGGAACGTCGATGCTCCGAAGCCAAGTTCGAGTTGTTCGGTCGCGGCCGCGCCTGCGTCGAGCAAGAGGTCACGCCCCGTGATTCCCGCGTGCACAGTGCCTGCGCCCACGTAGACGGCAACGTCACGGGGCCTGAGAAAGAAGAACTCGACCTCGTTGCGTGTGTCAACGAGCACGAGCTCGCGCGGGTCCCTGCGTTGCTTGTAGCCGGCCTCCCGGAGAAGTTCAACGGCGGGTTCTGACAGCGATCCCTTGTTTGGAACGGCGATGCGTAGCACGGTGAACCCCTAGAGATACTTCTCGACGTCGGCCAGCGAGAGGCCCTTGGCAATCATCATGACCTGTGCGTGATAGAGCAACTGAGAAATCTCCTCAGCCGTCTCCTCATCGGTCTCGTACTCGGCCGCCATCCACGCCTCAGCTGCCTCCTCGACAAGTTTCTTGCCGATGGCATGCACCCCCTTGTCGAGCAGGGTCACCGTTCCCGAGCCCTCGGGACGGGCGGCGGCGCGGTCGGACAGCGTCTTGAAAAGATCGTTGAAGGAAGTCACGCGGCAAGCCTAGTAGCGCCACGCTCCGGGAGGCGACGGCTCGCGCCCAGAGTCAGCCCAACTGGCTTGCGATGGCGCGCAAGAGGGCAGATGTGGCGAGCGCGGCCTCTACCGCCTCTGCACCCTTGTCTTCGGACGATCCCGGCAGTCCCGCGCGGTCGAGCGCCTGCTGCTCCGTATCGGTCGTGAGAATCCCAAAGCCAACCGCTACCGCGTGCGAGCGAGCCACATCGGTCAGCCCCCGGGTGACCGCATCACACACGTATTCGAAGTGTGGAGTGCCTCCTCGTACGACCACGCCGAGGCACACAATGGCCTCCGAGCCGCTCCTCGCGAGCCTCTCGGCCACCACCGGCAACTCGAAGGCTCCCGGCACGCGCCACACCCTTGCCGTGGCTCCGGAGCGTTCCACCGCCGCGAGGGCACCCGCCACGAGGCCGTCCATGATGGTGGTGTGCCACTGCGACGCGACGACGTCGACGACGGCGCCCTTTGCATCGACCGAAAGGCTTGGCGCTCCCTGACCGCTCATGCAGAGTCCTCCTGAAGGTGCCCCATGCGTTCCACTTTGGTGCGCCTGTAGGCCTCGTTTTCGGGGTGGTGACCCACGTGCAGCCCGATGCGCTCGACGACATTGATGCCCGAGGCGCGCATGCCCTCGACCTTGGCCGGGTTGTTGGTCAGGAGGCGGATGTTCGTGAGACCGAGGTCCGCCAGGATCGCGGCAGCGGCGCCATACTCCCTGCGATCGACGGGCAACCCGAGTTCGACGTTCGCATCGACGGTGTCCATCCCCTGATCCTGGAGTGCATAGGCCCGCACCTTGGCGGTGATCCCGATGCCACGGCCCTCGTGGCCGGTCAGGTAGACGACCGCGCCGCCCTCAGCCTGGACTCGCTCGAGCGAGGCGTCAAGTTGGGGACCGCATTCGCATCGGATAGAGCCGAAGGCGTCGCCCGTGAGGCATTCCGAGTGCACCCGCACGATCGGGACGACGCCATCGGCGGCATCCTTAGTGAGCGCAATATGCTCCGTGCCAGTACGCGCGTCGCGGTAGGCCCTGATCGTGAATTCTCCGTGCACGGTGGGGAGGCGCGCCTCGCCTTCGAGAAGCACACGGTGCGGCTGCGGCTCCACGTCGACGGGAAAGTCCTTCTTGGCACGCCTGTAGGCGATGAGGTCGGCGATAGTCATGAGGGTGAGACCCTCCTTTGCGGCAAGGGCGGTAGCACTCCCCTGGCGCATCATGGTGCCGTCGTCGTTGACGAGTTCCGCGATGACTGCGACGGGCTCTAGCCCAGCGAGTCTGCAGAGATCGACGGCGGCCTCGGTGTGCCCAGGTCGGTGCAGGACACCACCTGCAACAGCGCGCAGCGGCAGAACATGCCCGGGCCTGATGAAATCTTCGGGAGAGGCATCG
>Ga0209429_10000680_pt1 | contig 22341 bp, 15 predicted proteins | sample BarGraNGADG00212_3_FD_184493 | JGI IMG/M metagenome (GOLD analysis project Ga0209429, IMG submission 184493) | Arctic peat soil microbial communities from Barrow, Alaska - Barrow Graham LP Ref core NGADG0004-212 (SPAdes) (version 2) | ecosystem: Environmental > Terrestrial > Soil > Wetlands >...
TACAATACTTTTCAACAAAGTAAATTATATCTTGCGAACATTTATGAAATTCATCTATTTCAGCAACAGTTAATTGATAAAGTATGTTTCCAGCTTTTAACTCAATATCACTCATATGAAAACAGGATAAATCTGTCTGCATTCCCATTCTTAATTTATCTAATGTTTGCTGGACACTGATGCTATTCCAAACTGTTGGACTCGGCATATTATTTGATTATTTTGGTTCGATTGGTTCTACAGGAATGTTTGGGATTAACTGAGCGTCATCAATAAATTCATTTGCAATTCCATTTTCTCGTTTAATTCGTTTGACATTATTTATAAGTTCTTTAGTACCACGAGTAACAACACTGCCATCATGTGCAGTAAGCATTCCAGATGGTCCTTGTGTTGATGGTCCTAAAGCTTCTGTTCTTTTTTCTTTAACATCTTGTTTAAATGTTCGATAAGTTTCTTTTATCGCCTCAACTGTTTGTATAAGTTGTTTGTTAAGTTCTCCAATTGTTTTTGACATCCCAGCAAATACTTCGAACATTCGGGCGTTTACCATGCCAAGATTAACTTGATCAATAAGAGCTTTTTGCATTACTTCATTAGTTCTTAATTGATATATCATACCTGAAAGTGACATAACATCAACCTCAAGTTTATTTTTAAGATAATCATTATTTTCAACCATATCCATGGGAATCATGAAAGATATAGCATTTGTCAACATAATGCGAGCATCTATTTCGCATTTTAATTTTAACTCGTCAAAATTTACATCTGTGACTGGCTCAGCATGTAGGCCTGGGATTGATTCTTCTGATTCTGGGACGTTTTGGTTAATTTCTTTTGGCGAAGTGTTTAACATTTTCTTTAATACTTCGTGTTCATCTTTTACTTTCATAATATTTTATTTTAAAACGGTTTCTACTTTATTTATAAATTTTGGTGTTATGCCTCCCCATTTAAAAATATACTTGCCGCTATCAGCAGTTTTCTTTAAAATAGTGAGTGCTTGCTTATTATTTATACTTTTTGTAATTTGATTTAATACACTTTTTGCATTTTCAGGTAAATCTTTTATTCCAACTATACAATATTTAAGTAATGCATGGAATATTGTTTGTTGCTCTTTATTTAATTTTTTGTTAAAGAAATTGTATGCTTCAATAGGCTTCATTGTTTCTACTTCTGTAAATACATCTATTGGTTTATCTCCTCTACGAGGATCATCTTCAACATTAGCTTTTTCTACTGTATCTGATATTTTAGGATTTTCTTGTTGTAAATCTTTTGAAGTTGTTTTCAAATCATCTTCAGCATTAGTGCTATACAAATGTTTATTCTTTTCAATTTGATTGTATGCATCTACAATTACTTCGCTCGAATCTCTTCCCTCATCTTCACCTCTAATAACTCTAAAATAGTTTTGAATAAGATTTGTTGCAACGTTTTCAGGATGAATTAAGAATACATCAGTTACATAACCTTTTTTGTGTAATTGTTTCATAGTGTTGATGATTTTTTTAGGTTCATCTCCTGATTCATCATATGAAACATTTAACAATTTCTTAATTGCTTTTGATTGTTGTATATTTTGAAAGTGTCTTACTACTCTTTTATAATCACTGTATCTATCAAGTTCTTTGATAAGTTTTTCTGGTGAATATCCTGTGTTTCTTAAAACTTTTAAGTTTTTCCAAGCTGGTGCACCATCAAAATAAATGTGATACTTATCAATAGTTATTTTAAGAGTTGGCGCTAATTTGGCAATTTTATCTTTCCATAATAATGAAATATCTTCAAACCATTTTCCATATTCAATTTTATCTTCTACAGATCTTTTTCGTAAAAAATAAAATGCTCTTACAAAACCTATAAGTTGTTGAAGAGGATTTTTACTTTGAAATTCATTTCTTAATTTATCAACTGTAAGCGCAACGCCTTTATCTATAGTATCAGAAATTCGAGTATCTTTTACGAATTTTTTGATGTTAGTAGTTTGAAAAGATTTTCCACCTGCCGGCGCTCCTAAAATTGCAAGTGCAAGTGGTTCGTCGTTTTCATGTAATTTACGAAATTCATTAAGTGATTCACATAATATTTTGTTTCTCATGATTATCTAGCTTTTGTTACGTAAGGAAGACGCATAATTGTATCTGCATTATCGAGAATGATAGCTTGATCTGCATCATGAGAAAAGTAAGAAAGTAATTCTGTACCTTGTTTTTCTTCTTCAATTGTAGCGCTAAATAAGCGTATGTTCGTTAAGAATGCTGGTGATTTGTTAATTGTGTAAGAATCTACACTAACATATTCAGGATATAATTTAAGTGTTTCATAGAATATATTTTGTAATTTAGCATTTTTATCTGTGTCATGTTTTTTCCAAACACAAACATTGTATTGTCCCCAAGTATTTCCAATGTTAACTACAATTCCATACCATTCATTATCAATTAATTTATCATCTAATTTAACTACATACGCATTATCATTTGAATATGTGTGACCATAATTAATTGCGATATATTGATTTGCAAATATATTTACAGACATAACATGATCTCCGAAATCATTTGCACCATCCAATATAGATATGGGACTCTTTACCATTAATTTATATCCTTTTTGTTTATCCCAATCAGATTTTATTGTTTCAATATCTTCCAAAACAAGAGGATTTATAGCAAGATGATATGTTAGTGGATTTACACTTATAGCTACAACTCTTCCATAAAAATTAAGAGCGCCTGGTCTCGATATTACAACTGTATCATCTAATTGAACGCTTAAAGATGTTATTGAAGCGTTATCAAGTTTAATCATATAGTTTGCAGTACCAAATAATAATCTATCTATTGCTGCACCAGTTGAAGGATCAAATGTAGATGGATCATATATTATATGATAATTATCAACATCACGTATATCTATTATTTGTGTTACATTATATTCTTTGTGTAATGATGGTATTGTATGTGGAGACATCCAAGCTACTATGCTTCTATCTGAAGTTTTATTTATTATATCAGAACCATTATATGTTATTGCGTCAAACCATAACGGAGTTTGCATATCATAATACGATTGAGCTACAACTGTTCCATAAATTTGTAAAGACTGAGCAACTGTTTGTAACTGAGTATCAAATTTCTTGTATTTGTCTTGCGTTGTTCCATTAAATTGACTCATTTGTTTATCATCAGTTAATTTTTCAATATCAGCTTTAATTGCTCCACCAAATATTTCTTCAGTGCTAACTGTGTAAATATCGATAGTATCTTTAAGTGCGCCTGGTTCTCTTCTTGCAACTTCAGGCATATATTTTCTGAGATTTATTTTCCATGCAGTTTCTTGCTCCATGAATCCTCTATATAGATATGTAGATTCAACCTGATACAATTTATTTGCCATCGGAAAATAAACAATATCTTTTTTCTGAGGTGCTGTTCCAAATCCAGCAATTTTCTCCCAATATTTCTTATCTATTTGAATTTCAAATGGAATGTCATATTCAAGACCCATAAGATCAAATGTATATTTACTATCAGGCACTGCTCCTTGTGGAATAACTGCTTTAATGTCTAGAGGACATTCATCTACATTGTACAAAGTGTATTCCTGAAATATAACATCTTTGGAGCGTTGTTGCGGAACTGCTCTAAACCATTTAAAATCATATCCAAGTGTTTGGTTAATAACGGCGTTAATGGCCATGTAATCATTTACAGCAGCAAGAATTTTATTTACGTCAAATATTCCACCACCACCCGTGCCTACACCACTGCCAGTAACTCCACCATTTTTACATTCAGGAACTATCTGAGAAGTGAGAGGCATTGTTTGAGCTGGATTAGCTCCATTTACAGGTTCAAATGTTGGACATACTTCAGGCATAATTATGCTTTATTTTATATATCTAATAAAAAAGAGGGTGCAAACCCTCTACCATTTTCTTTCTGCACATCCATCGATGCTTATTCCTTCATCATCTAATTCAAAATCCATCTTTGTCTTAACGTCCATTAAGCACCCACAGATAATGCAATTGCGCGCAGGTTTCCAAAAGAATTTGCAAGATTCGCAAATTTTAATTCGTCGTTCTGCTTCCTTTTGCATCTTTTCACGATATTCTTTATTGAATTGATACTTAAACCATTGATAGTAGCCTTTAATTATTTGTTTTATCATAAAATTTTCTTTATATTATTACGATGCATATGCTAAGCTGGCTCCACCATTATATAACTTAAGATTACAATGTAAATGATTGCCAAATATATGAATTCGTAGTATCACTTCCCCACGCAATATTTGAAGCTGCCCGTGAAATAGTTAATATAGTAACACTATTAGAGTCTGTTAAAATAAGACCCATATCCCAAGTTAAATATGCAGTAGTGGCTCTACCAAAATTACCACCACTATAACTATTAGTGGAAGACCAAACATCTATTTTGTAATAATTAATGGTATCAAGTGCCCCACTTCTATTTACTCTTAACCAATATTGAGTACCCCTATTTAATGTAACAGGTGTTGCGAATGTAAATCTTTTTTGAGTTACTGTTGTTAAAAGTGTTGAACCATTTACACTGGCACTTGTGCCTAAAACAGTACCGGTATAAGAACCAGACCTTATTTCTACAAACAAATTATCAGTAGGGTTACCTATTTTATATACGAATATATCAGCATATTTTACATTAGGACCAGCTCCATAATTTCTAAAATTCAATAAACTATTTTTACTACCTTTATATGCAGGGTCAAAAAGAGCATCAGTAGAAGATGTAAACATTGCACTAAGGGATTGTCCAGCGGAAGGCCCTCCATAGAGGACAGTTGCTACTTGATTCATCGAAAAAGTATCTGTATTTGGTACTGCTCCTGCCATTATTTAGTCCTCCCTTCAAGTTCTTTTACTCGTTCTTTTAAGTTATTTATTTCCAAAATTAATAGGTCAAAATATGCTACTGAAAGAATTCCTTTTTCATCTTTTCTAACTAATTCCGGATTTGTTTTTTGTAAATCTTGAGCTATAACTCCATATCGCTTTTGTCCAGGTTCAGAAATTAATTCAAATTCTTTATATTTAACATTAACAGGTAATTTTTTTAAAGGAATAATGTTTGTTTTAAGTTTTTTATCTGAAGATAAGATAAAGTTAGATGCAGTCATCGTACTAGTTGCATTAATAGTTGTACTTGCTGTTATAGCACCTGTAACATCAAAAATACAACCTCCAGCATTCCACGTTCCTACGTTGTCACAACTTTCAAGTTTAATATGTGTGCCGTTATTGGATGAACCGAATCCCCAATAAGAACTTCCTGGCCAATTACCTCTAATAGCTGCTTTAGTGTAAGAACCGGTTATAAAACCTGCTGTAGTACCACTACCTGCTGTAACAGCACCAGTTGCATTAATATTACTACCTGCATAAATAGCACCAGAAGCGTTAAATTGAGCAGCATATAAAATATCTGTAAATGGATTGCAACTAATACCGTCTGTTCCATATACACTATTACCGGAACCCCAAAGCATTGAATAAACTGAGTTACTATCATTGCTATAGTTAATTGTAACAGCTGCTGCTGAAGCTGCTGAAAGAGCATAATCAACCTTACACCCAGCATGATAAGTATCTCCACTATATCCTTTTAAATACCAATATCCATCATAATAAACTTGTACTGAATAATCCGAATCACTATCATTTCTAAAAAGTCTAGTTACACCTCTTGAATTTCTACTATCGCTATTAAGTGTTGAATTATATGTTGTAGATACAAAATCTCCAGTTGCGTGACTTGATGCTGTTCCTAAATTTGCAGCAGTAATATTACCTCCAATAACTACACTGTCATCAGGATTAATTACAAATGGAGTAGTTCCATCTGTAATATTTCTAATTGAAAATCCGTGTTCATCTGCCAATTTTACACCACTTGTGAGTGCGTATGTATTACCAGCAGTATTAGTTATTCTTATTGCAGTTAAATCACCATTAACACCTGTAGCAGATACTTCTAAAGTTGTGCCTGGTGTAGTAGTTCCAATACCAACATAACCACTACCGAGAACAGTTAATTTTGCATCAGTTGCAGCAAATCCTTTCATCCTTATATCGAACCGATTTGCATCATTAGCATAATTAGAACCAATAAATCCAATAGTATTACCTGCACTGCTATATCCCATTCCTAAATGATATGTAGGAACAACCCCTATTGTAAATTGTTCCACTCCATCTGTATTCGGAGTACTTAAACTTAATTTTGCAATTGGTGCGGCAGTTCCAATACCGACATTGCCAGCACCCTGAATTATCATACCATCTGCACCTGTAACAGTATTGAGATATAAGTCTCTCCAAGCATCAAGTGCAAAAGTATGAGCAAAAACACCCAGATTGCCACTATAATCTCCAAAGAATACTTGTTTGTTTGCCCCAACGCTTGATAATCCCATTCGACCGTTCCATCCGCCTGTTAAAGAATCGTGTCGAACCTCTAAATCAATCGCAGGTGCAGTAGTTCCAATACCGACATTACCAGTTCCATCAATAGCTAATCTACTTGCACTATTAGTTACATCGTATAATTCGAATCCAGCATTACTAACACCTCCTCTCACATTTCGTAATGTGTAATTTAACCCACTGGTCTGATTTCCAATAAATTGAATTTCAGAATTAGCTGATGTTTGGTTTAGTTTAAGAATCCCATTCACTTCAAGTTTTTGTCCAGGTGTAGTAGTTCCAATACCTACATTACCATTACTTGTCAATATAGAAATTCTTTCTCTATAAGTGTCATCAATGTGATCTGTGGCGCCAATTGCAATTCTATTAACAAGTCCATAATCTCCCTCACCAACTATTTGTATTGAACCAAAACGACCATCTAGAAGACTCATTCTAATGCCTGTTGTTGCACCTTCAGCACCAGTATATAGATTATTCTGCAAATAAATAAATGCACCTGCCCCATTTGCAACATCTTTTTGTACTTCTAATGTTGCAGCTGGTGTAGTAGTTCCAATACCTACATTACCATTAGTCTGTATAGTAAGTAAATTAGATGTATCAGCACCTCCTGAGAAACGATTTAACTTTAAAAATCCTGTCGCTGAATCATTTTGAAATGAAAAACCATAATCTTCAGCATTATCTTGTACAATCCTTAATGCAGTTGTATTTGTGGCTGTTTTAAGAGTTAGTAAAGCTGAAGGTGTAGTAGTTCCAATACCTACCCTTTGACTAGAATCTATTGTTATTGCAGTTGCTTGACCTCCAACAGAACCTTTAGTTCTTAAATGCATAATTCCGGATTCTGCACCTTCAACTAAACTTTCATTTTCTACATATATTTCAGCCGTATTAATACGATTTCCTCCTGTATTTGTACCACCAAAAACCATACGGGGAGTTTTAAATAAACCTAAACCAAAAGTAGAACCTAAACCAAAAGTAGAACCTGATGCCTCAATAGGCATAAAAACTGAAAACACTGAGCCACTACTTGATTCTCTTGTAGTAAAATCAGTAGTACCTATACCTACATTACCCCCAAAAGGATTTAATAGTAAATTAAAATATCCTGTTTCAGCAATATTTGTTGCTTGTAAATTAATATAATTATCTGCATTAATACCAACTAGAAGTTTTCGATTCCAAGGTTGCCCGAAATCAAATTTTGCAATACTTCCGGTGGTAGGGTAGATAATTCCTAAAATATGAAGTGGTGCTTCAGGTGTATCAGTTCCAATACCTACATTACCTGTATTGTAATAAATATCACTTGCAGATGTAGTCCATTGAGAACTACCACCTCCACCTCCGCCTCCAACAACAGAAACATCGAGCATACCAGCATTCCACACAAATCCAGTTCCTATTGAAACATTAGGAAGAAATATCGATAAAGCATCTACAGTATCATTAATTGTTGATGTATCAACTATTTTAAGCCATGAAGAATATACATTATAAGTAGTAGGATTAGTTAAGATGTATAATCCCTTTGATGGATCAGTTTGAACATACACTGGCATTCCATTATATGTCCATGCTTCACTCCAAACTCCATTATTATTAATTTTCCAAGTGCTTGGATCAATTAAGTCACTATATAAATCAACAACAGTTCTAGCATCTAAAGGACCTGCTAATAATGGTTCTAAGTTTGCTGCAAAATTAAATGTACCTTTACCTCTTGACATAGTTTAAAACTCCAAATATATTTTAGTTGAATCTCTTTTTGTTCCGGCATATGTATATAAACTATAATTAGTTATATAACCTTGTATTGTATTAGTTGAAGCGCTTACAGTCCATGTTGTTAGTGATGAAGCAGCACTTCCTCCTTCATATGCCCATGCTTCACTAACAGTGCTATATGTTTTAATTCCTGTTAAAGCATGCAAACTTAATCGTGCACTAGGTATTTCAAATTTTTGTTTTATAACATCCGGAATATCTCCTGTTTCTCCTGCTAATATAAATCCATTACCTGTATTTGGAATAGGAGTAGTAGCTAATGCTAATAAAGTTTGTTTAGTTAATGTATTAATATCTGTAGTAGTTGCATAATATGGGTAAGAACCTTCAATTGATCTTGTTGATGCAGCAGTTAAAGCGCCAGCTGCCAATGGACCTGTTGTAGCATTACCCCCTTTATTATTTAATGGCTGTGGACCTTGATTATATCCTATTTGACAACTCCAAGATTGACTTGCATATTGAACATCGTATGAAAAAGATTGAATATTTGGTGATGTGTTGGAAGAAGCATCAACCAAATTTGAACCCGTATAATCATAATTATTACAAGATCCAGACCTTACGTTTTGATATGTTGCTCCATTATAAATAGATCCTTGATTAAATGTTGTTGTAAATTGCAACGATGAAATATTTGTTGAAACTTCATATAATGTTGTAGTAGGTGACATAGTGAATGTTCCATACGGAGCGTTAAGAGTAGGTTGAACCGTTGGAAATAATAAGTCATTTAAAATAACTGTAACATTATTGCCAGATAAATCTGCAACTGTGGTGCCTGCTGAAATTCCGCCAACTGCACTAGGCATTGCTAATGCTGGATCTAATGTTAAAGGATCATAAAAAACTCTAGAAGCTAAAATAGAAGTATCACTAGTTATTGTTGCAACTGAAACATCTAGCATTCCAGCAACCCATGCAAATCCAGTTCCTATAGAAGCATTAGGTAAGAATACTGATAATGCATCAACTGTATCATTAAGAGAAACATCAATTCTTATAATTGAAGCGTCTTGACTTAAATCCCAATCATACAAAAAATTAATACTTGCATCTGATATAGTTGATGCACTAACATCAAGCATGCCAGCATTCCAAGTTAGTCCTGTTCCTATTGAAGCTTCCCTTAATAATGCAGTAGATAATTCCCAGAAATATAATGAAACATCTATTGCTGAAACGTTTTTCCATTTTGAAATTTCAAAATCATATTGTAAAAATTGATTAGAAGAAATATCAGTAATTGAAACATCAGAAAGACTTGCAAGGGATGAAACACCTGTTGCTATTGAAACATCAAGTAAACCTGCAACCCAAACAAAATCAGAACCCAGAGAAGCACTTTTTATAAAATAACCTAAAGCAGTATTTACAGAAGCATTTGTAGAAAAATTTTGAATTGCTAAACCTACTGAAGTATTGGTAGCATAAGGGTATAAAGCCGTTGAATCAAGTTTCGCATTCCAAATTGTGGAGTTTCCGTCTATCCACGAATTAATTACTCCTGGGAAAGTAACATTTTTATCTCTATCATAAGATTCAACATTTCTTTTTCCTGGAGGATAGCCCCCAAACCATTCTATTGCCCATAATTGAAAACCTCCAGCCGGATTCACAGATGTCTTTGAAAATGTAATTCTTGCTTTTTGAGACCAACCCTCTCCCCAACCCGGATATCCTCCATTTAATCTAAAGGTTGTATGAGGAATGTAAGTAAGACCCGGCCAATTATTTACATTACCATTGACAATATCAACCCAGGTTGATGTCGGATTATCAAATCTGTCTATTTTAATATTAACAATATTTCCTTCTGTGTTATTGTAAATATATAATGCATTCAAAATGGCATCACCTCCTACTTGTGTTGCATCCCAAGTTAATCTATAATATCCAGAAACTCCAATTGATGAGTTTGGAATTACGTAAAAACTCTGCGTTTGTCCTTCTCCGATCATTATATCTGCAAGTTGATTTGCAGATGCTCGTGTTGATGTTATCCAAGTTGAACCATCAGTTGATTCTTCTTGTAAAAATGCTGGAATAAATCTTAATTTATTATTTATTGCGGCAGGAATTAATGACATAAATTCTAATGTAGGAATTCCGTCATATTGATAATTATTAATTGTATTTGTTGCAAACTTGACTTTAGTAATGTTTCCTGTCACACCTAAATTAGAATTAATTTGAAGTGTACCGGTCATTGTATCGCCAGCTTTTTGAACATAAAGTCCTAATGAAGCATTTTTAGCAAAAGCAGCAGTTCCTATTGAAGCATTAGTTGCAAAAGGCACAAGTGCAAGTCCCACAGAAGAGTTTGTAGCAAAAGGTCTTACATAATCATAGATAGCTTTACCTGTAACTAGAATCGATGAAGCATCTGCAACAATTGATGCCGAAGTATCTTGAATACTTATAACAGGTTGCGACGGAAGAGGGCCAAGAATAAGCCCATTTTTAATCTTAAATTCGTTTGCCATTTTTAATTAGTTTCTTTCACTATCCAGAAATAATTCTTTGTAGCTTATTATTTATATTTAATATTTATTGATAATTATCCTGTGATGATGAACTTACATGCTGTATCTGTTAATGAACCAGCAGTCCATGTTAATGTTATGTCTCCGTTAGCTGCACAGTTTACTCCTGTGAAAACTTGGTCGAGACTTTCGTATACTGCAACTAATAAAGGTCCTACACCTAATCCATGTGTTACTGCTGTAATTACAAATGAAGTTCCTGTAGTACCATTAAATGTGCCTTTGTATTTTTGAACACCTGTTGTACCACCAATTGCAATAGTAACTGTTGAACTATCTTCTACTATTGTAATGCCTGCTCCTTGAGCAAGTTTCTTAATATATGCTATATTATTGAGTTCATAAGCATAAAGAGATGCAGTTCCACCATTAGGCACATTCGCTACCGCTCTAATTGCATTAGTTGAAAGGTCTAATATACCTGCAGTGTGAACTATAGTCAATGCATTAAGACCAGCTATTGATATATCAACGATATCTAATCTTGTATCTAATTGTGTAGAAACATCTGTTATTAAAGTATTTACTGCAGTTTTTAGATAATAGTTAGATGCAGTTTCAAATGCCATTGTTCCAAGGTCTCGAGAACCAACTAATGATCCGTTCCATACAAGAGCAGTCATTTCAGAAGCTTGAACAGAAGCTATTGGTAAACTTAATCCAACTCCTGGAGTAAATGTAAATCCTGCAGAAGTATCAATTCTATATTTTGTTCCATCCCAGAATCCAATACCAAATGATGTTGGATTATCTTCTCTGGTTAAAACTGCTTGTGTGTTAGAATCAAGGAATCCTGTTGAAGTTTCTGTTGCAACTCCAATTCTAAATTCATCATATGATTCGTCGAATAAGAATACATAAGGTTCAGAAGTTCCTCTGTTTACAATAATACCTGATTGAAGATTTGAAGGAGGCGTTCCTGTTAAGCCTGAATTAAGATGAATATATGCTGCCGAAACGTCTATTTCTTCAACACCAACTACATATAACGAACCATTAATGATTAAGTTTCCTTTGATAGTTGCGTTGGTATTAACATATAATCCGCCATTAATTGAAACATCATTAGTAACTGTTAAACCTCCTGCAGTAATGCTTAAAGGCCCGGTCATTGTGTCTCCAGTCTTCTGAACATAAAGACCAAGTGAGGCATTCTTTGCAAATCCTGCTAATCCAATTGAGGCATTAGTTGCATAAAGTCCAAAACTTGTATCAACATCTATTTTATTTTCAAAACCTGCTAAACCAATTGAAACATTAGTTGCATATAAGCCAAAGTTTGTCCAAATTGAATTTAATGAAGTGTCTTGTGCCGCATTTTTTGTATCAACTAATCCAAGTTTCGTCCATATTCCTGAAATAGAAGTATCTCGATAGCCAAGTTGGGTATTCATTTGTGTAGTTGTAGAATACAAACCAAATGAAGTGTCTACATCTATTTTGTTTTCAAATCCAGCAGTTCCGATAGAAGCATTAGTTGCATAAGCGCCTAAAGCAATTCCAACTGAAGCGTTTGTTGCGAAAGGAGCAATAGCAATTCCTACTGAAGCATTAGTTGCAAACAGAGCAATTGCTAATCCTACTGAAGCATTAGTTGCAAATGTTTTATCTGCATTTATTAAAAGTTGAATTGAAGCATCTAGAGTGAGTTTTATTAAACCCACTGAAGCATTTGTAGCAAAAGGATTTAATAAAATATCTACTGCAGTTTTGCCATAGTAATTGGCTGCTGTTTCCAAAGACATATCTCCTAATTGTTGAGTTTTAAGAACCCCGCCATCAGAAATAACTGCTAATCTTGTAGTACCAGAACCTAAACCAGCAATAGTTAATGTACTAGCATTAGTTGTAGTAATTGTTGTAGCTTTAATTAAATCACCTCCTAATTGGAAATTCCCAGTTGGGTTTTCAATTAAACCATTATTACCCGTAATCCCTGAGGCAATTCCGGCATCAATAGCTTTTTTAACTGCTGCAGATGTTGGAATATGTGTATCTAATCCTCCAAGACCATCTGCTGAAGTATCAATGTTTATGATATTTTGTCCATCTAATGTAAAACCTAAATCATCAAGAGTTAAAAGCCCGGTTAATGTGCCTCCTGATAAATGTAAAAGATTAGTATTAAGCCAGGCGATTGAAACATCTAATGTAGCATCTTTGGAAATTAAGTTAGAAATAGATGCATCGTAATCAGCCGATTGCTTTAAAGCCATTGTTCCAAGATGAATACTTTTAACTAGAATTCTATCTCCAATAGAATCAACAACTAATGCATAGGGCGTACCAGTTGTTGCAACAGGTGAACTTATAAAAGTTGAGCCTTTTAAAAATATAGACGAATCAATACCTACATTTTTTAAGAATGATGCACTAGAATCAACTATAAATGTTGGTTGTACATACTTTGCCATATTTGTTAATTATTTTATTTATATATTCTTCTAATATCCTATAACAATTACATCATAAGTTTGTCCTATAGGAAAATCTGTAAAATTAAGCACAGAACTATTTGGTCCTCTTGTTTTTTGAGGAAATATTTCTTCCTGTGTAAGAGGATCATATACTGTTATAAGATGATTTATAGTATTTAATGAGTGATCAATTGTAAATGTATTAAATCCTGAATATGATATAGTTGTATTATAGTTTTTTGATTTTAAATATTTTGAAATGGAGATTTCTCCATTTATTGCAATTAGAACTCCATTATATGAAGGATCTAATTTTAGTGCTTCCGCTATTATTTTTCCGTGAACTCCAAGATTTCCTAATATATCTACATTGCCTTCTATTCCTACAGCTCTTTTATATAAATCATCATAATTTAATATTGTTAAATTTTGTCCATAAAAATTGCTATTTCCGAAATAAGCTCCTGCAACACTTCCCATATTATACCAAAAAGGCCCACTCCAACTTTGTGTTTGATTTGTATGTAAATCTGCTGGAGACATTGCTTGTAAAAACCATGTGTCACCTACTTTATATAGACATTTATTTCCTGCTGAATTTGAATAAGCTTTTGCACCATTAACAACTAAACCTGAAATAACTGTGTAAGTTCCCCCAAATCCATTTGTATTATCGATAACGTAATAAGAATTTAATAAACTTTCAACAACTTCTTCTTTAATGTTTAATAAATACAAAGATTGAGGAGTTCCAATGTTCAATGATTTAACTCGAACTCCACTATAATTATTATCTGAAGAATTTCGTATTTCAAGATTTCCACTAGCGTCTTTTAATTTAACTCCTTGATGGCCCATGTAAAGTTGAAAACTCTGATATAATGTACCACTAGAATCAGCGGTCATTTTCTCCCATGAAGATGCACTTGTATAATTACTTGCATCGTTTAAGAAATAAATTCCATTATTTGCCTTATTAGAATCATTGGCAACCCCAACTATAAGTCCATTAAAAACCCATGTTAAATTATTGAGATCTTTCCATGTTGATGGATTTGTAAGATCTGCATACAGATCGACAATATTTCGAGCATCTAGTGGAGCTTTTACTAGAGGTTCAAAATTCGCTGAAAAATTCGATGTACCTTTGTTTCTTGCCATAATTAAAATTCTAATCTTATGTTCATTTTTCCTCTATCAGGTCCATTATATGTATAACATGTGTAATTAGTCCAATATCCCTGTATTTGTTCTGTAACTGCGCTTGATGTCCACCTTGTTAACGATAATACCGCACTTCCAAGTTCATATTCCCATTGCCCATTGTTAGTATTATAAAATTTTATACCTGATAATGTATGTATTCCCAATCGTGCATTCGGAATTTCAAATTTTTGTTTATTTACACCATTTTCTGATTTTAATAACCATTCCAAGTTACTTGGAACAGGATTCATACTCATTGTAACAAGAGACTGTTTTGTTAATGTTGTTATATTTTCTGTGGTTGCAAAGTATGGATAAACACCCTCAACATATATGTATCTATATCCTAATGAGCCGGCTGGAAAAGGTCCATCGTGCATAGTTCCTCCTTTATTATCAAAAGGTTGCACTCCTTGAAAATATGATACATTACAACCCCATGATTGTACTCCAAATGTTACGCGGTGTGTTATACTTTCGATATTATCATTATTGCTATAATATGGATATGAGAATTCTGGACCTGTCCAATAATAAAGATTAGCCGGACCACTTCTATATGAGTTAGTTGCGTTATATTGAGGCACGATAGACCCTCTATTAAAAGCTGATGTAAATGTTACATGAAGATTTGTCGAAACTTCTTGAAGATAAGCAACATCATATGTTAATAATTGACTAGGAGGTGTAAGAATAGGATTTTTTGTTGGAAATAATAAATCATCAAATAATTTAATAAAAGAATCTCCAGATAATTCTGAAACAGGCGTCCCGGCAGAAATTCCTCCAACCGATGCAGGCATGGTTAATTCTGGATCTAAAGATGTATCATATTCAGTGACAATATTTAAAGAAGCATTTAAGATTATTTCATGTCCTGATTCTGATTCTGACACAACAATTCCACCTGATCCTCGTATACTTTTAAAATATAAATCAGTGCCTAATAAAGAATCACTTCTTTCATCATATACTCCTATGGAATAAGAAACATCAGCTACATTAAAAACTTCTAAATCAGTGAAAGGACCAATTTGATTAGATCGATCTAAGTAATATTCTCCAGGTTGTCCTTGTAATGTATTCGCATCTACAATAGATGAATCTGGATATAATTGAGTAATATTGCGAGAATCATAATTAAGATAAAATGATTCTATGTTTCCATCAATAATTTTTACACGAGTATATACTATATGAAGGAAAAAATTATTTTCATCTTTAAAATTAATGGAAACTAATTTTCCTATTGAAAGAGTATTCCATTCGGACCAATCGACATTATTAAATGAATATCTAAATTGTTTATTGATAAAATTTCCCACAAGGCCTTCTTCTGTAAACGATTTAATTTTTTCGATATTGAGAATAGGTGATGTGTTACGAAATTCTATAGATGTTATATAGGCGCGTCGATCATTAAAAATATATTGCATGAATATTATTTCTTTTTATTTATATATTCAACACAAAAGACTGCATGCAGTCTTTGTTAAATATTAAATTATTAATCTATCACTTAATGCCAGTTCTTTTTTTGTTCATTTATATTCTTTATAAATCCGTGCATCGTTGATGCTCAATTAGTTATTATCTAATTTATCTAATTTCTTCAATATTTCCTACTTGAGCAGTAAACGTTCCACTTGAGCAAATTACTGTTAAGTTTATATACCAGTTTCCTGATATTGTTATTGCTGATGTTGCTGGTGCTGCAATAACAGTTGGAAGTTGTACTGCGCCTGCATATGCTATTCCATCAGTGTAAAGAGTTGTGGCACTTCTTACTGTTACTAATACTTCAAATCCTGCTCTGGCATTAACTGCCTGACCGGCACTTGTAACAGCTGTCCATCCTATCGCATCAGTGATAGACCCGTTTGCCCCGCATCTTGCTTTAAATATTAAAGTTCCTGTACTTGATGAGTTACCCATTACCCACGCTCGGAAAGTTGAGCCAGATATAGCCCTTGCTGCCGGAATTGCTAATTGAAGTAATACCTTTTCAGTAGTGCCTGAAGATGCAACTGGAGCCGTTAAGATTGTAAATAGTCTATCAGGATTGTATAAAATATTGCTTTGAACTGTTGTGGAATACAATCCAAAAGAAGTATCAGCATTTACTGCAAGTTCATAAAGAGCAAGTGAAGCATTCTTTGCAAATGCTGCAGTATTTATTGAAGCATTAGTTGCATATGTACTAAAATTTGTCCATATACTATTAAGTGAAGTATCGACATCTATTTTATTTTCAAATCCCGCACTATTGATTGAAGCATTAGTAGCGTATGAATTTAAAACAAGTCCTACTGAAGCATTTGTTGCATAAGGATATAAAGAAGTAATGTTTAATGTATTATTTTGTAACCATAAAATTGAAACATCTCTGAGTCCAAAAGAACCATCAACATATCCTTGTGAAACTCCGCCTGTTGCTGAAACATTAAGCGTTCCTCCAGACCAAGTCAAACCTGTTCCTATTGAAACCTCTTTTAAGTATGTTCCATCGTGATTATGTGTTTTAAGTGCTAAATTATTAAGTGATGTATCTACACTTCCAAACTTAGTCCATATACCTGATATTGATGTATCTCTATATCCGAATGCAGTATTCATTTGGGTAGTAGCAGAATATAGACCAAAACTTGTATCTATATTTGTTGCAAGCTCATAAAGAGCAAGAGAACTATCAATATTTGCTGAAAGTTCATAAAGAGAAAGTGAAGCATTCTTAGCATATGCTGCTGTTCCTATTGAGACATTAGTTGCATATCCTGCTAAACCAATTGAGGAATTAGTAGCATACATCCCAAAACTTGTATCTACATCAAGTTTATTTTCAAATCCAGCAGTATTAACTGAAGCATTGGTTGTGTATAAACCAAAATTTGTCCAGATTGAATTTAGCGATACATCTTGATTTGTATTCTTGGTTCCTAAATTAAGCAAAGAAGTATCAACATTTACTAATTTTGTCCATACACCTGATATACTTGTGTCTCTATAGCCTAAAGCAGTATTCATTGCTATAGTTGTAGAATATAATCCAAATGAAGTATCTACATCTAATTTTTTTTCAAATCCTGCAGTTACTATCGAAGCATTCGTTGCATATAAATCAAAGTTTGTCCAAATTGAATTTAATGAAGTGTCTTGCGCTGCATTTTTAATTCCTAAGTTATTTAGTGACGTATCAACATAGTTAAACTTAGTCCAAATTCCTGTAATTGATGTGTCTCGATATCCTAATGCAGTATTCATTTGTGCAGTTGTAGAATATAGTCCAAACGAGGTGTCGACATTTGTTGCAAGTTCATAAAGAGCAAGTGAAGCATTCTTAGCAAAAGCTGCTGTAGATATAGAAGCATTAGTTGTATAAGCACCTAAAGCAGTATTGACTGAAGCGTTTATAGAAAAGTTCTGAATTGCAAGTCCTACACTTGCATTTGTTGCAAATCCTGCTATAGATCCATCAATATATCCCTTTAAGTCTCTTGTCTTAAATATTGTAGAACTGTCATCCCAATAAGCATAATATCCATTAGTTGGAAAATCTTCTCTACCTGCTAATGCTACTAATCTTCCTGGTTCCCAACCAACTCTCATTATGCTATTATTATCAACACCTAAAATAACATTATTTGTTCCGTTTGGCTTAACGATACGAATACCTGAAATTGAACCATCTCCTATAGCAACTGAAGCTCCATCACGCATCGTGATAAAATCCTTAGTTGTATAAATTTGTTCAGCATGTGTTATGTATGTTGAACCATTTTGAATAATATCTCCAAATAAAGATATAGAACCATTTATTGTTAAATTTCCTGTAAAACTATCTGTTGTGTTAAGAAGATAAAGATCTAATGACGCATTTTTAGTAAATGCAGCAGTAGATATTGAAGCGTTAGTTGTGTAAGCATTTAAAGCAGTGTTAACAGAAGCATTAGTAGAAAAGTTCTGTATTGCAATTCCAACTGAAGCGTTAGTAGCAAAAGGAGCAAGAGCAAGACCAGTTGAAGCATTAGTTGCATAAAGTCCGAACGAAGTATCTATTTGAGTTTTTGTATAATATAAACCGAATGAGCTATCAACATTAATTGTAAGTTCATAAAGAGCAAGTGATGCATTCTTTGCGAACACTGCAGTTCCTATAGAAGCATTAGTAGCAAAGTTTTGAATTGCAATTCCTACTGAAGCATTCGTAGCAAAAGATTTACCTGCATTAATTAAAACATCTATAGAACTATCTCTTGTTTTTAATGACTTATCATGTTCATCTGTTGTATAATATGTTGCCATAATTTTATATTATTTTTAATATTTTGTTACATCAAAAGTTCCTCCGTTTGTAATAGTGCATTTCCATAACGAACCATCAGAACTTGGCATTAAAAAATAAGACAATGTATCTCCAGCTTTCTTAACATAAAGATCAAGAGAAGCATTTTTAACAAAAGCGGCTGTAGATATAGAAGCATTAGTTGCGTAAGCACCTAAGGCTGTGTTAATCGATGCGTTAGTTGCAAAGTTCTGAATTGCTAAACCTATTGAAGCATTAGTTGCGTAAGGATTTAACGCAAGTCCTACAGAGGCATTTGTAGCGTATAAACCAAAAGAAGCATTACTAGCATAAGCCCCTAAAGCTGTATTGACTGAAGCGTTTGTTGCAAATGGAGCAATAGAAAGTCCAATACTTGCATTAGTTGCATAAAGTCCAAGTGAGGCATTTTTAGCAAACGCGGCAGTATTTATAGAAGCATTTGTAGCAAATAAATTTAAGGAAACATTAGTTACAAAACTTGCCAAACCAATTGAAACATTTGTTGCAAAAGTCTTATCTGCATTAATAAGTAATTGTATGCTAGCATCTAAAGTTGTTTTAATTAATCCTATACTTGCATTAGTTGCAAAAGGTTCTAACGCAGTTATATTAATAAAATTACTAAGCACATTACCAACGGAAGCATTAGTTGCAAAAGATTCTAAAGCAATTCCTACACTAGCATTAAATACTGATATTGATTTATCAACATATCCTTTACTTACATCTGCGTTCATACCAATAATAATAGCTTGTGATCCCACTCCTGTTCCGATATATAATTTATTAGAACTTGTATCGAACCCAGGTTCACCTAAAGCTAAACTAGTAGATGGATCCCCAATTCCTCTTTTTAAAAGTATTTGTGCTGTGTTAATAATAGCCATTTATATTATTTTTATTTTATTTATTTATTTATTTAAGCTACCAAGATCCTCCTGAAATTTCATCTATTAAAGTTGTAACCCAACTATCACCTCCATCTATAACCCCAATAAAACCAGTTGAAGAATTTCCTCCTCTACCAATTCTTGAATATAAATCTGTAATAGATGCATCTCTTAAAGCAAATGAATCATCAACATAAACTTGTGTAACATCACCAATTCCTCCTATAGTACTAACATCTAAATATCCGGCATTCCATACGAGTCCAAATCCTATAGAAGATTCTTTAATATATGCTCCTGAAATTCCTGCATTATTTAAAGCTTTTTGTAATCCAGTGATAGAACTTATCGGTTGATATCCTTTTTGATGTGATCGATCTAAATACCAACTTCCGGGATATCCGTGTAATGTTTGTGCGTTTGTTATTTCTTGCACAACATATTTTTGATATAAATCTTGAATTACTCTTAGTGATGAATCTGGAGTTTTGATTCTTTCATAATCTTCATGACGAACATATTCATATGGGCCAGGAGAAATAGATGTAGATTCGCTATATGTAAGAATAAATGAACTTACATTACCAGATCCAATAGAAATGCATGTATATCGTATTTCTAAAAAAAGATAATATTTATCTCCGATATTAATGGAAGATATCGCATTTTGAGTTAGAGTTTCCCATCCTGACCAATATTCGTTGTTAAATGACCAGTGGAATTCTTTTTTTAAAAATCCTGATGAAGAATTATCGGAAAAATATTTAATAGCTGCAACTTTTTCAACTGGATATATATTTTTTAATAAAATTATATTTTCAGTTGTAGTATTTGAAAAATTTGAAAATTTAGCGGTTTTACCGATATGTATGATTGTAGGAACTGGTTCTTCAGGAATATTTATAGAAGCATTTGCAGCAATAATATATGGCAAAGGTGGAATAACCGGCAAATTAGATTCGCTATATGTAAGAATGAATGAAGTTGCAGTTCCAGAATTTTCTGAAATACATGTATATCTTATTTCTAAGAAAAGATAAAAATTTCCATACATAACTTTACTGGATATTGCATTTTGAGTTAAAGTTTCCCAACCTGACCAATATTCAGTGTTAAATGACCAACGAAATTCTTTTTTTAGAAATCCAAACGATGACGAGTTATCAGTAAAGTATTTAATAGCTGCGACTCGTTCAATAGGAGAAGAATTCTTAAATAAAATAATATTTCCAGAAAGTGTTCTTACAAAATTTGAAAACTGCATAAATACGCTTATATTTTATTTATATATTCGCTATGTTGGAACTAAATAAAACACAACGCAAAAGGACATTATATAATGTCCTATGTGATTTTATTATACTATCTTTTTTTCAACCATATAAAGATAAAGTATTTTTAAACCATCTAACCCCAAACCTGTGTATGGGCTATAATAGTTTGATAAAATTATTCGTGGATTTTTTGAAACGTATATTTGTATGTTATTGTTTAATGTCACAGTTTCAAATACAATATCAGGATATATTGTTTGAAAAAAAGCTTTTTTGTTATGACGATCTCCAGAACCCAAAATCAAAGCATTTTTTGCTAATTCAAATGCTTCTCTTAATATAGATTGTCTAAATTGCTTCCATGGATTATCTTGTGAATGATGAAGAGTGAAATTAAACATCCTTTGATATTTACTTTCATCAACATTTTGATAGTCCCAGTGTCTTTCTGTGCTTTGGGGCAGAGGCTTTAAATTGATAACTGCTGTTTCGGTTCGATAAAGTTCTTCTAAAATGTATTTATTTAACATTGCTTTGACTTCACCTGTAAGTGCATCAAAAAATCTATCTTCTTTATGTCTTATAGCCAGTGCCATGCGACTTACACATTGAAGAAAAACACTATTAACAGGAAGAGCTCCTATATGTTGTGGGACAAAGCCTTCACCCACTTTAAGAGTTGGGTATGAAGTCCAATCACGCTGGAATTTTTCAACAGTCAATTGAGTATTGCCACCAGCTTCCGCTGTTCCGAGTTCATTTCCGAATACAATAATTTTAGCTTTATCGATGGGACCTCCGCCTACACAGGAAAAAAGAATTTTAGTTTGTTCAGTCGTCAATATCATTTTCGTAACCTGTTCTCATGTTATCAAAATCTGAAAATTGATTAACAAGATCAAAGTATTTGTCTTGTCTAAATGTTGCTTGTTTTGAAGGTCTCATTTCGTGTATGTGTTTAACTCTCATGTGCTGATCAACGATATAGTGCACTATGTCATAATCGGCACCTAAACTTTCAATCCAATCACGATGTCTTGCAACTAATCTTGCAGAAGCTAGTTCATGCATTTTTGCCGACCATTTTCCTGGGATAGTAGGGTGTTTTCGAGTAGCGTCAGCTTTACCGAGGTCGTGAAAAAAGGCAGCTAATATAAAGTTAATGTCGCCTGTACGTTTTGCACGATTGAAAACTATGTTCGTATGGGTTTTTACGTCACCCTCGGGATGCCATAAAACTGATTGCTGTGTTACTTCGCAACGATCCACGTATTCTTGCACCTCTTTTGGGGCAGCATTGTAAAAATCTGCAAACGTCTTCGGTATAACCTTTTTAGCTCTCATCTTTTATTTTATTTATCTTTTCTTAATTCATCATTAAGTAATCTTATTACATGCTGATT
>Ga0209429_10000681_pt1 | contig 22318 bp, 18 predicted proteins | sample BarGraNGADG00212_3_FD_184493 | JGI IMG/M metagenome (GOLD analysis project Ga0209429, IMG submission 184493) | Arctic peat soil microbial communities from Barrow, Alaska - Barrow Graham LP Ref core NGADG0004-212 (SPAdes) (version 2) | ecosystem: Environmental > Terrestrial > Soil > Wetlands >...
GCCCGGAACGGCACGATCGTCTGCTTCGGCGGGCCGCTCGGAGATCATGACCATCCCCGGCAGGCGCCCGCGCTTCTCCGCCCGGCCCTGGGGACGGCGGGCGGTGCGTCCGGAACGCAGACAGCGGCTGTCTTTGCCGACGGGGTCGTCGCAACCGCCATCCTCGACCGACTCCTGCACCACGCCACGGTCGTGAACATCCGCGGCCAGTCCTACCGGATGCGGGCCCACGTGCCGTCACCGCGGGAGGGCGCTGCTATGCTCGGCTGACGCTGATCGCCTCTGCACTTTTCGTGGCGATCTCTCTGCACGTTCCGTGCTCACCCACAGTCGAGGTCGCGACCGCGGCGTGGGTGGCCTGGTGGAACGACCAGCGCCTGCACTCGGCTTGCGGCGACATCCCTCCGGCCGAGTTCGAGGCCGCCTACCATCACCGGCTACAGGCGACCGAGGCCGCCTGAAACCCAATCACTCGAGTCTCCACGAAACCCAGTGCGGTCCATTCGGCCCTCTGAACCAAACCGGAGTGACGCCCCGTGGCACAGTGCGAAGGACCCGTGGGCAGCCCACGGGAGCGACCCGTCGGTCGGCAGTTCGACGCCGGGGCCGGTGTCCTTTTGGTCCTTGCCTCGGCCGCGCTCGGCTACCTGGGCCTCGTCCAGCTCGGGTACACGGGCGATTACGTCGTGCCCGACCCAGGCAGCGCGGCGCTGAACGCACTCGGCGCCGTCTCGGGCTTGGCCATCGGCGGCTGGCTGATCCGCCGGGCATCGTCGTCCGTGTTGGCCATCTCCGTCGTCTATGCCGGAATTGTCGTAGCCGCGGGTGGCTACCAGTTGACGCAGGGCATCGGCGGCTTGGCCCTTGCCGTCGCTGTTGCCGCCGGCGGCCTCGCCGGAGTGTTCTCTGTTCTCGCGCTGGGGCGTTTGGGCCACGCCGGACTCGGGACACAGCTGGCAGCTGAACCAGTCGGACGGATGTGGCGCCAAGCGACGGATCTTGCCGCTTGTCATCGGACCTGGACCCTGGTTGCCGTCGTCGCCGTCTTCTTCCTCGTCTACCTGCAGAGCCGGGGACTCGCACCCCACGGCCGCTCGGACTTCTACTATCTCGCTGATGCGTTCCTCCACGGTCGCGTTTGGCTGGACCAACCGCTGGACCGGAACTGGATTGACAGCATCGTCATCGGTACCAAGACATTCGTGCCCTTCGGCCCGTTCCCGGCGATAGCTCTGACGCCTCTCGTGGCGGTCTTTGGTTTGGCGCAGGCGGATGCCTGGAACACGCTCGTGGATAGCTTCATTGCCGCGCTCGACGTGGGGTTCGTCTGGGTCCTCCTGAGCCGTATCTCGGTTCGGTCGCTCGCCGATCGAGTGTGGATTTGCGTGCTCTTCGGGCTCTCGACTCAGATCTGGTGGGTGGTGGTAAACGGCGGCGTCTGGCACACAAGCCAGCTCATCGCGTGCATGTTGACGCTGGCGGCGCTCGTTGAGTCCCTCGGCAAGTCCCGACCGATGCTCCTCGGTCTTTTGGTGGGAGCGGCATTTCTCACGCGTGCGCCGTTGGCGTTGGCAATCCCATTCTTTGCCTGGATCGCGTGGCAAGGCGCTCGCTCTGCACCCACTTCTCCGGTGCCTTTCGAAGTTCGGACCGCTGCGCTTCTCCGGCTCATGGATCGAATTCCCGATCGATATCGGGCTTCGGTTGTGCCCTATGCGATCGGGCTGATGCCTTCGGCGTTCTTCTTCCTCTGGTACAACTGGGTCCGCTTCGGCGCGCCGCTCGAGTCTGGGTACGCCTTGGCAACGGTTCCCCCGTTCCTGGAAGCGCTTCGCCAGCAGGGGCTGTTCTCTCTCAGCCACCTGGCGATGAACCTCGACTACCTGCTTTTCAAGCTGCCCAAACCCATCGCCGAGTTTCCATTCATCCAGCCGGACGGCTTCGGGATGTCGATCTTCATCACCAGTCCAGGCCTCCTCCTCTCCGCTCAAGCGCCCTGGCGATCCCCAAAAGTCACCGGCCTCGCATTGACAGCGTTGGCCGTATTGATACCGAGCCTTCTCTACTACGGTGGCGGCTGGATCCAGTACGGCTATCGATATGCTCTCGACTCAATTCCGTTTGCTATTGCCCTCTGCGGGTACGCAGCGACGCGCCGTCCAATCGGCTGGCCATGGAAGGCGCTCATCCTCGTCGGGGTTGTCGTGGGGCTGATCGGCGTGTACTGGCATTACCAGATTTGGTCGTGACCCGCTGGGCGAGACGCGACTCATGACAGCGGCGAGACGGTCCGGTCCGTATGGTCGACCCGACGCCCGCGAGCCGGCGCGCGACGCAGGCCGACCCACCGCAAGCCCTCCGGTTCAGAGACTTGCGCTCGTAGACGACAACGCGTCGTCCGCGTTGTGCCAGCCCAAGGGCGACGGTGAGACCCAGCGCTCCCGCCCCCAGGATGCGCCGCGATCGCCAGCGGCCCGCCTCGATGTCACTCAGATGTTGCCCGGACTACCGGCCGGCGCGTTGCCCACGTCCCTTAGACTCGGTCGACGCCGCCGGTCCCGCAACCACAGCAGGCCCAGCAGAACGACTGTCGCCCCCGTCATAGCCGCCCCGAGCAAGGCATCAGCCGGGAACAGGTGCTCCTCGATGACGTGGTGGCCCGCACCTACCGGCACAAGCTGGCCCGACCACGCTCGATACGGGGTCACTGGGCTGCCATCAACGGACACCTGCCAGAGCGGCCACCACGACCGATCGATGAAGACGAAGCCACTCGTTGGAGCCGTAACCTCGAGCTGGGCCTGCCCGTCGTCCCAGGAAAGCACGGTGGCGGGCACGGCGCCGCCGGCAGCTCCGTGTGGCTCAATGATGGCCTCAGCTGGCGTTATGAGAGAGCTCGGCCTGTCGTCCAGGAGCAAGACTGCCGTGGCGGGTACCCAATAGGGCGGTCGCAGGGCGCCGTCGATGCGACAGATCGACGCGCTGTACTGCTGATCCACAGCCACCGGCCGACCGGGACACGGGCCTCCGAACGCCACGACCGTGTCAACACCAACCGCCCTCAGCTGCGCCGTGTTGGAACCAGCTCCGCGAAGCGCTTCGACGAGTGTGTCCGTTGCCTCGAAATGGAGCGAAGTCGAGAAGTGAATTGTCAAGACGTGGGGCAATGAGACCGCGTCAGGCCCTAGGACGGTGACGAGCTGCGGGTCATACGGACCGTCGAGCATCAGAATCGTGTGCGCCCCCAGCTGACGGAGTCTGTCCACGATCGGCGATGCCGCAGGGGAGAACGCAGACGACGGGAGGCTCTGGTTGATCCCGGGAACCAGCAGCGCCATGGGCAGTGCGACAAGGCCCACCGCTCCGAGTCGAGTGAGTGATGTCCGCTTCCATCGATACATAAGTATCAGCGCGAGTGCCGCCACGGCGATCTCGAACGCCAGCGGCCACAGGCGAGTCATGGACTGGATAACCTGCTCTCGGACCACGTTCTCGCGACCTGGCTGGACGGCGGTCCAAAGTGCGTCGAACTCCCTCGGCCCCATGACTGCGAGGCCCAGAACCAGAAAGTAGCCAGCGAGCGCCAGCCCAATGACGATCAACGCCGTGCGGAACCCGCGCCGCGCTCCGAGGCGCGCGACACCAAAGCCCGCAGCGACCGCGAGGGCAAGATCCAATACCAAATAGGCTCGAACGGGGTGGCGCAGGCCGTTCAGCCCAGGAATGATTGTCCAAACCGACGGCTGCAACACGCCGATCACGGGAATCGCGATGGCCACCAGTGCCAGGATCGCCAGTGGCCGCGCCCGTCTGACGGTCAGACCGGCTGCCGCAAGCCCAAGCGCAGGAAGACCGATGTACGTGTAGGCCTCGACGAAGGCCCACATGCCGCCCGGATACCAGGATTGAGTGATGTCCCAGGCCGGGCTGGCAGCGGGTACGAGGGCATTTGCAAACGCCAGTCCGAGAAAGTCGAAGGGCGTGGCTGAGAACTCGAAGAGACTCCCGGCATCTAGTCCGTGCGCGTGCGGCGACAGGGTGGTCAGGAGTGCGGTTGGGATCAGCTGGACGGCGCCGATTGTCACGCCAATGAAGCCGAACACGACGGTCCGGCGCAGACCGATGAGGTTCGGTTGTTGCCATAGCAGGAGGACCGCGGCCAGTACGCCAGTGAGGACCCAGTAGGGAGGGTATCCCGCGAGCGCTTGGAGGCCCCAGAGAGATCCGGCGAGGACGATGCCGCGAGCAGGCGTTCGCGGCCGCTGCCGTAGCAGCGGCACGAGGATCCACGGCATCCACGCATAGGTGGCCACGACGTTGGTCCACCCCAGCTTCGCGGAGATGCCGCCGCACAGAACAACGATCAGGGCTGCGGCTAAGGCGCCAGTCCGGGAGCCAGCAAGGCGAAGGACGATGAAACCCGCCCCCACACCGGCGAGCGTGAGGTGAAGAATCCGCGCTACATCGAGCGCCTGGAGTGGTGGAAGCTGGTAGATCAGCCAGTTCGGCGGGTAGAAGACGCCGCTCTGGCCTTCCGCATAGAGCGGCAGCCCGAAATAGACGCTGTCGGTCCAGAGGGGCAGGTGCCCCAGGGTCAGCGCGTCATGGAAGAACGACGCAAACGGGAAATACGCCGGGGGCATGTCGTAATTCCACAGCCACGGCCCATCGGGTCCACCGAAGCGATCGGCGACAAGTGCCGCGAGTGCGCTCGCGACCGTCAGAGCGAGAATCGTTGTACGAAGACTTGGGCTTGGAACGTGGGAGCGGTCAAGCTCGGCCAACGATCGCCGAGACCAGTGCTCGATTCGGTCCACGACGGTCACTGCGGCAGGCCTCCGAAGCCTGAATCGCTGTGTCGGCTGCTCCTGTTGTCGCTCAGGCGTGCCGAAGCCTTCGGATTCCTCCGCCGTTGATGGCCGAGGGCCGACCCGCGAGCGGCAGACCAAATTCTCCGACTGACGCGGCAGTAGGCGGATCTCGTCGTTCGGAGTCGCGTGGGGCTCTCCATCAGGTAGCCGAGAGCGCGGCTCGGGGCGATCATCGCCGCGTAGGTGTCTTCGAACACCACCCGTTTTGAGCCGGTCTTCCTCCTGGTGGAGGGACTCATCCTGTCGTTCGGCCTGCTTGCCCGCGCCTACCCCTTCGGGCTCGCGCTCGGCCGAGGCGTGTTGCTTGGCGATGGGACCGGAGTCGGGGTCGGCGTCGAGCTGGGAGTGGCCGACGGGCTGGCCGCCGGGATGACCGCTTTAGGGTTCAATTTGAGCGCTGCCGCAAACTCCGCATCCGCACCAGCTGTATCCCCGCTATCACGAAGCGTCAGCCCCAGATAGATGTGGCCGTCGGGGTCACTCGGCTGGAGATCGACGTAATGGCGAAGCAGCCCGAGAGCCTCGGCGGTCGATCCCTGACCGCGCAGCTGCAGGGCGAGGTTGAAGATGGCGTTCGGGAAGTTCGGGTCCTGCGCCAAGGCGAGCCGGTAGAAGTTCTGGGCCGTGGCCCCCTGGCCGGTCTTGGCGCTGTTCACGCCCATGTCGTAGAGGCAGAACTTGTTCACCGGGTCTGCCTTGAGGCAGGCCTGGTAGTGCGTCACTGCGTCGGCGGTGTTGCCGGCCTGGTCGGAGACAAGGCCGGCAGCCAACTCCGTTGACGCGACTTGTGCCGGGCTCTTCGAGCTACAGGCGGCGACGGCCGCGATCAGCAGCGCTGCGCAGAAGAAGCGTCCGATCCGGCTGCGTCGAGCCCCCCAGGTGGGCGGCCGTTCGAGCGTGCGAGTCATGCGTTTTCCTCCCGGGAGATGAGTCGAAACGAGGCGTCTATCGTAATCGACAGGGCAGAGCTGAGTCTGATGTTGACGACGGGCACCGCGCTTCGCAGTGGGTCCTTGGTACGCCTCGAAGGGTGGACTTCCGGGGCAGCGACGGACGAGGGCAAAGGCCGTTATATACTCCGGCCGCCTTCTGGAGCGCGTTTGAGTGGAGATTCGCATTTGACGTCGTCGCCGCCGCAGCGGGCGAGCCGCCAGGTCCGCCTGCCGCTGCCGCCGATCGTCCTCGTCCTCGGCGCCGGGTTCGTGCTCCGATTGCTGGTCGCATACGTGCTCTTCCCCGGCGAAGGGCTGAAGGGCGATCTCGATCTGCTCGGCCCCTGGGCTCAAACGCTTGCCGACTACGGACCGAGTGGGTTCTACACGCACGCCGGGTTTGCCGATTACGCGCCGGGTTACCTGTGGATCCTCTGGGTCGTGGGGCTCTTGGGAAACGGCATCGCCGGACTGACGGGCCAGGCATCGGCAGACATCATCGCGGCAATCATCAAGCTTCCGGCCATCTTCGCGGACCTGGCGATCGCCTGGCTGCTCTACCGTGCAGCTTCCGCGTGGCACGATCGCCGGGCGGGATTGGCCGCCGCCGCCCTGTATTTGTTCATCCCGGTCACCTGGTACGACTCCGCGCTGTGGGGTCAGGTTGACGCCGTCGGGGCGCTGCTCCTGCTGGGCGCTGTCCTCCTCCTGATCGAGGGTTGGAGCGAACCGGCCGTCGCGCTCGCCGTCTTCGCAACGGTGACCAAGCCGCAGTACGGGATCGGGCTGGTGATCGTTGGAGCGGTCCTGTTGCGACGTCACTTGTTGAAGCGCGGCAGTGGCCCGGTGCCTGCCTTGGGCGAACGCTTGAGCGCGATCGACCGGCGCTTCGGCGGCCTGTTCACCACACGGCAAGGGTTCGTGCGGCTCGTCTCGTGCGCGGCTGTGGGTGTGGTCGTGGGACTCGCCGCCATCCTGCCCTTCGATCTGCCGACGCAGGCCCCAGTTGAGCTCCAGGACGTTCCGCTCCTTGGCCACATCAGCGGTCTGATGGCCATGTTTGCGGCGTCTGCCGGCTACTTCCAGGTCCTGACCGCGAACGCGTTCAACATGTGGGCGCTCGTTGGGCCGACGCCGCTGTCGCAAGCCTTCGGGGCCAACTATCAGTGGACATACGACTCATTGGCGGTCGTGGGCGGCATCCAGGCGGTCACTATCGGCGCGACACTGCTCGGGGCAACGGCTCTGGCCGTGATCGCGGCCCTGCTGGTTCGGGATGACCGGCGCACGATCATCATGGGCCTCACCGTGCTGGCGGTGGCCTTCTACGTGCTGCCGACCAGAGTCCACGAGCGGTACATGCTCCCGGCCTTTGCTGTTGGCGCCCTACTGGCCGTGACCTCGATCGGCTGGCGCTGGTGGTACGTGCTGTTGGGGATCGCGAACGCCGCGAATCTCCACGCGATCCTCACCTTCGACCACCGGAATTACGCCACGCCCGGCCTCATCGGTCTGCCTCTAGCCGACTTCACGCGCGACGAACTCACGATCGCCGTCCTCGCCATCACGCAGACCGTCCTGTTCGCAATCCTATTCGTGGCGTTGGTTCGACATGTTCCCTGGCCGGTGCAGAGGGTGATGGCGCTCACGCGCCTTCGGGGCGGGAGGCCGCAGACATCGGCCCCGCCCACGGTCACCACGGTGCCCATTCGCCGGGAGCCACCGGCAGACGCCGCGGCTGCCCGACCGACCGACGACCGTGCGCCCGGTGTGGGCGCGCCTGCCACCGTTGCTGCGGTGGCTCGGGTTGGTGCAATGGTGATCGGCGCCGCCCGGTTCGTCCTCGACCCGATCCGTGACCGGCTCGATTCCGGTCCGGCCCCCGAGGACGGTAGCGCGGCCATCGCGGTGGAAGGCAGGGGCAGGATCGACCGTCGCGACGTGGCGATCGCGCTGATCCTCGTGGCGATCGCGTTCGGGATGCGGACGTTCCGCCTGGGTACGCCGCCGTCCATGTACTTCGACGAGAGCTTCTACCCCAGGACCGGGATGGAATTCCTCCAAGACTGGCGGTACGGGATGCCCCACGACCTGTGGGAGACGACCCACCCGCCGCTCTCGAAGTACATCATCGCGGAAGGTATCTCGCTGTTCGGAGACAACCGGGTCACGTCCACGTCTGACGCCGGGAGTCCAGTCCGTGATGTCGCATTCGAGCCGGCATTCGCGAGCCCGTCGGGCCCGAACGGACTCGGCGGGGATCGTATCGCGCTGGCGACGGGTGACGGCGTCCGGATCGCTCCACACGGTGACCTGTCGGCCGCGAAGTTGGTGGCGATTCCCGGAGCGTCCACGGTTGCCTTCGACGCATCCGCCGATCGTTTGTTCGTAGGCACTCAAGCCGGAGGCCTCTGGCTACTGGACGGGACCGCCCTGGCCGTCGCGGACACCGATCGAACGGTTCCCGCGCCCGTCAAGGTGCTTGATCTGGGCTCCGAGGTGGGCCACCTCTGGTCCGCTGGCGATGGTCAGATCGCTGCGTCGACCCAGGACGGCCGCTTGACGATCGTGTCCTCGCGCTTCGGCTCGATCCTCGCCTCGGCGTCTGTGCCGGGCATCACCGCCCTCGTCCCGCTCGACCTTGCGAACCGGTCACTCGCCGTCCTCGCGCTCCCGACCGGCCTCCGAGAGGTCGACACATCGACGCTCAACAGCGTCGCCGACATTCCGCTGGCCGCGGCGCCGACGGGAGCCGTCCTCGTGGACGGGAGCGACTTCCTCCGCCGGAACCGCGAGATGCTGTCGGTACCGACGCTGTACGTCGCGATGGGTTCGGCCGGCATCCAGACGCTGACGATGGGGCCGGACGGCGCACTCGTGATGTCAAGCGCCTTCGCCATGCCCGGCCCGATCACCACCCTGCAGTGGGACCGTCCGTCGAACATCGTCCACGCGCTCGGGACCGCGCCGGACGGAGAGCCCACGATCTACGCCGTCATGCCCTTCGGCAACGTCGTCTTCGCCGACGCGAAGCTGCCGTTCAAGCCCGTTGCCTGGGTCCTCGACGTCCAGCCGAACGCCCCCCAGGTCGACCGCCAGCGGGCGCTGGCGTTCTCGGGCTCGGGCCAGGTGGCCATGGCGGATGTTGGCTCGAACGCCTTCGCCTGGCGGATCCTCGGCGTGATCGCTGGTGCGCTAATGGCCGGGCTGCTCTACCTCCTGGCACGGCTCCTCTTTCGCCGCCGGACCGTGGGCTACCTGCTCGCGATCATCCTGGCCCTGGACGGTCTGCTCTTCAGCCAGTCTCGGATCGCGATGAACGACACCTACCTGGGCCTGTTCATCGTCGCGGCGTTCACGCTCCTGGCCTACCTCCTGCAGGGGGGATGGAGCGGGCGGAGGGCGCGGCTGGCGACCGCCCTGGGCCTGCCGCTCGTGGGGATCCTCCTGGGGCTCGCACTGGGGACGAAGTGGGTCGGCGCCTACGCCATGGGCGGAGCCGTGCTGATCGTCCTCTTCCGGTCGCCGGTCGGACGGCGGATCGCCCTCGGGGGGATGGTGTTGCTCACGGCGATCCTTGGCTGGCAGGCCCTCGCCGAGGATCCGGCCAACTATGTGTTCCCGGCGATCATGGTTGGCCTGACGCTGCTGCTCGGAGCGGCGATCGTCCAGATCGAGCGCGACCCGGGCGGGGGCGCCGCCGTGCCGGACGGGCCGAGCTGGATCGACCCGCGACGACGATGGGGGATCCCGTTCGGGTGGGCAATGGCCTGTCTGACGATCGTGCCGCTCGTCGTCTACGTCGTCATCTACATCCCGTGGGCGCTGTCGGCCGGCGGCAGCCCCCAGCTCTTCTCCGGCTGGCCCCCCGGACACATCGGGCAGACGTTCGCGGACCTCCAGGTCCAGATGTACCGCTACCACAACGAGCTCCGGACGCCCCACGGAGCCTCGTCACCGTGGTGGGCCTGGCCGTTCGACCTGAAGCCGATCTGGGGGTACTGGGAGACGTTCGTCGACAGCACGGAGGCCACCGTCCTGGGCGCCGGCAACCCGATCCTGCTCTGGCTGTCCGTTCCGGCCGTGGCCTTCGGAGCCTGGCAGGCGTGGCGCCGGCGGAGCGCCGCACTGCTGTTCATCCTCGTCGCGTTCCTTGCCCTGTGGCTGCCCTGGGCGCGGATCGACCGGGTCGCCTTCAACTACCACTACTACACGGCCCTGCCGTTCGCGTTCCTGCTCCTCGCGTACTTCCTGGCGGAGTTGTGGGGCGGGCCGTCGCGACGGACGTGGAACCTGGCGCGCGTCGCGTTCGCGGTCGTGCTGATCGCCCCCGCGCTCCTGTGGATCTACCGCGACCCGCTCTGCGGCGTTTCCGGGGTCGCGGCGATGAACTCTGGCGCCTTTGCCTGCACCCGGCCCCTGTCGGACGTCGCCCTGCCGGTGCTCGGGTGGTTCGTGGCGGCCCTGGTCGCCGGGTGGTTCATCCTGGGTGCGCGCCGGCCGCGCCGTCTCGTCGTGGCGATCCTCGTCGCGGCGGGGATCATGTTCGCAGCGCTCTACCCGGCGTTGTCGGCGATGCGGCTTCCCGCCGGCTGGGTCGGCGTGTACCAGGGCCTGCTGCCGTCGTGGGACGTGTCCTTCCTGTTCGGGTCGAACACCGCGCCGGTCTCGGTGGTGCCGCTCCTGGGATTCGGTCCACTCGTCCTGCTGGTCCTCGTCGGCGGCGCGGTGTGGTGGGTCATGAACCGCGGTGCGGCATCCTGGCCATCGGCACTTCGCCTGTGGGGTCGCCTCCCCAGGCTGGCTGGACCAGCGGTCGCCGCCTCGCGTCCCAACAGGCTCGACGTGCGGCCCGCGTCGAGGGCCGTCGCGACCGTTACCGAAGCGCCGGTCTCAGGCGGGCGCGCTCTGTCGGCGATGCTCGCCGCGGCGGTCGCTCGGCTGCGCGGCCTCGCAGCGCGGAGTCCATCAGCCAACCGAGCGACTAACACCGCGAGGCGCCAACCCGCGAGTTGGTTGACTGGCCGCCGGGCGTTGGTGTTGGGCGGAATTGGAGCCTGGTTGCTTCTTGTCACGGCCGGGCCGGTCCAGCGGGTATTCGACGCGGACGAGTACTGGAACCTCGCGACCTACTGGGTCGATGGGGTCGCTCACGCTGAGCTCTTCCGCGGCTACTCGAGCGGGCTGTTGTTCGTGCCGGCGGTGCTCGTGTCCCGATGGACGTCGATCGATCCCGAACTCGTGATTTTGGGCGAGATGTCAGCCATCCTCGCAGTGCTTGGATGGGTCATCCTTCCGAGTTTCCAAGGCCGCGCGCTCGGACGGTCTGCGACCCTTCCTGATCGGATCGTCTCGACCGTTCTGCTCTGGTTCCTGTGGGGTGGCTTTGCATCGGCGGCGCTCCTGGATCTGCCTGCCCTGTTCATGTTCCTGCTAGCGGTGCTCATCAGCTGGCGCGGAGGCCGGTGGTGGGTTCCGTTGGCGGCCGGATTGGTCGCCGGCCTGGCCTACAACATGCGCCCTGCGTACCTGGCAGGTGCCGTAGGAATCGTTGTCGTCGTGGCACTTGCGGGCAACCCGGACTGGCGAATTAGGCTGAGACACAGTGTGTTGGTGGCACTGGGGATCCTCGTTGCCCTAGCGCCACAGAGTCTGATGAATGTGTCCGCTGGCGCGCCGGCGCTGCCGCCGACGCCTGCCCTCACAGGTGAATTCCTGGCGTTCCACCTTGGATCTGGGGTCGTCTACCAGAGATACGAGACCGCGCTCGACCCAAACTGGCCGTCCCCTCAGGTCTGGTCCTGTGACCCAGGAGGCATCCAGCTCGTAGCCGCCTCAGGCAGCCCGCCGCCTTCGGACCTCGTCAGCTACGCCAGCCTCATGCTCAGCAATCCAATTGCTGGTGCAGAACTTCTGGCCCGTAGAGTGGGCATTCTCCTGTGGCTCAATGAGCGTGGACCCTACGTCACCGACGTGGCGGTCCGCAACCCGGCGTACGGCGTCGTCAACGTGTTGCTCGTCGGGTTGTTCGCAGCGTTCGTGCTCGCCCGCGCGCGAAGGTCTCCCCGATTGATCGTGGGTGTGATCCTGATCCTCCTCGCCTGCGGGCCAGCGTTGATTTCGTTGGCCGATCTGCGCTTCTTCGTTCCGCTGAGCGTCGCGGGGATCGCATTCTGCGTGCCAGCCATCTCGTGGCTTCGCCACGCCACCGGGCGCGTTCGCCTTGCGGTGGCAACCGCGTGCGTACTGTTGCTGCTGGCGTCTGGTGTCGCGGCCGCTCAAGCGACGGCGAATCAGGTTCCGGGTGTTTGGCCGGCCTCCGGTGGCCCAGCCTGCCCGGCTCAGCAATGACTCCCGTGTCGCGAACCAAGCGGCGGTGGGTGTCGGCGTTGACGGCCTTACGTGATCGTGGGGTTCTGGACCTTCTTCCCGCTGACCATGAAATCCCGCAACTCCTGCCAGTACTAGAGAGCCATCGAAAACTGGTGCGGCGGCGCGTCACGCTGGAGCGTGCAGGCACCATGACTGCGCCGGATGATCCCGCAGCTGCTGTCATACGGATCCCGCGATCGAACGCAATCATCGAGGGGGCCACTCGGGTGGCGAGATCGAGCCCAGTCCCAAGCCGGCCGGCTGGCGCCATCCCTCCGCGGGGCGGGCGTGTCGTCGTCGTGATGCCGGCCTACAACGCCGCCAGGACGCTGGAGCGGACGTACGCGGACATCCCGCACCCGCTCGTCGAACGGGTCATCCTCGTCGACGACGTGTCGGCGGACGACACCGTCCGGATCGCCCACGACCTCGGCCTCGACGTCATCGTCCACAAGCAGAACCGGGGCTACGGCGGCAACCAGAAGACCTGCTACGACGCCGCCCTGGCCGGCGGCGCGGACGTCGTCGTCATGCTCCACCCGGACTACCAGTACGACGCGACCCGGATCCCCGACCTGATCGCCCCGATCCTCGACGGGCGGGCGGACCTGATGCTCGGCAGCCGCTTCATGGGCGATCCCCTCGCCGGCGGGATGCCGCGCTGGAAGTACGTCAGCAACCGCTTCCTGACCGAGATCGAGAACCTCGCTTTCGGCCTCCACCTGTCGGAGTACCACACCGGACTGCGCGCCTACAGCCGCCGGCTCCTCGAGGCGATCCCGTACCAGCTCAACAGCGACGGCTTCGGGTTCGACCAGGAGCTGATCGCGCAGGTCGTGGCGGCCGGCGGGTTTGGGATCGACGAGATCGCCGTTCCGACCAGGTACTTCGCCGAGGCGAGCTCCGTGGGGTTGCGCCGGAGCATCATTTACGGGCTGATGACCCTCCGCGTCGTCGGGCGGTTCCTGCTTCACCGGTCCCGGATCCGGCGATCGCCGAAGCTCGTGCCGCGCCGGCGGCCGTCGTGAGGGTCTCCCGGGCCGCACTCGGGCTCGTACTGACATGACCACGCAGCGTAATGTCATTCCCGTCAACGACCTCCGCCGCGGCTGGCTTGCGACCGATGCCGAGGTCCGCGAGGCTGCGGAGCGAGTCCTGCGCAGCGGCTGGTACATCAAGGGGCCGGAGCACGATGCGTTCGAAACGGAGCTTGCGGCCTACATCGGGGTCCGCTACGGGGTGGGTGTCGCGAGTGGGACGGACGCCCTCGTCCTGGCCCTGCTCGCCGTGGGTTGCGCCGCCGGCTCCGAGGTGGTCACCGTGGCCAATGCCGGCGGCTACACGAGCAACGCCGCGGCGCAGATCGGGTGCGGGGTCGTCTATGCGGACGTGGATCCGGGATCGCTCCTCATGACTGTCGACACGCTCGCGCGGGCGGTCGCCCCTTCCACGCGGGCTGTGGTGCTCACACACCTGTTCGGGAACATCGCGGACGCGGAGGCGATCGTCGCCTTCTGCCGCGATCGCGACATCGCGGTCGTCGAGGACTGTGCGCAGGCGATTGGGGGTGCCATCGACGGGCGGAAGGCGGGAACGTTCGGCGACGTCGCGGCGCTCAGCTTCTACCCGACGAAGAACCTCGGTGGGGCCGGCGACGGCGGAGCCCTTGTGACCGACGACGAGGCGCTCGCCGGACGCGCCCGAGCCCTCCGCCAGTACGGCTGGACCGCGAAGTACACCGTGACCCAGCCGCACGGCCGGAACAGCCGCCTCGACGAGCTCCAGGCGGCGGTCCTGCGGATCGGGCTGCGACGCGTGGACGGCTTCAACGCGCGTCGGCAGGAGATTGTTCGGCGATATGCCGCGGCGATCCGCGGGCCCGGCCTGCGGCTCGTGACGGGAGTCGGGTGCCCGACCGTCGCGCACCTTGCGGTCGTGCGGGCGGCGGACCGCGATCGCCTGCGTGCCCGTCTCCACGAGGGCGCCGTGGGGACGGACATCCACTACCCGATCCCGGATCATCAGCAGCCGGGCCTGCCGCCGCCCATCCGCGCAGCCGACCTTCGGGAGACGGAATCCGCAGCCGGCGAGATCCTGACGGTTCCCTGCTTTCCTGACATGACGGACGAGGAGATCAACCGGGTCGCGAGTCTGCTTGGAGAGGCATCAGCCGAATGAAGACCCCCCACGAGATCAAGTACTCGGTGGTCGTCCCGATCTACGGGAACCGCGACTCGCTCCCGGATCTGGTGGACCGCCTCGTCCTGCTGAACCAGAGCCGCGGCGGGGGCCTGGAGGGCGTGTTCGTCGTCGACGGCTCGCCAGACGACTCGCTCGAGGTCCTGCGGCGGACGCTGGCGTCCGGCCGGCTGGACGCCCAGGTGCTCACCCACTCGCGGAATTTCGGGTCATTCTCCGCGATCCGCTCCGGGCTCGCCGTCGCGCGGGGCGAGTACATCGGGGTCATGGCGGCCGATCTCCAGGAGCCGGCGGAGGTCGTCGCGGCGTTCTTCGACGCCCTCGAGGCGGACGAGTGCGACATCGCCCTCGGCGAGCGAATCGGGCGGGACGATCCGGCCTTCTCAGCGGCGGCGTCGCGCGCGTATTGGCGCCTCTACCAGCGCTTCGTCAACCGCGACATTCCGACCGGCGGCATCGACGTCTTCGGCTGCACCCGGCGGATCGCTGAGCGGATCGTGGCCTTCCCGGAGGCGCACACAAGCATGATCGGCCTGCTCTACTGGCTGGGCTACCGGCGGAAGCACATCCAGTACCGGCGCCAGCCGAGGCACTCCGGCCGGAGCGCCTGGACATTGCGACGGAAGCTCCTCTATCTCTTGGACAGCATCTTTGCCTTCACGGACCTGCCGATCGTCCTGCTCCAGCTCATCGGCTTCGTGGGGGTCCTTGCATCGTTCCTGATCGGGCTGATCGTGTTCGTGGCATGGCTCACCGGGCACATTCAGCAGCCCGGCTACACCCCGCTGATGATCCTCTTGGCCGGCGCCACTTCGGCGCTCCTCCTGGCCCTGGGCGTTGTCGGGTCGTACGTGTGGCGTGACTACGAAAACGGCAAGGGACGCCCGCTCGGCTTGGTCGCCACGCACGAGTTCTACGAGTCGTGAGCGCGTTTCAGGCCGGCCGGACGGCCGGGCAGGTCACCCGGTTCATCGTCGCCGGTGCCGTGAACACGGGCGTGACCGGGGCCATCTTCTTCGGCCTTTCACTGGCGATGGCGCCGTCGCTCGCGTACACGATCGCGTTCTGCCTGGGCGTGGGATTCGCCGTCGCCATCACGCCCCGGTTCGTCTTCCTCGCCCGCGTGGCCCACACGAGGCGGGCGCTGTACGCGCTTTGGTACGCCCTCGTCTACCTCGTCGGCCTCGGTGTCGTCTACCTGCTGCATGACGGGCTCGGGCTCGATCGTCCGGTCGTCGTCGTGCTGACCCTGGCTACGACGGCCACCCTCGGCTTCGCGGGTGCTCGCCGGCTGTTCCACTCGGATGTCACCGCGGAGGGCCTCGAATGAGCGGTCTGACGGACGTCTTCGTCCACGGAGCCGGAATCTGCGAGAGCTCCAATGTGGGCGCCGGCACGCGGGTCTGGGCCTTCGCCCACGTTCTGTCCGGTGCGGTCATCGGCCGCGACTGCAACATTTGCGACCACGTGTTCATCGAGAACGATGTCGTCGTCGGCGACCGGGTCACCGTCAAGTCCGGCGTCCAGCTGTGGGACGGCGTGCGGCTCGGAAACGACGTCTTCGTGGGCCCAAACGCCACGTTCACGAACGACAAGTTCCCGCGCAGCCGCCAGTGGCTCGCGACGCATCCCGTCACGCGCGTTGGGGAGGGCGCCTCGATTGGGGCGAACGCCACGATCCTCCCCGGGGTGACGATCGGCCGGAATGCGATGATCGGCGCGGGGGCCGTCGTGACGAAGGACGTCCCGCCGAACGCGGTGGTCTACGGGAATCCGGCGCGGATTCACGGCTATGGCGCTAGCGAGCGACCGACGCCGGACACGAGGGTGTCGGCGGGCGGTCCGATCGATTCGGCTGGCCGGGAGCTCGTCGGCGGCGCCCGGACCATGCGCCTCCGGCGGGCGGACGACATGCGTGGCAGCCTGACGGCCATTGAGTTCGGGTCGGACATGCCCTTCAAGCCCGCCCGGCTCTTCTCGGTCTTCGGCGTGCCGTCCGCGGAGGTCCGCGGAGAGCATGCCCACCGGACGTGCCACCAGCTGCTCGTCTGCGTCCAGGGCTCGCTGATCGTCCTCGTGGACGACGGCGAGCGTCGCGACGAGGTCACCCTCAACGATTCGGCCCTCGCGCTCTACGTGCCGCCGATGATCTGGGGCACGCAGTTCGGATATTCCAGCGACGCCATCCTCGTGGTGCTCGCCTCGCACCCGTACGACGGCGCGGACTACATCCGCGATTACGAGGAGTTTCTGGCGACTGTCAACCGGTAGCTTGCGGGCCGTGCGGGAAGCTCAGCCGCGTCCGCCCGTTAGGGCCCTAACCCAGGATCGGCGTGCCGCGCCGGAGGGCGCGATCCCTGTTCACCCACATCTGCAGGCGGAGGCGCCAGAAGTCGCGGACGGCGCGGAGGATGACCGATGGCTTGGCGCCCGTCGCAGAGCCCGCGGTCCGGGGGTAGGCGAGGCATCGTTCGCATCGGCCTTGAACGGCTGGGCCGCACTCCACCCTGAACAGCAGGGTGTCCAGGAGGCATACCTACCACCATGCCGAAGACCGTCAGCGCAGAGGCGCACCTCCGCGCGCGGAACCAGATCACGATCCCCGACTCTATCGTGCGAGCCGCCGGGATCGAACCGGGAGAGACGTTCGTTGTCGAAGTCGAGCCTGGCGACGGAGACACGCTCCGTCTGCGGCGCGTGCGCACGAGCTACGCGGGCGCGCTTCGGGGGCTTTGGGGTGCCGATGCCAACGTCTTCCTGGAGGCCGAGCGGAACGCCTGGGAGTGAAGCGTGAGCCGCTCGTCGCTTGAGGCGGCTGTCCCTCCCAACACCGAGATCCTCCTCGACATCTCGGTCGTCCTCGCGTATCTGAACGCCAGCGAGGCGGCCAGCCCAGCAGCGACCGTGGTCATCGACGACTTCGTGCGGACCGGACGCAACCGCGCGACGATCAGCGTGGTGAGCGTGGCCCAGACGCTCGTGCGCCCCGTTGCTGCTGGCGCGGCTGCCGTCAGGATCGTCGACGCATTCCTGCTCCACTTCCCAAACCTGACCGTCTCCAGCATCGACTACGCGATCGCCCGAGAGGCGGCGCGGCTGCGCGCCCAGACGAGCCTGAAGACGCCCGATGCGCTCATCATCGCCACGGCGTTGAGCGCCGGGATCTCGATCGTAGTCGCGAACGACGCGAAGTGGGCGACCGTGATCGCCGACGCGGTCCCCATCGTCACGCTCTGCCACCTGGACGTGCACGTGCCGCTCATCTAGATCAGCCGGCGGCCCGAGCGCCGAGCCGAGGAGTGCCGCTCCCGTCCATCCCGCTTTGTCTCCGCCCACCCAACCGTGCTGCGACGGCCGCGTGTCTCTCGGCTTCCCGCTCCGCCGGCTCGATCCAGGCGAGCAGCACGGGACGCCAGCGGCGCCCCGGGAGCGTCTTGATGCGATGGGCCGACGGGCACAGGAGCACGAGGTTGTCGGGCGTGCTGCGGCCTCCGCAGCCCGAGGCCGCCCGAGGCCCGGACGTGTCGCGCGTCGCAAGAAGCTGGACCCTTCACTTTGGGTCCAACCCGGCGGTCCAAGCGACGACGTGAACGACTTGCCCGTCCGGTTGAATTCGAAGCAGGCGGAGCGTAGGCTGGCGGTGGAGGCCACACGATGGCGAGCAAGACCAAGCGAGCGATCACGCGCGATCCCGAGACCCACAGCGGCGCGCCCGTTTTCACGGGGACACGGATCGCGGTCAAGGTGCTGTTCGACTACCTTGAAGACGGCCAGTCGGTCGGCGACTTCGTGAAGCACTACCCATCGGTCTCTCGCGAGCAGGCAATCGCGGCACTCGACGAGGTCGAGGAACTGCTCGAGGTGACGGCGTAGCTGCATGCGGATCGTCGTCGATGAGGACATCCCGAAGGAGTTGACGCCGCTCTTCCGTGGCCCTGGGTTCCTCGTCGAGCACGTCGAGGACATCGGGCTCAAGGGTAAGAAGAACAGCGTGCTGCTCGCTGCGCTGTCCGGCAACTGCGACATCCTCGTCACCGGCGATACCAACCTCGGGCACCAGCAGAACCTCCGTGAGTTCGACCTCGCCATCGTGCTGATCCACCCGCAGCGCCTCGTCGTCGAGCAGATCAAGCCGCTGATCCAAGTCGCGCTGGCCGCCTTTCCGACTGTTCGCAAGCATGCCGTCACGACCATCGGTGTCCCGAAGACCGCACCGCGCAAGCCGCGCGCAGATACACCGAAGCTGGGGCCGGCCTGACCCGCACCCAGGAGAGCTTCGGCGGGGCCGGCACCGAGGGCGTCGTTCCGCATGCCCACCGCGTGATCTCGAACGTCCTGGCCTGACTTCTCGGCACCCATCGGGACGTCGGGGCCAGCCAACTCCAGGTATGCCTCGAGAGTTCGTCTTCCGCTGGAACCGCCGGCGCACGCCGATGGCCAGCGTCCAGACCCTGCTCGGCCTCGGCTCGCCCCGGGAGTGGGAACCGACGACCTGCGCGGAGATCCATAGACCGGGCGGTGGTGGCCGGCCGGCGCGAGACCGTAGGACCGGGCTCACGAGGGTTTCGAGGCCCGACGGGCCGGAGGGTCGCCGCGCGCCCGGCCCCCTCCCGCCCACACCACACGCTCGGGGGGGAGGAAGCCGCCGACGGGGTCCTGAGCCGCCCGCAGGCCCGTCGGCCGACGCACCCGGTTCAGGCGCCGGTCGCGGCCCGTGCGTGGCGCCTGGGGCCAGGCGGAGCTTGGCTGCCTGCGCCTGACGCGTTTCGCCCGCGATGCCGACGCTGCCGCGCGTCCTTTCGGACGCGGTGCGTGTGGAGGCACGCCGTCGAACGGACGCACCGACCCAGAGCAGCCCACACCAGGTGAGTTCGAGGCGGCCGGTCCCGGCGGCCGACCAGCCGAGGACGTGACAGCGTAGCCGGATGCGGACGGTCGTCGATGAAGACATCCCGAAGGAGTTGACGCCGCTCTTCCGTGGCGGGACCCGACCACTTTGCTCGCGCGTATCGCGTTCGTGATACACTCCGGATGTGCCGCGGTTCGATGACCTGGCGACCAGCGACGAGTTCGAGACCCACCAGGCGGCCGCCGGCCGCCCGGTCGTCACGAGCCGCGAAGCGCTCCAGGTCTGGGACAATGGCTTCACCGCGCGCAACCCGCACGCTCAGCCCGACACGCGGATGCTGATTGGCGTCACCGACGGTGGCCGCTGGGTCACGATCATCGCGCGACAGATTGGACCTGGCCAGTGGTATGCCTTCACTGCGTGGGACACGAAGGCTTCGGATCTCGGGTAAGCAATCGAACCCGGTCCGCGGGCGGATCGGGACTACGGACATTCCTTCGAGGATGGAAGACATGACGGACGAATACGCGGATCTCACGCCAGATGAGCGGGCGCTTATCGGCACTCCAGCAGATTGGGTAACTGAAGCGGTCGTCCCAGCTCGGCCGAAGTCCACCACGACGATGTTCTCTCTGCGTGTCGACCGGCGAACATTCGACGCGCTTGGCGACATCGCCGAACGGCGCGGCTTGACATTCTCCGAAGTCGCACGAGAGGCACTTCGGCAGTACGTGGACAGCGGCGGACGTCTGATCTCGATTTCGGCCCACGAGCTCATCATCCAAGCGGAGACAGTTCGCATGGTCGAGCCGAAGCCTTTGAGCAGGCGCCCAACGAAGGTCGCTTTGGGCAGGCGGCGGACGGGGCTCGCTACGAGCGGATAGGGAGCGCAGCCACTTCCCCGTCCATCCGGGCCGTTGCGCGAGCGCCGCGCGTGGGCGCCATAGGGCCACGGAGCGCCGACATGGACGGCCAGTCGGCGTCATGGGGCCACCCACCGGGAACAGTCGCAATGTTCGGCCATCAGGCGCGCCCTGATGTCACCAGGGCGTCGGCACGGGTGCCACCGGCCCCACGGGTGTCGGAACGACCGGCCCTCTACAGGGGCAATCGGGCCTACCGGCCCGGCGAACTATCGAGCAGGGATCGTCTCGGTCAACCCCGACCGTGCTGGGATGACCCGCGTGTCACTCGCCCTCCCGCTCGGCCCGCTCGATCCAGGCGAGCAGCACGGGGCGCCAGCGGCGCCCTTCGAGCGTCTTGAGGCGATGGGCAGCCGGGCAGAGGAGCACGAGGTTGTCGGGGGTGCTGCGACTCCGCAGCCCCAAGCCGCCCGAGGCTCGCACGTGGTCGATCTCGAGCTGCCCGTAGCACTCGTGCGGGATCCCGAGGCGGGTGAAGACGCAGACGCGGTCTCGCTCCTTGACGTGCGCCCGAACGGCAACCGGCACCGGACCATGCGTCCGGGCATCGCCGCGCGGGCGTCGGAACGGGTAGCGACGCAGCATCCGCTCAGCCACCCGCTCGTCCCACGCGACGACGTCGCGGTCTCAGGCGGCCGCGCTCGTGGCCGGACGCAGGATCGGCTCCCCGATGACGCTCCTCGCCGGCCCCTGGTCCCACCCGAACAGGCGACGTGCGTCGAGGAAGGCCGCCACGGTCGCCCGGTCGACGACGACCGGGAGGAGCCGCGCACCTTCGGGCCGGATGTGGACGACGCCGAAGCGGGTGGCGAACGGCACTGGGTACCGGGTCGGGTCGCCCGGGTAGCCGATGAACTGGGCCCGGGCGAGGCCGGCGAGCTGGAGGGCGGTGTCCGCGTATACCCCGGCTCCCGTCTTGTAGTCGAGGAGCCAGATCTCGCCGTCGATCTCGGCGAACGCGTCCGCCGTGCCGCCGTACTCGTAGCGCGGGGAACAGACCATCGCCTCGAGTGCGAGGAAGCGGGGTTGGAAGACGTCCAGGAAGTCGCGCCGGTACGCCGCGATGAACGGGCGCACGTCGTCCGCGACCGGGGTCGACTCACCGCGGGCGATGGCCTCGGCGGCAGCGTGGACCGCCGACCCGAGGTCGGCCGAGGCGTCCCGCGCGTAGTCGGGGATCCGCTTCAGCCAGTCGACCGCCGCCTGCGGTCCGCCGCTCCGCACCATCCGCTCGAGCACGTCGAGGTTCCGTACCGCGCAGGCCGCCGTCTCGCGCTTCGCCCAGCCGACGAGGGCCGGCTTGTCCTTGATCTGCAGGATCGTGGTCACCGAGGGGTAGAGGCGGCCGCCGTTCCAGGAGTAGCGGTGGCGGGCATCCCGGACGAGGCCGACGTTCGTCACGGGCCCCGCCCCGGACGCGCCGGGCGCCGTGTCGGGACCCGGGTGGTCTTGTTCTACAGGCTTCTGCATCTCGCTAGAACAGTACCTCGCACGTCGCGTGAAGTCAATATGATAATCACGATGGAGCGAGATGATGCGAGGGCACGCGGCGCTGCGCTGCGGGCCTACCTGCAGGCTCACCTGCCCGTCCCCGCTGCCCGTAGCGTGACCGCCCTGGCCCGTGCGGCGGGCTTGCGTCCGACGACCGTGACGAGCTGGTGGACCAAGGGCTACGTGCCGGACAACGCGAGCCTGCGTCTCCTGGCGAACGCCCTGGGAGTCGAGCTGTCTGACCTCGTCGCCGCCTACGAGGGCTCCGCTGGTCGCAGCTGGGTGTTCAGCGATCCGGAACTCGAGGCCCTCATCGGGCGGGCCGTGGAGACGGCGATCCGGCGTGTTTTGACCGAGCGCGAGCGGGGTGGGGGGTGAGCAGGGCGCTCGGCCTGGATCTGAGCGGCCAGATCGGGGTCAGGAGTTGCGGTCATCGCGGGGTCCCTTTGTCGTTTCTGGGCAACTTAGGGCCTGTAGCCGAATTCCCTCGCACGAATCGACCCAGCCGTGCCATGAAAGCTGGCACATGACGGTCCGATGCTGTCCGACGTGGACACGATCATCGACCTCTCCGATGACGAGTGGGACTTCGTCGCCGACCTGTTCGATCCTGACGGGCGGCGCGGGACGCCGGCCCAGCATCCGCGGCGGCGGATGGTCGAGGCGATGCTGTACCTCGCC